>VAPK010257497.1_pt1 | contig 32100 bp, 23 predicted proteins | sample 3395031 | NCBI WGS metagenome assembly VAPK01 (sample SAMN08290443, study PRJNA428436) | hydrothermal vent metagenome | isolation source: Deep-sea hydrothermal vent chimney 1 | place: Pacific Ocean: Juan De Fuca Ridge
CTTTATCATTTTAGCGAAATAGTTAACGAGAAAAATGTCGATTTTGATTACAAACTTAAAGAAGGTAAACTAAAGAACAGGAATGCGATACGGATACTTCAAATCAACGATTACCCCCAATATATAGTGAATGAAGCGATTGAGATTTCAAAAGAATTTGATAATATTACTGTGGCCAACGGCAAGGGTATAGCCCATGCCGCAAATAACGGTTTATAATGAAAATGGATGGTAATTACTTTCGATTTGGATTCCCGCCTGAACGGATTTCATTCGGGCAGGTTTGCATGATAAACACAATTCATGGTTTATATCACATCGGTTGGCACTCATAATGATTTAAATTCCATATGAAAAAATTATTGATATTATTTGTAGTAGTTATGACATTCAGTTCCTGCGGACTATACAGAAGGAAATTAACCCGACAAACTTTTAACACCACTGATTATAAGACTGAAAAAATTGCATATTCCCCGATTATCTGGGAAAGTGACAGTGTTGGCAAAACCCTAATTAAAAAAACCTCATTTCTTGTTCCTGTATATATTAACGGAATTAACAAAAAACTATATATGCAATTTGATTTGGGTGCTGAAATCTCTATACTCTATGAAAATACGCTAAAAAAACTCTACAAAGAACAAAACTTAGAACTTGACACCCTCAATAGTAAAAAAGGGAATCTTTATATAAAGAATGTTGAATTAACAATCAATAAAAACGTCAAAATAACTGCTGATAAATTTTATGTCTGGAGAAATATGGGAAGTACTAATCTTGACACCTCCCCTACAATTGTTGGCACGCTGGGCTATGATATTATTGGAGATAACATATTAATTCTCGACTTTAAAGGAAACAGGTATGCCTTGACAAATAAGATACCTGAAAGTATGAAAGACAAAACTCAATTTATAGATAATCCCGATTTAAACAAATTCCCAATAATACTACCATTCAAATTAGGAAAAAAGAAAATTAGATTAATGTATGACTCGGGTGCCAGCATGTTTCCAATTCTAACGGGAACAAGAAGACTAAAAAAGCTATCTGAAAACGGAGTAATTGATAATATAGGATATGTGGATTCCTGGGGAAAGAAAATTAGAATTTACAAACAGCAGGAATTAAAGCCGGCCATTGGGAATTTGTATATTGGAAATATTGATTTAGGGAAAATAGATATTTATGGCGTGAATATGTATAATAAATTATCATATGCTGGAGACTATTTATTTGGAATAACAGGAAACGTTCTTTTTGAAAACAAGATAATTATTATTGATAGAAAAGATAATAGATTTGGGATCATTGAATAAAAATACGAGTGCCAACAAGCAGGGTATAGCCCCTGCCGTAAATCACGGGAACATAGAAAAATGAACGGTAAAATAAAAGATGTAACTTTATAGAAAATTTAAACGGGAAATTGCGGCACGTCCCATACCCGCACACGTTGTACCCAATGCAAAGAAACGATACAGCAATGAATGAAACAGGAATAAAATAGAGAATGAAAAGCCAACGCACAAATAGCACATTTTGTTTTTTGCCGACACGCAAAAATGCCAACTCAAAAAAACCAAAAGAGCTATTTTTTGCCAACGCTCGACGGAAAAGAAAATAATATGGCACAAAATAAAAATAAAAATCCAGAACAAATCGCTCGTGATAAAATCGACCAAATGTTGGTTGATGCGGGTTGGGTTGTACAGTCGAAAAATGAAATTGATTTAGGAGCAAACAGAGGTGTTGCATTAAGAGAAAATCAAGCGGACACAAAATTTGCGGACTATATTCTTTACGTTGACAGAAAACCAGTTGGTGTTATTGAAGCTAAACGAGAAGAAGAAGGACAGAGATTAACAGTTGCCGAAGACCAAGCGGCTGAATATGCAAAAGCGAAACTAAAATATTTAGATAACGACCCTTTACCTTTTGTGTTTGAAAGTACAGGAATAATTACAAGATTTAGAGATACAAGAGACCCGAAACCAAGAGGAAGAACTGTTTTTAGTTTTTTCAGACCTGAAACGCTTGCAGAATGGTTAAGAAAAGATAAAAGCCTAAGAGGTAGATTACAAGACATTCCACAGTTGAATATTGAAGGACTTAGACCTGCACAGATAAATGCTATTCAAAACCTTGAACAATCATTTAAAAAGAACAAGCCAAAAGCCTTAATACAAATGGCTACGGGTGCAGGAAAAACTTTTACCGCAGCTACTTTTGTTTATCGCTTATTGAAATATGCAGATGCCAAACGAATACTGTTTCTCGTTGATACTAAAAATTTAGGAGAGCAAGCGGAACAAGAATTTATGAGTTTTCAGCCAAATGATATTAATCGAAAATTCACAGAACTGTACAATGTTCAAAGACTTACATCAAGTTATATTGCATCAGATAGTCAAGTTTGCATTTCTACAATACAAAGAATGTATGCCATTTTAAAAGGCGAGGAATTAGAAGAAGATGCAGAAAAAGACAATCCAAATGAAAGTACTTGGATACAAAAACAGATGTCTAAAAAACAGGCATTGCCTGTTGAATACTCAGAAACAGTGCCACTTGAAATGTTTGATTTTATAGTAATTGACGAATGTCATCGCTCAATTTACAATCTTTGGAAACAGGTTTTAGATTATTTCGATGCCTTTTTAATTGGTTTAACTGCCACCCCAGACAAGCGGACTTTTGGTTTTTTTGAAAAAAATGCAGTAAGTGAATACACATACGAACAATCGGTAATTGATGGTGTAAATGTTCCTTATGATGTTTACAATATTGAGACAAAAATATCTAAACAAGGCGAAACTATAAAAGCAGGTTGGCTTGTTGACAGACGAGATAAACTAACAAGAAAAACACGATGGCAACAGGAAGATGAAGACACTAACTACACCAAAAATGATTTGGATAAAAAAGTGGTTAACCCCGACCAAATTAGGACTATAATCAGACAATTCAGAAAAGCTTTGGAAACTGAAATTTTTCCAAACAGAAAAGACGAAAATGGAGAATACGAAGTGCCGAAAACTTTGGTATTTGCAAAAACAGACAGCCACGCAGATGATATTATTAAAATTATCAGAAAAGAATTTGACGAGGGAGACGATTTTTGCAAGAAAGTAACTTATAAAATTAAAGAAAACCCAAAATCGGTTTTAAACCGCTTTCGAAATTCTTACTACCCAAGAATTGCAGTTACCGTTGATATGATTGCCACAGGAACAGATGTAAAGCCTTTGGAAGTTTTGCTTTTTATGCGTGATGTAAAAAGTATAAACTATTTTGAGCAAATGAAAGGCAGAGGAACTCGTACAATTGACAGCGATACTCTGCAATTGGTTTCTAAAACTGCAAAAACAAAAACTCACTTTGTAATTGTTGATTCTGTTGGAGTTACAAAATCTAAAAAAACCGATAGCCGACCTTTGGAACGCAAACCAACTATTGCATTAAAAGATTTATTGGGTGCTATTACAGTAGGAGCAAAAGACGAAGATTTATTTCTTTCGCTTGCCAACCGATTAATACGATTGGAAAAGCAAATTACCGATAAAGAAAAAAATAAATTATTGGAGTTGTCAAAAGGCAAAAACCTAAAACAAATTACAAAAGAACTACTAATAGCTTTTGATAAAGACGAAATTGATAAAAAAGCACAATCAAAAATAGATGCAATCCCTGTTCAGGACAGAACGCCTGCAAAAGAGGAACAAGCAAAGAAAGAAGCACAAGATGAGTTAATTTTACAAGCATCTTCAACTTTTAACGGAAAACTAAACGAATATCTTGATAATGTTCGCAAAGAACACGAGCAAATTATAGACAGTGTAAATATTGATAAAGTTACAAAAGCCGAATGGGACACCACCTCGGTTGATAAAGCAAAAGAGATTGTAACAGATTTTAACGATTATCTTGAAACCAATAAAGATGAGATTGTGGCACTTACTATCTTTTACAAACAGCCATACAACCGCAGAAACATTACTTTTAAAATGATAAAAGATGTTTTTGACAAACTAAAAATGGATAAGCCAATGCTTGCACCCGATTATGTTTGGGAAGCATACAGCACGCTTGAAGATGTGAAAAGCAAACAACCAACAGACGAACTTACCGCATTGGTTTCGCTAATTCGCAGAGCTTGCGGAATAGATAAAGAATTAAAAGCTTTTGACAAAACCATTGATGAGAATTTTAAAACTTGGATTTTTAAACAAAATGCAGGTAAACACAATCGTTTCAATGCAGAACAAATGGAATGGCTCAGAATGATTAAAGAACATGTAATGAGTAGTTATCATATTCAACTTGATGATATTGACAGTATTCCATTCGACAGCAAAGGCGGAAAAGGAAAAATGTATCAACTCTTTGGAAATGATATGAATGAAATTATTAATGAACTTAACGAAGTATTGGCAGCGTAATGAATATTAAAAAAAGAAAAGATTGGGCTTTTGCTTCTTTGGTAAAAGATTTAGATTATAAAAAGACGGGGATTTCTCAATATGCAGAAAAAAAAGAATACTATTCAACAGGTAGCATAAAAAATACAAATTACACCTCAGAAGGAATTTATTCTTTTACAGAACGACCATCACGAGCAAATAGAATTGGGATAATTGGTGATGTACTTCAAGCAAGAATGAAGGAGACCGATAAAGCTATAATTATTAATGAAAAATTAAATCAACAACTTTTTTCGACAGGTTTTTTTCAAGTTAAACCTTCAAAAAAAACTATTCTCTCAGAATATCTATTTTATTATTTTAAGTCTTCTTTATTTTTAAATGAAAAAGATAAAAATTGTTCTGGTTCAACTCAATCAGCTTTAAATGACAAATCTGCTGAAAACTTATTAATACCCATTGCCCCACTACCAATCCAACGGTCCATAGTTTCAAAAATAGAAAGCCTGTTTTCTGATTTAGACAATGGAATTGCCAACCTTAAAAAAGCACAAGAGCAATTAAAAATATATCGTCAAGCAGTGCTAAAAAAAGCCTTTGAAGGAGAACTCACAAAAGAGTGGCGAAAAAAACAGACCAACTTGCCAATAGCAGAAGAACTTCTACAACAAATAAAAGAAGAACGCCAAAACCGCTACAACAAACAAATAGAAGATTGGAAAAAAGCTGTTAAAAAATGGGAGCTTACCGTAAAGACAGGGCATGCCCTGTCTCAAAAGAAGCCAACAAAACCAAAAGCCCCAAAAGAATTACCGCCTTTGACGGAAGATGAGCTGAAGGAGTTGCCGAAATTGCCAGAAGGGTGGGTAACTACAAGAATGGAAAATGTCTCTCTAAATATTACCGATGGCGACCATCAAGCACCACCAAAAGCAAGTTCAGGAATACCTTTTATTACTATATCAAATATTAAAAATAATAGGATTGATTTTTCTAATACATTCTTTGTTGATGATGAATATTATAATTCTCTTATTAAATATAGAGTTCCTAAAAAAGGCGATATTTTATATACTGTAACTGGTTCATTTGGAATACCTGTAATAATTAATTTTGAGAAAGATTTCTGTTTTCAGCGTCATATTGGTTTAATAAGACCTCTGAATATAATTAATAGTAAATGGATGTATTGGCTTCTACAATCACAGATTATTTATAATCAAGCATTGAAAAAAGCAACAGGAACAGCTCAAAAAACAATAGGATTAGCTTCAATTAGAAGTTTTGCAACACCCCTTTGCTCAATCCAAGAACAAAACCAAATTGTCCAAGAAATAGAAACTCGCTTATCTGTTTGCGATAAAGTAGAACAAAGCATAACAGAAAGCCTTGAAAAAGCCAAAGCCCTACGCCAAAGCATACTTAAAAAAGCATTTGAAGGTAAACTGTTATCCGAGCAAGAAATTAAGCAATGTAAAAAAGAAAAAGATTATGATCCTGCAAGCGTGCTTTTAGAAAAAATAAAAGCGGAGAAGTTGGCAAAAGAGCAGGGAAAAAAAAATAGTAAAAAGAAAGGTAGAAAATAATGGCTATATTTTTAAATTCATTTACACCGTTGGCAATCAATAAGCAAGGTAGAGCATCTGCAAATAAGTATAATCTGCCACTATTTATAGATGGTTCTTGCAGACGTGAACCTGATTTTGAAAATGTGAGACCTGCCATTACTCAACTTTGTCGTCCTAAAAAGCTTGTTACAAGATTGAATAAAGATGACCTTGTTATATATATTACTAAACTTAGTAAATATGGTTCAAAACAAGTTCATTGGAAATTAATAAGCATTTTGGAAGTAATAGATATTGTACCCGACCATAATTCTGCTTTAACTTATTACACAAATAATAATATACCTATTTCACAAAATGTTATATGTAATAGTACTACACCTTATCAACTTGATTTTACACATAGAATTAGTGGCTATAAAAATTTAGGGTTAACACCAACAAAAATTATTTCAAAATGGAATGCAGGATATAATTATCGTGCAAAAAGATATCCAGAAGTTGCAATTACTAAGGTATGGAATGATGTTTTGTTTCTTGAAAACCCCCCAATGATAAATCATCAGATGATGAAAAATATTTTTGGAAGAATTCCAGGAACACAAAATCCCCCAAAATTAAAAAATAATGAATGGAACAATTTTAAAAATGTAATGGGAATTTAACATGACAGAAAATACAATTATATCAAAAGTTTGGAATTTTGCCAGCGTATTACGAGACGATGGCGTTAGTTATGGCGATTATTTAGAGCAAATTACCTATTTGCTGTTTTTAAAAATGGCAGACGAATTAAATAAACCACCGTATAATAAAGGTCTAAAATTTCCAAAACTCAAAAATGCACAAGGTGAGGAGATGCAAGATGCCGAAGTTTGCGATTGGAATACATTAATACAAAAGCGGGGTGCCGAGTTAGAAACATTCTACAATCAAATCCTTCGTTCTTTGGCAAGCGAAAAAGGAATTTTAGGACAGATTTTCACTAAAAGTCAAAACAAAATTCAAAATCCTTCATTACTTTTAAAAGTCATTGATATGATTGATAAAGAGCAATGGAGTTTAATGGGTGCTGATGTAAAAGGCAAAATATACGAAGGACTATTAGAGAAAAATGCAGAAGACACAAAAAGCGGTGCAGGTCAGTATTTTACACCAAGAGCATTAATAAAAACAATGGTTGCTTGTGTTCGCCCAAAACCAAAGAAGAGCATTATCGACCCTGCTTGTGGTACAGGAGGTTTCTTTTTAGCTGCTTACGATTACATTCTTGCAAATAACAAATTAGACCGAGACGAAAAAGAGTTTCTGAAAAACAAAACTTTTTATGGTAACGAGATTGTTGCCAACACACGCAGAATGGCACTGATGAATATGTTTTTACATAACATTGGCGAAATAGACGGAGAAACGCTAATATCTTCGGCAGATGCTTTGGTTTCGGACAATGGTAAGCGTTACGATTATGTTCTGGCAAATCCGCCATTTGGTAAAAAAAGCAGTATGACTATTACCAATGAAGAGGGCAAACAAGAAAAGCAGGATTTAAGTTACAACCGTCAAGACTTTTGGGCAACAACTTCAAATAAGCAACTCAATTTTTTGCAACATATTAAAACCTTGCTGAAAATATCAGGTGAAGCAACAGTTGTATTGCCCGATAATGTTTTGTTTGAAGGCGGAGCAGGCGAAACAGTTAGAAAAGAACTTTTGAAAACAGCCGACTTGCATACAATTCTACGACTTCCAACAGGAATATTTTATGCACAAGGAGTAAAAGCGAATGTTCTATTTTTTGATAATAAACCTGCATCAAAATACCATTGGACAAAAGACATTTGGATTTATGATTACAGAAATAATGTACATCACACACCAAAGAAAAACCCGATGCGTTTTGAACATTTACAAGACTTTATAAAACTTTACAATCCTGAAAATAGACATAAACGTACAGAAACTTGGAGCGAAGAAAATCCTGATGGCAGATGGCGTAAATATACTTATGATGAAATAATTGAAAGAGATAAAACCAATCTTGACATATTTTGGATTAAGGACAAAAGTTTAACGGACTTGGAAAATTTACCTGACCCCGATATTTTGGCAAATGAAATAATTGAAAATATAGAAGCAGGATTAAACAGTTTTAGAGAAATAATGGAAACAATAAATGGAGAATGAAGCCAACCCGAAAGCCATACACATTTGCAATTCGCACAAGACAACCCGCAATCCAAAAATTGCAAAAGAACTTGTCTACCTGCCATTGCTTTTTTACCAACTCTAAGAACTATTTTTTAATGAACGGTATTGCTTTGATTGATAGATTTTATGATTGTGAATTAATAGTTAACTAATTGAATATGAACGAAGTTCAGTATACAACAATGTACATAAAAAATAAGTGAGATAGTAGTAGCATCAAGGTTTGTAGCCCGTTTGAACTTCATCGTAAGTTGAAAAATTGTATTTCGCAATCGCCTACATTTTCATAGCCCAGCCGTAGCAATGCTAGTTGAAGATTTCAGATAAAACCGGAACACAAAATTTGAAAATCTGAAACAAGAATCTCAAGATTTGATAATACAATATGAATAATTAGAGGTATATCTACCTTTATTTACTTGTCTATTTAAATTATTTTATTATATTTGCGGTAAATTTACCTTGAATAAGAAATGATAGATAAAATATTAAATAAAAGTTTTCACTATGACGGGCCTTCAATTGGAGCATTGTTAAAGGAAAAATTAGAATTAGCAGGTTTAACAAAAACACAGTTCGAGAAATTATCAGGAATGGAAAGAAGAAGTTTAGATGCTATTTTAGACAAAACCTCTAAACAAACTGACATTATCAAGCTTCTTAAACTATCTGAATTTTTAGAGTTAGACTTCAATCAACTTTTAATAATTCATTTTAAAGATAGACCTGTTGAAGAAATCAAAGAGCTTCAATCTTCTATGGATATAACATTCATTAATAAATTCTTTGACTTAAAAACTTTAGTTAGTTTAGGATTTATTAAAAGAAATGATTCTTTAGAGATTTTGAAAGAAAGAATTTGTAATTTTTTTGACATTAATTCCATTTACGACTATGACCGAGAGTTAAATGAAGTACTTTATAGTAGAACTAGAAAATCTTTTAGTGATAAGATGAAAGATTTTTGGATTAAATCTAGTTATAAATACTTTGAGCTAATTGATAATACAAATGAATATCATAGGCAAAACCTTATTGATTTAATTCCAAAAATAAAACCATACACACAAAACGTAGAAACAGGATTGCTGACAATTTTTCAGGCTCTCTATAATATTGGTGTTACCGTTGTTTTTCAGCCTTCACTACCCAAAACACAAATAAGAGGGGCAACTTTTGTAATTGATAACAAACCTTGTATAGTTATAACGAATTTTAATAAAAATTATGCTACTATTTGGTTCGCTTTAATCCACGAACTGCATCACGTTTTATTTGATTTAGAAACAATTGAAAAAACAAACTATCATTTATCCGGCGAACCAGATTTATTTTTAATTCAAGAGGAAAAAGCCAATGAGTTTGCTTCTGAATATTTATTGTCATCTGAAAAAATGAGATATATAGAAAGAATGATTCACAACAAGTTTATGGTAGAAAAATTTGCAAAAGAATGTCAGGTTCATCCGAGTATAATTTATGCACAATATCAATGGAGACAATCACAAATTGGCAATGATTATTGGGCTGCATTCAAGGAAAACTTTCCAAACATTAATAATATAACAAAAAGATTAAATATTGCCAACTGGGATATTGAATCAATAAAAGAAACAGCATTGAAAATTAAAGAATTATTAACTGTATAAAATTATAGTAATGAGCGAAAAAAGAATAGATAAAAATAAAAAGGAGCGTATACTTTCCAAAGAAGATTTAGAGAGATTAGAAATTCTTCAGAAATCTGAGGAGACTAAAGGAGAACAACTTTTAATTAACCTTGATTCTGAACTAATTATTGAAAATCAAGCAGAACAACTTCTCGGACAAAAGATAGATGACCCGGTTCAGAAGTTTCAGCTTTATTATCATGGACTTTCAAAACTTCTAAAAGACAGTTTGCCTAGGGGAAAGAACTATGAAGATGTAAGAAGAATAGTTTATGATGAAAAAAACATACTCATTAACAGGGGTGCAAAAAAAGATGAAAAAGGAATTCGAGGAAGTGACGGAAGAATGGCATATATTGATGATTTGGAAGAAGCAATAAAGATTGTTGCAGAATGGACAAGCAGAAAAGGAACTCCTGCTGAACTCTTTATGGCATTTTGGGATAAAAACGAAGAACTTAATTACGGACATCAAGACTAGCATAGAATCAAAGCACTGTTGCCAACATCATAGGATTTAAGGCTCATTTGAGCCCCAAAAAACAGGCAAGAGATTAAGAACAAATCCCTGCCCGTCGTATCCCTAGGCTTTGGGAGTAGGCAGGTTGTGCTAAACCACTGATAACCAATTTTTCTATATGTGGGGATTTAATAGTTTCGGCCTATGCCGGAAAGGTTGTTTTTGTTATTTTTTGTCGATAAATCCGTTTTCAGAAAGGCCACCAAAGCCAAGCCTGTTGTTTTGTAGTACCAACTGTGCATACTCCATCCGCTTGGCCAAAATAGCCGGCATCCAGCTAATTGATGCTTTGTCAATGTTTTACGCGTACCCGATTCCAGTCTTAAAAGAAGTGCTGATTTCCGAAAATCCAGGATTATTTTTTCCTTATCGCCTTTACAAAAACAAATTATCCACTACCATAGTAAACAACTCCTTTTTTGTCAGCCCGAAGGCTTCAGCCTGTTTGGGTATGATGCTGGCTTCGGTCATGCCCGGAATAGAGTTGAGTTCCAGAAAGTAGAGCCCTCTCCCGGTGAGGATATAGTCGAAGCGGACAATACCTTTGCACTCTATTTGCCGGTAAAGGAAAGAAGAGATGGCTTTGATGTCGGTTTCTGCTTTCTGTGATAGGTCTGCCGGTGTTATTTCTCTGGCTTTTCCCTCGGAATATTTGGCATTGTAGTCGAAAAACTCGTTTTGTGAAATGATCTCGGTAAGTGGGAAAACCAGTAACTCATGGCCTCTTTTTACCAGCCCACAGGCTATTTCGCGACCAGCGATAGCCTCCTCAATGAGTATCCGGTTGTCTTCACGAAAGGCCTTTTCTACGGCTTCATCAAATTCTTCCGGGGTATTGACTTTGGAAACCCCCACACTGGAGCCGCTTCCGGAAGGTTTGATAAAAACCGGGAGACCTAACTTTTTGATAACTGCCGCTTTGTCTATTTCCTCTTCCTTTAAAAAGGAGAAAGAGGCGGCTGTTTTGATGTTGAACGTTCTGACAAATCTGTTACACAAAAATTTGTTGAAACTCAAAGCTGAGGCATCCACACCACTGGAGGTATAGGGCATATTGAGCAAATCGAAGTATCCCTGAAGTTTGCCATCTTCACCGGGTGTGCCATGGATGGCATTGAAAACGGCATCAAAGTGAATGGTTTTGTCTTCCCATTCGATGGAAAAATCAGCCTTGTTGATTGGGATCTTCTCTCCACTTTCCATATACCATTCCCATTGCTGGTTTTGCATCACAACAAGAAACGGGCGGTATTTTTCCCGGTCGATGTACTTACAGGCTATCTTTCCACTGGCCATAGAAATCTCGAATTCACCCGAATCGCCTCCGCAAACAATGGCTATGTTCTTCATAACTAATCGCTTTGTGATTTTTTGCTGGGTCGGAAATTCTCATTTTTCCTTCCCAATAATTTATACCTTTGTCGAACTGTTGTACAATAATAATTGTTGAACAAAGTTAATGTTTAAAGCCGTTTTAAACGATACTTTCGATTAAAAAATCAAACATGGGATTTTTTTATTTTTTGGGACAAAAGAAATTTTATCTTCAGTTGCTGATTGCCATGGTGTTAACACTGGTAATCATTTGGGGTATTTTTAAATTCCTGGCTGTATTTACCCGTCATGGAGAGGTCTATCTCGTTCCGAATTTTACCGGGCAAACCGTTCCTGAGTTAGATCAAAAAGGATTTAACCAATATTTTGACTTAATGGTGATTGACTCGGTATATGATGTGCGCCATGCCCCTGGTTCCATTGTTATGCAAAATCCGTTACAGGGTGCCAAGGTGAAAAAAGGGCGTCATATTTACCTGACTATTGTGGCTAAGACGGTGGAGATGGTGGATATGCCCGACCTTCGGAATCTGTCGTTGCGGCAGGCACTTGTACTACTCGAAGAAAAGGGTCTGGCTGTAAAAGAGCTGAAGTACGTGGATTATTTTGCCAAAAATGCGGTTGTGGATCAGCTGCTCAACGGTGATCCTGTCGAAACGAAAACAAGGATTCCTAAAGGTACGGCCATCGGTCTGGTGGTGGGCAAAGGTACCCATCCTTCACCTGTCCCATTGCCGTTTCTGATAGGAGAGAAGATAAAGGCTGTCCATGCTTCTTTGCATTATTCTTCGCTCAATGTGGGCCATGAGTATTTTCTGGATGGGAATGATACAGTCCACGCCCGCGTTTATAAAATGGAACCTGCTTTCAATAGCCACTCACTTCTTGATATGGGAAGTCCGGTGGATATTTGGTATCGCTCTGATGAAAATTTTGATTTCAAAGATTACATTCAGCAAATGCTTGTTGACACTACACAACAGGATTCGGTTCAGTTACAGGCACCCCGGACGCAAACGCCATGAGGAGGCGATGGTTTTCCATAGCGGTTTTGTGGCTTGCAGTCATACCTGCGATGCAGGCACAGGAAGTGTTAACCGGACTTCCATCCAATGTTGTGGTACAGCAAAAAATTCTGGAAGAAAAAAACACCCCGGGGCTTAAATCTTCCCAACCAACCCCGTTGCTCATGCTACCGTTTTTCGATGATTTCACCACGTCGCGGGTGTTTCCCGATGCGCACCGTTGGGTTGAAAAAGCTACCTTTGTCAACAACAGCTTTTGTTACCTACCGCCCAACCAGTGGGTAGCCACGTTTGATGCCCTTGATTCGACCGGAAATATTTATAGCAATGCCACTTCTGTACCTTTTAAAGCAGACAGACTTACCTCACAACCCATACGGCTTGATTCGGTTTTTTCACCTGTACCGGCAAAGTTAGGGCCGGCCGATTCGCTATACCTGAGCTTTTATTATCAGCCGCAGGGGATGGGAGATGCACCTGAAGTGGGCGACTCGCTGGTGCTGGCCTTTCGTGTTCTTACCGGCGATACGGTTTTTTCGCATATCGATTCGATTTGGGTTTCAGCGAATAATTATCTGAGTAGTCCGCAGGATACCCTGCACCCCATGGATACCTTATGGGCAAAGCCTCCCTGCGACACCAGTTTTTTTGTTGTAAATTACAGTACGCTGGTGTGGGGCGACAGTATTTTATTTCCCTGCGATTCGATTTTTGCTCCAGCCACTTCCTGGCAGACGGTTTGGAAATCACCCGGCATGAGCCTGAAAGACTTTCAGAAGAAATACGGGAAAGATTTTGTACAAGTTATGGTTCCCGTGAGCAACCCGGCCTGTTTTTACAAAGGTTTTCAGTTTAGGTTTTTCAACTATGCCAGCATTGCTAACAACATAAACCCAAGCTGGCAAAGTAATGTGGACGAATGGAATCTGGATTATGTCTATCTGAATGCCGGACGTTCGGATGCTGATACAACCCACCGTGCCATTGGCTTTTCGGGGACAAATCCGGTTTTCCTGAAACATTACACCGAGATGCCTTACCGGCAATACCGTTCCGACCCGACCAACTCTCTGACCCCTGACTTTCATGTTTACATCGATAATCTTGACAGAACCAGTCATAATATTCATTATTATTACAAGGTGAGCCAGATAAATGGTTCGTTTTCTTATGGTTATGATGGCGGAAGCCATGTGTTGCCACCGTTTTATCAGTTTGGCTTTCAGAATTGCAACAGCAGTGGCGGTGCAGCCCAGGCCTGCCCTCCGGTGAACAGCCTTTTCTCTCTGGACTACGACAGGGATACAACTTCCTATCTTATAAAACATTACATTAGCGACTCTTCCGTCTCTCCACCGCTGGTTGATTCAATGATTTACCGGCAGGGGTTTTATAACCAGTATGCTTATGACGATGGAGTTCCGGAGTTGGGATACACACTGGAACCAGCCGGGGCAGAGTTGGCTTATCGCTTTAAAATAAACGTGCCCGATACGCTGCGTGCGCTGCGGATTTATTTCAACAAATTAAAAGACACGCCCTCTCCATTTTTTGACCTGGTGGTTTGGCGTGATAATAACGGTAAACCGGGTGAAGAAATTTACCGGCAGAATAATCTCAAAGTATATTGGGAAAAAGGAATTTATCCCTTTTCCACTTATCGGCTTGACACGGCTATTTTGGTATCCGGAACTTTTTATGTGGGCTATCAGCAGCAAACCCAAAGTCTGAATATTGGGTTTGACACCAACCACGATGCCAGCGATAACATTTTCTATTTTGCTGATAATGCGTGGTATAAAACCAGCTTTATCGGTGCATTACTTTTGCGGCCTGTACTTGGGCAGGATATGATTATGGGGACAGGCAAGCTACTTCGGGAGGGAGAGGTGCCATTGAATGTTTATCCCAACCCCGCACAAAACCAGCTTCGTTTTACTGCTCACGGTTTAATACCCGGCATTGCCACGGAGGTAGCTGTTTACAACCTGTTTGGCCAGTTGGTAAGCCGCCGGACACTGCGCCGGAATTTGCTGAATACGCGCTTTCTGAGCAATGGAATGTACCTGCTTCGTATTCAATCCGGGAATAGGATTTATTCTGCCAAATTTATCATAAAACATTAGAAATGAAAGAAAAAGAACCCTATCTCGTGACCGAGGATGGTCAGGAATTATATGAACATCATCGTATTGTTGTGGATCCGGGGCAGGAGTTGCTGCGTATTGATAAATTTTTGTTTAACCGCATTGTAAACGTCTCACGAAATAAGATACAGACTGCTGCGAAGGCGGGAAACATTCTCATCAACGACAAACCGATAAAATCCAATTACAAGGTACGGCCCGGAGATGTTATTTCTGTCGTATTGACGCATCCGCCACGCGAAGTGGAAATACTGCCCGAAAATTTGCCGCTAACGGTAGTTTACGAAGACAAAGATGTGATAGTGATCAACAAAGTGGCCGGAATGGTGGTACACCCGGCTCATGCCAATTACACCGGTACTTTGCTGAATGCGTTGGCCGGCTATTTTCAAAAATCAGGTACCCAAGAGGTCGAAAACGGCTTTGGATATCTGGTGCATCGTATTGATAAGGATACCAGTGGGTTGCTGTTGGTGGCCAAGAATGAGCTGGCACAAACCAGGCTGGCAAAACAATTTTTCGACCACAGTGTGGAGCGCAAATACCAGGCATTAGTTTGGGGCGATTTTGATGAAGAGGAAGGCACCATAGAGGGTAATATCGGACGTCATCCTAAGGACCGTCGCCAGATGACTGTTTTTCCGGATGGCGCCTATGGCAAACCAGCCATCACGCATTATGAGGTGAAAGAGCGTCTGGGTTATGTAACCTTGGTGGAGTGCAGGCTGGAGACAGGTCGTACCCATCAAATCAGGGCGCATTTGCGGTATTTGAGACATCCTCTGTTTAGTGATGCACGCTATGGTGGTGATATTATTCTGAAAGGAACAACTTTTACGAAATACAAGCAGTTTGTGCAGAATTGCTTTAAAATACTGCCACGACAGGCACTACATGCCATGACACTGGGTTTTGTACATCCGGTTTCCGGAAAAACTCTACGGTTTTCGTCCTCCCTGCCGGAAGATATGCAGATGGTTATTGAGAAGTGGCGTGCTTATGCTTCGCAGCGTGAAGTATGAACTTGAGCTTTTCCGCCTGAAAGGTTGAAGCTCAATTTACTACCGGCTTATCAGTGTTCCTATTTTTTTGCCTGAAACCACTTTTTCAAGGTTTCCTTGTTTGTTCATGTCAAAAACGAAGATGGGAAGGTTGTTCTCTTTGCAAAGTGTGAAAGCTGTCATATCCATTACCTTCAGATTTTTCCGGTAGGCTTCATCAAAAGTGAGCGTTTCATATTTGGTGGCTGTAGGATCTTTTTCAGGATCAGAGGTATAGACACCATCTACACGGGTACCTTTCAGCAGCACATCGGCGTGTATTTCAACAGCACGCAGTGCCGAAGCCGAGTCGGTGGTGAAAAACGGATTCCCCGTTCCGCCTGCTATAATTACAACGAACCCCTTTTCTAAGTATCCAATGGCTTTTCTGCCACTGGTGGTTTCCGTAATGGGGTCGATAAATAAACCGGAAAGTAGTTTGACTTTCAGTCCCTGTTTTTCCAACTCCCCCTGCAGTGCCATGGAGTTGATAACTGTGGCCAGCATACCCATATAATCGCCCTGCACTCTGTCGAAACCTTCGGCAGCACCTTGTAGTCCGCGGAAAATATTTCCCCCGCCAACAACAACAGCTGTTTGTACACCGAGGTTGGCAACAGCAACGATGTCATTGCAGTAGTCGGTTAATATTTTGGGGTCAATACCGTATTGTTTGCTGCCCATGAGGGCTTCGCCACTTAATTTTAAGAGAATCCTGTTGTATTTCATGAGCAGTGATGTAATTCAAATATTTTATTGATAAGCAAAGATAGGGAATATCCGGCAATCCTGCTTTTTCCCCGGAAGGGGTGGAAGATTCCTTTAAATGTCTTTGATAAAGCAGCGTCTGCGCTTGTGCTGGATAGGATCAAAATTTTTCCAGTTGGCAATAACATGGGTGTTAGTCTCAAAATTGCCGGTTGTCTCCACAATGTGCAGGCCGTCTTTCAACATTTGGTTTTGGATTTCCGAATACAAAACAACAGCAACACCTTCATGTTCATATTCCGGTTTTACCCCTCCCAAAAACAGATCGATGACCTGAGGGTTCTTAATGGCCTTTTTTATATGATAAAAGCCAAACGGGAACAACTTACCGTTAGCTTTTTGCATGGCTTTTGACAAAGAGGGAACGGCAAGAATAAAACCCACTATCTCATCCTCTTTTTTTACAAAGTAAACATATTTCGGATTGATAACTTTAAAATACTTTTTTGTGTACATGCTCACCATTTTCTCATCGAAAGGGGCAACAAACGGCAGTGATGCGAAGGCATCATTCACTATATCGAAGAGGGCTTTGGTATATGGAAGAAGTTCACGGGCTTTCTTAAATTTAACCACTTTAAAACCAAAACGTCTCTTCATTAGTTCGGCTCCTCTCGTTGCCTTACTAATAGCCTTAGGTCCGGCGTTTAATAGAAACTCAAGCCAGTCTATCTCTTTTCGGAAACCGTAATCTTCTATATGCTTTTGATAATAAGGATGATGATAAACCGAGGCTACCGAGGGGAGGTAATCAAATCCTTCTATCAGCAATCCCTGGTTATCGAGGTTGGTGAACCCCAGCGGTCCATGAGCTGTTTTCATCCCCTTTTCTTTCATCCAGCTAACAGCCTCGTCCATAAGCATCCGGAAGACTTCTTTGTCATCAAAAAATTCCAGCTTTGTGAAACGCCCCAAATCTTTACCTGTTTTTTCATTGTATTTATGGTTGATGATAGCACCAATGCGCCCCACGGGTTTCCCATCGCGATAGGCTACCCAAAATTCTGCATCGCAAAAACGCAGAGCAGGATTGTGGCGGGGGTCGAAGCTCTTTAGCTCATCAGATTTTATGGGTGGAACCCAATAAACATTATCCCTGAATACTTCAAAGGGCAGGTTGACAAAATCTCTTTTTTGCTTTTTATTTCTGACAGCTTGTAGCGTAATGGTCATGTAGTGTTGATGTTTTTTTCAATCTTGAATGTCTGAGTCTGGTCTGAAAAGATTAATTGAGGCAATATATGAAAATCAGGGCATCCTGTTTAGTGCGGGAATATACTGACTTTTAGTCTCTTTCACCCTTAGTGTATTCCCGTAGAGACGGGAGAATGAAAAGGGATAAAAGTGGCTGAAATTATTTTCTGATTTTTAGACCAAACCCAACAATTTCAATTTCTAATTTTTGTAAAACTAATGTAAAAATTTACATGCTAAACCGGTAAGAGAATTTTACGAGAAAGATATTGGTGGCATGGGCTTTGAAAAGCTGGCTAAAATTATTACTCAAATTGAAGGTTCCATCATTTGAGTAGCTGTTTTTTCCCTGCGACCACACAAAGAAGAAGGTAGAGCCGGGAACAAATTCCCAGCGAAGCACCATGTTCGACCTGAATTCCATAACGCTGAAATCGGGGTTCGACAGTGTGAAATTAATATTTCCGTCTCCGTTATCATCAATGAGATATTGATTGTTTTTTTCGTCGTAGGTAATTTCGCTCGCAGTATATTGGTGAAATTGTGACGTAAAAACTTTTTGGTCGGGATTGACAACTTTCTTAAAACCGGAATAATCTCCTGAGAAAAGGAAGGGCTGCCCCCAGTATTCCAGTGAGAGATCCGGCGTAAAAGAGAGGTTGACACGAAGGCTTGCCGAGAGTATCTCCTTTTGAATACCGGAAACGAGGTAAACATCTTTTCCGTTTTCCATTTTGGTGGAGACATAAATAAAGTCTTTTGATGATCTCGAGTAATTTGGTATTATGGAGAGGTTCAGTGCTGCAATGGGACGATAACTGATACGCAGCCCAAGGCTTGCTGATTTGCTATAATGCTGATCTCCTTTTCCCATATTGACATTGATGCCTGCCGACAGCTTTTTCCTGCTATCTGTCCCGATACCGGTCTGAAAGTTCCAGCTTCCCGGTACCTTAATGGAAGGCCCTCCCCGCAATTCGTGACGATCCAACTCGAAGCCTCCGCGGCGAATGCTAATATTTAAATTCCAATAATTTTTAAACTGGGTATTGAGGTTGAAATTGCCTCCGGTAAATGTATTTCTTCCTTTAAAATCAAACCCACTCCACTGGACAAGATTTATATTCATGCTACGGAAAATACTGAAGGGATCCCAAAGTTTGTAACTTACCCATGCTGATTGTCTTATCATATCAGCAATACGCATGTAGCCCTGATCGTTGACTTCCAGCCCGGGACTAAGCATACTCCCTCGTATGCCATATTGCCAATGGCTTCCGCCTATTTTAGCAAATTCAAAGCTGGAACCTGTTCCCTGAAGTATTCTTAGTGTCGTATCAAGCCTCCTCGTACCGTCCGGTTTTTGGTAATAACGCCTCGACGACTCCTGCTCATTTGTGATGGCTTCCGTACTCCCGCTTATACTGCTTCCTACTACTTTGGCACTCAGGCGATAGGCTTTGTCTTTCCAGAAAGTTTGAAAGTCAATTCCACCGGTATAAGCTGCTGTGGGCAAGTACATCAGGCTGCTGTCTTTGATAAAGCGGTTGGTTGCCGTAACCATTCCCCCGATAATGGTTTTTCCTTTGTTAATGTCCTTTTGTATTCTGGTGTTGAAATAGTTTGTCATGGGCTCAATCGTCTGTTTACTACGGACTCCGGCGCTGTCGATTGTTGCTTTGGTGTTGTTGGTAAGACTCTCGAGGACGCCAATAGACCAGCCTTTTTTTGTTTTTCCCGAAAGTTTAAAAGCGCCGATAATACGTGTAGCTTCGGGAACTTTTGCGTATTCTCCTCCAGACAGATCCGGATAATTATGCGGAGAGCGTCCGATACGGCGCGAATAAAACAGGTTTTCCCGGCTAAACCTGCCGCCGCCAACAGTCAACGGAAAGTTAAAAATATTGTTTTCTTCAACAAAAAACGGTCTTCTTTCAGGGAAATAAGTCTCAAAAGCGGAAAGGTTTACTACCGATGGGTCTGCTTCCACCTGTCCGAAGTCAGGATTTACTGTAAAGTTGAGTGTCAGGTCGTTGGTAACGGCAATTTTCCCATCCAAACCAATTGAATAGCCTGGTGATATTCCGGTGGCAAAAGGATTCCCGGACTGTTTTTCCTCTGTTTTTAGTTTCCCGAGAACATAAGGCGTCAGCGCAACCTCTTTTTTGGGATGTATGTTGTCGATGCCTGTAAGGCTTCCCCAGTGGCTAACCCACCCTGATTCTTTTTTGGATTGTGGCGACCACAAGTCCATCTCCTGGTTGCGATAGATATTCCGGATAACCTGAAGCCCCCACACGTGATTTTTTGCCTTTGCAAAACGTAATTGTGAGAGAGGAATGCGCATTTCAGCAACCCAGCCCAACGAATCTATGGAGGTTTTGACGTACCAAACCGGATTCCAGGTGACGTCCATCTGGTCATCATTGGTGAACTTAGCATCAAACTTTACACCAACGGCATTCACAGAAAAAATGAAACCGGTTAGCTTATCGTTGTAACTGTCAATACCGATGGCCGTCCAGTCTCCATCTGTCTTATCCCGGCGTGAGAGGATTCTTTCAATTTTGGAAGGGTCTGTGTCATAACAACGTATTGCAACATAGATATTATTGTTGTCGTAAAGAATCTTAAAAGCTGTTTTTTGTGTGGGCGCTTTCCCGTCGTATGGCTCATACTGGGTAAAATCGCTATCCCATTTTACCAGCTGCCAGGCTTTGTCATTCAGGTGTCCATTAATAACGGGAGGCTTTCCCTGTACTTCCTGTGCTTTGTATGAAACATGGCGTGTTTGTGCGGAAAGTGCTGAAACGAAAAACAGAAGTAATGGTATAAATGCAGCAATCTGTAAGAAAAGCGGGATATGATGATTTCTCTCAATGGTCATTCTAAGAAACTTTTATAAAATTAAGATCGCTCAGGTTATAAAGTTCGGAATGTTTGGCATGAAAATGAGAATAAAAATTCTCTATCTCTTTTATGTCTGCGTCATAATCTCCCGTGGGATAAAAAACAGGTCCTAAGCCACCTGTTTTATCCTTATAATCTATGAATGCCAAGATAACAGGTACTTGATTTTCAACAGCTATCTGATAAAATCCCTTTTTCCATTCCTTAACCAGTTTCCGTGTACCTTCCGGTGTTATCACCAGAAAAAAAGAGTTGTTCTCCCTGAAATGATTGGAAATCTCAAGTAAAAGCCTGGCGAGACGGGTTTGTTTTACGGGCTGGCCTCCCAAAACAGTGAGCAGCCAGCCTAACGGCCACTTGAAATATTTCTCACTTATCATAAACCTGACGTCAATATCAAGTATCCAAAAAGCAAGACGTCCATAAACAAAATCCCATAATGATGTGTGCGGAGCTACAATGATAACTGCTTTTTCAACGGAGGATGGCATTTCTCCGGTAATTTTCCAGCTGAGCAATCTACATAAGATAAAGTGTGCAAACCTTCGCATTTCCATCTGTTAGGGAGCGCAAATTTAGGAAATTTCCTGGTTTTTGTGGATCCTGTTATCTTCGAGATATTGGCTGCTGAGGCTGAAGTTTTCCGGGTATTTTGCAACTTTCCCTTTATAAAAAGCCTCAATCGTTTTAAGGTCTTCCTTGTAGTTTCCCGTTGGAAATAAAACCGGACCAAAAATGCCGGCTTTTTCCTTATAGTCGAGGGCTGCAAACAGTATAGGCACTCCGGCTTTCTCTGCGATATAATAGTAACCTCTTTTCCACTTTGTGCTTAGACCCCGTGTTCCTTCCGGTGTTATGGCCATGTTTAATGTCTCTTTTTCACGGAATAAGGCGGCCAGTGAATCTACTTTGCTCAGGTTACCGCTACGATCCAGAGGAATGCCTCCCAGCTTTTTCAACAAAGGGCCTAAAGGCCAGAAAAACATCTCTTTTTTGATGATAACATTTACTTTTATTCCAATGGAAGTGATGGACAGCATACCCCACAAGTAATCCCAGTTGGAAGTGTGCGGTGCTTCTATAATCAGGAGTTTTTTGTACTCTGCAGGAACTTCTCCTATGGTTTTCCAGCCAAACAAATTCAGTAGCCATTTTGAAAATTTTCTCATGATGCAAAAGTAATAATTTTGAGCGTTTTGGTTTCTGGATGGTCAGACACAAAAAAACGGCTATGAAATTAAATCATAGCCGTTTTCGTAACCAAGATCAGGTTAAGCTACCAGATATAGGCTCTGTCTTTTTTTGGAATAAAAAGTTTGTCGCCGGGTTTGATATGGAATGCTTTAATAAAAGCAGTCATGTTAAACGGCGGGATGTTTACCCTGGCTTCGCCTGGGCTGTGCACATCGGTTTTCAAACGTTTGGCCATCTCTTTCGGGCGAATATTCTGCCGCCACACCTGAGCAAAGGCCATGAAAAACCGTTGGGTGCCCGTAAAACCATCTATTTTTTTCGGGGTCTTCCCGTTCAACGATTTTAAATAGGCTTCGTAGGAAATATTGAGGCCGCCAAGGTCAGCAATATTTTCACCCATGGTCAGTTGTCCATTTACATGTAGCGAATCGAGAACCGTATAATGGTCGTAAAGGTCAGCCAGTTTTGTGGTTTTTGCTTTAAAACGCTTGGCATCCTGCGCTGTCCACCAGTTGTTCATATTTCCGTTTTTGTCGTATTTACGACCCTGGTCATCGAAGCCATGGGTCATCTCGTGGCCGATAACCACGCCGATAGCGCCATAGTTCACAGCATCATCTGCATCTTTGTTGAAAAACGGGGGTTGCAAAATACCTGCTGGGAAAACGATTTCGTTGTTCGATGGATTGTAATAAGCATTAACCATTTGCGGTGTCATGCCCCATTCGGATTTGTCCACGGGTTTTCCAACTTTGTTGCGGTTGAAGTTAAAAGCAAATTCGCTCGCACTTGTAATGTTTTTGAAATAATTATCCGGTACAATACTCAGTTTGGAGTAATCTTTCCATTTGTCGGGATAACCAATTTTTACAGTGATAGCTTTCAGCTTAGCAATGGCTTTTACTTTCGTTGTGTCGCTCATCCAATCCAGTTTTTCAATGCGATCTGCAAAAGCCAGCTTCAGGTTGCTCACCAACTGTACCATACGTTTCTTGGATGAAGGGGGGAAATATTTGGCTACATAAAGTTCGCCAAGTGCTTCGCCGAGGCTGTGGGAGGTGGCGCGCATAACACGTTTCCAGCGTGGTTGCATTTTCTTTTGCCCCGACATGGTTTTTCCGTAGAAGTCGAAGTTCTGCTGTACGAATTTCTTACTTAGATAAGGTGCCGCGTCATCCAGTAGGTTCCATTCAAGATAAGCTTTCCAGACGTTTACCGGTGTTTCCTTCATAATCTTGCTGATGCCGATAAAAAAGCGAGGCTGCCCTACGTTTATATCACCCGGGTTGTTCAGCCCGATATTGGTAAAATAAGCTTTCCAGTTGATGTCGTGTGAAATCTTCTGCAATTGCGCAAGCGTCATTTTGTTGTAGTTTTTCTCAGGACTTCTGCGTTCAAGACGAGTGAAAGATGTTTTGGCCAGTTTGGTTTCCAAACTCAGCACTTCTTCTGCTTTTTTGACGGCAACTTTACTGTTATCACCTTTCAGCTCAAACATTTTGGCTATGTGTTTCGTATATTCTTCACGAAGTTTTTTGGAAGCAGGGTCATCTTTCGTGTAATAAGAGACATCGGGTAAACCCAGACCACCCTGATACAGGTTGGCAATTTCCATGGTGCTGTTTTTATCATCGGCTCCGGCATAGAAATAGAAAAGCGGATGAACACCCATGGTACTCATCTGTGCCATCTCCTTTTGTACCATATTCAGGTTGGTGATGGCTGCAATTTTCTCCAGTTCAGGCTTGATGGGAGTAATACCCAGTTTCTCGATTCGGACAGTATCCATACCGCTGTTGTAAAAGTCACGGATTTTTTGTTCGATACTTCCTTCCTTCACATCTTTCTTTTCCGAAATTTCTTTAACCAGTGCTTTCAACTCTTTCTGGTTGTTTTCATAAAGCACGGTGAAAGCTCCGTATTGGCTGTATTCGGGCGGGATGGGATGGTTCTTTATCCAGCCTCCGTTTACATACTCATAAAAGTTGTTTCCCGGCTTTACATTTTTGTCCATGTTGGCCGGGTTAATGGCTTCTGTCATCTTTTTTGTTTCTTTTTTTTGTCCCTGATTGCATGCCCCCAGGACGACGGCAAATAGTGCAATCAGAAAGAATGATAAGTATTTTTTCATAGGTGTTTTTTTTAATTCACGCAAAGGTAGTAAAATCATTGATTATTGTTACCTGAAGGGGGAATTTTTCCCCGGTTTGGCCATCACACCAAATTAGGGGATATCATTCGGAGAGGGTCGATGTTTCCGGCTTTCCTAAAATCCAAATTCCAGATCCAACTCATTTTTCAGCCGGTTGAGTTTAGGATATTCTTTCGACAATTCTTCAAAGCGCTCACGGTCGGTGTAAGCTTCTTTTTGCTGAGTATGTGTGTCCACAATGGCGTCCAATGTGATTTGGTTGTTGTTCAGCTCTTTCTTTAGGTAGTCCAGTAAGATATTGACATTCAGCTTGTCATCTTTGATAATGGAATTGGGAACATGGTATTCGATTTTGAAATTTTCTTTTAGCACAGGGTGACCTTTACTTAACGTCAATACAAAACTGGGCGATCTTTCTTTGAAGTTCTTCACAAAATTGTCCCAGGCTTGTTCCAGTTTCTTTTGCGTAAATTCGTTGATAATCATCGGCTCGGGGTCATCCGAACTTTGGGCATTTTTTGCTTTCAGCGCATTCAGCGTATCTTTAATGGAAATATTACGGATAGCCTGCCCGTGACCTTCCGGCCTGGTAGTGCTGATTTTTGTTTTACGATGAACAGGCTTCGACGAGACGGTTTGTGGTTGAGACCTCTCGTTTTCGGGAGATTTTTCTTCGGCTTCTTTTACTTTTGAAAGTTCTGAAGGGGATTTGTGCTCTGCAGGAGCATCGGTTGCCTTGCTTTCTGTATTTGGTCGGGAAACTTGTGGCTGGGATTTTTCTGATACTTCCGGCGTCTGCGTTTCCGGTTTAACGGCTTGCTGCTGTACAGGCTTGACGACAGGTTGTTTTTGGTAAACGGGTTTACTTTCGGTGGAGGCGATAACCGGTTCCGCATCGTTCATAGCCGGCATGCCCTTAGTTAGTGTGCTCAGTTGTGTCAGGGCAATCTCCACATGAAGTCTTTTGTTGTTGCTGGTCTTGTAACTCAGGTCATACGTGTTGCAGGTATCCAGTGCTTTAAACAAAAACCCGGTACTGCATTGTGATGCCTGCTGCTTGTAGTGATTGTGCAAAGCAGGGCTGGCCTGGAGAAGCTCCAATGTCTGTTTGTTTTTGGCCACCAGTAGTTTGCGGAAATGATCATTCATCCCTCCCAGAAAATCCTGTCCATCGAAGCCATTTTGAAGAATTTCGTTAAAGATGAGCAGCAACGTGGCGAAATCTCCCCGAAGGATAGCATCGGTAACCCGGAAGTAATATTCGTAATCGAGAATGTTCAGGTTCTCAATGACGTCTTTATAGGTAATCCTGCTTCCGCTGTAGCTTACAATCTGGTCAAAAGTGGAAAGTGCATCGCGCAAAGCACCATCAACCTTTTGTGCAATGATGTGCAAAGCTTCTTCTTCCGCTTCAATACCCTCGCTTTTTGCCACATAGGCCAGGTGAAGGGCAATATCGCTCACGCTGATACGCCGGAAATCAAAAATCTGGCAGCGCGACAAAATGGTGGGGATAATTTTATGTTTTTCGGTGGTGGCCAGAATAAACTTGGCGTAAGCCGGCGGTTCTTCCAATGTTTTCAAAAAAGCATTGAAGGCAGCCGTCGAAAGCATGTGCACCTCGTCGATGATATAGACTTTGTATTTTCCGGCCTGGGGAGGAATACGTACCTGGTTGACCAGTGTTCGGATGCCATCCACCGAGTTGTTGGAAGCGGCATCCAGTTCATGGATATTGAAAGAGCTGTTTTCGTTAAAAGCTTTACATGATTCACATTCGTTACAAGGTTCCCCGTCAGAAGCAGGGTTCAGGCAGTTGATGGTTTTGGCCATGATACGGGCACAGGTGGTTTTTCCGACACCCCGGGGACCTGTAAAAAGAAATGCCTGTGCCAAATGCCCCGTGACGATAGCATTTTTCAAAGTAGAGGTGATGGCATCCTGACCGATAACCTGTGCAAATGTTGATGGACGGTATTTTCTTGCTGAGACGATATAATTATCCATGAATATGATTTTGAGCTTCAAAAATACATCAAATTCGGCATTTTCGGGTACCTTACCGGAAGGAAATTAAAACTATATTCTGTTTTCGTAGTTGATACCCGGGATACTCTCATTATGTCACCGCTCCGATTTTTCCATCTTACCTCTCAGGTGGCCTCGCACTTGAAAGGCTGGACTACCGTCCGGGATTTACAAAAAAATCCGGACACTTATCAGTATCCGGATTTCTCCATATCGTAAAGTTTAAAGCCTATGATAATGTGCTGGCATATTTTGTAATTTTTGATTTTAAATTACCGGCTTTGTTTTTGTGGATAATTTTCTTCTTCGCCAGTTTGTCAATCATTGCATACAACTTGGGCATTTGCTCAGCGGCTTCTTTTTTATCAGTTAGCGACCTGAAGATTCTCACTGCATTACGTACTGTTTTAGCATAGTAGCGGTTGTGAACTCTTCTTGTTTCGCTTTGTCTGATTCTCTTGAGAGCTGATTTGTGATTAGCCATAATTCTAATTATTGTTTTATAATTCCTTTTGGGGCTGCAAAATTAAATAAACTTTTAATATAAAAAAGTCTTTGCCTGATTTTTTCCAATTTAATGCGTCTTTACTAATCCGGTGAGCACAGGCTCATCATGCATCTCTGTTCCGGTGAGGGTTACCGTGTAAAATTTATTCTTTTCCAGCCCCTTTTGTTTGATGATAACCGGAACATAATGTTCGCCGTAGCCGGTGGCAAAACCACGCTTGTCAAATTGCTCCACCAAAACGGTCTGCTCTTTGCCGACAAAAGACCTCCGGTAGTCCAGTTTCATTTCATCCGAAAGGTTGCGGATAATCTCCGAACGGCGGGTCTTTTCCTTTTCAGAAATCTGATCCGGCATGCGCTCTGCCCGCGTTCCGTGTCTTACACTGTATTTAAAGGTATGGATATGTCCGAATTGCAAACGCCCGGCCATGGCCACACTCTCTTGAAAATCTTCTTCCGTTTCACCGGGAAAGCCCACGATAATGTCGGTGGTGAGGTTAAATCCGGGATGATGCCGGCGTAGCTCGTTGGCCATATCTTCAAACAATTTGGCAGTGTACATGCGCCGCATCTTCAACAAAATATTTTCAGAACCGCTTTGCAGACACAAATGCAGATGAGGTGTTAGTTTGGGATGATCAAACAGCCGAAAAAAACTGTCGGTAAAACCATCCGGTTCCATGGAGGAGATACGTAACCGGAAGTCTCCGGGAAGCTCCAGAATATTCTCTACAAGTTTCTCAAAATCAGTGTTTTCATCACGGTAGCGGCCAATGTTTACTCCGGTAAGAACGATTTCTTTGTAACCAAAGGCAATAACTTGTTTTATGTTTTCGTAAATAGCCTCTGCCGGTCGGCTGATGGCGCGCCCCCGTACTTTGGGAATGATACAGAATGTACAGAAGTTGTTGCATCCGTCCTGAATTTTAATCAGACTGCGAGTGTGCAGTGTGATGTCGGCAGGTTTGTAGCCAAACAAGTCCTTCTCAAAGCTGTCGGGTGAAGGGATTTCCCCTTCAAAGTAAGCTTCCACCAGTGAGGTGATGGCTGTTTTGTGGTCGTTGTCAACCACATAATCTACTTTGTCACTTTGCTCTAACTGTTCTTTGTAGTTGGTGGCCATGCAACCTGTAACAATTTTCAAAGAAGCAGGATGCAGGCGTTTCATCTGGTTCATCACCTGCTTCGACTTGTGGTCGCTTTGGTTAGTAACCGTGCAGGTATTCACTACATACACATCGGCTTTTTCGCCAAAATCTACCACCTCGTAGTTCATCTTTGTGAATTCGGATACCAGCGCATCGGTTTCAAAGAGGTTGAGCCGGCAGCCGAGGGTTTTAAAAGCAATTTTTTTTGTCATTTTTCAGCCATTTACCAGATGTTCAACTTCTTTGGTTGCCAACTCTCCCTCTGTAGAAAAGGGTACGGCACTGTGGATTTTCACTTTTACAAAGTGTCCGATAAGGCTTTCGTCTGCTGAAGCAAAACGGACAATGATTTTTCCTTCTGTCAGCGCCGAGAGGTAACCGCTTTTTCGGTCTTTGCCACGAACCAGTACCTCCAAGGTTTTCCCAATGAGGTTTTGGTTGTAAGCCAGCGAGTGCTTCATTAGCTCCCCGGTAAGCATGTGATAGCGTGTCTTTTTCACCTCTTTGGGGATGTCGTCAATCCAACGTGAACTGGCAGCACCCGGCCTTGGTGAGTACTGGGCAATGTAAGCCATGTTGTAGTGAAATTCTTCTATGGCTTTCCGGGTGTTTTCGATTTGTTCTTCCGTTTCGCCCGTGAAGCCCACAATAATATCGGTAAACAGAGTTGCTTCGGGAAGAAGCCGCCGGATGGTCTGTACAATGTGGCGGTATTTCTCCACCGTATGTTTGCGGTTCATATGTGCCAGCATAACATCATCACCAGACTGGATGGGCAAATGAATTTGTTTGGCAAGGCAGGGATACTGTGCAATGACTTCAATCACTTCGTCGGTCATATCACGCGGATGGGGCGAAGTGAAATATAGCCAGAATTTCTCTTTCCTGCTGTTTCCAAATTCGCCTATCATGTGTAGCAGCCCGGCAAAAGAAACCTCTTCGCCTTTTTTGTCCAAGCCAAAGGAGTTGACATTTTGTCCCAGCAGGGTGATGCTTTTGTAACCTTTTTCCACAAGATCTTCAAGCTCTCTCATAATCTCGCCGGAAGGTCTTGATACTTCGCGTCCGCGGGTGTAAGGTACGGCACAATAAGTGCAGAATTTGTTACATCCGTTTTGAATGGGGATGTAAGCTTCATAGCCCGAACCGTATTTGGGTGTGATGTGCCAGAACTCTTCAATGCCCTTTTCGGGATGTTGAACGCCTGCTTTGTCCTGTGGCAGAATAGCTTTATCCAGTCTGAAAGCAGCTTCGTTGCGGCTCTCTTTTTGAGGAAGCGCCATTTCCTGCAAGCCTTTGTCCAGGCTTTGCATGGCTGCCGGCGTAACGATGCCGTATTGTTGGATCATCTCCGGAAGTCCGGGCAACTCGCTCATAGCGAAGACCATGTCGAACTGTTTCAGGAACTTTTCCCTGTCGGCGGGCAGCACACATCCGGTAACGAAAGTGATAAGGCTCTTTTTGTTCTTCCACTTATTCCATTTCTGTATCCGTGAATAGACTTTGTCGATGGCTTTCTGCCGGACGGAGCAGGCAATAACGCCCAGCAGGTTGGCTTCTTCCTCACTGTCAGTAGGCTCAAAACCCATTTTATCCAGAACATCCTGAACCCGTTCTCCGTCGGAGATGTTCATTTGGCATCCAAGCTGTACAATATGGCATTTCATTTTTCTACTTTCTCTAACTACCAAATTTACTGTGTGCAGGCGATTTTTCGGGACTGCAAAAGTACATATTTTTTTGCAGCGCTAAGTCTGACGTAAGACCTCCTTCCCAATCGTATCTGGCGAAAGTATATGCTCGTGCCTTTTATCTGATTATTCTATCAATTCAATATTGATCAACCCCTTTTGCCCTGCATAATCATTTGCACTACTTATATAGATGGTTCCCGGTTCATCCACAACTCCTGCCTTCACAGGGTTGTTGGATGTAGCTTAACTTCTGTCCGATGAAAAAGTTGGAATCCAGTAAAATAGGATAGCTTTCCTATCTGCCAGTTTTAGATTTTATGCGTCAATATTAGCATATTTAGCATTGGCTTCGATGAATGCACGGCGTGGGGGGACATCGTCGCCCATGAGCATGGAGAAGACGTGGTCAGCTTCCGAACCGTTTTCGATGGTTACCTGGCGCAGCGTTCTGCGGGCAGGATCCATGGTGGTTGACCAGAGTTGCTCGGCATTCATTTCACCGAGGCCTTTGTAACGCTGAATATGAACACCTTTGTCAGTTCCGTCAGTAGAGAGTTCGCTAATAATCTGAACGCGCTCTTCTTCTGTCCAACAGTAGCGTTCTGTTTTCCCTTTGCGGATCAGGTACAAAGGAGGCGTGGCAATGTAAACATAGCCTCTTTCAATCAGCTCGTGCATGTACCGGAAAAAGAAGGTCAGAATCAGCGTGGCGATGTGGCTTCCATCCACATCGGCATCCGTCATGATAATAATTTTGTGGTAGCGCAACTTTTCGATATTCAGCGCTTTGCTGTCCTCTTCAGTTCCGAGATGAACACCGAGGGCCGTATAGATATTTTTAATCTCTTCACTTTCAAAAGTCCTGTGAGGCAATGCTTTTTCCACATTCAGAATTTTTCCCCGCAAGGGAAGGATGGCCTGGAATTTCCGGTCACGGCCCTGTTTGGCGGTACCACCGGCGGAGTCACCTTCCACGAGGTACAACTCCGATACTTCCGGGTTACGTTCGGAGCAATCCGATAACTTTCCGGGAAGTCCGGAACCGGTAAGTACATTTTTACGTTGCACCAGCTCACGGGCTTTACGTGCAGCATGGCGAGCAGTTGCAGCCAGGATAACTTTCTGCACGATAGTTTTTGCCTCTTTGGGATGCTCTTCAAGGTAAAATGCCAGATGTTCACTGAGCATCTGGTCCACAGCACCCATCACCTCCGAGTTGCCCAGCTTGGTTTTGGTCTGTCCTTCAAACTGTGGTTCCATAACTTTTACAGAAATGACAGCGGTAAGACCTTCACGAAAGTCATCGCCGTTGATGTCAAATTTCAGCTTAGCCAGCATTCCCGACTTCTCGGCATAACTTTTCAGTGTACGGGTAAGTGCCCGCCGGAAACCTGAGAGGTGTGTCCCGCCTTCGTGGGTGTTGATGTTGTTGACGTAGGAATGGAGGTTCTCGGTAAAAGAGGTGTTGTATTTCATGGCAACCTCAATGGGAACGCCGTTTTTCTCACCTTCCATGGAAATGACATCCGAAATAAGCGATTCACGATTCTCATCAAGATATTCGATAAAATCAGACAATCCGTTTTCCGAATAAAACGCCTCTGAAACGGGTGTGCCATCGTCATTGTTACGACGCTCATCGGTCAGTAAAAGTCTGATGTCTTTGTTCAGGAAGGCAAGCTCACGTAACCTCGTTGCCAGCGTATCAAAATTATAAGCTGTTACATTGAAAATGGTGTTGTCGGGAATAAAATGAATGGTCGTGCCGGTCTTATCCGATTTACCGATAACTTTCACATCTTCCAGCGGATGTCCTTTTTCATACTCCTGGAGGAAGGTTTTCCCTTCCCGGTAAACAGTTGCTGTAAGTTTGCCGGATAGCGCATTAACACAGCTTACACCCACGCCGTGCAGACCGCCGGAAACTTTATAAGAACCTTTGTCGAATTTACCACCGGCATGCAATACGGTCATAACCACTTCTAAAGCCGAGCGATTTTCCTTTTCATGGATACCTGTAGGAATCCCACGGCCATTGTCCGACACGGTTATGGAGTCGTCTTTGTGTATGGTAACGAAAATTGCATCGCAATAGCCTGCCATGGCTTCGTCGATGGAGTTGTCCACCACTTCGTAAACCAAATGGTGTAAGCCACGTTCACTAATGTCGCCTACATACATAGCCGGACGTTTTCTCACGGCTTCTAATCCTTCCAGTACGGTAATGTTACTGGCATTATATTGATTCTCAGCGTTTTTCTGGTCTGTTGTCATAATAATAAAACTTCTTTGGAAATTTTTTCCTTTTAAACGTGCAAAGGTACGTAAAATTACTGTTTTGACTAACTCCTGCAGCATTCTTTTGCAGGAAGTTATCAACCAAAAAACTATCAAAAATTGTTAAAATCATGGGGGCTAAAACCGGTAACGGACGCCAACCATGATTTCCAGTCCGGCCACAGGGTATTGGTCAAAACGATAATATTGCTTATTCAGCATGTTTGTTACCCTGATAAATCCTGTCAGTTGTTTGTCGATGTGGTAATCTACTCCAAGATTAATATC
>VAPK010326049.1_pt1 | contig 32016 bp, 26 predicted proteins | sample 3395031 | NCBI WGS metagenome assembly VAPK01 (sample SAMN08290443, study PRJNA428436) | hydrothermal vent metagenome | isolation source: Deep-sea hydrothermal vent chimney 1 | place: Pacific Ocean: Juan De Fuca Ridge
GATCATCAATTTCCTTTTTCTTCAGATGAAAATTTTTCATGGATCAGAAGCTTAGGTGATATGTAATACAATATCAAGTACCTAGAACACCTAAATTTAAAACGCTACGGGTATATTGCGGTGGTCATTCGGCTTCGATACAATATCCACAATGATCAAACCATCCTTGATGCATCGTTTTCAGTCACTGCATTCAAAGCGTTTTCAACGGCAGCGAGCAAGCTCTTTACATTCTGAGCAGAGAGACGTCGAAGAATCGATTTCACTTTAGACCAACAGAGTTCGATCGGTGAAAGCTCAGGGGAATAACGGGGGAGGAATTTTAACGTTGCATCGGCGCCTGTGATTAATTCTTCAATCCCCGCGACCTTATGAACCGGTAAGTTATCCATTAGTACGATATCACCCGGTTTTAAGGTGGGCACCCAGCATTGTTCAATAAAATATTTGAATACGTCACCATTGATTTCGCCCGGAATAAAACAAGCATGAGTCACACACCTTGTTGGCTTAACGCGCCAATGAGTGAGATATTTTGGCCACGAGGCGTGGGCTTGGCTCCCGGTGCGCGTTGACTGGCGGGTGCTCTCGCATAATCGGTGTCATTCCCAACTGAATACCCGATTCATCGATAAAAATAAGCTTTTCTACCTCCCGTGTGGACCTCTCCGCGATAAACGCTTCACGTTCTTCTTCAATAGAATTCCGTATTCCCTTATATCGATCTAAAGCAAGTCCGGCTCGCTTCAATCTTATTCCCTTTGCAGATTATGGTGCCGCATGGAACAAAAGCGATTCATTTAAGCCACAAAATGTTGACACTCTTTATTTCGTGGGTCTTGGATTGGAAATGATAGCATTCAAGTCGCTACAGGCTAAGCTCAATGTATTAATAAGGCGGCTAATAAAAAAGGCAATTTACAAGACCAAGGAGTGCATTTTAGCGTCGCTTATCAGTTTCAATAGTTGACAGCTTCTAGCCGATTCAGCATTATTGCTTGTTATCTTCACTAACATGATAGTCGTGACAAACCGAACAGTCTTCACTGACCCTATTTCCATCATGGCACTGATTACAGTTTAACTTTGATAAGCCTTTAAAGTTCGATTTAAAGGTCTCAGGATTACGGTTTTTATAGCTTTCCAAATAGTCTTTGCTTCCCTTAAGCGCATGGCAACTGTGACATATCTCTTTGCTCGTTGAGTTGATATGAGGCGTATGATTAAACGTTGTTAGGGTGGTTGACTGTTTAACTTTCAACGTCCAGTTAATCTTGAATCTGTTTTGTCCTTCATCCACACTGTGGCAGCGACTGCACTGGCCAGGTTGCTCAGCATTAATGATGTATTCAAACAGTTGTTCAGTGAAGGTATTACTGGTTGCTGTTAGCGATGTTGCCTCATACCAGTGGGTTAATATTTTGTCGGCATGACCGCTGGGTCGATAAAATAGGGAAAAATCGTGAGTGTACCATTCACCCAATGCGATATCTTCTGCTTCCATTTCAGTGTATTCCATGGAATAAAATCGTGTTTTTGCAATAGCCCCTTTTTTATACTGGGCGATTTCATACTTCAGATTGGGGAACCACGTTTGAATGGCACTTTGCAGTGATTTTTTCGAGAATAAATGTTCAATATTTTGCTGGTTAATTAGCATTGATTTAACGGTCGAACTTGTATTATTTTGTAAATCAAAATAAATATGTTTCAATCGCCAAATAAGACTTTGCACACTTTTTAGCGTCGTTTTGCTGGCTGAGGATAAGTCGGTTAAATCTAATGTTTGTTCCTCGATTTTATTGAGTATTGGCCATAGTTTTTTATCAGATGACAATAACCATATTAACAATGGATTGAGCTCTTGATCTTCCACATCAGCGGGCCATAAACCAATTTTTAATTTTTTTGCTTTTAAGGTGTCCACATCAATGGTTGGTATTTGCAAGAATTTGACACCCGGTTGAATAAATCCCTTGCCTGTTACATCTTTTACATGACAATCTTTACATATTTGATCAAATTCAAATAATCCGGATTGTGCCTTGCTCTTGTTAAATTCATGGCAGTTTGCACAAGCTTTAGGTTTATATTGTTGTGAGGATTCGGTATCAAAGTGTCTATCATAATGCCGTTGGTGATCAAAAATGATTGATGTTCTTTGTTTTGGCCAAAAGTTGTCTATTTCACGATGATCTTTAGAAAAGCTAGTATATTTGTGTTTATGACAAATATTGCAGCTTATTGATTGCCTCGCTTGCTTAAGCAGACTTTGGTTGTTATGCACGATATGACATTGAGAGCAATTGAGTGGTTGATTGCTCTTATCAACAACTGCCAACTCTTTGTTGGTATTGATCTGCTTTAAATCGTGTTGACTAAACGAATGCGCATTGTTGCCTGCTTCTCCAAGCGCATGACATTTTAAGCAATACTTGTTTTTGTCTGAATTTGCTGCTTGAGAAAAAGCGAGTGATAACCAATGTTTCACCTCTGATGCTTTATTACTGTGACAACTATTACAGTTGATATCTTTGCTGCGATGCGGTTGCGTTAATCGCCCTGGATTGACAAGATCAGTCATCACCGGGGATACGCTTATTCCACTGAGGCCCAAAATAGTCAGTAAACTCGTTACCCAAACCACCCGACCACGTGTCTTTCTTAAGCTTAATTTAGGTTGACAGGCTTTGCCAGCATAACCGCATTCACCATTGGCGGATGGTCCTGTCGTACATGAGCCACCGATATGAGGGGGACGCGTACAACGCCAACGATCAGTCTCTTTAAAAGGAACGCATTGAGCCGAAGACTGGCAGTTGCCTTTGTTACCGGGTCCTGCTAAACAGCTTTCCCCCTCACATTTTCTGCCGCATTGCCATTTTTGATTAGGACGTTCATAGGGGATTGAACGAAAATCGATCTGTTTATCTTTATACATATTTCAATTACGCTTGGCCAACAAAAACATAGACAATGAGTAAATGATACATCATCAATACCAATGAGATATAAGCTAGCGGAATATGTATAAACAACCAGTTTTTGAGTAACCCTAATTGTGCATGGGTATAATCCAGTTGAATTTTTTTGTCGACATAAAACCATAAATCATCGAGTATTTTCACTTGTTCACCCCGCATGTGGGATCGCAGATTATCAAAGAGATTTTGCCATTGATGTTTTGGGCGGCTACTGTGAAAAAAGTGGGCGTGATAGTCCGTACGACCCTTAAGAAAAGTGGCCAATTTTTCATGATAAAACGTCGCTAATTCTATCGAACGATGATGCTCAATCGCATTTTCAATAATGGCCTCCACACGCTGACATATTTCGTTTTGCAACGCTGGAATTTTTTCAAAAATAATTGTATCGCCTCGCTGATTCAATTTTTTCGGAATCGTTTTAGACCAATACCAGCCAAGCAATCCACTTAATAGCGTCAGCATCATTATTAGAAATAATACGATTTCAAAAACACCTTGCACAAAGAGCGTATTGACATGAAAAAGCAGGCTAATGGTGAATAATAGCCCTATCCAATAATGCCAGCCGGCCCAAGTTTTTACTCTAACAACAGCCAGAAAATTAATTTTTTTACGAAAATTGAAGAGTAATAAAGACATTAATAAACCGAAGAGCAACCACCCGGTGTAATAAGCAGGATTTTTTGCTTGTAACATGAGCATGTTCTGAGACCAGTAAATGCCTGTGCTAAAGATCAATAAAATGCCTACCGATAAAAATGATTTGACAAGATTGTTTTTCATCAGCGCATCCAATCGAGTACTTGATTAATATTTTGCATGTCAATTCTGCGCAAGGCATCGTGTGGACAGGATCCTTCACATGCCGGTGATACTTTTTGTTGATAACAAAAATCGCATTTTGTCGCTTTTGTTATCGGGGTGTTTTTCTCATCAATAAGCAGGTTACCCTGCTTATCAAAAACATGGACCATTTTAATGTTCTGATAGGGACAATTATTGGCGCAGGTGGCACAGCCAATACAAACGTTATCATTGATCGTGACTTGCCCACCATCAACAAAACGACTGATGGCGCCCGTTGGACAGCCGATTAGACACAATGGATCGACACAATGCATGCAAGCGTTGGCAATCATGATATTTTCAATTTTTACTCCTTGGCGAACAAACCGTGGATTGTTTTGATGGGTGGCAGCACAAGCTCTGACACAATCATCGCATCCAGTACATTTATCCAAGTTTATCACCATCGCACGGGTACCATTGATTAAACGATGATTGATCAATTTGTTGACCAATGCCGTACTTTTATCCAGCAACGCGGCTGAAACAGCCGCCGGGTTTGATAATTGTCTAGCTTGATTATCTGCCACAATGGTACTTATTTCTTTAGTATTTTCTTTGGCAATGGTTTGCTCAAAAACGGCCAGTGGAATACGGATGAGGTCGACATAACCTATCGCTTTATAACCATTTTGAAAGGGGATTTTATGGGTGTTTTGTGCGTTGTGAAAAAGTTCGGATAATCCGATGGTATCGCCTGATTTTAAAAATCCCACAGTAACTTCATTGGCACTCAATTTTTTAACCATTCGGATAAAACCATAACTGACAATATTAATGCTGCTGGCGTATTCTCCCTCTTCAAATATAACGGGTTCAGAATTCACGATATCATTGACGCTGTCATTTAGTACATTGGTTTTGCTATCTAACCAATTACGTTTACCAAAGGATTCAAAGACAGCGCTTTCTGAAATTTTATTAATGCTATCCTGACTAAGATTAGCTAATAAATCTAGCCTACCCAGTTCATTATTTAAACCGCGTTGGCGATACAGCGACTCACAATAGGCTTTGAATTTTTTGCTTGTACCCATTAAATCTCGTAGACCCTGCCATTTAATTTCTAGCACTGACGTTTCATCGGTATTGGCGAATGCCGTGCCTAATCGTTCTGTTCGGCGCAGGCAAGATAACAAACCAAATAACTCGCTTTGTTCAAAATAATGGCCATCAGTTTTAGTCAAATTGTCGTCAGGTTTTAGTTTTTTAGTCCCAATACTATATTCGACACTGATCTTATCTTCAGCAGTGATTTTTCTGACCTCTGGCATGCGCTTAATTCGCCATTGTTCAACCATCGACTGCCAAGTACTTTTACGGGGTGGTTTTATTTTTTCTCTGGAGTCTTTTGCACTATGATGAATTGATACGGCACCTTTTAAAACAAAATAGGCTGAATTCCCATAGTTTCCCTGCATAAAAATGGGTTGATGCTTAGACAATCGTATTATTCGGCATTCGTGACTGATGATTTGGAAAACAGTCTGTAGTTTTTGCTTTTGTTTGACAGGGTCTGGCTCATTTTTAATCTTATCTTCCCTAATTAAAGCAAACGCTCCCTGCTGTATTAATTGATCAAACCATTCCGGTGAAATCGCATCCCCAAAGGGGGTATCCCACTTTTGCGGGCGTCGTACAATCGTTGTTGGAATTTTATGGGTGTGCATTCGGTTTTTATCAGTGTTTCTGTTTATCAAGTGATAAATTATTGAATTATTTATGAATGAATTTCACTGTTTTCCAATCAAAATTCTCACGATGCTTCTTACCGACAGTGGTAAATGCCTGCTGCAGTAAATCTGCACTGTATTTAGTGTTAACCGAGGTATCACAAACATCAGGGATTGCTGATATTGAATCTTCAAGTGCCTTTTTCGCCTCAGCAGAATCGATGGCGACTGCGTGTAGCCACTCAACTCCGGTTTCATTATCTAAGCCAATGGCAAGCATTTTTCGAGATTTATTTTGCGGCAATGCTAATGTGCCAGCTTGCTTTACTTTATTTGATACATCACCCAATGCATTACAATCGTTGGGAAAGAGTCGAAAGGATTTGCCGTTTTCTGACTGAGAGAAAAAATAAATTTGGCTTGTTTTGTTGGTTTTTAGGCGTAATGCAAAACAATCCTGGCTACTCATACTGCCACCATTATTTAATACTTTAATGCCTAGCATCCAGGGGTTATTGGTTTGACATAAACGATTAATGGTTGGAACCAGGACTTCAAAATTAGCGATTAAATCCACGTTTTTCGTTTCTTTTATTTGACCAGGCAATGGTTTTGCTATTGCAACAACAGGGTTAATCGATGGTTTTGTTATCGGTTGTTTTATTTCTGGCCTTGGTTGAGTCTCGTGATTATTTTTTTCACTAATTGTCGAGGATTCTGCAGGCTTAGGTTTTTTAGAAGGGCTCGGTTGCTTCGATATTTTTTCGGGAAGACTGGTTTCGGATTTCATATACTTAGCGAGATCTGCTTTTGCTAACTTAATGTGTGTATGATTTTCCGCACCTGCTAAAGCGTCGCCGCTTGATTCCTTGGAAAGTTTTTCAGCCTCAGCGGAAATTTTTCTAGAGACTTCTGACAATTCAGTATTATTAACGGTAATGCCTGTTAATTTTGCAAGATTGACGATTGTGTTTAATCCTGCATTATTTACTGTTTTTTGTAACGCGTCCAAATTAGCTAATGCGGTTGCTGCACGGTTTATCATCGCATCGGCATAACGACTCGCCTTCGTTTTGGCCAACTCTGCCAAACTAAGTTCTAATTCAACGGCATATCCTAAGATTTTCATTTTCCGAATTTGGCTGATGCTGGCTTTAGGCCCATGGCGTAGTTTGCCTTGTGTGCGTTGTGCTAGATCAAAAGAATCAGGGACGGAATGAATGGTGACATTTAACAGTTTTTCATTGGTTACCAGGTGACAGCGATAACAATTTTTTGCCACTCGATAAATATTTTCTGGAAATATCATGCCTAGTGAGGTTTGTTTTTGATGTCGTTCTGCACGATGTACTGGCGATTCAAATTTACGTTTTTTTACCTCTTTTCCGCCAAAATCATTGTGGATACCAAGCCAGTCTTTACTTGGCCCATGACATGATTCACAAGACACACCCGAAATAGGAGAGGGTCTGCTCTTTTTGTGCCCCAGTGTAAAATGACAGCTTGCGCATATTGTACTTTTTTTTATTTTTTTTGGATTGACTCCCATGGAGATTGCAATTTTTTTTGCATTTTTATGTTTGGTTAGTTTTTTGTATCCTTTAAAATGTTTTGTTTTTTTCCAAATTTCAACCTGATTTTCGTGACATTTAGCACAGAATTTATAACCTTGCACCTTTTGGTATGACCAATTATTTGGGGTTGCGTGAGCAAATCCACCATTACCATTGAAGGCAAAAAAATAAAAGAGTAAACTCGCCAAATAAAATTTTTTCATGCCTATATCTCTGTATTACGCATCTAGGGTAATATCACTTTCTGGAATGCAGACACAAGGAAGACACTTGCCAGACTCTACGTCATAACCTGGTTTACCTGCCGGATAAGTCACTTTGCCATTCAGTAAATCAGTTTCGCAACTACCACAATTACCCATTTTGCAGCCAAATGGCATATCCAGTCCTTTATCTAACGCAAAGTCTAGTAAGGAGTCGTCATCACCCGTCCACGAGTGCTTTTCACTTGACTGATCAAACTGAATACTTAACGCATGAGTCAGCACGGATTTTTTCTTCTTTTTAGTGACACTCGCAGGGCCAAACGCTTCATAATGCACATCGGTGGTTGGTACCCCCCAAACCGTTAATCCTTCAGTCAACGATGTCATTAATGCGCCTGGACCACATAGATAATATTCAAAATTACTGGACGGCAAATAGTGTTTAAGCACATCGAGAGACAATCTGCCCTGATGCTGAAAGTCTTTCCATTTTTCATCACATTCCTGCGGTCGACTATAACAAACGACTAGGTGAACATGATTATGATTTTTCCCGATCTCCTCCAGATATTCTTTCATGGCATGTTGTTCACTGTTAGTGATCGCATAAAAAAACCAAACTTCACGTTTGGACTTTTCTGATAACAACGTATTCAACATAGAAATCATCGGCGTAAAACCCACTCCTCCAGCAATTAAAACAACGCCCGCTTGACTGTTGCGTTGTAGATTAAAATGACCAGAGGGTGCTTTTACGTCAAGAATATCACCAATTTTTATTCCATCATGAAAATAATTGGAAGAAAGTCCTGGTTTTAGGTCGGGTCGATCTTTTGGGGCAGGCACTCTTTTAATGGATACCCGGTAATATTCCTCGTTCACTCTATCCGATAAAGAATAACAACGAACCAGTGCTTTACTTTGCCTGGGTATATGATCTAAACGAAACGTCAAGTACTGCCCTGGTCGAAATGGCGGCAACCATTGGCTATCATAGGGCTTAAGATAAAAAGAGCAGATATTTTGATCAGGACTCTCAAATACTTTGTTAAAAACAATAAACGGTCGAAATCCTTTCCATAGCTTTTCAGTTTCCTGTTCCTCCAGTCTTTTTAATACGTTACTGAATTGATTTTGAATCGGGGCTGCTGTTGGTGTCGTCGAAATTTGGTTCTGTGAGGAGGAACTTAGCCACAAACCAAAATCAAAAAAAAATTTTAGTCCCAACAATATAACCGCATAGCTTATCGCAGACCAAACAAGCCCTTCGTTATTGATGACGCCCCATTCAAAACTTAGCATTGAAGGATTTAGCGACAAAATAGAAAATAATACACTATAACCGACAAGCCCACCGATGGCACAACTTGCGAACAATTTGAAATAATGTGTTTTTCGCTGATTGTGTCGGTTAATATTTGTTTTTCTGTCCATTTGAATTGTGTATTAGTTGTAGCATTAGCAAGTCCGGCGGATGTCAAGATAATTGATCGGGATGAATAAAAAACAATCAAACAACTGTGTCATTAATCATTATTCTTCACCTGCATTCGTTCTGATACTGGAGAACTGATAACTCTTGAGCTATAAAATATAAGGTACTTAATAACTAAATGCCTAAACGACGAAAGGAGAGTCTAGCAGTGACAAGCATGGTCGATAATCAACGCAGTATCAAGCATCAAGCTAAGGTTTTTCATATTGAGCAGGAACAAGCCGTGATTCCTTCGTTAACTGCTACTAATAATGAAAACTTTTGCTGTAAAACGCTGATTTAAATGGACATGGCAGACGAATTAGATTTCATCAGCAGAAAGCAGAGTTTGCATATAAAGCCATGGTTGTTTTTTATACTGCTTGCTGGCTTTCCATTGACAAGTGCTGCGACAGATGAAGCAGCCGTGCATAACAAACTCTTTGCAGAAAACAATTATCCTAGCGCTGCTCAGTGTTCAGCGTGCCATAAACAAATCTATGATGAATGGCGGTCGTCTTCTCACGCTTATTCCGCGATCTCACCAATGTTTCACAAATTTGAAAATGCCATTAATGCCTTGGCACCGACGATTAGCAATTTTTGCGTGCGTTGTCACATCAGTGTCGGTACTGCACTCGGTGAAGAGCGTGACATAGACTTTAATAAACGGGCAGCGGTTGCTAAAGAAGGCGTGACATGTATCAGTTGTCATCGAGTAAAAACTGAGTATGGGCGCATGAACGGTGAACGCCGCATTGAACCTGGGCCTATTTTTGACCCCATGTATGGTTCCGCTAACGAAAATAATATTAAACAGGTCATCGATAATGCTGGCGACTATAAAATAAAAACCAATAATGAAGATAATGGACAAGCGATACATACCAACGTAATAAAGTTTGAACAGATCCATCAAGCAGAATTTTGTATGTCGTGTCATCAAGTGGCAGTAAACCTAGGTATTAAACTGGAAGTTGTTTGGGAGCAGTATCGTGCATCTCCTGCACATGATCAAGGTATTACCTGTCAAGCCTGTCATATGGGTAAAGTTCCTGGTATTCCTTCAGGTTTTGAACAAGCGACACCCGCCGTGATAAATGATAAACCGATAGGAAAAAAACGCGATCATTATAATCACGCATTTTATGGCCCTGGTACTTCTATCGCACACCCTGGAATTTTTCCGCACAATTTAGATGCGGATGAATGGACCATGGATCAATGGTTGCAATTTGATTACCGCACAGGTTGGGGATTAGTCGATTTTGAAAATAACGTTGCTGATAGTTATCAATTTCCTGAGATATGGGAAGACAGTTCCGATCGAGAAACCGCCCGTGAAATCATTGCTGATAATCTGAAAAAACTAAAACAACGGAATGAAGAACGAAAAACAGTGATGGAAATGGGTTCCCATATTAATGGTCCATTTTTTATCAATCAACCAAAAACATCTAAGAACTTAACATTTAGTTATGAAGTCATCAATACCAACAGCGGCCATAATGTACCGTCCGGTTCATTGGGTGCTCAGCCAGAAATGTGGCTAAATGTCGCGCTAGTAGATCCATCGGGCAATACTATATGGGAGAGTGGATATATTGATAGCCAGGGCGACATGGCAGATTTGCATTCGCAAGATGTCCGGGATGGGAAATTGGTTCATGATGATCAGCTCTTTAATTTACAGACCAAGTTTCTTACCACTAACGTCAAGGGTACCGACCGTGAAATGTATTTGCCGGTTAACTTTGATATTGATCAGATTCCGCTGCTTCGCCCAGCACGCCAACCAGTATCAGTTATGAATCATCCTCCCTTTGTTCGTATGGAAGGACATAGCATTCCACCCTTGGGTTCTCGCAATGCAAACTACGAGGTACCGGCAAACTTGCTGAAGCAGCGTGGTAAATATCGTTTAGCCATTCGCATGCGAAGCCGAGCAGAACCCATATATTTTATGAGATTTGTTGGCGCAACCGATGAAATGATTCAACGTATGAACGAAAGCATCATTGATTTTCATAGTTATAGTGTAGAGTTCGAAATTAAATGATTATGTCTATTCAACATAAGTGCAAGATGGGTAAATTATTTCGTGCTCATTCCTAAACTAAAAAATATGAATAAATAACCTGACATGCAAGCAAAAATATCTCGACTATCAGTAGGCATCGTGTTATTGGCAACTTGTGACAGCAATCTTCTTGCGGAAGAAATATGGTTTTCAGAGGGTGTTGAGCGAATTGAATATGATAGTAGTGTATTTAAACCTGATCCCAATTACGATAATAATCAATATGACTCTAAAGCAGAAAGACAGACCTATCAAGAAAAAGTCACACCATATAACCCACGCCCACTTATTGAGTTAGGATACGATATTTATGCTAGTGGTCCCTTCCCTGAATCCAGTTATATCTTTGGAAAGAAAAACCCTGTTACTCAACAATTTTTGGTTTACGGAGATTGGCTAACCACATTTTCTTACGTTGATAACGATGCTCCAGCAATCGGTCAAGCTGCTACACGTTTGAATCTGGATATTGACTGGAAACTAACAGGAACTGAGCGCGTTCACTTATTTTTTCGACCATTAGATAACGATGGATCAATCACATCCATTCAAAAAATAAAGGGTACCAGTGAATTGAATGAGAACTTCGAATTTAACCTTGAACCAGACGTATTATTTTTTGAGGGCGAGTTAGGGGCTATCACTAGTGGCATCACGGGTGAATATACTAGTTGGGATTTACCCTTTGCTGTTGGACTAATGCCTCTACTTTTTCAGAATGGTATTTGGATGGATGATGCTTTTACCGGTATTGCGATGACTTTGTCCGCATTAAATAGTCCAGATTGGGATATCAGTAACTACGATATCACATTCTTTGCTGGCTTTGATAAGGTCAGCTCAGCGATCGCAAATGCTGGTGAAACCAATGTGAATCTGTATGGTATAACGGCATTTGTAGAAGCCCACCAGGGTTACTGGGAGCTTGGTTATGGATTTACTCAGGATACCAGTGGTTTAGGTGATCAAAGTTATCATAATCTTACTGCTGCATTTAGTCGTCGATATGGTGGCTGGTTATCAAACTCAATTCGAGTCATTGCTAATGTAGGACAACAAAGAAAAAATAATGCGCTAAACACTGCCGATGGTTGGGTTTTTTTCATTGAAAACTCATTGATCACTCGCTTGCCATCAACCTGGGTACCCTACGTTAATCTATTTGCAGGGATAAATACACCTCAATCACTTGCTAGAGCAGTGGGTGCCGGTGGAATTTTAAAAAATACGGGGCTTGCTTTCGAATCAGCAGGGCTTGGTGGCATACCTAGTCTTGATGCTAGTGCGAATGATACTGCAGGAGGCGCAATCGGTATGGAATATTTGTTTAATTTGGATCAACAGATTGTTGTAGAACTGGCTGGTTTAGTTGATTTAGACACCAGCAGCACGTCCACCAATACTAATACTAATCAATATGCATTAGGTCTAAGATATCAACGGCCTTTTAACAACAGCTGGATAGTGCGTATGGACGCTAACTCTGTTTTTGAAACAGAAACGGACAACACTCGATTTGGTGCAAGTTTAGAAGTCAAACGAAAATTTTAAGAAAAACCTCAATTAATCTGATATCAAAACTCTCCACGGACGCTTATATTCAACTATTATCCGCGAGTTTTTTTCACGCCTTTTCGCCAAGTATTTCACCATTGAAATTGAAAAATTCGTTTGAACATGTAAAAAATTGAACCAAAAAGTCAAAATGAGGGAGTGGGGCAAGTATTAATACTGCTAAATTGTAACAACAGGCGAGTATGAGCTTGATGCATCGATATTAGCGTTGCACCCATGATGAAAACAAGGGATAGGGCGGATTAAGCGATCAAAAAACTATTTCCCAGGGTGGACGCTTCACGACATAACTGCCGGTCACATCAAAAGCCTTACGATCCAAAAAGTAAGCCAGTAAATGTTTCATACTTTTAAAGAGATGGAAATTGATGAGCGTGCGCAATTTTTTCCAGAGGCTGCGTTGACTCCCGGCCATTTGACGGCAGGCCTGGTAGGTCCTATCACCACGATTTCGCGATGAAAGCCAGCAGGGTCAATTGATAGAAATTGAAGGCAAGATGTTTTTCTCCATGTCCGTCATTAGGCGTCAAATGGTAACCTTGATTCTCGAGTGTATTGAAGCACTCGTTCTCGACTTTCTAGCGAGTTTTTTCGCCTTGCACAAACAACGGCACAAGCTTAGTGGTGACCTCAGTCGAGGTTACCCAGCTTTCGGGTGCAACAGCGTGGTGTTTTACCTGTTAGGTCGAGGGTGATCGTTTTTTTTCGAAAAAAATTGACCTTGATTGTCTCCTCTGCGCCGTTTAAAGGAACGTCAAGAACAGTATGTGACTATCGGATATATAAAATATATTTGACTGTAGGAGAAAAACTGTAATGTCCGCTTTGGGTCATGTCCAATGAGGCGTAATTGATCAAAGGGGCACTAGAGTTGAGCCATCAGGAAATAGATCGACTTGAGGTTATCAATACGCCAAGTGAGACGTATGTAACTGATTAATAAGTTGAGAAATTTGGCAAATAGAAAATTAATCCGGCTTTTGGATTCGCTACTTTCAAACCAAGCAAACCAGGGCTTACCGCTAAGCCCATTGATAACAGCTCGGCCTTTTCTTCATCAAAGCCTTCATGGCCTTCCATCAATAAACGATTCAACTGCCTCTCAGGAATATCTACCCCATATTCGTGGAGCTGTTCGAGCAATAATGGTTGAGTCACATGACATTGGTGATACTGGTAGAAAATAAAACGGACGATCGATGCATGATCGAGCCATTTCGTTCAAATCGGCTAAATCACCCCGCAGTACTTGGATGACTTCCGATTGATGCTGCACTATTTCGATGAGTTCGGTGACTAACGGTGTGCGCTCCGGTTTATCCATCTTGGGTAGTTTGGGCGTCTTACCACTCATGTTGCTTTGTCGACAGTTGGTCTAAATGTAAGGAGATTTTCAGTGTAGTCAAATCTTGGCATTTGGCAATATTTATTCCCCAAGTTATTGAGCAGAGACATAAAGAAGTACCCGTCGGATTATACCCGAACCTGATTAAATGTCGATGTCACGCTTCTGCTAGGAGCGGTGATGACAAAAGCAGAGTATCTGCAAACCAGTTATGACTTTGATAAAGCGGTGCTTATTCAGGGGGGGTGTGTGATTGTTTCTTATATGCTAACTGGTGAACAGCGTACCATCAAAAAAGCTAGCTTATATCGTCAACAGGTAGCGCGTCCGGCAACAGGGGGGCAAGGTTGGGGAGTTTGGGAGATAGCGATGCGCTATTCGTGGTTTTCGATAGATAATCTATTCTTTGAGGACGATGGGTTATTTGCTGATTGGCAAGCGGTTGCCAACGATCGTTATACGGATGGTGGCAATGCCTGGACATTGGCGCTTAATTGGTATCCCGAACAGTGCATTCGTGTCATGGCCAACTGGATTTGGTCATCAGTCAAAGCGTCATTTTTTGATAACGATGAGAAAAATTCGTCGGCATCCGCCGTGAATATTGAAAAGGCATTTTTACTACGTTTCCAAATTGAATGGTAACGCTGAAAATTGAGAAAATCAGCTAAGTGATCGGTATAAGTGGTTGTGGTAATTGTCAGAAAAAATTCATTTATCAAGTTATATTAATACTCATGCCTATTTGTGGATGGGTCAGGAATGGGATAATGTTGTTTTATTGCTCATTGATATTGGTGGTGGAAGATCCTATCCGTCCAATCCGGAAAGCGCATTGTAGGAAAAATGCTTTTTTGATAGCATCTAACAATAAATAATTAAAATATATCTCACATATTACATAGAATGTTCTGATTTTTTAAGTTAAAACTGATTTGTATTACTGATTGTTTTAGTTGAGTATTACAATGAGTTTAATCAACTGGCTTCGGCCAAAAAATCATCTGCGCAATTTTCCCTCGAATAGGAATAATAATGGAACAAAAAAAAATTCCCACGATGCTTCGAACAACATTGATTGGTGTTATTTCGCTTGCCATATTATTTGTCATGATAACAGCAATGATAATAGATATGTATGTGCTTTCAAGAGGGTTTGCTGAACAGCTAAGAGATAAAGCCGCCTTGCTGGTTAGCACATTTGATGTGGCTGTTCAAAGTGAATCGGGTTTGAGTGATGAGCAAGAAATCAAACGCAAAATAGATGCATTAAAAGATTCTCGTCGCGATATTATTGAAATTGATGTTGTAGTGCCGATTGCCGGGAAAGAGAATCAATATCGTATGTTGGCTACCACGGGTCATAACGACGGGCAACTCGAAGAAACCCCCGACCAATGGGATGTGCAAGTGATCAAAACTGGTTTGCAGTTGACAATGTTAGAAGTTGTGGATAGGAAAACCGGCTTTGATTATATGAAAATTCAAAAAGTATATTTTAGTGCGCCAGATTTAATCAAGGCATTTATTAATAAAAATAATATATATGTTTGGGAAATCATCGGCCCGATTCACGATAATAAAAATAATATCGTTGGCTCAATCGCTATTGAGCTGTCTATTGATGATGTTATCGTACAAGCTAAAGAGTTTATATTAGATACATTTGTTATTTTTATTAGTTCGTTAATTGGTTTGATGGTTGTCATTTGGTATAGCTTGAATCATTTTGTATTGAAGCCTATTTACTCTCTTAATGAAGGAATTAAGACGGTTAAAGAAGGTGATTTCTCCTATCAGTTAACGGCTGAAAGAAATGATGAATTTGGTTATCTCGCAGAAACATATAATGATATGATTAGTAGCTTAAAAAAAACACGCAGTGAGGTAGATGAATTAAATCGATCGTTACAAGAGCGAGTTAATATGGCAACGTTTGAATTAAGAAAAACCAATCAGACACTTGCAGCAAAGCTTGATGAATTAAAACAAACTCAACATAAATTAGTGCGTTCTGAACGTTATGCTGCCTCAGCGCTGATTGCCGCCGGAGTTGCCCATGAAATAAGAAATCCATTAAGCGGTATTAAACTCATTGTACAACATATTCAAGATAAGTTTTTAACTGAAAATGCACACCTAGATCCTGACTACCAAGAGCTCGATGATATTTTCACTCAACAGGTGAAACAGCTCGATGATCTTGTGGTTGAATTTTTAGATTTTACCCGCCCGGTTAAACTTCATTTAAGTGCAGTATCAACGAATGAACTATTAAAGACGGCATTAGAATTATCACTGAATGAATTCACAGTAAGCGGTATACAGATAGACACAAGCTGCGATGACAATATACCTAATATGATGCTGGATAAAGAGATGATGAAGCGGGCATTAGTCCATTTGATAGTGAATGCAATGCAAGCGATGCCTAATGGTGGGATACTCTCCATTAAAACTGAATTTAATGAAGCGCTTCATGAGGTTGTTATTTTCGTGAAAGATACTGGGCAGGGAATTGACCAGAATAAATTTTCAGATATATTTGAACCATTTTTCTCAAGTCGAGTGGGCGGTGTAGGGCTTGGGTTGCCCATTGTGCGACGAATCATTGAGGCGCATCATGGTGATGTTTCGGTAATCAGTGAAATCGATAAAGGCACTGAATTTAGGATTCAACTGAATATAAATACATAGTAATGAGTTTTATATTTTAGATACCCAGATGCGAAATTTAGAATGAATCACGTGAGTAAAAAATAAAAAAACTCTGTAAAAGCCGATATTGGGCCGCCTAGCGTTTGAAAGTCACGATGAGAATTGATTTCATTGGGGTTTTTCTGAAGGAAGCCATACTTTGTTGTATGGCTGACTGACAGAAAAATTTCTGTGGAATCATGGATCAAATGATAGGCTGCTCAATGTTGGTTTTAAGGAAAATTATTTTTTATAGAAGTAATGTCTTAGGTATTGAATCGCATTTTAGTGGCATCAGTGTTGGTGTGATGATAATAGTTATTTGCGGTGATGTGGGTGGCTAGATAACAGGGAAGTTATCATGTCGTTCATTCCTTCGTGCTTTTTTTCAGAAAGGATACAATTTGTTCGATGGCATGTGGATGTCTTAATATTCGTTGGTGTCCTAGGTTGTTGGTGACTAAAAGGTCGGCGCCTGGCCAGGCATTGGCCAATTTTTCTCCATGTGTAAGCGGCACTATCGTATCATTTTTATCATGTACGACAAGAGCAGGAATCGAGAGTGTTGCGACGTTTTTTAGGGGAGAGAGGCAGGACCAGATGTCACTATCAAAATAAGCGTCAATTCGCTGAAAAAAATTATTTTTGGCGCGAAGGGGTAAGCGCCACCCGAGACAAAATGCTTGCGCTGCATCCAGCATTTGGGCGGGTGCGCTAATGCATACGACTTTTCGAAGCTCAAGTTTTTGCTTGAGTGCATAGGTTAAGACCACGGCCCCAAAAGAATGGGCAATGACTGAGTCAATGGGGGAAAATTCTCGGATTACCGTGTTTAGTGCATCAGTGACGCGCAATATATCGGTGCTGTTTCCTGGCGTGCGGCCATGGGCTGGAGCATCGAACGCGATGACTTGATAGCCTGCTGCTAATAAAGGCGCAATGAATGCGCCCATTTGTGTTGCTCGGCCATTCCAGCCGTGCATGAGTAATACTTTGGGTGCATGGTTATTTTCTTCTCCCCAGCGATAGATCATTAATGGCCCATTGGGATGAGCCAATGTAAAAACATGTGCGGTTTTTCGCCAAAGGGTTTCTCGGTTAGGTTCTTGAATACGGTGGGTAGAAAGCCAGAGTTTCAATGCCCAAGCGCCTGCTAAGCTGGGCCATAGACTACCCGCAAGGATAAATTTCCACCGCATCACCTGATAGAGGAGGGGGGATAAGTTGGCGTGCTGTTTTTTTTTCATGTGGGTGGCTCGTCGGGCAATTATATTCATCAATAAGTAAATTTTTTACTGAAGCGTATACTGATTAAGGCGGATATCAGCAATGCTTTATCTTGGGCGGGTCCCACAAAATAGCACATAGGATGTTGATGGTCTAACTTAGATGTTTGCATCAATCAATCTCGCATACCTAGGTTCTGAGTTTTTTTGTATGCTGCTTGGCAATACATTGAAGCTTGCTTTTAATGCGCCGAATGTCCACATCCGCTTTAGTTTTGTTTAGATAACGACGGGGAATGGTAATAAAGTCATCGAGTAATTTATCGGCTTGCGGGTTATATTTTGTCTCCAGGTGGCTGATTTAGCTTTTAAATTCGATCACGAAAACGCTGGATCATTGCGGTGCCTAAGTAGGGAAATATAGGCATAGCTGAAATCGTTATATCCTCGATATTGCAATAAGCTGGCAGCAAGATTGAGAATCTTATCTTTGATATCGTTACCTTTCATTTTTCAAACTTACTCATCCAATACGTCGTCAACTTATTTCTCCAAAAGTAAGCATTACTGTTGATTGCGCTATGGGATTGATCTAATAACGGGGCGTGCTGAAATACTTTGTTTCAATTTAAGAAATTGATCGACAGTCTTATTGTGCTTCGGGTACTATTAACAAGGTGCTTGAATTTAGTGAATAACTAGGAGGCTTTCCATTCTGAGACAGCTTCCTAGATAAATACCAACTGAAGCGCTACGTATTTTAGCTGGAGTCATACCCGATGAAGAACGAAAAAATAATCGCCATTATCATGGCTGGGGGTGAAGGGTCACGTTTGAAACCACTCACCGCAATACGTTCGAAACCCGCTGTGCCCTTTGGAGCACGGTACCGTATTGTTGATTTTGTACTCAGCAATTTCATTAATTCAAAAATTTTTACGATTTATTTACTCGTTCAATACAAGTCACAAACCCTCATCGAACACATTCGAAAAGCTTGGCGGCTTTCACCGATCTTGCCTGACCAATTTATTACCGTCGTGCCACCGCAAATGTTAGGTGGGCAACAGTGGTTCCAAGGCACGGCGGATGCGGTATATCAGAATCTCAACTTAATTGAAGACCAGCGGCCCGACATTGTCGCAGTATTTGGGGCGGATCATATTTACCGCATGGATATTAGTAAAATGGTTAAGTTTCATCGCCAGCAAGCGGCGGATGTGACCATGGCTGCACTACCTGTTCCTATGAAACAAGCCTCATCCTTTGGCATCATTGCCACTGAAGAAGATGGACGGGTCTGTTCTTTTGAGGAAAAGCCAGCGAATCCTAGTCCGATGCCACACGATGATAGTCAAGCGTATGCATCCATGGGAAACTATTTATTTAATACCGATGTATTAGTCAAAGCATTACAAGAATCCCATGAACGAAAAGAAAATGATTTTGGTCGAGATGTGCTGCCACGATTGCTTAAAACCCATCGTTTATTTGCCTATGACTTTGGGAGTAGTCAAATACCCGGTTTAAAAGCACATGAAGATCCCATCTACTGGCGTGATGTAGGAACCATTGATGCTTATTTTGATGCCCATACGGATGTGATTGGAAGTAAGCCTCTGCTTGATGTATTTAATCCTCATTGGCCGATTTATTCAAGTAATTATCAAGGCCCAGTGGCGAAAATTATCAGTGGTCAGATTGATAATGCCGTGCTTGGCGCTGCCACGATTATAGATGGTGCAAAAATTAGCAATTCAATTATTCGACGGGAAGTGGTGATTGAACCTGAGGTTGAGTTAGATGATTGTATTATCATGGATTATGTCCACATTAAACGAGGAGCAAAACTAAAACGCGTTATTGTTGATCGGCATAATGTGATTGAAGCGGGACAACGTATTGGATTTGATTTGAATCATGATCGGCTTAAATACCATGTTTCGGAGGGCGGTGTTGTGGTCATACCACGCGGTAAACAACATGTCTATGCTCGAGATTCAGGTACGGGAAGATTGGGTTATATTGAATAAAATAAAACAATCACCGATAAATTCTGTACTTGCCGATGACTTTGTAGATTAATTTTTTTCAAGTGTTATTGTGCTCGTTGATTTTTCATCAATAATCAAATCTCTTAGCGTGTGTGCTTGTACGTTATGTAGAATTGCCTCATTAATTGCTTGAGCTAAATGATCAATCATAGGGTTGGCCATTGTCTGGTTTTTTATCTCAAGCGAGTCTTCGTTCATACAGCGAAGTGCATTTAAAACATCGTATACGCTTATTTTGTCAGTATCTCGTGCAGGAAAATAGCTGGCGATCTCTTGTTGTGTTCTTATGAGTAGTTGATTTTTTTCTAGCGTTAGCATTATTTCATCAATCAGATGAAGCGGGATAGAAAGATTTTCTGCTAATTGCATGGATGTGGGTGCTTGTTTTCCGTGCATAAATTGAGTCGCGACATATTGCATAATTAATAAACCCAAATATTCACGAGCACGGCAGCTTAATTGAGGGTTATTATTTTTTGTGTTTAAGTATTCGGGGTGTTGATAGTAAAATGTGACTTTGGCACCGAGTAATAGAATAAGCCAGCTCAGGTAAATCCAAATCATAAACATAATCAGTATCGCGAAGCTAGAATAAATCGCGTCATAACTTGTCAAACTTGCCGCAAATAATGTAAATACCCAACCGGCTATTTTCCAACTCATGCCAGCCAGAATGCCACCAATGAGTGCGGGTCGAAATTTTACCCGCGTATTAGGAATAAAAATATAAACAAAAGTAAAGGCCGCAATGATCAGTAAGTAGGGAATTGTTTGGCCGATCAATAAATAGAGGGTTCCAAACGGTTCAATAGCAAGGATGTGTTGTACAAATTGATTGCTTATCATGGAGGCTGTGACTCCCAACCCGGAAAACACCAATACCGGTCCAACCAGGATAACACTTAGATAGTCACTAAAGCGGCGTAATAAACGGCGAGCGGGTAAATTATGCCAAATTTTGCTAAAAGCGCCTTCGATTTTCTGGAGCAATGAGATGATGGTATAAAATAAAAATGCTAAGCCAACAGCGCCTAATACACCGACCTTGATGTTTTCAACAAAACCAATAATATTGATAGTGATTTCTTCCCCTTGGCTGCCAAGGGGAGCGAGCAGATTAAGTAAAAAGGGTTCAAGCTGATTATGTACACCAAAAGCTTTTAGTACCGAAAAGCTTACGGCAAGCAGTGGGACTAAAGAGAGCAGGGTCGTATACACCAAACCCATCGCGCGCAGGTTCAGTTCATCTTGAGTTAGGTCCTGATAAATTTTGTACAATATTTGTTGGGTTTGTATCAAGTGCTGATTTTTAGTTGACATAATATTGACGGAAAATCGTATTTAAGTTGTGTTGACATTATCACGATGATTCGTGATCGTTGCATACGGTGATTCCCCTCAGAATAACTCGTATTGCAGTAAGCTAATTCTCGCCATTCCCATTATTTTTTTAAGTAATACTTTATAATACCAGTACTGCGTATTTATACTTAATGATGGTTTGTCTGAAAGGCATGACTCGTCTTGTAAGGCAGCAGGCCCGAGCGATTGCGCAGGATTTGTATGAATTGTTGCTAATACCCAACGTTTTTTTTTAGAGCTTTCTTTGCCGCTATAGATAACTGACTAATAATGTAGATAAAAATATTATGGCACGATGCTTGTAAGATAACAAGACAAAAGGTTTGCTGAATAAAAACAATAAATAAAACTTGAAAATACTTTTAGCGCACAAACGTAGTACTTTTTTATGCGGAGTCGTTTCCATGGCAATGGAGAGTTTTATCGTTGTATGGGGAGTAAGGACGGGGTATTTTTTGATGGGATTCTATTAATTTAGCAAATTCCACATCATTTGGTTGATATTCTGACCATGATGAAATTTCAACAACTGCAAGAAAATAAAAAACGCTTATTTTTAGGAGCGATGAATGACGTGTTGCAGGAGGAAGAATTTATTATCTTACCTTGTGATCAGTATTTTTTTATTTTTAAGTGATGATATTTCACTTTACGCAAATGAAAATACAGAGCCAGATATTATTCGTGTCATTTTGCGAGATGCAATCAACCAGCAGTTGTTAGTTAATCGCGACATTGTTGCGATTGAGATTTTTGAAGACGGTTCGAAGACCTGGAGGGCTAGACGTACCACTAACGATAAAGGGGTTGCTTTCTTTAATTTAAGTGGTATGGCACAAGGACGTGCATTTTTTTTTAAGACGAAAGCATTTAGCAATGATTGGGTATATTCAAAAATAATATCTGCCGAGACAGAGTTAGCCTGGTTGATCGGAAATGTTGAAGTTAGCCTATTTGATGGGACTCGGCCAGAGCAGCCTCCGCTAGGGCACACTGAAATACATGCTTACCAATTGCAGCCGGACGGTACTCAGCAATGGTATCAACGGGCACTCAGTGATGAATCAGGGTCGGTCCGTTTAGATTTGCCGGGCGTGATGGAGGGTAATCAATATATTCTCAGAGTGCGTAGCCCAACCACTGGCGAATGGAAGTTCAGCTCAATTCTTGCAAAAGTGGGACGCCATCAGTTTGTGGTGGGTAATCCACCTTTAACGGTGAGTTTAATTGACGCGCAGTCGGCCGCCCGGATCAAAGCACAAGATATTGTGGTCTATGAAGTCTTGGCGGATGGTGCCGAAAAACGCCAGCAAAAGAAAGCAACCGATAGCGATGGGCAGGTCACTTTTGATTTAGATGGATTAGGTCAGGGACGTAATTATTTACTAAAAGCTTCCGTGTTTAGTGATACCTGGAGCAAAACATCGATCATTTCAAAACCGCAAGCGATGCAATGGAAAGTCGGGACGGTGACTCTGAATGTGGTGAATGGTGGTGACCCACTGTCCCCACCTCTAGCTAGCTATGAAGTGCAAGCAAGAAAGTTGGAGCAGGACGGAAGTTTATCCTGGTATCAGAAGGGATTGACTGATAAAAATGGCGTATTTCGAATTGATCTTGCCGGTCTAAAACAAGCCGCAAAATATATATTTTTTGCGCGCAGTTTGACTACGGGGAAATGGAAGTCCAGTATCGCCGTGAGTAAAGAAGGCGTTTATCCTTTCAAAGTAGGTAACAGGCCATTAATTGTCAAGTTAGTGAATGGTTTTACGAATCAAATACTACCTGATCAAGCGGTGCATGCGATGGAAGTGCTGGTGGATGGGAGCTTCCAATGGCGGGAAAAATCCATCACCAGCGAAGGCGGGGTGGCGAAGTTTGACTTAGCGGGATTAGGTGATGGCGGCTCTTATTTTTTAAAAACTAAAGTCTTTCATGAGGCTTGGATCATTTCTGATATTATTGATCAGCCGATGAAAAAAACCTGGGCTGTGGGAACGCTGGCGGCCACTATTTTGGATGGTACGAAACTCGACTCTGAGCCATTAATTAATCACGAGGTGAATGTGAATGAAGTGTTGCCGGATGGGCGTAGCAAGTGGTTTAGTCGCGTTTTCTCAGATGGGCAAGGTAAAGTTTATTTAGATCTACCGAAACTAGATACCGGTCGTCGTTTTCAATTAAAAGCACGAAGCACCTTATCCGGCGAATGGAAATATAGTCGCATTATTGATCAAGTTGATACTCTGGATTTTGTGGTTGGGAACCCACCGTTAATTGTCAAGCTGCGCGATGGGGTGACAGGTCAGCCACTGAGTCAAATAGCTGTCATCGCAATGAAACAACTCGCCGATGGTAGTGAGCAATGGTTTCGACGTCAAGTCAGTGATGGGAATGGACAATTAATCTTTGAACTCGATGGTTTGAAGGATGGTCAGCCGTATAAACTCAAAGCTAACCCGTTTGATGCGGGCCGTGTGGCCAGCGATGTGATTGACCAGCCTGGCGAATATGAATTTCGTCTCGGTACCGTTCCGGTGACCCTCATTGACCGAGCGACCAATCAAGCGTTAATTGATCAAACATTGGTTGTCTTGAGGGTTTTAGCTGACGGAGAACTGAGTTGGTTGCGCCGCGGCAAGACGGATAAAAATGGTAAAGTTAAGTTTGATCTCGAGGAATTAAAATCAGGTAGCAGCTTTTTTATAAAAACCAAGAATCCTTTTGGCTTAGGACAAAGCTATTACAGTGCCCGAATTCAAACCGAAGGATCACTGACCATGGTGATTTCTAAGGATATCGCCTCGCCATTAGATATGAAATCTCCGGTGGTTATTGTGACTAAGCCTGGGACAGATCAAGTGGCCAATGCGGCGGGGTTTATCTTGGAAGGTTTGGCGCTTGATAATAATGAAATCAGTCAAATACATGTGTCAGTCAACGATTATTTTCGGGGTCGAAGTAAGGGCGTTGCGGATTACAATAAGATGACCAAACAATGGAAATTTTCCATCATGCGGGCCATGATAACGGCTGGCCATTCCATTGACATTGTTGTCAGAGCTCAAGACCAATCAAATAATGTTGCCACCACAAAGATAACGTTTCCGGTCGTCATGGATCGTTATCCACCTAGCATTGTATTTCGCTCCCATCAGGTTGATGAACAAGTACCGATGACCGGGTTTACTTTGCTTGGTATCGCCACGGATGATACTGGCATCCGAGATATTCGGGCAAGTGTTGATGATCCTGGGTTAGGGCGAACCATTGACCGGGTACCGCTGCCATGGGATATGTCCACATCCCAATGGGTTTTTTCCGTACTCAATGGCCAGATATCTCCCAGCGCCAATATCCAAATCACTATCGAAGCGCAGGATGCCGCCGGTCTTTGGACAACTGAAAAACTGAGCTTAAAGGTTAAAAAAGAGGAGGCAGTGGATGCTTACCACGTGTTGAATCGCACTAGTTTTGGCGTGACGGAGGCCAGTCTTGAAAAAATAAAGCGCTTAGGGGTTGGTGATTATTTGGCCACACAACTTTCTCCGGAAAACATAGACGATTCAGTACTTGAGCAGCAACTAAGCGATTGGCAGCCTAAATCGAAACCAAAAGTGCAACAATACCTGTTATATCGGATGGCAAAAAGTGAACGTCAATTGTTAGAGTTGATGACTTGGTTCTGGGATAATCACTTTAATACCAATTTAAATCGCCATGGTCAGGTGGCGTATGAGTTGTCAGAGAATCATTTGTTTAGAAAGCATGCATTAGGGAATTTTAAGGACTTATTGGCAACCAGTGCAAAAAGTCCGGCCATGCTATTTTATTTAGACAGTATAAAAAACAATAAATCTGAACCCAATGAGAATTATGCAAGAGAACTGCTCGAGTTGCATACGATGGGGGTGGATGGCGGCTATCAGCATCATGATATCATAGCCTTAGCAAAAATATTCACTGGTTGGCATGTGAGAAATAATATGTTCTATTTTAATGACCGTCAGCATGACTATAGTGACAAAATATTTCTTGGAAAAACGATCGGCGGGGTGGGTGTTGAGGAAGGAGAGCGCGTATTAGAAATACTGTCTTCACATCCGGCTACCGCCCGATATATATGTGAAAAATTAATTATTTTTTTTGTTGATGAAGGGATGCTGCCATCACTTAATCAGACGTGTATGACCGCTTTTTTAACTCATCAGGGGCATATCGGCGAAGTATTAAAAACGATTTTCGCTTCCTCCGAATTTAATGATGTAAAGTATCGGCGCAATAAAGTAAAAACGCCCTTAGAATACGTACTAACGAGCATGCGTAATCTAGACATCGACTATAATTTTGATGAATTACCGGGTGTATTAAGAACAATGGGGATGCCGTTGTTAGAAAATGACATCCCGACCGGTTGGTCAGAGATCGGTGAGGATTGGATTTCAACCGATTTATTACGACAGCGCATTCAATTCGCTTTTGTATTAAATACCTGGATAATTCGCGATACCCCTCAATTTTGGTTGTCTCGATTAAAACAAAAAGGATTGTTCACTGCGGAAGAAATTCTCGGCTATTTTAATCAAATATTATTTGGGGACAAGATGAATAAGACGGGATGGGATGTGGCTTTACAACGATTGAATACCTCGACGCCCATCAATCTCAATGAACCGGATGATGAGTATCGCCTGCGTGAGTTATTAACATTATTAATGACTTTTCCAGGCTACCAATATCAATAGGGCCATATGTATAAAAAATGCTAAGAAGGGAATTCTTAAAAACATTAATAGCATCGACCGTAGGCTATCGTTGCTTCGGTGCTGGTTCCATGCTGTTGCCGAGCATCGCTGATGCGGCGGTTAATAAAACCTTGGTTGTTATTTTTCAGCGTGGTGGTTGTGATGGGTTGAATACTTGTATACCGTATGGTGATACTCATTATGCAGCACTACGCCCTAACATAGCCATTGAGCCACCGAGCGAGGACAACCCGGCCGCAGCGATCGATCTCAATGGTTTTTTTGGATTACATCCTGGATTGGCCACTTTTAAGCCAATCTATGAGGCCGGTGACTTGGCTATTTTCCCGGCGACCCATTACGCCAATAGCAGCCATTCACACTTTGATGGGCAAAAAAATATTGAATCCGCTTCGACCAGTAAAAAATTAGATGGCTGGTTAAATCGGTATTTGCAATTGACTCAATTAACAAGTCGGACGCCTGCCTTGGCGATTGGGGGTAATTTACCGCACGCGTTGCGAGGGGAAATTCTTGTTTCTGCAATGCAGGATGTCGCTTCTTATTCACTCGTCAGTGATCAAGCGTTTGAACAACGTTTAGTGAGTGATTTGCATGCGATTTATACCTCGTCGGTAACAACGGATGTCTATCATAAAAAATTGCACGAAACGGGATTATCGTTACTGTCGGATGCTCAGCAAATGCGGGCGCTTAATCTGGAGACCTATGTGCCAGCCAACGGCGCTGTTTATTCCGACTCGAAGCTGGCTAGACAACTCAAGCAAGTCGCTCAACTGATTCAGACTGATATCGGTTTACAAATCGTTACGCTAGAGAGTAATGGATGGGATACTCATAGTTCTCAAGGTGGAGGACAAGACAATGGGCGTCAATTTCTTTTGCATCAGCAATTATCATCCGCGATGGCTGCATTTTATACGGATCTCGGCCCGAAAATGGAGGACATCGTACTGCTTACCTGTACCGAGTTTGGGCGTACTGCCAAAGAAAATGGCAGTGGTGGCACCGATCATGGTAATGCGGCGACTTGGTTCGTGATGGGGGGAGCCATCCAAGGTGATATTTATGGTGAATGGCCGGGTTTAGCTAGCGAGCAACTCATTGCCGGTCGTTATCTTGATTTTACTATTGATTACCGCGATATTATGGGAGAAATACTCGAAAAGCACTTGCAAAATAAACAAGTGACGGCATTGTTGCAAGGATATAAATATACCTCTCCAGGTTTTTATCGTTAATTTGTATTCAGCACGTAATTTTTCGATGGGTGAATCAAAGTTTTAGAGGAGGTACCCTCAAAGCCCCCAATGGCCCACCTCCTTATGCCGGAATTAAAAATGATTTAATTCCGGTTTTTTTTTGAGAAAATATAACAATCAATATTTATTTAATCTTGATTGTTTATTGTTTTCTGTGCTTATTTTTTTTGAGATAAAAAATTAGGCATACGAGGCCTGACTATTTCGCAGTTCATCTGTAATGGATATCCCATATAAAAAACCAAGGTATATCTCATGACTCAGCTATTCAAATCATATTTTTTCGACAATTTATTGCAAAAACGACATGACTCCAGTGAAGAGATGCATCTCCGTTGCCCGTCGTCGCTTAATCAGCTGGTTACCCTATCCGACGAGCAATTTAAAAAAATCATTCCCATGCCAAACCCCGCTTGCCATTTTCGATTAAATGGTGGATTTGTTCTATCGGTTGATACGGGATTAGGTGGCAATCAACCCTTATGTAAATTATCTCCCTTTGAAGTGCAAATCCTTAGTTTATTTCAAGGAAATAAATCCATCGGTGTCATTGGTAAGCAATTAAGTGAAAAATTTAATCTACCCGATGAAGAAACCTTCCAAGCCGCAAAAAAAGTTTTCATCCGGGTCAGTAAACTTTGTCTTTATGTGCCGACAGTCAATTGATTCTCCAGATAACTTCTTAAAATGGCGGCTATATGAGGAGAGACGATTAAGTTAACATATTTTTAACTGTAGATAGCTGGGCGTTTAATGCCCTAAAATATTTTTGATTAAATGTGGCTAATGTTTCATAATTTTGCCTGGCGTGTACTTAGGAATAAGGTATTATTTCAACCTCATTCCTTAAAACGATCAAGACGGGAGGCGAATGATAAATGGGCACATTGAAAATCTATGCGGAGGACGATGCTAATCCATTAGCAAGCATCACAGATTTTGAGATGATTGCGAGTACCTTGCAAGGTATCGGCGTTCAGTTTGAGCAATGGACAACAGATCAGGTTTTGGAGGCGCAAGTCACCAGTGAGTTTGTACTGAGTGCCTATCAGCCGTCGGTTGATCGATTGAAGCAGCAATATGGATTTCAATCCGCCGATGTCATTTCACTGACCCCAGATCATGTCGATAAAGCCACGTTACGGCAAAAATTTCTTGACGAGCATCGCCACAGTGATTTTGAGGTACGTTTTTTTGTGGAAGGTAAAGGATTGTTTTTTATTCATCATTTGGACCGGGTTTATGGTGTGATGTGTGAAAAAGGAAATCTCATCAGTGTTCCTGCGGAGACTAAACACTGGTTTGACATGGGGGCTGAGCCCGAGTTTAAGTGTATACGTCTGTTTACCACCTCGGGGGGTTGGGTGGCCAGTTACACGGGCGATAAAATTGCGGATAATTTTCCTCGTTTTGAAACCTTTTAATTCCCATGGTAAAAGCGATATTAACCGATATTGAAGGGACGACAACGTCACTTGCTTTTGTCAAGGATGTGTTATTCCCCTATGCTCGTGCGCACATGGCAAGTTATGTACGCGAACAGGCGCATGTGCCTGAAGTCGCTGCGCAACTGCAATGGGTTTCCGCTGAGGTGGGTAGTGAACTATCCATCGAAGCCTGTATTCGCCAGTTATGTCAATGGATCGATGAGGATAAAAAAGTAACAGCCCTCAAGACATTACAAGGCATGATTTGGCAAGCGGGTTATCAAAACGGTGATTACACCGGTCATCTCTATAGGGATGCGTATGAATACTTGAAAAAATGGCATGAGGCCGGTATCAAGTTGTATGTTTTCTCATCGGGTTCGGTCTATGCGCAAAAATTATTATTTGCACATACTCAGTTTGGCGACATGACCTCCTTTTTTAGCGGATACTTTGATACCAATATCGGTGATAAGCGATCACCGGTTGCTTATCGACGTATTGCACAACACATGGCTTGTCCCGCCCAGGAAATCGTCTTTCTTTCCGATATTCAAGCAGAACTGGATGCCGCGAAACAGGCGGCGATGCAAACTTACTGGTTGGTTCGCGAAGGACAGACCTCACCGGATGCGGCGCATCAACAAGTGACTGATTTTTGTTCGATAGCGCTACTATAGGCATGGAACTCTATCCTAACGTTTCGTATCGGGGTTCGAATGCTTGCCAAACGGATGGTGAGCGCCAGATTGCTGGTTTTGTTTTTATGGTTTGTTCAACGATATTTTTTCTAAAAAATTAATCGATTGCCAAGCCGATTTCTCCTTTAATAAATCAGCCACGGTATGATTTTCCAAAGCGTGTAGAAACTGATTCATGGCATTGGCCAATAGGTCTTTTAATGCGCAGATGGGTTCAATACTACAAGTGTGTTTGGCTTGTGGGTTAAAGCAAGCGACTAATGCCAAATTAGGTTCGGTATGTTGTATCACATCAATGATATTGATTTGTTCAGCGGGACGTGACAAGCCTATTCCTCCGCCTTTTCCTCTCACCGACGTAATAAATCCAGCTTTTGATAGGTTATGCACGACCTTCACTAAATGGTTTCGTGAAATATTATAAAAATTTGCTATTTCACTAATGGTGCATGATTTTTCTTCATGTAAGCAAAGATAGGCTAAGGTTCTAAATGAGTAGTCTGTATACAGGGTGAGCTGCATCTGTTCATCCATTCCATAGTGATGATTGTTAAGCGCTAAAAACGTTTAATCTCGTTTTTAACTATCTGTACTTAAATATTATTTGACGATGTCGAAAAGTATATTTGAAATGCATTTTTATTGACATCCCTCTATTGATCGTATTTAATGTATATAAAATACATTAAATAAACTTGCTTGGGGGGCACATTGTTATTTCTAAAAATACGAAATAATTAACCATGGCGATAAGTATACATTCCCTAATCCATCAAGACTAATTTTCCTTGCCGCTCTGTAAAACGAGCCCCGGAATAGAATGTGCTAAGGGATAGCATGTTGTAATTATGATGCGCAGGAAGCTTAAGTGCTGCATTTCTAATTCAGCAATATTTTAAATAGACTAAAATTTTAATGTCAGGAGTTATTTTATGGGTGATGCGTTATTTGATAAAATTGGTGGAGAGGCGGCGGTGAACGCGGCGGTTGATATTTTTTATCGGAAAGTACTTGCAGATGATCGGATTAACAAGTTTTTTGATGGGGTGGACATGGAAAAACAGGCGACAAAGCAAAAAGCTTTTTTAACAATGGCTTTTGGTGGTCCTCACAATTATACTGGGAAAGACATGCGAGAAGGCCATGCCCACTTAGTGAAGCAAGGACTCAATGACACACATTTTGACGCCGTCGTTGAAAATCTCGGCGCAACATTGAAAGAGCTTGGTGTGGCAGATGAACTGATTGCACAAGTGGCTGCCATTGCCGAAACCACACGTAATGATGTGCTAGGTCGTTAGTGGCGAGTTAGCTGAGGGGGAGGATATATTGTTGTCAAAAGTGTTTTTTGCTGATCAATGGTATGAGTGTCAAGAAGGCGAAACAGTATTAGATACTTTATTAAGGCATGATGTATCCGTTCCTTTTGGTTGCCGTCGTGGCGTATGTCACGCTTGTATGATGAAAGCAAAGCGAGGTGAGTTGTCAAATGCATCCCAAGCGGGTCTAAAAGAAACCCAAAAACAGCTTAATTATTTTTTGGCTTGCCAATGTGTGGCTGGCGGTGAGCTTGAAGTCCAATTGCTCGATGCCAAGGCGTTAGATCGATTCTCGACGACGGTGGTGACTAAAATAATGTTAAATAATCAGATTGTACAATTAACGTTAAAGCCATCTCAACCGATTCCGTATCATGCTGGACAATTTGTTAACCTCTATCATAACGATAAAATCCCAAGGACGTATTCCATTGCGAGTGTTGCCGAATTGTCTGACAATATTGAGTTACATATTAAGCGATGGCCCAATGGTATCGTGAGCGAATGGGTGCATGATGAGCTTTCTGAGGGTGAGCAAGTGATGCTCAGCGAAGCCATGGGACAATGCTTTTATACGGCAAGCGATCCCCAACAAAATCTTTTATTGATTGGCACCGGCTCCGGTTTAGCACCGTTATATGGCATTATAAAAGATGCACTGAACCAGCAACATCAGGGTGAGATTTGGTTATATCACGGCAGTCGTCAACAAAATGGCTTATATTTGATCGATGCACTGACGGCGTTGGCCAAACAATACAGCCACTTTCATTATTATCCTTGTGTTTCTCAAGATAAAGCAGATAATGAGGCGGTCTTCAGTCAGGGGCGTGCCAATGAAATTGCCCTCGCACAGCATCATGATTTAAAGGCATGGCGAGTGTTTTTGTGTGGCCAGCCGGAGATGGTTGTGACGACAAAAAAAGCTGTATTTCTTGCGGGCGCTTCACTCGCTAATATATTTGCTGATCCCTTTGAATATTCCACATAACCCAAATTGAAGTAAATTTTAGGGGCTTGTTTTAAGCCACTTGCTCAGCGAGGGGTTGGTCACTCATCTCTTTCAACCGCTATTGCTATCGCATTACCTTATCCATACACTATCCTACCTACATATTGCTTGGCGCATGCCGATCGCTAATTTCGAGCTATCTCAAATTCATGCATCTTGCAAAATCACTTAATGTGCTTTGCTGCTATGCATAAAAATCAGACATCTCCGTATCAAAAAAATCGAATGGATTTATCATTTAAGGATAAATCATTAGAGCATGAATTTAGCTCAGAACATGCGATCAATACACTCAGCCAAATTCGTACGGCATTAATTATTGCGGCCATATTATACAGCAATTCTAAATTCATAGCCTTTCAATTTAATTTTCATCCCTTCTGGTTAAATTAACATCTAAAGCAGTGAGCCAACGGCAAGTTGATATCAC
>VAPK010545181.1_pt1 | contig 31972 bp, 29 predicted proteins | sample 3395031 | NCBI WGS metagenome assembly VAPK01 (sample SAMN08290443, study PRJNA428436) | hydrothermal vent metagenome | isolation source: Deep-sea hydrothermal vent chimney 1 | place: Pacific Ocean: Juan De Fuca Ridge
TGCTAATAGTTATCGCCATATCTTGCATTTATTTTCTTATGAATAACAAACTTGTATCGGAAGGAACTGCGGCAAGCAGGTATATAAAAAATAAAGTCTTAAAAAGTAGGGGAAACCTTAAAAATGCAACATTCGCAGCAAGCGGCGACTATATCTTAAAAACTTCTCAGCTTGATATAGGTAGGGCCATTGCCTACAATCCTACGATATATAAGTATAAGAATGGTGATTTCAGCGAAATTAAAGCTAAAATTGCATATCTTGATAACAAAACAATACTCACGCATGCTAATATCAAAATTTATTTAAAAAATAAGATCAAAACTATTAAGAAGCAAACTGTCTCAATAAACGAAAATTTCAAAGTCTCCAATATTCTTCTACACTCACCGAGTAGTATATCTTTTACTACAGAAGAGCTGTTAGGATTGGAAAAAACCAACAATCCAAAATACAAGTTCCTTCTTTATAATAAGTTACTCTCATTGCTAATACCGATAATTATGTTTATCTTGGCATTATCTACAGTTTCCAAGCCGTTTAAAAGAGAAGAAAGCAGCATAAAGGCAATTGGAATCGGAATGGTTTACGGCGGTTCCTACTTTTTGCTTTATTCTATAATGACAGCTCTTGGTAAATCATCACTCATATCTCCAATGATAGGAGCTGCAGCGCCCCATTTGATCTTTCTGTTATTTGCACTCACTAAAATTGAGAAAGAATAAATAGTGAGGCCGCTTTATACCGTAAGGTTGGTTATTTGAACAAAATCGGCGTAACCCTTTAGCTTATTATACTCTCACATTCCTCTTTCAGTTCAGCCCTTTCAATCTCGAAATTTCAGATACAATTGATATAATTTTTATACCAAAAAATCCGTCTACGGAAACAGCCTCGCCTCTTGCCACCACCTTTCCGTTAACAAGTATATCTAACGGATCTTCTATATTCTGGGAAAAAAGAACATTGCTTCCCGGAACAAGCTTCAGTATATCTTTCAAAAGCATCTCTTTCGTGCCAATTCTTACAACAACCTGTAGGTTAATATCCATCAGAACATCGAGATTTCGTATTTCATCTTGACCGATAGTTGGCATCTGATCAATGATGTGCGATGAATCTTTTTTAACGGAAGAAATAATCTTGGTTATTTCCGAATTATCAAGTTGAGCCGGTTTATCATCTTTTATCTCTTTTTCGGGAAGTTTATCTGATAGATCCTGTACAAACTGCTTTTTTATAATCCAAAGCCATTTTCCATTCTTACCGCCAATATCTATATCATATATCATTAGCAGATAATCACTTCCGTAAGTCTCATCAAATTTAGCATCTATTGATGAAGAGCTAATTTGCCATCCCATTTCAGCATTGGTGATTTCATCATATCTTGCCACAAAATCAAAAGAAAACTGAAACATCAGATCTTCAAGGGATTCATCTGCTAAATCATCATCTACCAGTAGTGCGGCAATTTCTTTTGTTAGAAATATAAAGAAATTTTCTGCAGGTTTTACAGATTCTATACCAACCTGAACAAATTCACTTTCATTAAAATCCGACTCGGCAATCTCTTTTGTGCCGACAAATTTACATTTAACCTTTTTATCTACAGATTCTTTTAAAGATTCAACAACCGTTTTTGCTGTAAAATCGGTAAATTTCTTCAAGCCGTTTCTTCCCCGATGAACTTGCTAATTTTCACACCTTTCTTTGTATCCTCACTCATTATTCTACCTGTCATCTTGTAAGTTCCATTGAAACTAATATTGGCAAGATCATCTGTCTTAAATGATGTTTTGAGAAAATTCCCCGCTCTCAAAGATAGAATGGTTTTAGCACTAATAAACTCCTGCGGCAAATCACAATTTATGTCAACTTTAACATCATGCATTATCTTTATAAGTTTCGTCCTAAATTCATCATACTGCTTTCGTATATTCATTTTTGAAATAGCCATAGCATTCAGTATCAGCTTTAAAAATACCATAGGATAGCAGATTGAAAACGTCCCTTTTGATTTTCCTATAGCAATATCAAATATAATTACAATAACCATCTCATTTGAATCGGTAACAGTAACAATGTTAGTTGAAAATCCTTTTTGTTCTGCAAGAGCAGAAAATTTTAATATCCTACTCCAGCTTGAGGAGATATCAGCACACATCAGATTAGTTATATTATTCATAATACTTGCCTCTATTTCGGTGAGCTCCCTTTCCTCTTCTATCGCTTCCCCAATGCCTCCGAGCATTTTATCTATCATAGGAAACACGGCATCCATTGTTATATTCATTGCAGCAAATCCTTCAAGCGGTTTACCGGAAAAAGATAAGAAGTAAGTTGGTGAAAAAATGCCTGATGTATATTCTCCATAAGTTTGATTAACAATATTATCAACCGAAACAGCCACCGTTGTATGAAGAATACCCATAAGATGAATTGATAGATCTCTCGAAAGATTTTGATGAATTATCTCAAACTCCTTCATTTGACCAGACGATATACGCCTGGGATGACGAAAGTCATAGCTTTTGCTTACTTCACCTGTCTCACTACGCTTAGGCTCTTTTACTTTAACTGTTTGTAAAAGCGAATCAATCTCTTCCTGGGAAAGAATTTCTGCCATTCTACCTCCAACTTCAGTCTATTGACCCATACTAAACCCGATCAATGAACCTATAATAAATTTTGCTTACTCTATGACAATTCTATTAATTATGAGTGTTCAAATTGAGATGCTATGATACAATTAAAGCGAATTTGCGGTTCAAAAATATCAGAAACTAATAGTTTTGTTTAGGACAACTCATCTAAATCTTTGTCCTCAAAAATAAGTTTATCCATGGCTACACCCTTTAACTGATTTCTAAAATTCAGTTCAATATTCCACAAAATCGGCGATATTTTACATATTCGATTCATAGAACAGCTATTAGGACTATCGGAACATATATTCATATGTTTGTATCCGTCAACTGCTATCAGAACATCATATAAACTGATATCGGATGCCGATCGTTTGAGCTTAATTCCGCCTCTTCGTCCTTTCTTCGAAATAATTAGGCCGTTAAGCGCAAGTTTATTTATAATTCTCACAAGAAATGGCTTGCCTATCTTTAACTTTTCTGCAATATCAGATGTATGTGATAACTCTGATTTTGACCCAAGATATGCCACCAAACGTATAGCATAATCCGATTCTCGTGTTATATACGGCTTTTTGGCACTTTTCATAATAGATTAATTATATTATAAATTTAATATTGTCAAGATGATATAAATATAATCCTGACAATATGATCACTTAAATGAAATTTGCTACAGTAATATTCATACAAAGAGATAATGAGACCACTGCATAATTATTAAGATAAATTCTTGACAAGAGCATATTATTCCATTATGTTTAGTTATATTAAACATAATGGAGGTGATTTATGAAAAATAGTATTGCAGTGGGAGAAAGAGTCAAATCTTATAGAAAAAAACGATCGATGACTATTCGCGAGCTTGCAGAAGGTGCAGGATTATCAAAAGGACTAATCAGCCAAATTGAAAATAAACTTGTTTCTCCGCCTATTTCCACATTGTTTAAAATAGCAAGCGTACTTGATATTCCTATGGCGCAATTTTTTCAGGATGATCAAGCAGGCATAAGCAAAATTATTGTTGTAAAAAAAGATGAAAGAAAAAAAGCGGAACGAAGAAGAATGTCCGGAACATCTATTGGGTATTCATACGAATCGCTTGCTTGGAAGAAAGCAAAAAAAGCTATGGAACCGTTTATCGTTACATTTGAGCCAAAAGAGATGGAGCAAGTGATATATTTCAGTCATCAGGGAGAAGAGTTTCATTTTATATTAGATGGAAGGCTTGAATTCATTGGTGATAATACAAAGATAACGCTTGTTAAAGGTGATTCTCTCTATTTTGAAGCAAATATAAGCCATGGTTTTAGAGCACTTGATGGAAAACCTGCAAAAACTATCGCTGTTGTGCATTCTGACTATTAAAGATGAAAAGCATAAGGATACATGGCAGAGGAGGTCAGGGTGCAGTATTGGCAAGTAAAATCTTGGCATATGCATATTTTCTTGAAGGAAAATTTTCTCAAAGCTTCCCCACTTATGGAGCCGAGCGTAGAGGGGCTCCTGTGACTGCATTTATCAAAGTTGATGATAAATTTATTCATGAAAGATGCCCTGTAAGAAAAGCGGATATTGCTGTAATTCTTTCGGACACTATCCTAAAATTTATTGACTTGGAAGACGGCATGAATGACGGAAGTATTATTCTATTGAATTCTAAGAAACATGCATGCGATCTTGATTTAAAAACAGATGCCAAACTGATTATTTCAGATCTTGCCAAAATAGCCGTTGCCAATAATTTGGGCTCTGCATCTTCTCCGATAATAAATATTCCAGCACTTGGAATGATAGGAAGAATTGATCATATAAAACTTGAAAACTTGATAAAAGCAACAGAGAAATTTGCTCCAAATCATAAAGATCAAAATCTATCTGCATTAAAGGAGGCCTACGAGAAAAACAATGAGTGAAGCAATTAAGCAAGAAGAATTAACAGGTTACAAAGATAAGCCCACAACATATTCGCTTACTACAACTGAAATTAACATGACAGGATCTTGGAGATTTATAAGGCCTGAAGTAGAAGATAATATGGCTCCATGCTCAGATAGATGTCCCGGTAGTATTAATATGGCGCGTTACATGCAGTATATCGGTAAGGGCGATAATGATACTGCGGTTAAAATTTTGCGCGAAGAGAATCCTATGCCTGCGATTACAGGGCGTGTCTGTCCGGCATTCTGCGAAACGGAATGTAATAGAAAAGAGTTTGATGAACCGATAGCTATAAGGCAAGTTGAACGATTTCTCGGTGATTGGTCGCTTGATTATCCCGAGTCGCCGCCAACAATAACATCTGATAAAAAAATAGCAATAGTAGGCTCTGGTCCGTCAGGATTAAGCTGCGCTTATTTTTTGGCTAAGACAGGCTATGATGTAACGATTTACGAAGGTAATGATGAAGTTGGAGGAGTTCTAACTTACGGAATACCGCTGTATCGACTACCCTCCGATGTAAGAAAAAGGGAACTCGGTTTAATAACCAGAGGCATAAATGTGAAAACGGGCGTATATATTGATGAAACCTCTATATATAAGTTAGCTAATGACTATGATGCTCTCTTTTTTGCACCCGGTTTATGGAAGGATCGAATAATTCTCAAAGGCAACGGTGTGTATGCAGGCGGCGAACTATTGAAAAGTTTAGCTGCCGGTAAAAAACCTCCTTCGGGTAAAAAAGCAGTGGTGGTTGGTTCGGGCAATGTTGCCATGGATGTGGCAAGATCACTTATGAGACTTGGAAAAGATATTACTGTAGTTTGCGCTGAAACAGCTGAACAAGTCCCTGCATTTAAAGAAGAATTCGAGCAGGCTATTGAGGAAAATCTACAAATTAAACAGTGCGAGCTTCCGGTAAGCTTGATATACGGTAATTCAAAAAAGCTGAAAGGCGTAAAAATGAGCAAGGCGGCAATTGTAGACAAAAAAGTTGTAACAGAAAAAGCCGCTTTAGAAATTATAGATGCTGATATGCTAATATACGCAATAGGACAAGACGCTGAATTTAGAATAAAGGATAAAAAGAATATTTTTGTCGGAGGAGATTATCTCACAGGTCCAAGTTCGGTTATAGATTCAATATCATCCGGCAAAGTTGTAAGTTTTCAAATAGAACAATTTCTTAAAACAGGCACTAATTTTCAAGTAGATAAGAATTCTTTTAGACTGGGAAATCCAAGCGGCCGGAATATTGTAAGCTATGATAAGATAAACGATTTTTATTTCGTAAAAAAGAAACGTATGGAACCTTCCATCTTGGAAGTCAAGCAAAGGGGCAGAGATAGCGAAATCATAGGAGCTTACAGTGAAGACGAGGCAGTGAAAGAAGCTTCCCGCTGTTTTCATTGCGGCAGCTGCGATTTTTGTCAAACTTGCTGGTTTTACTGTCCCGATGTGGCAATAAAAACTATAAATGGAACAATCTCTTTTGACTATGATCATTGCAAAGGATGCGGCACCTGTTTTACAGAATGCCCGAGAGGAGCCATAGCCATGAAGGAGGAACTATGAAAGATATGATGATGGGAAGCGAAGCGATAGCTCTTGGAGTAAAACTTTCGAGACCGGAGGTAATAAGCGCATATCCTATTACACCACAAACACATATAATAGAAACATTGGCGGAAATGACAGAATTAGGCGAGCTTGATGCTAAATTTATAAAAGTAGAATCTGAAATCTCAGCAATTAGCAGCTGTTACGGAGCCGTTGCGGCAGGAGCAAGAACATTTACCGCAACAGCAAGCCAAGGCCTGCTTTTAATGCATGAAATGCTCCATTGGTTTAGTGGGGCAAGACTGCCTATGGTGCTTGTAAATGCAAATAGAGCTGTCGGATATCCATGGAATATATGGACAGATCAATCCGACTCACTTTCGCAAAGAGATACTGGATGGCTTCAGATTTATTGTGAAAATGCTCAGGAGGCTGAAGATTTTGTTCCTATTGCATATAAAATAGCAGAAAGCCTATATCTTCCGATTATGGTATGCATAGACGGTTTCATCTTGTCTCACACGCTTGAACCATTGATTATAAGAAACAAAGCCGATATCGACAAATATTTGCCGAAGTATGAGCCTGATTATTTTCTTGATACCGACAATCCCCAAAGTTTTGGTAATGCTGCTATGGGTAATAGCTATTACAAGATGAAAAAAGCTATTTTCAACAATATCGTCGACTGGACAAAAATCAACGCTGCGCTCTCCGAATATAACAAACTTATGAGTACAGACTATCGACCTGTCAACTGCTACAAATCAGAGGATGCCGACCAGCTTTTTCTTACAACCGGTGCATTATGCGGAACCGCAAGAACGGCCGTTGACATATTAAGAGAAAAAGGTATTAAGATTGGTCTGATTAACATGCGTTTCGTCAGGCCGCTTCCGATTAAGTGGTTAAAAGAGGCGATTAAAGACAAAAAGGTGTGGGTTTTAAACAGAGCCGTCTCATACGGCAACAGCGGAACATTGACCGAGGAAATAAAAAGTGCATTGTACCCTATGAATAATGTTATTTTAGACGTTATCGTAAGCCTCGGCGGAAAAGATGTTTATCCTGAAACCTTGGTTGATCTTCTCAATATTAAGGACACAAGCAAAACCATATGGTTAGGAGAATAAAAATGAACTTTAACAATATAACACATGAGGAAAAACTGAACTCAGGACATCTTGCATGTTCGGGATGTGCAGCCAGCTTGTCTATGCGGCATGTTTTGAAAGCTATAAATGGAAAAACTATCGTAACCATACCGGCATGCTGCTGGTCTATAATATCGGGTACATATCCAACAACTGCATTATCTATACCAATTCTGCATACACCGTTTGCAACCGCTGCCAGTACCGCATCAGGTGTGCGTGCCGCTCTTGATATGAAAGGCGATACAGACACAACCGTTTTAGCTTTTGCAGGGGACGGAGGAACATTTGACATCGGCCTTCAAGCGCTTAGCGGAGCTCTCGAAAGAGGCGATAATATTATGTATATTGTTTATGACAATGAGGCATATATGAATACAGGAATACAAATGAGCTCTGCAACACCAGCAGGAGCATGGACAACAACAACGCCGCATGGCAAACCTGTGGAAAATTGGAAAAAAGATATTTTTTCAATTGTCGTTGCCCACAGACCTGTATATGCAGCAACTGCAACAATAGCTTACCCTGATGATTTTTATAGCAAAATTGAAAAAGCATCAAAGCTAAAAGGTGCTAAATTTATACATTTGTTGTCATCATGCATTCCCGGATGGAAAATGAACGAGGATGACAGTATAAAAGTGCTGCGCTTAGCGGTTGAAACAGGAGTCTTTCCCCTGCTTGAATGGGACGGCTCAACTCACCTGACTTATATACCCGAAAAACTCATTCCCATTAAAGAATACTATGAACTGCAAGGTAGATATAAAAATTTGAGCGAAAAAAGAATGGCAGAGATTCAGATTCTTGTGAGAGAGCACTTCAGCAAACTAATGTCAGCTGCCTAATTCCCTATCATTTGTGCTTAATACATAATGAGCCCGCTGCACAACTGCAGAAAAACCGTAAGCCGTAAGATAATTAACACAATGAGACCACTGCATAATATAAAAATAAAAAGGCGTGAGGTCTTAGGGAAAAAATTAAAAAATATCTCTTTATCTTTTTTTAACCCATAAACCTTACGCCCAAAGTATATTACTCAGAACTTCTTAATTTCTTACCTATTCGGTTATTGTTATTTCCTCAAAGGTTTTACCTTTGAATTTTTTTGCGATCTGCATTGTTCCTCCCGAGAGAATCGTTTTTCTTTCACGGCTTGACAGATCATATTTCAAATTAAAGGAGATATTACTTGTTTTATCAACGAGTTTAATTATGCCTGTTCCATTGATTAACGCTAATCGCGTATTCTCGAGAATAATCAAATCATGCAGGGCAATCTTATCGTAGTCGTTTTGATTCTCAAATGTTAATGGCAAAATTCCAAAATTCACCAAATTCGCCTTATGAATCCTTTCAATTGACTTTGCAATAATAGCTTTAACACCAAGATACATAGGACAAAGCGCGGCATGTTCCCTACTTGAACCTTGACCGTAAGATTCGCCGGCAACAATAATATTGCAAATATCGTTCTTTTTATTTTTAAGTGCTCTATCCGGAAATGTTGGATCCAGAGGTTCGAAAACAAACTCAGAATATTTTGGAACATTAGAACGATATACCAGCCGCCTTCCCGCAGGCATAATATGATCAGTTGTAATATTATCTGCAACTTTCAGTGTAACTTCACCATCAACGAAATCTCGCAATGGCTCCCCTTCAGGCGGTCTAACAATATTAGGACCTCTATAAAGAGTAATTTTTTCAGCATCTTTCGCAGGGATTGGAAACTCAAAAAGCGTATCATCTTTTAGGAACCGTTCGGGAAATTTAAATTCGGGATAAGTTATTCCCATTTTTTTCATATCTCTCGGATCTGTAAGTTTGCCAGTAATTGCACATGCAATAGCAGTTTCAGGACTTGTAAGATACACTTTCGCAGATACAGTACCGGATCTGCCTTTAAAGTTGCGGTTATTTGTTCTTATGCTTATCGCATCCGATTTGGGAGCCATTCCGTTTCCTATGCAGAAGCCGCATGCAGATTCCAATATTCTCGCACCGAATTTTTCAAAAGTTAAAAGTGACCAGTTGGCCATAGTCATAATAGCTACTTGCCTTGAACCTGGAGCAACACCAAAACTCACATTATGATCTACTTTTATTCCTTTCTGCAAAGCCTGGCTTATTAGGTCGGCTGTAACCGTTATATCTCTATAAGATGAATTTGTGCAGCTTCCAATCAGTACCTGATCGACTGCCATTCCCTCTATATCTCTGACTTTTTTCACATTGCCCGGACTATGCGGAAGTGCCACCATAGGCTCTAACTTAGATAAGTCAATCTCTATAATTTTATCATATTCAGAATCATCATCTGCCGTTAAACTGTTCCAGTCCTCTTCTCTCTGTTCAAGTTTAAGAAATTCTCTTGTTCTCTCATCTGAAGGGAAAACCGAAGTTGTAACACCGAGTTCAGCTCCCATATTAGTTATGGTTGCTCTTTCAGGCACGCTTAGTGTCTCAACGCCGGATCCGTAATACTCTGCTATCCATCCGACATTCCCTTTTACACTTAATATTGAGAGCAGTTTTAATACAACATCTTTGCCTGAAACAAAAGGCTTTAATGATCCTGTGAGATGAATTCCGTAAAGTTTAGGAGCTCTTATATAAAATGGAAGTCCCGCCATAGCAGAAGCAACATCCAATCCTCCAGCTCCTATGGAAATCATTCCGATTCCACCGCCTGTAGGTGTATGAGAATCGGATCCAAGCAGTGTTCTGCCCGGAACTCCAAATCGTTCGATATTAATCTGATGGCATATACCATTTCCAGCCTTTGACAGAACCTCCCCATATTTCTTGGCAAAACTTTCGAGGTATCTGTGATCATCCGCATTCTCAAAGCCCATCTGAATGGTATTATGGTCTATATAGCTAACCGAAAGCAGCGTTTTAACTCTATCGACTCCCATCTGTTCAAACTGCAGATCCGCCATAGTTCCTGTTGCATCCTGCGTTAAAGTCGTATCAATATGTATTCCAATCTCGTTTCCTTTTTCAAGATTGCCCTCTACGACATGTTTCTCCAAAATTTTATAAGTTACGCTCTTTGCCATTTACGGCCTCCATAAATATATTTTTATGCCTTAGTTTGCAATAAATTCGTACAACTGTTAACGGATCGCATACATTATCTTATAAAAAATTTATTAGCTGTTTAAAGATCTATTCATTTCCTTCCTTGCTAAGCAGCTTATATATATCGGAATCGGTAGAAAGCATAAGCCAATCATTCTTAGATATACTTTTTTTGTATGTTTGCATAGTTTTTAGAAATTTATAAAATTTGCGTGATTCTGCATTTTTGTTATAAGCTTTTGCATATATGAGAGTGGCTTTTGCATCCGCAACACCTTTTATCTCCTGAGCTGTTTTATAAGCTTCTGAATTTATCTGTTTCAGTTCACGATCTTTACTTCCCAAAATTTTTGCAGCCTCTCCGGCTCCCTCGGATTTGAATTTATCTGCTATCTGTTCTCTTCTCGTTATCATACGCTGAAATATTGTTTTTCTTACCGATTCAACATAATTTATTCTTTTAAATTGAAGATCAAGCACCGTAATCCCCAGCCTTTTGGTACGTTTATTTGCAATAAGCACTATCGAATTGGTAATTTGTTTTCTTCCAAATTTAATATTCGGAAGTGTCTCAATGGGCGAATTCTCAAATGCTTCGCTGTTTTTAATGCTTCGGTTTGTTGACCGTATCAGTTCAACGAGTTCATGATCGGCAACGGCATTTCTTGTCTGTCCGTCCAAAATATCATCAAGCCGTGATTGAGCTCCCCTTTCATTTTTAACTCTCTTAAAGAACAGGAGCGGATTAGTTATTTTCCATATTGCATATGCATCAATCCAAACAAATCGTTTGTCTTTTGTGGAGACTTGCGTTGGATATCCATACCATTCCATGGCACGCTTGTCAAAAAAATGTGCCTCTTGTATTATCGGAATCTTGAAATGCAGACCTGAGCTTGCAATTGCTTTTCCTACCGGTTTTCCGAATTGTGTTATTATAACTTGTTCAGCCGGATTAACAATATATGCAGATGAAATAACAACTATAGCCAGAAATATTGCTGCTATTACAAATAGCGATCTTTTTCCTTTCATTTTTCACCTCTGTTTTGAAATAGCCGACTAAGCGGTAAGATTGGAAGCGTAGTTGCTTTTCCATCGCTTATGACCAATCTGGCTTTTGATAATATATCGGCCATTGCATTAAGATAGATACGCTGATATGTAACATTTTTTGCACTCATATACGCACCGAACATTTTGTTAAATCTATCAGCATCACCTTGAGCCTTATTTACCTCTGCGATTGCATATCCTCTTGCTATCTGAATGGTTTTCGCTGCCTCACCTTTGGCTTTCGGTACTGCTCTGTTATAATTAGCAAGAGCTTGGTTGATAAGCTTTGCCTTTTCCTGCTGAGCTTCATTAACTGCATTAAATGCCGACTTGACCTGTTCCGGCGGCATAACATCCTGAAGCACAACCTGAGCAACTCTTATTCCCATATTGTACCGGTTTACCAACTTCTGAAGCATTATTGTTGCAGTAGCTGCAACTTCTTGGCGTCCTACGGTCAGAATTTCATCAACCGTTCTATCTCCAATAACCGATCTCATAACAGCTTCGTTCATATCCCTGAATGTCTGTGTTGGATTTTTTATTTTAAAAAGATAATCATACGGATTGTCAATTCTATACTGTACTATCCATTGAACTACGACTGCATTAAGATCGCCGGTCAGCATAAGAGATTCGTCCTTGTATCCTTTTTCAGAAAATTGGGTTCTTACTCCTGGAAGCTCCGTTCTGAACCCGAATTCAAGTTTAAGCTGCCTTTGAACAGGTATATCATATACATTCTCAATACCAAAAGGTAGTTTGAAATTAAGTCCCGGTTCTGCAGTTCTTACATATTTGCCGAATCTAAGTACAACACCAACCGAATCGGTTTTAACTGTAAACCATGATGATAAAAGCAATATTATGACTATTGCTATAATGACCAAAGTTCCTATAGATTTGAAATTCATCTTTTTCCAATCTATGTTCAACTTGTTTAAATCGAATTGAGGCATATCACCCATAATTCCTCCTTATATTTAGATAATTGCTTGTGCAAATTGTTTTGCATCAAAAGTTTTAAGATCTTCTATCGTTTCGCCAAATCCTATATATCTTATAGGAATTTTTAACTCCTTTGCTATCTGTAAAATTATTCCTCCTTTTGAAGTTCCATCAAGCTTAGTTACAACAATCCCCGTGATGCCCAATGCCTCATTAAATTTCTCAGCCTGCACAAGGCTATTTTGACCAATTGTACTATCTAATACAAGTACGATTTCATGAGGGGCATCCGTTACTATCTTTTTAATAACCCTTTTCATTTTTACAAGCTCTCTTGTTAGATTGTCATTTGTATGAAGTCTTCCAGCCGTATCAATCATAACTATATCGTCATTTCTCGATTTTGCAGATGCGCATGCATCATACGCAACCGATGTTGAGTCGCTTCCCGACTTCTGTTTTACCAGCCTTGCATCCGATCGCTTTGCCCATATTTCGAGCTGGTCAATAGCAGCGGCTCTGTATGTATCACCTGCAGCCATTACAACCGATCTACCTGACTGATTGTATTGATACGCAAGCTTTCCTATTGTGGTTGTTTTTCCAGCTCCGTTTATTCCTACAAACATCATAATAAACGGTTTGCTGTAATAGCGCATGGGTTTTTCAACCGCCAAGAGCTGTTTTTCTATTATGCTTCTTGCCGTCTCTTTCCATCTGGTTTTATCATTGCCCTTTTCTATTGCGGAGATTATCTCACCTGCAGATTCAAATCCAAAATCGGCAGCAAGCAATTTTTCTTCGAGAAGTTCGGAATCAAATTTCTCAATGCCGATAGCAGACCTGGTTTTTGATAAGCTCTGTTTAATTTTGTTCCATAATGACATATTATACGCCTTGTTGTTTAGGAAAATTTTTCATTTATAGTGAAAAATCTACCATAAAATTTCAATAAGTCAAGAAAGATAAAATTTTAATTAAACAGCGAATTAAAAAAGATTGGGCTAAATTCTTGTTTCTGTAAAAACATTTTGTCTCTTTTTTCTCACTTATTTTAACTATAGAATAGTTTTTGCTTGTTAATTGAGTAAGGAGATAAACATGAAACAAAAAATAATTTTGTTGTTTTCTGTAATATTATTATTTGCAGGATGCGCTGTACATCAGCCCGCTAAGCTGAACTACAATGCCCAGCCGCATTTAGTTCAACATAAGCAACATATTTCTCAGCACAGAGGATCGCTTTTCAGCAGCAGAGGATCGCTTTTCAGCGATATAAAGGCTCATAACATAGGCGATCTTGTAACAATAGTAGTTGATGAATCAGCATCATCATTAAATAATGCAGCTCTCCAAAATTCCAAGAAATACAATAGCGGATTAACTTTGCACAAAATGTTTGGACTAGAATCAAAGATATGGCGTGCAGCCGATGTAAACCCATCGGGAATTTATAAAGGCTATTCCGTACCAAAATCAGGCGATAGCAACAATCTTCTTGACATCGGCAGTCAGTCTGGATTCAAAGGATCTGCTAAAAATAGTAGAACAAACGAGCTTAATGCAAAAATAGAAGCCCGCATAGTGAGCATCCTTCCAAACAATATTTTCAAAATTCAAGGTAAAAAAATAGTTAATTCAGACGGTGAAACTCATATTTTGATTGTGTCAGGGCTGGTGAGAAGCTCGGATATAGCAAGCGACAATAGCATAGGTTCAGAGTATATTGCAGATGAAATAGTCACGTATGATGGAAAAGGAGTTGTAACAAATGGCGAGAAAAAAGGGTTTTTGGCAAGTCTTCTTGCTGCTATTCTTCCTTTTTAGCAGTAGTTTATTAAGTTCTAACTGCTATGGAGTAAAAATTGGGAATATAAGTTCGGTAGAAGGAGTAAGAGATAACCAGCTTATTGGATACGGGCTTGTTGTAGGATTAGATGGAACAGGCGATGGGACAAACTCAAAATTTACCATTTTTTCTATGGTTAACATACTAAAAAGAATGGGAATAATACTTCCTCAAGCGGATATACGATCTCTACAGCCTAAAAATATTGCCGCAGTCATGATTACGGCAATAGTTCCGCCTTTTGCTCGAAACGGACAAAAGATTGATGTTACGGTTTCGTCTATCGGTGATGCTAAAAGCCTGCAGGGAGGTGTACTGCTTCAAACCGCATTAAAAGCTGCAAACGGTAAAATTTATGCGGCAGCTCAAGGAGCTATATCAATAGGCGGATTTAACTTTGGCGGCGGCGGTGGTTCAACACAAAAAAATCATCCGACGGTAGGTCGAATTCCATCAGGGGCAATTGTTGAGAATTCAGTAAACAGCAGCATGCTTGATAATAATAAAAAACTGCATCTGCTTCTTGATAAACCTGATTTTACCACAGCAAGCAATGTGTCTAACGCAATAAACGGTTCGTTTGGTTCGCACATTGCAAAAGCTGCAAATCCCGAAGAGATAAATGTTAGTTTACCCGATGCGTATTCTAACAATCCCGTAGCATTTATAAGCAGAATAGAAAATATTGATGTAAAAGGACATATGATTGCAAGAGTGGTATTAGATGAAAGAACAGGCACCGTTGTAATTGGCGGAGATGTGAGAATTATGCCTGTTGCCGTGTCTCAAGGATCACTAACGGTAACAATAACAAATAAAACTGAAGTCTCACAGCCGCTGCCTTAGTCCAAAGGAAAGACTGCAAAAGTGCCGAAAAAAACCATAAAAGTTACGGAAAAGAAAAGTCATTTTGTAGAGCTTGGAAATTCTACGGTTGCCGATTTAGTAAAGGCATTAAACGCCATGGGCGCAACTCCGCGTGATATGATGGCTATATTTCAGGCAATATCAGCATCAGGCGCATTAGAAGCAAAACTCACTATCATATAATGAGACCACTGCACAATATTAGCCATAACGGTATTAATGCTAATATATCAAAAACCAACGGCAAATCTCTCAAGGAAGCGTCAATTGAATTTGAGGCAATTTTTGTAAGGCAGATTCTTGAGAAAATGATTCCTTCCGATCCCCTTCTCAAGGGTGCAGGCAGTTCCATTTATAGATCAATGTGGCTTAATTCGTTATCTGAACTTATGGCAAAAGATGGTAATTTTGGCATAGCAAAAATGATCGTTAAAAGCCTCAATTCAACAGAAAATAAAAATGGCGACTTAAATGCCAATGATAAAAATAATAAGTCAAAAATCGACAAACTAATGCTCACTGCCGCTTTGAAACAAGGTTTGCCTATAAACTTGATAAAAGCGGTTGGTAAGGTAGAATCAAACTTTAACCAGAAAGCAGTGTCGCGTGCGGGCGCAATTGGCATTATGCAGCTTATGCCTGCCACTGCCAAGGAAATGGGTAGTAATCCAAACATTTTGAAAGATAATATAAGAGGAGGAGCAGCGTATTTGAAAAAGATGCTAAATGAATTTGGAAACACCAAAATGGCATTGGCTGCATACAACAGCGGTCCATCTGCAGTCAAATCTTATAAAGGCATTCCTCCCTATAAAGAGACTCAGAATTATGTGCATAAAGTATTAAAATATAAAAAGATCTATGATGCTAAAGAATTTTCAAAAAAGTCCGATATAGTTAATACGGATAAGTTAATATAGAATAGATTAGGAGGAGTTATTATGAGAATCAACGGTTTGAATCAGATAAAATCAAACTATTTAAAGAACAAATCCAAAGTCAGTACAGATGTGCAGAAACAAGACAAAAATGAAACAGCCGCTCAAGGAAATGATAAGGTTGAAATATCTACCTCAGCAATGCAGACAAGAAATATTGCATTGGAAACAAACAAGTTTAACCTGCGAATCGATGACTTAAAAACTGCGATAGAAAATGGGAAATATACGATTAATACGGATAAAATCGCCCGGCTGCTAATTGAAAAATGAATACTTCTCAGATAAGAGTTACGCTTAAAAATATTTATGATATTTATGAAAACTTAATACAATTTGTGCGTGATGCAGAGAAGCATATCGTATCAGGCAAAGGTTCTGTTGATTTTTCGCAAATAGCAGCTGCAAAAGAGGAGCTTAAAAAACTCGTTTTTTCTCTCAAGTCTTTTTCAGATTATTCTATTTTAAAAGAGAGCAGTTTATCCGGTGAATTGTCAAGATTAAGGGGTAGAATCGATCTTTATAACAGGCTGAAAGATGATTTTATTCAACTTTCTATTGACAGTATGCAATTTTATAACGATCTGATCGATATTGACAGAGCATTGTATAATCAAAATGGAAAAATTAGATCAAATTTGCCTAATACGGTTTTAGTGAGGGCGTAATGAGCGGATTGTTTGACGGGCTTTCAATCGGTTTATCAGGCCTAAATGCAAGTCAAACATCACTCAATACAACAGAAAACAATATTGCAAATGCCAATACGCCGGGCTACAGTACTCAAGCAGTCAACCTTGCAGAAGCACCTTCTGCACTGGATATACCCGGCACAAGAGGAAGAGGCGTTGCTATAACTTCAATTACATCTTCAAGAGACGATCTTCTTGAAAAGCGTCTGCGCAATTCAAGCTCGCTTTTAACTTTTTACAAAACTACTTCGAATTGGTTAAGCCAGGTCGAAACACTCGTTAACGAGCCCGCAGGATCAGGCTTAGACAGTTCCCTGAACAATTTTTTTAGTTCATTTAACGATCTCTCCACCGATCCATCATCGGAAACTGCGAGAAGCAATGTGGCCAATAATGCAAAGACGCTGGCGGAATCTTTTAAACAGATTGATAGTAGCTTATCTGATATGTTAACTCAAGGCGATAGCGAGCTATCGCAAAATATTGATAAGGCTAACCAGCTCATCAGCTCCATTGCTCACATTGACGGCAATATTTCAAATGCAGAATTAGGCGGAATAGATAGGGCAAATAGTCTCAGAGATAAAAGGGGCGAATTAGTTAAGCAGCTGTCCGATATTGTTCCTATAAGTACTTATGAAACAGGTTATAAATCTACAGGTCAAGCCGAATTTGCACTTCAAATCGGAGGAATGTCTGTTATAAGCGGTAAAGATTTTCATCAATTAAAAACAGCTCAAGTTGGACAGCAGAACAGACTATTTTACATAAATTCCGGTGGTTCACTCACAGACATAACCGATAGCGTGAAAAACAAGTCAACCGGATCCGTTTCTGCTCTACTTAACACGAAAGATATAATTAAAAAATATAGATCAAAATTTGATGAGATCGCAAAAGATTTGATAGATCAGGTTAACCTTGTCCATACTAAGGGAATGGGACTGACGGGATACTCATCGCTTGCAAGCACAAATCAAGTGAATTCAGCTGACGCGGTTGTTTCATCGGGCGGGCTTCCTATACCTATCACAAAAGGAAGCTTTGATGTTGTAGTTGTCGATTCAAACGGAAATCATACAACAGCAAGCATAACTATCAATGATTCATCGACTTTTAGTGATGTAAAAGACAGCCTCAGCAACATAAGCGGAATCAGTGCATACATTGGCGGAAATAATCACCTCGTGGTTCAAGCGGATACAGGCAAAAAATTCTTTTTAACAAACGACAACACCGGATTTTTGGCATCCGTCGGTATGGGTACATTCTTCAGTGGAAATAGTGCATCAAATATGAAGTTAAACCCTGCCATAGCTAATGATTTTTCAAAAATTGCAGCAGGGCTAACCGACAATGCAGGCGATGGACAAAATGCAGCCGCTATAGCCGGGCTTTCATCGGCACAAGTACTAAAAAACGGCACTACATCAATTACCGAGCTTTATAATTCTCTGGTAAGCGATGTAGGTATAGACGGACAAAATTATAAATCTCTGAAGAACAATCAGCAATCTCTAACCAATCAAATAAACACGGAAAGGGAATCGGAAAGCGGTGTTTCTCTAAATGAAGAAGCCGCTAAATTAATAAAGTTTCAAAAGGCATTTAGTGCGTCGGCTAAGTTTATTACAGTTATTGATAATTTAACAAATACCATACTGGGCATGATAACATAATGAGAATAACCGAAGGGATGATTTATAACAACTTCCTTTCTAACATCAACAAAATAGATGAGCAGATAAATAGTGTAAATAATGAAATTGCTACAGGAAGAAAAATCTTATCACCATCGTCAGATCCTTTAAGTTTGACAAAAGCGCTCAATATAAACAGCGAATTAAACATGTTCAGCAGTTATACCAAGAATATAAATACATCGGTCAGCAATCTTAATGCTGCGGACAGCAGTCTTCAGAATGCAAGTAACGAACTTATGAATATCAAAAATTTGGCTATACAAGGCGCAAACGGCACAAATGACCCGAATAGCTACAATGCTTTGGCAGACAATGTTAACCAGGAACTTGAGTTATTGAAAAATATAGTAAACTCAAGTTTTGAAGGAAAATATATTTTTAGCGGAACAAAAAGTGATAAACCTGCAATTGCAGCTGAAAATCAATCGGCGGCTTTTGTATCAAACACCGGTACATTGCCAACAGGTGCTCAGATATCGATTTCAAAACAGTTTGCAGATCTTTATCAGCTTGCAGACGGAAAATATACAATATCTTTTGACAGCACGAACTCAGAAATTTCTTTAACGGATTCAAATGGAAATACAATCAATATCGATGGAAACGGAAGAGATACTTCCATGACCGATCACAATGATCTCGTCTCCGCAGCCGCTGTAAATAATACAAAGCCGATAACCTATGATACCGGTTTAGGCGTAAAACTTACCTCATCAGTGAAACCAACTGCTGATTTTTCAATAACATTTGATTATAAAAAAGGTGGTAATTTTCTTTATCAAGGCAACAATACGGCCATGCAGGCTGCCATAGGCAAAGGGCTGAATCTTTCGTTTACCGTAACAGGGGCAGAAACATTTAAACCGATAAAACAATCGCTGGGTTCGTTTAATCAGCTTACCAATATTTCAACCGGCAAAACAGCAACCAAGAGTACGAAACTTACCAATCTGAGATTTGGAAATAACCTTATTTCCGATCCTTCAACAATCAGCTTTTCCGGCGCAGATCACACAGGTATTGATATTAGCAGTCCTATTCCTAACGGATTAGACTCGAATTCAACTGTTTCCGATTTACTAACTGCCATTGAAAAAAGCTACGGAAACAGCGTTACTGCAGATTTTCAAGATGGCGAAATTGTCCTAACCGATAAAAGAGGAGGAAAAAGTCAATTTGAATTTGGATTTACCGATACATCATCAGGTACACCAAATCAAAACCTTTTCGGTAATTTTCAGACAGAAACATCCGGAAGAGGCTACGATCTGTTTAGAATCGGAAGCGATCTTAAAGATGCCTTAAAAAACAATAATCAATTAGGTGTTGTCGGTACGGCTTCAGATTGGGCATCAGGTTCAACGGTTACAAAGACAATGAGTGGTATCTATGATGGTGGGGCAGATGATAAATGGACATTTACTTCCAAAGCCGGCGGAACTATTCCTCCAACCACAGGCACAACAACAATCAAAATAACCGATAACAACAATAATCCGGTTGCTATTATTGATTTTACAGCAAGCTCAACAACAGTTAAAGATAAAGACGGCAATACACTTTCCACTACTTCCGCTGCGTATAGCAACGGGGACATTTTGCAACTTCCTCATGGAGTTAATGTTTCTTTTTCAACAGGCGCCATTACATCGGGTGATAGTTTTAGTGTTAATCTCGCCAATAAAGTCCAATCTTCTATCGGACTTATTGACAAATACTCAGCTCAGTTGGAAAGCAGCCTTTCAAAAGTCGGCAGCTTGACAAATAGAGGCGAAGCTCAAAAAACTCGTATGTCCGCCCTCACTATTTCTGATAAAACAGAGAAATCGTCTTTGATGGATGCTGATTACGCTTCTGTCATTTCTCAATATAAACAGCTCCAGATTATATTACAGGCTACTTTGTCAAGTATGGCTCAGATTAATCAGCTTAATTTATTTAATTTTATTAAATAACCTTGCCTTACGCACTCTTTTTTCAGATTCAAATACTTAAAATAAGACTTCACAAATTAAAATCGATTTCTATTTTCTAAATCTTTGCTGCTCCATCCTCCGCCCAATGCTTTATATAGCGTAACCTGGTTTGTAAGAACCGCTGCATCTAAACTTACTAACTTTAACTTTGCCGCAAAGTATCCCCTTTCTGCATAAAGAACACTCAAATAATCCGAATATCCGCTGTCAAATCTTCTTTTTGACAAATAAAGCGCTTTTTTTAAAGCTTTTACTTCTTCACTTTGAGCCTCTATCTTTCGTTTTGAAATTTTCAATTTATTCAAAGCGTTAAAAACTTCTTTGAATGCATTTTTAACAGTCTGTTTATATTGAACAACAGCTGCTTTTTTTTGAGCTTCTGCTATTTTAACATTTGATTTAATCCTTCCGAAATCAAAAATAGGTATAGCTGCAGCAGGTCCAATTCCCCAAATATTTGCCGAACGCCGTATCAAATTGCTTAAATTCTCACTTTGAAAACCAAGCAATCCGGTTAAAGAGATTGACGGAAAATATGCCGCCTTTGCAGCACCGATAAGCAAATTTTTTGCCTTTAAATTTTCCTCTGCCGCTTTGATATCCGGCCTGTTATCAAGCAAAGCTGATGGAAGTGCATCTGGAATCTTTATAGGATTCGGCAATTTTTCATTAAGTGTAATATTGTTATTAAAAATTTCTTTTGGACTTTTGCCAAGCAGCATGGAAAGAGCGCTCATCTGAACTATGTTTTGTTCTTTTAAAGACTCAACCAAAACTTTTGCATTTTCATATTGAGCTTTTGCCTGAAAAACTACAAGTTCATTAATTGCTCCATACTTATACTCTCTTTTTCTATACTTGTAAGTTTCATTATATGATCTAAGTGTGTCCTGTGCTATTTTTAACTGTCTATTTACAGCAATAATATTGAAATACAGATTGGCTGCATTTGATATCAAAGAGAGTTTCGCTGTCTCTTCATTTGCTTTAATTGTCAGAAGAGACGCAAAAGCTGCTTTCTTTTGATCTTTTAATTTTCCCCAAAGGTCAACTTCGTAAGTCATTGGAGATGATATTGCAAAATTATTCAAAATCATCCCTCTTCCTTTTGGCAATACTTCATTGCTTGTCTTCTGCCTATAACCTGATGCTGATGCTGAAATATTTGGATAAAGATTAGCGCTTTGCAAGCCAAGATATGCTCTCGCATCCTCAACTCTAATAATGGCAAGTTTTAAATCATCGTTGTTTTTCAGCACTTTTTCTATCAATTTGTTCAAGTTATTGTCATTAAAATTTTTCCACCAGTTTATATTGATGGTTTGCTGCCGGATACCGTTATTATAATATTGTGAGGGTAAATCCATTTTCGGCTTTGAAAATTTTGGTGCCGAACAGCCCTGCAGCAATAAAATTATACTTGCGGCAGTGATTAAAAATTCAGTTCTCACTTTTGACTCTCCTATTAAACCTTTTTTTGAATTTCATAACGAGATAGAAAAATAAAGGAATAAAAAATATTCCTATCAGCGTTACAAAAAGATCACCGCCGACCACTGTTGTGCCTATGATGCGACGACTGTTTGCTCCTGCGCCGGTGCTAAACGCCAGAGGTAAAGTTGCTGCAATAAAAGCAAGCGATGTCATAACAATAGGTCTGAATCTTATTCTTGCTCCCTCAATAGTTGCATCAAGCAAAGAATAGCCCTCGTTTAATCTTTGCAGAGCAAATTGCACCATTAATATGGCATTTTTAGTTGAAAGGCCTACAAGCGTTATAATACCCACCTGAAAATAAATGTCGCTTTCAAATCCTCTAAACCAGATCGCCAGTGCTGCACCGAAAAGCGCAAACGGAACAGATAGTATCACCGCAAAAGGAATGCTCCAGCTTTCATACAATGCAGCCAAAATCAAAAATACAAAAATCAGAGCGTATATAAATGAACTATTGCCTGATTTTGCGAGCTTTCTCTCCTGATATGACGTTCCCGACCATGCAATTGTATAGCCTGCAGGCAATATTTTCTCTGCAATCTTTTTAATAGCTTTCATTGCATCGCCGGATGAATATCCAAATTTAGGCTGACCTATTATGCCGGCTGCTTGAAATCCGTTAAATCTTTGCACTATACTTGGTCCGACAATCCTTTTAAGAGCCACCAGCGAGCTTATGGGAATTAAATTTCCGGTTATGGATTTTACAAAAATATCATTATAATCTTCTAAGTTTTCTCTGAATACCCCTTCGGATTGAAGATTTACATGATAAACTCTTCCATATAAGTTAAAGTCATTAACATAATATGTCCCAAATGTTGCACCTAATGTTGTAAATATATTGGAGATAGGAACACCTAAAGCTTTTGCTTTTTCTCTATCTACCGTAATTTTATACTGCGGCACATTTGTGTTAAGCGTTGAGCGCACCATCATAAGCTTGGGGCTTTGATTTGCCTTTTGAACAATCTCTTTTACATATTTGTCCAATAAATAGATGTTTGAACCTGTCCTGTTTTGAACATACATATCAAATCCGCCTGTTGTGCTCATACCCATAATAGGCGGCGGATTCAGCGCCATAACAAAAGCTTTCCTATAGTGTGAAAACCGACCCATAAGTTGTTTTACTATTTCTTGAGAGTTTTCTTTCCTTTTTGACCAATTTTTCAAATGGGCAAAACCGATCCCTGCATCCGTTTTGTAGGCAAAAGTCATTAAATCAAGTCCCGCCATAGTCGCAATCGTCGTGACGTTAGGATTGCTCATTACTATTTTACTCAAATCCTTTTGAACTTTTACGGTTCTGCTCAACGATGCTCCAGGCATTAAATAATCAAAAAGCATGATAACGCCTTTGTCCTCATTGGGCACCAAACCTGTGGGCAGTTTGTGTATTATCAAATCCGTTGAAAAAAGCATTACGGCAAATAAAGCTATTGCCAGGATTCCATATTTTAAGATATGTCTAACGCCTTTTGCGAAATTTTGTGTTATATGTTTGAATATGATATTAAACTGTCTTGTCAGCCAAAATGGCTTCACTCTTTCCTTTTTCAAAAATATTGAGCATAATGCAGGAGTAAGCGTCAAAGCCACTATACCTGAGATAACCACAGATGTTGCAATGGTCAGGGCAAACTGCTGATACATTTTTCCGCTGAAACCGCCTATAAATGATGCGGGAATAAAAACGGCTGATAACACCAGCACAATGGCAACAATAGGTCCTGCAATCTCGCCCATAGCTCTATCGACAGCATCTTTAACACTCAGATTTTCAGTATTCGTGTTCAAGATTCGGTCAACATTTTCTATGACAACTATAGCATCATCCACAACGAGCCCTATTGCCAAAATCAAGCCGAAAAGAGTCAAAAAATTGATAGAAAAACCCGCCATATAGAATCCTGCAAAGGTGCCTATTATTGATACGGGAATAGCAAGCACAGGTATAATGGTGGCTCTTATTGTCCCGAGAAAAATATAGATAATAATAACAACAAGAACAATTGCAAACAAAAGAGTATATATAACCTCTTTGATGGATTCATGTACAAACTTCGTTGTATCATAAGCATTGTGATATTGAAGATCGGATGGAAATCTTTTTGATAATTTTACCATAGTACTATCCACAGCTTGCGAAACATTAAGAGCATTGGCACCGGGAGATAAAAAAATTCCTACAAATACAGCCGGATGATTATTGAAGCTGCCCTGCAGAAAATATCGCTCGGATCCTAATTTCACACTTGCAACATCTTTTAATCTTAAAGCAGAGCCGTCACTATTTGATCTTATAATAATATTTCCGAACTGTTTAACGGTTTTAAGCCGCCCCTTTGTCATAACCGTATATGTATATGTTTGCCTCTTTTTCACCGGCTCTTGGCCGATTTGACCTGCCGCAAATTGATTATTTTGACTTCTTATTGCGTTTATAATATCTGTCACAGTTAACCCGTAAGAGGCAAGCTTATCGGGTTTTAACCAAACCCTGACGGAGTAATTTTGATTTCCGAATATCATAGCTTCACCGACGCCGGGAATCCTTTTTAAACGATCCAATACATTGATAAGCACGTAATTTGAGATATAAAGTGTGTTATGTTTATTATTCTTAGAAGTAAAAGTAAAAATTTTTAAAATATCTGGAGATCTTTCCCTGACGCTGATACCCTGCCTTCTAACAGCTTCGGGCAGTTTGTTTAGAGCTGTCTGAACCCTATTATTAACATCCACTTTTGCAACAGCCGGGTCCGTACCAATCTTAAAAGAAACACTCAAGGTCAATACTCCGCTTGGTGATGCCGTTGATGTCATATATATCATATTTTTAACACCGTTTATCGACTCTTCAAGCGGTGCAGCAACTGTTTTCGACAAAGTCTCAGCATCTGCACCAGGATACACGGCTTGCACACTTATCTGAGGCGGAACAATACTTGGATACTCCTGAACGGGTAATTCTTTAATTGCAATAAGTCCCATCAGAATAATAATTATCGATATTACCGCTGCAAATATAGGCCTGTTTATAAAAAACCTGGAAAACATAGTTATTGCTCCTTGATAATTTTACCTATTTTTACAGGAGCTCCCGGTCTTATCTTGAAAAAATTATCTACGATTACCAGATCGCCTTCTTTGAGACCATGTCGAATAATATAGCGGTTTCCTGATGTTTCACCAAGTTTTACAGCTCTTACTTCAACCTTTCCATGATCCTCAATAAAAACCATCGCCCCCATTGGATTTTGTAAAACAGCCCTTTGAGGTATTGTGACAACATCTTTCCTAACAAATCCATGCAGAATAATTCTCACAAATTCGCCTGGAAGCAACCAGCCGTCATGGTTTTCAAAAATAGCCCTTGCCTTGATGCTTGAAGTTTTCATATTTATTCTCGCATCAATGAAATTTACAGTGCCTTGTATTTTAAGAATTTTTGAATTAATTTTGACCGCAGCCTTGATATCGGATGTAAAATGATGTTGAATGTTTTTTATAAAATCAGTATCCGGAATCGAAAATTCAACATAAATCGGATCAACCTGAGTTATTGTAGTAAGCGGTGTTCCATCGGTAACAAGACTACCGACATCGGTTAATGTCTGCCCTGTTATACCGTCGATAGTCGCCGGCACATCAGTATAGCCGAGCTTGATTGCTGCTGCATCAAGCGCCGCTTCGGAACTTTTGACTTTTGCACCGGCGATCTCATAAGCTGATAGCGCTGCATCTCTCTGGCGGGCACTTGCACTATTTATTCCGTATAATATCTTTATGCGATGCCAATCTCTCGTCGCTTTTTCTAATTCAGCTTTGCTTACCTGAAGTTGAGCCCTTGCCATATTTACAGCAGATCGGTAGATAGCAGGCTCAATTTCATACATTAGCTCGCCTTTTTTAATAAACTTTCCTTCCGTATAAAACTTTTTTATTAATATACCCGTAACCCTTGCTCTTATTTTAACATTTTTAACGCTTTTTACCCTTGCAGGATATTCGAGATTGATTGGGATATTGCCCGCTTTGGGAACTTTGAATAGATCAACTACCGGTATAGGTCGTTTTCTGTGAATATTTTTTTGTTTTTTCCCATAACTTGCAGCGGCTACGGCAACTGTTGCTATTATCAGCAGAATTACAATTTTTGATATGGTTTTATATCTGTTTTTTATCATGATTTCTCCTCATCCCGATACATCTCCTCCGATGCATCAAGCATAATATCAAGCACATTAAAAAAGGCTTCAATTTCGCTGTCGCTGACTCTGCTCCTAACGATAGATTCATATTCCTTTACAAAAGGCAAAGATTTGGAAAGAATGTGTCTGCCTTTCTCATTAAGCTCAACAATATATGCCCTCTTGTCATTTTTATTACGTACTTTTCCAATACATCCTTTTTTCTCAAGCAGATATATAGCTCTCGCTACGGTTGTTTTGTCCTTTGAGATCATTTTTGCTATCTGAATTTGAGTAAGACGCCCGTTGTCATCAACAATTTTCATAATTGCAAACTGTTCGCCCGTAATCTCAAAAGATTTCAGCAACTTATTAAATTGAAATCTTATTGCGTTAGTCACCTTATTCAGATTATATCCCAACGAGTTTCTGAAGCTATAATCCATTAAGTCGATCCACCCTCCTTAAAGCTATTTAATTTAGTAGTATATACAACCAAATGGATTTGTCAAACGATAAAAATTACCGGCAGTGATTTAAAAGCGAGTCGTTATAACCGGTTATTCATTAACTGATGCTGCACACTAAACGCAGTTATTAAGTTTATATTGATATTTTGTCTATATTTCTTTCTCAGCTCATCTGTCGCGGATAGATTTTTTTAGTCTTAAGTATTGACCTAATTCCCTTCTATTTTGCTATAATATCGGAAAGCGTTATACTATTAAGAAACTCATTCAGTTTTCTTTCCAAACCGCTCCATACGACTTGAGCATGGCAGCCGGTCATATCTATCAAAGGACAATCGGATGAATTATTCGTTGTACACGGTATCGACAGTTTAAGTGGGGATGTCGGATCTATCAGCATTCTTATAGTTATATCATTCGGATCTTTATCCAATTTATATCCCCCTTTCGGGCCTCTATAACTTTTAAGTATTCCGGCTCTGGTGAGTTCTAACATTATCTTGCCGAGATATTTTAGCGGTATATTCTGCCGCTTTGAAATCTCTGCGAGCGTAACCGGTTTTTCATTATGAAGGGCGATGTCTATAACGGCTCTTAAGCCGTATCTGCTTTTTGTTGCGATTCTTATCATTTTTTTAACTTACTTTTTTTGCCTTCCACTGCATTACAATTTCCAATTTATAGATCTATCTGTTTTAAATGCAGCCAATTGCTTCCAACCTTCATATCAACGAGCATTTTAACCTCAAATTCAACGGCGTTTTCCATTACCTCTTTTATAATAACCGCCGCCTTTGCAACATCCTTCTCTGTTACCTCTACAATCAATTCATCATGTATCTGAAGTAAAATATCGGCTTCTACCTGCTCTTTTAACCTATCATATAGTTTAATCATAGCAATTTTTATTATATCTGCCGATGTACCCTGAATCGGGGCATTAATGGCTGCTCGTTCGCCAAAACTTCTAATGCGAGGATTGAGACTATTGATTTCGGCAATTAGCCTTCTTCTTTTAAAAAATGTTTCAACATAACCATGACGCCTTGCGAAAATTTTCATATTTTCCATATATTGTTTGACACCGTTATATTTTTCAAAATATTTGTTATAATAATTTTCTGCGGTTACACGAGATACGGCAAGATTTTTTGCAAGGCTGTTAATACCCATGCCGTACATAATTCCAAAGTTAATAACTTTTGCCAATCTCCTCTGTGCTTTTGTTATAATTTTAATCGGCGTATCAAACAGTTTAGCCGCTGTCGATGTGTGAATATCCTCGCCGTTCTGAAAAGCCGAAATCAGCTCCTTGTCTCCTGAAACAGCAGCCATCACGCGCAGTTCCATTTGAGAATAATCGGAACTTATAAATTTGCACCCGTCTTTAGCAACAAAAGCATCGCGTATTGAATGCTTATCGGCATCAGTAGGAATATTTTGAAGATTAGGCTCTGACGAAGAGAGCCTGCCTGTTGCAGTCAACTTCTGGTTGTATGTGGTATGAATCCGCCAATCGAGATTATCAGACAGTTTTATTAAAGGATCGATATATGTTGTTTGAAGTTTTTCAATCGATCTATATTTTATAATCAGCGGAACAATAGGATGCTTGTCGGCAAGTTTGCTCAATGTCTCAATATCGGTAGATAATCCTATCTTGCCGCGCTTAATCGGTTTTAAACCTATTTTATCAAAAAGAAGTTCCGATATCTGTTTGGGCGAATTTAAATTAAGTTTATAATCGGATAACTTAAAAATGGCATCGGAAATGTCAAAAATCTCCTTTTCTAACCCCTTCCGTTTTTGATAAAGTAGATCTCTATCGACCTTTATTCCTTTTTTCTCCATATTAAAAAGAACCGTTGAAAGTTTTTGTTCGATATCGTAAAGAAAAGTCAACCCGTCATTTTTCAAATGTTCCAAAGCCAATTTCTTAAGTTTAAAATAGTCCGTTATCTCAGGTTTCGGATTGCCGGTTAAATTAAATGATAGCCAGGACAAACTACCCTTTTTTGTATTATCAATCAGATAGCTCGCTATACTTAAATCAAAATAGTTTTCCAAAACTCCGGCAATATGTAGAAGCTGTTTACTGTCATTAACAACAATTTCTCTTCCTTTTATAACATTGCGAAATTCTTCCGATATATTAAGAGAGCAGACTGTGCCGTTATCTGCCGATAGAAGCACTGCTTCATCTTTTATCTCAACGGCAAGAGCGGCATCATCTCCCAATTCTGATAAAAATTGATTATATGTTATAAAATTTTTATTAATGTTGTTGTCATCGTAAAGATCTAAAAGAAAACTTTTAAATTCCAGTTGTTTATAAATTTCAGATAACGCATTTTTATCGTTTTCCCCTTTTGTGAAAAGCTCTCGATCTATTTGTATGTCATCCTTAATCTCGGTAAGAAATAGCGCATCTGTCAGCTGTTTTTTGTTCTCCGCAAGGGAATTCCGTATTTTCTTGGGGAGCTTTTCCATATTATTATATATATTATCTACCGAACCAAACTCGTTTAATAAAAACGCGGCTCGCTTGGGGCCTATTCCTGGAATACCGGGTATATTATCAGCATTATCTCCTACAAGTGCCAAAAACATTGCTATTTTATCGGGAAAAACAGCGAATTTCTTTTTTACCTCATCGGGCGTATATATTTTATCGCTGCTTATATTCCATACGGACACTCTGCTATCTACGCATTGCATAAGATCTTTGTCGCCTGTAACAATTAGAACAGGTCCTTCCCAATTTCTCGCAGCCGAATAGATTATATCGTCGGCTTCATATCCGTCTTTTACGATATAGCTGATGCCCATAGCATCGATAATTTTTTTAACTATCGGAATCTGAACAGACAAATCGGCGGGCATAGGAGGTCTTTGAGCTTTATATGAATCATAAGCCTCTTTTCTGAATGTTTTTTCAATGCTATCGAATGCAACGGCAATATATTTCGGCGATTTCTCTTTTACAATGCGATTTACAAGTTTTACAAATCCATAAATTGCATTGGTTGGAAAACCGCCTTTGGTAGAAAGCGATTTTATTGCAAAAAAGCTCCTGTATAAATATGCATAGCCATCTATTATGACAAGCTCATTGTTAGACAAAGTCAAGCCATTTTTTGTATTTGTTTATTCTTCCATGCACCGCATCAAAATAGAGAGTTTGAATCTTTTCGGTAATCTTGCCGCGTTTTCCTTCTCCAATAACCCTGCCGTCAACATTTCTGATAGGCGTAATCTCAACAGCGGTTCCCGCAAAAAATGCTTCATCCGCAATATAAAGCTGATCTCTTGTTATTCGCTCCTCTCTCACTTCGATTCCGTTGTCTTTGGCAATTTCCATTATGCACTTTCGTGTTATGCCCTCAAGTATTGTTCCTGAAGTAGGTGTATAAATTATTCCGTCTCGGACTGTAAAAATACACTCGGCGCTTCCTTCCGATACATATCCTTCATTATCTAATAGTATAGCTTCATCATAACCGGCATCAACCGCTTCCCATTTTGCAAGCTGGCTGTTAACATAGTTTCCACAAGTTTTTGATTTTGTCATAGATGTATTAATAGGATTTCTAACATACGATGAAATTTTTACTTTGATGCCGTTCTTCAAGCCTTCATCTCCAAGATATGTGCCCCATGGCCATGCCGCAATTGCGACTTGAATTTTGTTATGCTGAGGATATAGTCCCATATCTCCATATCCGATAAATCCCAGCGGTCTGATGTAGCACTCTGCTAAATTGTTGACTTTTACCGTTTCTTTTGTTGCATTATAAAGCTCATCAAAGCTGAAAGGAATTTTCATATTCAATATTCGCGCCGACTGGATAAATCGTTTAGTATGCGACTTAAGTCTGAATACTGCAGGGCCGCTTTCAGTGTTGTAGCATTTTATTCCTTCAAAAATTCCAAGACCGTAATGGAGAGTATGGGTTAGCACATGGACATTTGCCCTCTCCCACGGAACCATTTTTCCGTCAAACCAAATAAATTTCGTTGATTGAACCATTTAAACCTCCATATTGACATTTTATTTTCTCTATATAAACTTATCGCTACCTCTTTGCGGGCAATTAGCTCAGGGGTAGAGCGTTCGCTTCACACGCGAGAGGTCACAGGTTCGAAACCTGTATTGCCCACCACTTATTCTACATGCAAATTTATAATTTTAAAGTAATGATACATCTTATTTTATTGGCTGCAGGCAGCTCTATGCGATATGGAGTTGCAAAACAGTTTGTTGTAATAAACGGCAAACCTATATGGCAATGGACACTTGAAAACTTTATAGGTTTAGTTGATGATATAGTCGTTGTTGTTCCAAAAGACTATAAAGATATGTTACATAATAAATATGCAATACCTCTTAAATTTGTTACAGGCGGCAAAAGCCGATGCGAATCGTCGTATATCGGGGTAAAAAATGTGCAGGGCGGCATTACGCTTATTGAAGATGCCGCAAGGCCGATTTGCTCACCTGAGCTTATAAACAGAGTGATAAAGTGCACGGTTGCTTTTGGAGCGGCTATTCCTGTAATACCCGTAAAAGACACTATTAAAATGGTAAATGGCGACAATGTAACGAAAACTCTAAGTAGAAAAGATCTGGTTTCAGTCCAAACTCCGCAAGGCTTTAAAGCTAAACTTATACAAAAAGCGTTAAAATACGCCATTCAAAATAATCTTGATATAACAGACGATGCATCTGCGGTTGAAGCAATTGGAGAGACTGTTTACACGGTAAAAGGAGATGTTTCAAATATAAAGTTGACATACCCTGAAGATCTGAAATTTATAAAGGAGAAATTATGCGGATTGGAATAGGATATGACAGCCATCGGCTTGAGGAAAATATACCGTTGTATCTCGGAGGCATTAAAGTCAAATATGAAAAAGGTTTAAAGGGACATTCAGACGGCGATGCTGCAATTCATTCAATAATAGACGCAATTCTAACGGCTGCCCACAAAGGAAATATAGGCAAGCTGTTTCCCGAAGATAAGCGATATAAAAATATTAGAAGTACAATACTGCTTAAATTAGTATCGGAAATCATCAGAAAAGACGGCTTTATCATGGTAAACTGTTCAACGGTAATAATAGCTGAAGCACCCAAGCTTAATAGTTGCATTGGCCAAATGGAATTGGTAATAGCCAATATTCTGCAGGTTGATAAAGATCAAGTATCAATTTCGGCTAAAACAAATGAAAAGATGGGAGCTATAGGCAAGGGAGAAGGAATAGCGGCATATTCAGTCTGCTTGCTGCAAAAATAAATCACCCGTAAATCCTTATTGTCACTGCGAGGGCTATGTTTTATCATCTCCATCCTATTGTTTTCATATAGATTTTTGATGAGGCAA
>VAPK010359143.1_pt1 | contig 31924 bp, 33 predicted proteins | sample 3395031 | NCBI WGS metagenome assembly VAPK01 (sample SAMN08290443, study PRJNA428436) | hydrothermal vent metagenome | isolation source: Deep-sea hydrothermal vent chimney 1 | place: Pacific Ocean: Juan De Fuca Ridge
GTTACATTATCTAAAAAACAAGAAACAATTTTAAAAACGATCAATCGAAATTTACTGAAGATGTAATGTAGTGTATAAAATTAAGGACGAATTAGGGTCATATACGAAAGGTATGCCTACCTCCTTGAACAACACCTAGTTTTATGAGAAGCTTAACCGGCGTCATTAACCCAATATGCATAAGGAATGGGATGATTGCCAACCCCATGACATCTATTTTGACGAACAATACTTCTCAGATTAAGACCAGATATATCTACCGCAAATAGGTTTAGCGATATTAGATACGATACTGGCTAGCTTATTCGCATCTAACTAAAATTCAAGTACGATAACGGATGATTCAGCCATGGCAAAAACAGATCAGCTCTTTCAAACAATTTCTCACTTGATTAATTATCAAGAATCCGATTGGAATATACTTGCTAATGAAGCAAGCGAAATAAAAAAATGGGTACCAGAGTTAATTAATACTTTTTATGAAACCTTGTACGAACTTGAAGAGACCCGAGCAGTATTTCACAATGGAGAACGCGAAAAATTAGAAAAAACCCTGGAACTTTGGCTCACAAAAATGCTGTTAGGAACACAAGACAAAAATTTTTGGGACCAGCAGTGGTATGTGGCTTTATTGCACATCAAGCGAGGCACAAAAAATCTGTATATGCTAGGCATGATGAACCGGCTGCAACAACTTTTTCTACAAAAAAGCATCGAAACCTTTGACAATGAAAAAGCATTTAACGTCTATCGTGCGTTTTTGCGCATTTCAGGCATGGTTGCGGGACTCATTGCACAATGTTACGATGAAGTTGTAGAAAGCAGCACCCATAACGGACTCACTCGTGTCGGCCTCAATGAAGCACTAATCACTCGGATCAAAAATTCTCAAATTAATAAAATGCTTGATGAAATCTCAGTGAAAAAATAGTAGCTATCTTTAAACTTTGACACAGCATGCTTTCGCCTCATTTATTTTCAGGGGAAAGCATAGCTGGACAGCCCCTTAAAAACATCCCTGCCAATCCAAAGATACATGGGAGTTGGCATTATAAAAATAGCCTAATGTGCCATCCTTACCCGAAAAATAATGCAAAGACAAACTGCGATACATTAATTGTCTATTTGACCGAAGATCGATATCACCAGGAAAAAACTCCAGCGCACCTGCCGTTTCCAATGTATTGACTGCGATTTTGAAATGAGAATTGTTCATTTTTGTTTTTATTAGAAAGAAATCGACGATTATTTGCAGAAATTCTGAAGTATTTTTTTTAATCGCAACATTTTCTACATCAAAAATAAACGATATATCATTGCTACTAATTTTTTCGCAAGGTTTTACTCACTTTGATATTTTGTGACATCCATTAAACCTGCCTCTTCAAAACCTTGGGCTCGCAATCGACAAGCATCACAAGAACCGCAAGCCCCCCCCTGCTCATCGGCTTGATAACAAGAAATTGTCGAAGCATAATCAACTTGCAATTGACGTCCCCTGAGAATAATTTCCGCCTTCGTTTTGTTAATCAGGGGAACATGAATATGAAATGGTCGCCCTTCCGTGCTTGCTTTTGTCGCTAAATTAGCCATCGTTTCATAGGCTGCAATATAAGCCGGGCGACAATCCGGATAACCGGAATAATCAACCGCATTAACACCAATAAAAATATCACTGGCTTGCAATACTTCCGCCCAACCCAAGGCTAATGATAAAAAAATAGTATTTCGGGCCGGCACATAGGTCACCGGAATACCCTGTGTTGGTTGATCAGGCACAGCGATGGAATCATCCGTTAAAGCCGAGCCACCAAACTGCCCCAAATCAAAACTTAATGTTTTATGTTCACAAACACCCAATTGCGTTGCAATACGTTGGGCAGCCAACAATTCCACTTTATGGCGTTGGCCATAGTCAAAACTCAAGGTATAACAATCATATCGCTCGGATTTTGCAATCGCCAATGTCGTTGCAGAATCCAATCCACCAGATAACAAAACCACCGCTTTAGTCATGAATCTCACATCTCAAAATTTCTTGATCCCACAGGGAACAGGACGCACATAAAAACATAAACGTTTATTTTCGAGCGTTATAAATATATTGAAGAAAATTTCGCTGAAATGACGTGACGTTCAAATATACCCAAAGCGATTGAGATTTAGGTATTGAGTACGAGACATATTTTTGTCTTGACCAGGCGAAACGAAACGAAGAAAAAGGCGCTGCTTACACACCGGCAACCTCCCCCCATAAATACTTATGTAATTGTATTTGAAAACGCACAGCAAGCTGATCATGCAAAATCCATTGCGCCAACGCGACCGCTGCCAACCGCCCATAAGCCGGAGAAAACAACACTTCACAACGTTGCGTCAACCCATGAGTGTGCAGCATATTAACAGCCCATTCATAATCATCGCGATCACATATGACAAATTTCACTTGATCGTTGTTGGTCAAGTGATCTATATTTTTTAATATATTTCTTTTTACCTCTTCCGATCCCGGCGTTTTCATATCAACCACCTTGGTTACCCGAGAATCAACCAAAGAAATATCGATTGCACCACTGGTTTCTAAAGAAACATCATATGACTCATCACATAAATACGCCAGCAATTGATAACACGACTTTTGCGCCAGGGGCTCACCACCCGTCACCGTCACATAAGCCGTCTTATATTTTGCGACCTCCGTCATAACGTCTTCCAGCGTATATGACTCACCCCCGTAAAACGCATATTCAGTATCACAGTATGAGCAACGTAGTGGACATCCCGTCAGGCGAATAAACACCGTGGGAAAACCAACAGTTTTTGCCTCCCCCTGGAGCGAGAAAAAAATTTCAGTCAGGCGGATGGTCGTATTTTTAAACATAGCAAAACAGAATATAATAAACCTATTTTTATAATGAAGCGGCGGAACAAGCGATTGATGTAAAAAATCGGCTATTGCTGAGCTCTCATTTGCTGCATACGGCGAAGTGCTAAACGAGCGGCCGTGGTATTCGGATAACGATCGACCACCTCTTGCAACACCTCATTGGCCTTATCATCGGCTTGCAATTCTTGATAACTAAAACCAATTTTTAAGTAGGCATCGGAAATTTTCGGACTCTCTGGGAAATTTTCAACCACGCGAGTAAAATCAATAATCGCCCCTTGATAATCTTGCAACACATAACGGGCCTCACCAAGCCAATACTGAGCATTGTCTGAATAATCACCGGTGGGAACCACTTGTAAAAACGCCTGAAATTTCGCAATGGATTGCTCGTACTGGCCTTTTTTTAACAAATTAAATGCTTGCTCGTACTGCGCCTGCTGTTGCGCAGAAGACAGCGATGTCTTAGATGTCGGTTTCACTGCAGCCTTTGGCATTTTCTCTGTGCTGATATTAGCCGTGGCTTGCTCGGGCGACGTAACACTGACCTTGCCTGAAGCAGAAGCAGGCGCACTTTCCACGGGTAAAGCCGAGGCCTTAGCCACTAACTCCATTACCTGAATACGCTGATCCAGATCCACATAAAGGTCTTTTTGGCGACGCTTAACACCTTCCATATTATGCGACAAAACTTCGAGTTCACCACGTAATGCATTCATTTCTTGTTGCATACGCTTTATCTGCAAAAAGATTTCCACCAATTTTTGACTGCCGGATAAACGCTCCAAACGCGATAAACGTTGCTCAAGTGACAGCCCGGCCGCTTTGGCATCGGCCGCCATCGCCACGTTTAAATCCACAACGCTGTTTGCCAACAAACTAAAGCAAAAAAAATATACAAATAAAAATTTGAATTTCATCAAGCCCTCTCTCCAACATCCTTGTTTGAAAAAAATAACAACCACGGCAAAGCAATGGCGTGTTAAAAGTCAAATAAAGATGAGATAATGGCTGCAGCACATCGCTGATTGACAAAGTTTGATATCATCAGCGGCCTCCATTACTCAGGATAAATCAGCAAGGCTCGACGATTCGCCTGCCAAGCAAATTCATCATGCCCTTCCACTTCTGGGCGCTCTTCACCAAAACTCACAATACGAACCTGATCAGTATCAGCCCCCTGCAAGGTTAACAATTGTTCCACGGCTCTTGCCCTGCGCTCACCTAACGCTAAATTGTATTCTCGCGTACCACGCTCATCACAATGACCTTCGACTCTGATCATCACTTCAGGATGATCCGCCAAATAGTTGGCATGAGCCTGGATAATTTCTCGGAATTCATCTTTGATTTCACTACGATCAAAATCAAAATAAATCTTTCGGTTTGCCAGTAAACTGGCTGGATCTTGCAAAGGATCGATCACGGGTTCGGACGGCCTTATTTCCATCACAGAAGAAGTGGAAGAGTCAAGAGGCAATGCTTGGCGAGTCACATCGTCAAGGTCTTCGCGCCTTGATGTCGATGGAGATCTCGGTGTCACCGTTTTTTGGGTAACGTCAACTTTCTGCGTGGTCAGTTCTTCTTTAACCAACTCTTTAGAGCCACAACCAAGCACCAGAAGAACCGGTACAACAACAATGGTTAGCGTAACGATCCGCTTCATAAATAATAGCTCCTTTATCTGCGTTACAATTGCTTAAAATCTTTTATATTTGCCCCAAAGTACTGTCACGCCTAAGTAGGTGAGCCTAATTATTGTAACAAAATTTGCGAAGCCTATTTTTTGCCCTTCAAGGCACGGCGAAGCCGAACATAGTGAGCTATGTGAGCGAAGCAGCCACGCCGAAGGGCGGAAAATAGGTCGAGTCAATATTAAAATAATTTGGATCATCTACTTAAGCCAGCCTAAGCAGCTATTTTAAAAAGGAAGACCACGCCGGCTCCCGCTCTGCGCTATTGCCATCAATGGGGAAACGGTTATGAACCTGACCATCAAATGACACCGCTGATAAAGCATCACGCCCTTGATAAATAGTAGAATATATGATCATGCTGCCATTCGGCGCAAAGCTGGGCGATTCATCTAATGATGATTCAGTTAAGATACGCATGTTGCCACTCTCAAACTCCATGACAGCAATCTGATACTTATTCTCCTTAGTTAGGTGAACAAAAGTAATCATTTTGCCTGATGGAGCAAAAGAAGCCCGAAAATTTTGCTTACCTTCGAAGCTTAACCTTTTTACCTTTTTAGTCGCGAAAGTATACTGATATAATTGCGCTGTGCCACCCCGTTCAGAGGTATAAATCAAGCTTTTTCCATCCGGTGCCCAAGCCGGTTCCGTGTCTATCGCCCATCGGTTAGTCAGACGTTTCAACTTCCTTGAGCTTAACTCCATGATATAAATTTCAGCGTTGCCATCACGAGATAAAGTCATGGCTAGCTTTTTGCTGTCGGGTGACCAAGCCGGTGCGCTATTAATCCCTTCAAATTTAGCGACCGTTTCATTACTTATTCGCTCAAAATCATAAATATTAATCCGTGAACCGGTCGGCAATAAATGCACATAGGCTATTTTTTTATTATCAGGCGACCAAGTGGGTGACATGATAGGGTTACGTGAGGCGAGTATACCCATAGCATTTTCTTTATCAGAATCTGCAATGGTCAATCGATAGCGCTTTTTCACACTGGCAGGCAATACCTGAACATAGGCAATTCGAGTATTAAATGCACCCCGCTCGCCTGTCAGCTCTTCATAAATCACATCACTGATTTCATGGGCTACTTTACGCATTCGCTTATCGGAAGCACTGTATTGAAAGCCAGCTAACTGCTTTTCACGGTACACATCAATCAAACGAAACTTAATGACAAATTGAGTAGGACTTTGTCTCACGACGGAACCGATAACAACATACGGGATATCTAACACACGCCAATTTTGGTAATTCACATCAGCAACATTGTTTGGCATGGCCAACATGTCTTTTCTTGGTAAAGGATTAAAGCGTCCAGTCCGGTATAGGTCAGCCGCCACGATGGAAGCAATATCTTGCGACAACGGCAAGGCTTCGGTCCAGCCAAATGGCACCACCGCAATGGGCAAAGCTTCATCAATGCCCTTGGTGATTTCAATCGTTAAGGCGGCCATGGTGACTGGGTGAAAACTGAACAAACTAATCAATAAAGTGAGAATCCGCAACATTCAGACAAGTCATTCCTTTGGGTTGAATTCGAATTTTATTTCTCTAAAACTAGGAAACAAAGACCTTTCTTTAGGCAAAGGTAAGGGTTCTGCCGCAGACACGGCTTGTAAAACACTATCATCAAACAGTCTATCGCCACTGGGTTTGGCAATGGTGGCCATTTTAACCATACCTCCTGGGAGAATTTGCACAATCACTGTACATTTCAACCCTTTTTTTGCCGTGGCAGGCTTACGCCAAAGGCGCTGTATCTTAGCTCGAATGAGCGCAGTATGCTTAGCAATCATGGCTTGCGCTTCTTTTTCTTTAGCCAACTCCCTGCGCTGCTCTTCTACTTCAAACATGACACGGCGCTGCGCTTCCTCTTCCGCTTTGCGTTTAGCTACCCATTCTTGTTGCGCTTTTTCTTTGGCTTCACGTGCTCGCCGCTCTTGCTCTCGATGTTTCATTTTTTCTAGGGCAAGCTGTTTTTGTTTTTCCGCTTCTTTGGCACCTTGCTCAGCTTGCTGTTGTTTTTCTAAGGCCTGTTTCCGCTTTTGCTCTGCCGCTTGACGAGCCACCTCCGCTATTTTGCGCGCTTGGTCTGCTTTTTTTCGCTCAGTTTCTGCCCGTTGTTTTTTTTCGATCTCTATTTTACGCTGGGTGGCTAAATCAGCCAACCGCTTTTGCTCAGTTTCTTTCGCTTTTTTAACTTTATCGATTTCTTCACGAAGCCGAGTTAAACGTTCTGTTTGCTGATGCTGTTTTTGCGACTCAGATAACTTGAGTTTATTCAATTCGTGCTGCACTTGGGCTTCATCCACCACGATCGCCTGAACCACCTCCACTTCGGGCTGGACAAGCGTAGGCGCCGTCGTCCAATCCACACTCACGACCAACAACACCCCGGTCAAAATATGGGCGCCTAAAGCCACAGCAAATGCAATCGGGTGCTTGGCAATAATTTCTATCATTATTAATTCGTTGCCCCAGCGGTATCGGTAATTAAACCAACACTGGGTGCTCCCGCTCGCTGAAGTAAGGTCATCGCCACCACCACCTTGCCGTAGGTAACATTTTTGTCGCCACGCACCATCACTGGTGTCTCACTATTATGCCTTAACACGGCCGCCACTTTATTCACGAGGGTTTGATGATCGATTGAATGCTTAGTATCAGTCCCAATATTCAAATAATAATCACCATGAATATCGACTGTCACAATCAGCGGTTCGATGTTTTCTTGTTCAAGCGGCTCCGCTTCTGCTTGCGGCAATTCCACTTTGATGCCTGGGGTCAACAATGGGGCAGTCACCATAAAAATGACCAATAACACCAGCATCACATCAATGTAGGGAACCACATTGATCTCCGACATGGGCTTGCGACGCGTTTTTTTCCCATAGGACATTACTTATGCGCCTGCCTTTGCAAGATATTTGAAAACTCTTCAAAAAAAGCTTCGTGGCGACCAATTAAACGATCGATTTCTGTGGAATAGCGATTATAGGTAATGACCGCAGGAATGGCAGCAAATAAACCCATTGCTGTGGCCACTAACGCCTCGGAGATACCGGGTGCCACCATCGCTAATGTCGCTTGTTTCGCATTACCTAACGCTCGAAAAGAATTCATAATCCCCCAAACCGTACCAAACAATCCAATATAAGGACTCGTCGATCCTACCGTGGCAAGAAAAGACAGGTGAGTTTCCAGGATGTCTGTTTCACGATTTAAAGCGACCCGCATACTGCGTTGCGTTCCTTCCATAATGACGGCGGGGGTTAACTCAGTATCTTTACGCAACCGCACAAATTCCCGAAACCCCGCTTCAAAAATAACTTCCAGGGTATGCTCCCCTGAGCGTTTTTGGGCTTGTGAAACTTCAGTATATAATTCACTTAAGTCACTCACGGCCCAAAAATGTTTTTCAAATTCATCAGCGGCGCGTTTAGCGCGCTTGATTAACCGCCATTTTCCAAAAATGATTGTCCAGGAATAGACCGACGCCATCAATAACAATAGCATAACACCCTGAACTAAAGGGCTTGCCCCTAATACCAGGCTAACAATGGATAAATCAGCAGCCACTCACTATCTCCTCAAAAACTGATTTAACAATGCGTTTAGGGCGCATTGTTTGTGCATCTAAACTCACCACTTTCACCTGCCCACTGCATATTTTGTCACGAAATACCGCCGGCATCATCGCTTGCTCCATTCGCTTGCATGCATGCCCATGATGAAGGATATCCTCAGTTTGCGCACGATCTACCCGAAAAATATCCTGCTGAAATACTAAACTGATTTTTGAATGTTGACAAACATTAACACCCACAACTAACAAATCATTAAATCGAGCTGACTGAAAAAAATCGATTGACATATGCTTCACGACAAAAATTAGCTGATAGTCGTTTAATAAATCATCTTGTTCAATCCCTTTTGTTCTCAGCCACTCCGTACGCGCACGCTCCATAAATTTGACATAATTCGCGTGATAAACAACCCCAACGCTATCCGTATCTTCATAATACACACGCACGGGTAACATAGACGACGAACCGTTTTCATGCCCATTTTTTTTACTCATCATACGGCTTTGCACATATTGATGTTAACCTAAATCATTATATTCAGCCTCCCGATTACCTTAGGCTACCAACAACAATGGACAGCTAATAAAAATAGCAAACGCGGAAATACTGAGTGAGTCACCATCCAAAATGGCTTGTTTTATGCGCAGTCGTGAGAAAAACATTTATTATACTGACAATCCCTGTATGTTTAGCAAAAATTTACCCCCCCCCCCCTCCGAACAAATAACCACATCAATGGAAGGCACCGCTTGCTTGCAGTTAATTTGAACCGTCTGGCGTCGATGGGCGAGTATCATCATTTTGTATTGAATGGGGCTCCAAACCAAAGTGCAGATAAGCATGATTGGTGACAAGGCGACCCCGAGGGGTACGCATCATAAAGCCTTGTTGGATTAAAAAAGGTTCGATGACATCTTCGATGGTGCCTCTTTCCTCACCGATAGCCGCTGCCAAATTGTCCACTCCCACGGGTCCCCCGGCAAATTTTTCGATCATCGTTAACATTAATTTGCGATCCATCATATCGAAACCTTTATGATCCACATCTAACATGGTTAATGCATCATCGGCGACGCGAGCACTTATCACACCACTAGCTTTAACTTGAGCATAGTCTCGCACGCGGCGCAATAAACGATTAGCAATGCGGGGCGTCCCCCTTGAGCGACTGGCAATCTCTTGAGCCCCGGCTGGGTCCAACTGCACGGCTAAAATGTTCGCCGAACGGCGTAAAATTTTAATCAATTCCTCCACTGAGTAAAACTCTAAGCGCTGAACAATGCCAAACCGATCGCGCAAAGGTGACGTCAACAAACCCGCACGGGTGGTGGCCCCTACTAACGTAAACGGTGGAATATCCAGCTTTATGGAACGGGCCGCCGGTCCTTCGCCAATCATAATGTCGATCTGAAAATCTTCCATGGCTGGGTACAAGACCTCTTCGACAATCGTGCCCAATCGATGGATTTCATCGATAAATAACACATCTTTGGGTTCTAGGTTAGTGAGTAACGCCGCTAAATCACCCGGACGCTCCAACACCGGTCCTGAGGTATGACGCACATTCACCGCCATTTCATGAGCAATAATATTAGATAAAGTCGTTTTACCCAATCCTGGCGGCCCATAAAGTAACACATGGTCGAGCACTTCCTGGCGTCCTCTCGCCGCTTGAATAAAGACATCTAATTGGTTGCAAACGGCTTCTTGTCCGATATAATCGTGAAGTGTTGCCGGGCGAATTGATTTTTCTTGTTCACTGTCTTGACTCCCATGGTCAGCACTCACTAAACGATCTGTTTCAATCATCACTTGCCCTTAGCAGCCTTCTGCAAAGCGGCTCGAATAATGTTTTCACTCGATAATTCCTTAGCATTCTGCACCTGTCTCACCATTCGACTCGCTTCCTGCGGTTTATAGCCCAACGCAATTAAGGCGCTCACCGCCTCTTCGCTGGGTAACACGGAAACATTGCCAATCTCTCGAAGCAACGGCTCAACAATACTTTCATCCGATTGAAATAAAGGTTTTAGTCGATCTCGCATTTCAATAATCAGCCGCTCAGCAGTTTTTTTGCCAATCCCTGGGATTCGAATTAATCGCCCCGTATCACTATCATGAATGCACTGTGCTAACTCTTTTAAGGTAATCCCGGAGAGTATCGCCAACGCCAGTTTCGCACCGACCCCATTAATTTTGAGTAAATGGCGAAACGTCATTTTTTCATTTTCGTCAACAAAACCATAGAGTCGCTGGGCATCCTCCCGCACAATCAAATGGGTATGCAAGCGTATCGTCTGCCCCACTTCCGGCAAGACATAAAAAACAGACATGGGCGCTTCAATCTCATAACCCACCCCCTGCACATCAAGCATTAACGACGGTGGACTTTTAGCCAACACCACGCCTTGTAATTGTCCAATCATCCACTAGACTTCCGTATTCCCACGGCCTGAGTATCACTTATTTGTTGGTTAAGACGCCTTGATTGGGCGTGACACAATGCCACCGCTAATGCATCTGCCGCATCGGCTTGCGGGATGGCGGATAATTTTAACACAGCCATCACCATATGCTGTACTTGTTCTTTCGCTGCATTGCCTTTGCCTACCACCGCCCGTTTAATACTGGTCGGAGAATATTCAAACACGCCCACCGGATGGCCCAGCACTGCACAAATGGCCGCGCCACGTGCTTGCCCCAACTTCAAGGCGGAAGACACATTACGCTTGACAAAAACATTTTCGATCGCCATTTCTTGAGGTAAATACTGCTGAACAATTTTCTCAATGCCGGAAAAAATCTCCCGGAGTCGAGCCGGGAAAAAATCTTCGGTGGTGCGAATACAACCACTCACCACATAGCAATAAGCGGCACCATTCACATCCAGCACGGCAAACCCGGTCACGCGTGATCCAGGATCGATCCCAAGGATGCGCGTCATACTAACTGAGCCATTATTTCATCAGAAATATCCGCATTTGAATAAACATTTTGTACATCATCCAAATCTTCGATCATATCGATTAAGCGAATCATTTTTCGCGCTTCATCGACATCTAGCGCCACATGAGTCGATGGTATCATCGTGATCTCGGCATGATCTGGCACCAAACCGGCTTTTATTAATGCTTCGTTGATTTGCCCAAACGTATCAACGGTAGTCAACACATCCAAACTCCCCTCTTCGTGATTCATCACATCCTCTGCGCCCATGTCTAAAGCCACTTCCATGATTTTTTCTTCATCAGAAACTTTCGCGTAGCTGATGATACCCGCCAAATTAAACAAATACGCCACCGAGCCACTGGTCCCCAAATTACCCCCATTTTTACTAAACGCATGCCGCACTTCCGCCACCGTTCGATTGCGGTTATCCGTCATACAATCGACTAAAACAGCAATGCCACTCGGCCCATACCCTTCATAACGTACTTCTTCAAGATCAGCGCCATCGTGCCCGCCCACCCCTCGCTTTATCGCCCGCTCAATGGTGTCTTTGGTCATGTTGGCAGTTAATGCTTTATCCATCGCCGAACGTAATCGAGGATTCGCATCAGGATCTCCGCCACCTAAGCGTGCCGAAACAGTGATCTCGCGTATCAAACGCGTAAATAACTTACCTCTTTTGGCGTCTTGCGCCCCTTTTCGGTGCTTGATATTCGCCCATTTACTATGCCCCGCCATTTTTACCTCGCTTTACTCTTGGCCGCCGTTTGGTTTAAAGCCACTAGTGATCGCCTTCCATTTTGCAACCCAATCACGGTTTAAAAGTTTTCAAAAAATTTTGTGCAAAGTGTAACATTGTACTTGGCTGAATTTAAGACGCATTCACATCTTTCTGCCTCAAGTGAATAACCCGTCCATCATCTTTCAGATCCAAAAGCACAAACGTACCCAGAGTCGCTATCGATCAAAAGCTTAAAGAGCGCTGTTGGTTAAAAAATATAGAGCGAAAAGTCGCCAAACAGAAGCTGTTTATTTTTCAACCAACAACACGTGTCTCGAAATGAATCGCCGACTCTGAGCCGATAGGATGGTCGAAACGATGAATAAGACCGAAAAACGTTATATCAGGAGGGAAAAAACTCGAAAGGATATTTGATAACAATTTGCGGGACATCTTCAGCCCCAAAATTAATGGATCTCATTTTAATGACCAATTTTCGCTCAAGTACGGGATCATTTAATTCGCTGGATAAAATTCGGCATTTAATCACTTTACCGGCCGGGGTGACAGTTAACTCAAACAACACTTCACCACGAAGGGTTGGATTCTTGCGAAGTGCTTTGTTGTATATAAAATCAAAACTACGTTTGATGCCATCTATCGCAAATTGCATGGTTTCGATACTTCTGGAAGCCACCCGGCTTTTGCCACGACGAGATTCATCACCACTAATTTCGATTTTACTTTGGACTGAGGTCAATTTCCGATCGGCCAATGCAATGTTCAAGTTTTTTTCTGCAAGCTTGCTGGTATCAATACCACCACTGCCTTTAGCGACATTTTTCGCCATAGCGAGTTGAGACTGACCCGTTTTACTGGTCGTTTTTTTAATTAGCTTGTTATCTTTCTTTTTAATTATTTCGAATACTGAGGTATCGACTAAAGCGGTTAATTCGCTTTGCATGGCCAATAAGCCAATTTTTGATACTTTTTCTCTTATTTTTTTCTTGGCTTCGCTGGATTTTTTAACTTGTTCTGGCTGTTTTTCTGGTATAACCGTCGGCTTTTTCTCTGGCTCCGGTTTAACTTTATCTTCGACAGGTGGCGTTGGTTTAATGGCTTCGATCGGTTTGGGTTGTAACCGCTGCTGTTTCCTCTCAAGCAAAATTGTCGCGAGACGTGGCGGTACGGTTTCTACCTCTTCCCGAGTAAGTTCCGGTATCTCAATATAATACACGATGATACCCAAACCTAAAAAAAGCACGAGAATAATACTTAAAATTATCCTAAAACGCCGATCATCGGCGTTAAATAATTCCCAAGGAGAATTCTGCAATGAAACAGAAGAACCCACTAACACCCCTAACCTTCCTTAGCTGATTTTTGCTGAACCGCTAACGATATATTTCCAAAGTTCGATTCAGCGCAGGTTGCCATAATTTTTTTTAAGACTTTATAGGGAATTTCTTTGTCTCCCATAATGGTGACGGCACCAATGACTTTTTCTTGTTCACTGACACCGGGCTGCAATCTTTCAGCTTGGTATTTCAATTCGTCGCGTAATGCCTTAATGGTTGTCCCTTTTGTTTTTAATATGTCTTGTACTGCCATAATTTCTCTGCCTTGCACAACCACATGATTTTCATTGACCATAATGATAAGAGTTTCTGACGGAAATTTATCTGAAATAGACTCGGGCAATTTGACTGATTGATCGCTTTGCAATACGGCCACATCCGTTGAATTGACTAATAGAAAAAAAACGAGGATAGTAAATATATCCATCAAAGAAACCAAGTTAATGCCGACAAAAGCTTTTCTCGCTTTCTTTGCTTTATTAAGCTTTCTCTCTTTACGTTTCATGATTGCTGCATTTAAATTTTGTTAGCGATAGACAAATCACCGATCAGGCAATACTCACCAACCATTGCTCCAACTATTTCTTTATGACCGCACTCATCGCTGGTGCATCGCCAATGGAAATATCAGGGAACAAGGCTTTAAAATCAACCCGGTTGTTAATAATGGTATCTTTCACTCGGATGTTGTCCATCACTTGCACCAGAAGATCATATTTTATATTCGATTCCGAAAGAATCGTCGCTTCGGTTTTTTCTGGAAAACGCTCTTTTAACACCTGAATGGTTTGAGACAATATGTCCATATCGTATGTGCCGTCAATGTTTTCAATCAATTTAGTCAAACCACTGGAGCGCTCGATCACTTCAATCGCACTTTTACGAATAATCACATCGAGCTGAAACGCTTTTTCGTTGGATTGCGCTCCCCCAGAGGACTCACTCGGCAAGTACAAATCCAATACCGTGATTTGGGAAAATACAGCCGTAATCAATAAAAAGGGGACCAATATCACCATTAAATTCATAAATGCGGTAATATCAATATCCACATTAGGCGTGTGATGATGCCGATTTCGTAAGCGCCGTCTCATGATATTGTTAGGATTCGTTGTTTGAGCTAAAAGCGTTCAATGCCAATTCTATTCTTCCACTTTCGTCGTGACAATATTCAAAAACTTAATCGCGACCATATCCAAGCTATCGATTAACTCATTAGTTTTAGTATTTAATACCGCATAAATAAGCAATAATGGAATCGCTGCCATTAAGCCAAACGCGGTCGTGTTCATCGCGATGGAAATACTGCTCGATAGTTGTACCGCTTTTTCAGCCGGAGCCGCATTAGCCACGGAATTGAACGCCTGGATTAAACCAATAATGGTTCCCAATAATCCCATCAGCGTGGCAATATTCGCAAAGGTGGCTAAATAGTGAGTTCGTTTTTCTAAACGCGGAATAATTTCTAAAATACCCTCTTCCATGGCGGATTCAATTTCTTCGGGTTTAATACTCTGTTTTGCTCGCTGAAGACCATTGTTCAATATTTTGCTAATGACAGCTTTCGAGGAAGTGCTGATCTCACTGGCCTCTTCTAATTCACCAGTGGACAATAGCGGTTGCATTTTATTCCAGAGTTTTTTATTGCCGAGTCGCATCATGGACAAAAACAAATACCTTTCCAGAGCAATTGCCACCCCTATCGCAAAAACGAATAAAATGGGGTACATAAAAATGCCCCCTTGTTGAAAAAATCGCACAATGACTTCGTATGTTTCCATTCAACCCTCCGTTAAAAACCCACTATCATTGCAGCAGGGCATATGAATCATAAAAATTATTAGCTTTATTAAAAATCAATGGCAGCGAGCCATCGCAACCGCTAAATAGATTAATTGCCAACCGTTTGTTTCATTTATGGGTGACTTGGTATAATTCAACTTGTCGTTTGAAAGCCTCTCGATCAATCATTTCAAGTTCTTCCCCTAACAGCGTTTCAAGTTCAACCCCCGTCATATCTGCAGAAGCTAATGGTCGCCAAGGAACGATAAACAAAGCTTTCGGTGACCCTTGGTTACCAAAAATAGATCCTCCCTCTAATTGCACTTCATCCTGTGCATACAAACCATTCACATTTATCAAGAATAATAGGGTAATAATAAAAAATAGTTTTCTCATTATCATCAATCTCACTTAGCAATCGGTACACCATTCAGACGCCATAAGGACAAATTTCCAACCAATCGAGCAAAATAGCCTACCGAGTTATTTAACCCGACGCTTCAAGTCTGACACCCACAATTGTACTTTATCACCATCGTTTGGCTTTGATTGCAAATATTTTTCATAATATTCTAATGCTTGGGTATAATCATTTAAGTATAAATCATACAAAATACCCAAATTCAATTGGGCTTTAGCATAGTTTTTATCAACGAATAAAGCATTTTCATACATGGCTTTTGCATCATGAAAACGCCCCTGTTGGCGATACACAATCCCTAAATAGTTAAACAATTCCGGTTTATTCGGTTGTCTTTTAATCGCCTCGGTAAATGATTCTTCTGCCTGCTCATATTGCGCTTTTTTTAAGAAAATACGGCCTAAATTCGCATACGGTCCCGCCAAATCGGGATGGGTTTTAATTAAGGCTTCAAATCGTTGTGTCGCTTCTTTAATGCGTCCACTTTTTAATTCATTCACCGCCATTTTATAGCTATCTCGAACAGCTTTTGGTATGACTTGTTTTTTTGCTTGCTTATCTGGCTGGGGTAAGCCAACAGACTCGCCTTGCTGATCGGCCATATCCGGTGCCGGTTTCGATGCACACCCATAAAAAAAGACGATAAAAAATAAAATAAAAAAAAAATAATGCATCATGGGTAAGCTATGACACACCCATCCTTTAATATACTGCTTCAATAACACCGTCATCAGCCTCACTCTTTGCATACCGAGCCGGCTGTAATTCACCTAGGGCAGCAAAACTTCTTTTTATCCAATTGTCATAAACGCCTTTTTTAACGTTTTCAACATTAGCAACATGCGCTTCAATTGCTTTTTCTTCAAAAGGATAAGCTTGCTCTTCCAATAACAAGTTATACTCCTCAATCTCTTCTTCTGACAACCCTTTAGGACGTTCAGAATTTAATAAATCTTTGCCCAATGTCGCATATACCTCAGCCACTCGATATGTCGATGCGGTGGTAAATTCTTCGACATTATATTTTAGGGTGTCCTCGAAACTCTTAAGTGCGACCGTCATTAATCGTTTCTTTTTTCTCAAGCTTTTTTTCAAAGGATGCACAATCGGGCTATTTGCAAAAGAAGAAAAACGCTGTTCTGCAAGCATAAAGGAAGCTTTCGCCGCCAAATAAGCCATCCTATCTGTCCGATTTTTTTTTAATGTCTTATCCACTTTCACCATCGCTTTAAGCCAAAATTTAGCAGATTTTTCCTGTCCCACTTGTTGATACAATTGTACCAGTTTGAAACGTGCCTCCATGGCGGGCTCGAAAGGCTGAGAATATTGTTTAACATAGTTTTTATATGCGGCAATCGCTCGTTTTTTTATCCCCGCTTTTTCATAAAATTCAGCGGCCACCCAAAACGAGGCACGCTTTTTTTCACCGGTTTTTAGCTGGCCGGCAATGATTTCATATTCACGAGCCGCTTTTTCAAAGTCATTGGTTTGTTGATAAACAAAAGCTAATTTTTCGGGAATATCCGCCTGCAATTTATGGCGAGGATAGGATTTTTTAAACGCTTCTAAAATAACTGTGGCTGACTTCCACATTTTCAGTTCAATCATAATGGCGGCGGCATCAAAATCAGCCTGTGGTCGAATAGAAGCCATCGGGGTCAATTGAGCCACGCGCTGAAATTCTAATAATGCCCCTTTTTTATCATCATTTTTTTGTTTAACTTCGGCATTTTTGAACAACGCCACGGCCAGTCGCTCTTGGTATGCAATGCGATCCTTTTTGGATAGGGTATTTAACGCCAGAATTTTTATATAGTTTTCTTGAGCAAGAATATAATTTTGATTGCTAAAAGACGCTTGGCCAATGACTAATAAGGCGGAGTGCTGCAGTTTTTTATCAAGTGCAGGCCCCATCGCCAATAACTCTTTTGCAACAACGATTGCTTTTTCTATTTTGTTGTCTCGGTAAAAATTATCCGCCAGTGTGGCCATCAGCGCAGGCACACGAACATCGCTCGGAAATGTTTTGACAAACAATTCAATATTCAGATCAAATCTTTCTTTCCAATGTGTTTTCGCTTTGCTGTTCTTTAATGTGGGCAGGTATTTTTGATAAACAATAATCGCCGCATAACCCGCCTCTGCACTTTTTGGGTGCTTGGGCGACTCGTATGCAGACTTGCTATACGCCGAAATAGCTTCTTTATATTTTTTTCTTTCCGTATATAGCTCACCTAATAAAAAATAGTATTGCGCCAGCTTAGCATCACCAGGAAAGGCATCAATATATGCCAAATACCAGGTAGTGGCTTCTGTATAATCGCTCTCTCGACGTCGCTGCTGAGCACGGGCATGATAGAATGAACTCAATTCATCAAGAATTTTCTTTAAATCATCTTTTGTATGAATACGTGCCGCCCCATCGAGCTGCTTCCAGTAATCGCTTTTGACACCAAAACTTTTTACATACTGTTTTCTTGCTAACAACGCCGATCGAAAAAATTTTCCTTTGGCATAAGTGTCAATTTGCTTTTTTTGCATAAAAGGTGACATCGTATGTAAAGGTCGACGTTTAGCGAACTGCCCATAAACTTCGGCGGCATCACGCAGGCGATCATGTTCCTGATAATATTCCGCCAAATTCATATAAATAGCTAATTCGTAAGGTTTTTGGCCTCGCTTGGCAAAAAAATCATTCACGGCGGCCACTCCATTCCAATAAGAAAAGCTTAAATTGATGGCCCGATACACATCATTCAACAATTCTTTTTCCGGTCGACTTAACCCGTCAAAACTAGTCTTGCCAGATTCATCAACCTGCACAGGAAGTCGTTCAAATAAGCTGAAAAAAGTATTCACCGACTCTGAATATTTTTCTTGATTAAATAAGCTCCAGCCTAGTTTATGTAATGCCCGCTCAAAATAAACCGAATCTTTACCCTGTTGAACAACTTGTCGATAGGAAAATGAAGCTCGTTGATATTTTTTTAGGAAAAATGCACTCTCACCCTGTCGAAAATACGCTTCAACAATATATTCACTTTTTGGATAACTTTTGATGAGTTTAGATAACGCACGTTGTGCGCTTTTAACTCGACCACTGCGCTCATACGCTCTCGCTAAACGATATAATATCCAGTCATTGCGAGGATCTTTAGGATTTTTCTTCAAGAAATCTTGATAAAGCTTAATGGCATTTTTATAATTTTTGGTCCCCCTGGTTTCTTTTTCCTCTAGCGCCTCCGTTGCTTTATAGGCCTCTAAGAAGGCATCTTCGCGCTCACTAAACGCCTTGTCATCACCCGCTTCCATTTCTAGATCGGCTAAACGGCTTAATACCTCCGAGTAACGGGGATGATTCACTGGTGCTGACTCTAAAAACGCTCGATATTTCTCTCGCACATCTTCCTTGCTACTCACTTGAACATTTTTCTTTTGAATCTTGACAGTGCGCTTCTCTAAACTTTTCAAGGTGGCCGGCTTATTACTTGCGCATGAAATACAAAACAAAAAAATGAGGCATAGCAAAGCAGATAAGCACAGCCTCATGGTTTTTCACCTGCCTCCGTCGAATGGTCAAGAATTTGTGCAATCGCAAACCGTACTTGAGCTAGATAGGTCACTATTTGCTGTTGTTGCTGCCTTAACTTGGTCGATGCAATATGCTGTAAATAAGTTTCATGTTTATTGACTAACTGCGTCAGCAGACCCCATGACTGCTGCATTCGCTGTTGCATTAGAAACAGGGATTTACTACTTAGCACATCGTCATTTGAGTTGAAATTGCTCGCATCATCCAAAATATTTTTTTGACGATCAAGCCGCGATAAGCCCGATTCGATACTCAACATCGCCTGATTAATGTGGTATACTCTTTTTTCAAATTTGCTGGCAATATTCCACAATAAAGTACCCTGGAGAATCTCTAACCGCCGATACAACAGGGATGAATTATATTTTGCTGGCAAACGACGAATATCCTCATCCAATAATTCAAGCTGTAGCAATTGATTTCTTTCATGCACATTCGCCACCGCCACAAAATTTCCATTCTTTGAGATTTTATTTATTCTTGATGAAAACCAATCATGCTTTTTTTTCAAGGCCTGTTGGTTTCTGCTGGCTAACTTTTGTTTCAATTCTGGCAATGTTTTTTTAAATAATTTCGCACGTAATTTAATTGAGTTATCGTAGATATCTAAATTGTCACGCCATACCGAAATTCCTTTTTTTAATGCTAAAAGGTCACGATAATTGGCAAATACACGTTGAAAATTTTCATCATTTAATAAAAATTGAATAAATTGCCCTTGTCTCGTTTTCGCGATGGAGCCCAAGTATCGAGAGAGTGCGACATCATTAAATTGTCCTTCGATGATAATCTTTGAAAAAAAATCACCTTGACTGACTGTATTTAACAGGCGATCGAATTTTTTTTGTATTTGTTGATATCGGTCTATGGACTTTTGATAAAAATCCAGCGCTTGTGACAAAGCATTGAGTTGACTAAATGCATAAGGGGCGGCTAACAAGGCTTCTTGTACCGTCGCATCCAAAAAATCTCTTTGGCTTAGTTCAAGCCACGGCACCAATGCCCGATCAAATTGCTGATTATTGGAATGCGCCCAACCTAAACCGAGTAAAGCTTTATTGGAAAACGGTCCATGCAATCTGACCTTCTCTAAATAACGAATCGCTGAATCACTCTTTTTTTCTCTTAAGAATAAGTAACCTAATGTTAAATTAGCTTTATCTTTTAGTGCAACAATATCTTCCCTTTCACTATCGAGTTCCCCCACATCAGCTAATATAGTAACTCCTTTATTGCGATCTCCATATTTGATCAAACTAATTCCAAGATTAAATTGCCCAAAAGGCCGCCAATCGGATAATTTTGATATTTGCTTTAAAAAATCTACCGCGGCATCAAAATTTTCATTATTTATATTGACATTGCCTTGCAAGTAATAATATTCATCTTTAAATGCATTTGGCAAATGTGTTTCAATATTGGCCAAGGCACTTGCTGCCGCCGATAAGTCACCTTTTCGCAAATGGATTTTAGTCAGATAGAACCACGTTAAGTCGGTTAAATAAAGCGGGATATTACGCTTCTGTAAATTTTGAAAAATTTGTTCAGCTTTATCATATAGACCATAAGATAAATAGATCCCAGTCAGCATCGACTCCATTTCAATATCGTTGCCAGGCAACTGATTGAGGCGCTCAAATGTTTTGAATTTATTTAGCGCCGTAAAATAATCATCCGTATAGAGATGAAAAAGAACCGTCCGATAGCGAAGTTCTTTTTTATAATCACCATTTTCTTGCTTGACTGTTTTTGCGATTAATGGTTGACCATACCACACAGAAAAAATCAAGAAAAAAATGAAAATCAACTTGACTGGTTTAATGATTGCTCTTACCGTAAACGACGTCATAGCGATCTCTATAGTTAGAGGCATTAGTGTCATTGATACACTTGGGGTTAACACAAATCACCATTCTTTGACTAAAAACTCGGGTTGCTGTTTATTAACCGCATCAGTAATTGTCAATTCAAGAAAAACGGGTAATGTTTTTTTCTCAAGATGATGAGTTGTTGCACGCTGATATTCTCTGTCTTTAGGGCCTTGGCCAATAAGCACAGCAATCAAGGTATGTTTTCCCGGTTTATAGTTACCCAAAAAAAGCCGCTGTACAGCCCCTTTTTCTAGCGCTTGGATTTCTCGTTCCGAGTAGATATGGCTCGATACCAACTTCCCATCAATTTTAATTTTGACAGATTCTAATTTAAAAAACTTACCGACATCCATCGATAAAAAAACACTGACCTGGGTGCTACTTGGAAACATTAATTCCTCTTCAAGGATCGATAAATCCCTGTTTAAATTAATGATCTCGCTTTTGAGCTGCTGAACTTGTGCATCCAGGCTACGTGCGGCTGAACTGGCATCATTTTGCTCTGCAACGGCAATGTAGGGTACTACCATCCATAAGAAAAGTATAACTGTTATCCTAGGTGACATATTCCGGCCTCATCACTTTCAGTATTTTTGCAACGATAAAAACCATAAAACAAAAGCTAAGCCAACATTGAGCCACTTATCATTTAATCTCACTTGATCCTTGATTCCACAGAAATTTTTTGTCAGTCGGCCATACAACAACGTATGGCCTCCTTCAGAAAATCCCGGTGAAATTAATTTTCATCGCGATTTTCAACCGCGAGGCAGCCCAATGTCGGCTTAGCACTCCAATACTTGATTCGCTTAAAAAATATCGGTGGCAAATCAACCTATCCTGTTTGTGCATTTTCCCCGATGAGCTAAAATGCATGGTTATTTCACAACCACATCGAACACGTAGCGTCCCATTTTTTCATAAAACACATCTAAAACTGACAAAATAACACACTTAAAACCTAGATTTCATATCAGGCATACAAATATGCCAATTTTTTTGATTTCACACTATATTTGTTTCTGAGTAAACAGAATATTTATGCCATGAGCAAACGATCCAAAAATAGCCCGCAATCCAGCGCTCAAGCACGCTCGCCTACCCAAGTGAATCATACCCGTTTAAAAGAATACCCCTAAAGAAAAACTTGTTTCGACATTATGGCTAAACTTTTTCTTGCCTAAAATATCTGTTTCAAACTCATACCCTTTCGCTTCAAACCGAATAGATAACCAGTCATTAGCGAGTACCCGTAATCCCATCCCTAACACCACAGTAAAAGAATCCCCTTCACTTTCAAAATGGGTGTTGCCAAGACCAAATAACACATAACCTGATGAAGTTAACACGCGAGAGCCAAAATAAGACTCACCAGGCAACACATTATAACCGAGCGAGAGCGAATAAAACTCAATCCCAATTTCTTTACTATCAAACAATGGAAGCGATAGTTGACGAAATGAATCATCGCTTATGGTGGCTTGGCCCCAAGCACCTTCCAGGAAAAAATCTTCGGTCGCATGCAAACCTAAGCGTATACCACTCACCACACTTGATCCAAAATCTTCGACATTAAGTGCGCCAGCATAGAGACTTACTTCAAAATCTTCCGTATCAATTTTTGGCACTTCAATTTCACGCCGCTCCAATTCAGGCTCGATAATAGGTACCGAATTAGATAAATGATAAATAGGTTCAGCAGCAGCGGCGGTTTCGGCTTGCCACAATGACATAAAAACCCCCAGCAGCAAGAACCCACATAAAAAATATCGTAGTGAAAACATCATCGCTTGCAAAGCTTTCTTATCATACCGTATCTGTTGGCAAAACAAATCACCTGGCAACTGATTTTTTTTAAGCAAACGACAGCGTCTTATTATTCTTGTATTTGATAAAATCAAAGGATAACCCCAAATTAAAAATAGGCAGATAGCCCCACTTGAAAATCAACATATTGATTTGACGAGTCTTGACCTTCCCGTCCCTTATCGCCATCTAATGAAAAATGTATCTTAGCTGTCGTCCGCAAATAAAAACGATAACCAAGCTTAAATCTAACACCGAGTCCACTATTCGCAATCACTTGATCAAATTCCTTTCCGCCAGCCACTGTATCACTTGGCACATTTTTTAAATAACCAAAGCCACTGACAAAATAGGGCACCACTAACCAGTGAGGAAAAAACTCAATCATAACGCCACCATAATATAACTTTGAACTCGAGAAAACGCCCATTGACTGAGCAACGGTCATTTCTGCTGAAAGGCTACTGAGCATACGATAACGCGCTATAAAAGAGACAATAGAATCACTCGCAAACCAGCCACTGGCTATCCCTAACTCAATTTTCTGACTTTCTTTTATGGCATCAGATACTCGTTCAAATGGCGCTGTGTGCGTACCAATCATCATGGTTCGCTCCATATGCTTTAACGAAACCCATCCCGTTTTTTCATCCGCCGCACGCACTTGATACCAGTTTGTTTTTCGTTTAATCAAACGAACAATCTCACCTTGCTCTGCTACGTGAAAAATAGGAAAACCACGGCCTGGTCCGGTATGTAACTCAATATATGACCCAGTGACTTGCACATCACTGGCCAAGGCGGGTACAACAAACAAACAAGCCATGAGCAAAGTGACTGGCAAAACAGGCATGTTAAAAGACGGTACAAGATACATTTCTATTTTTTTTAATATCAGAAATATTTGCATAATGAATATCAACGCAACCCCCAAAACATATAAATACATGCAACCAGCCTAAAACCTACTTAGCACCCGTCCATGTGATATTGCTTGATCCTGATGCGAAATACAGGTTAAAAAAACCTTCGCAACCATTATTTCATTGATGGCAAAGATTACGGTGAGCAATTTTGCGTATCATCACTGATCTGCCGCTCCCGAGCTGTTTGTATCCATTTGATGAAAACATTGTACTCAGCACTACCCGTCTGCAACCAAGGCCGACCTCTTGAGTCCATCGGGTGCTCAGACGTTAAAGAAGATGGACGGTCAACTAAGTAACTATTTTCCGGCACTTCAATATCCGTCACCATGCTCGCCGCCGCATGAAAATCCCCATCCCTGTCACCGGTTAAAATGAAGCTGTTCCTTTTGAATTGAGGGTTTGGCGTACCATCCTTTTTAAATGGACGATGACAACGGCTACAAGGCTCGGATAGAATTTTCGCAACATCAGTAAACATCGCCGTACGATCCAGAAAAAAAATAACGCTGACCGATTTTCCACATTCATCGTAAGGTGAATTACGGTATTGAGCCCCCAAGTCAATCCATTCAACCACTAATTTTTTTTCAGCGGGCACCAGAAATTGACTGTGATCAAGCCCATTGCCAGGAAGACCTTCTTCGGCATATAGTTCCTCGTTAAACAGCTTTTCAATTAAATGACTGCCACGTGCGTAACCGGCTTCCACATAGGGAATGCGACGTCTCAAAAAAGGAATACCATCCACCGTATCGAGAATAGGCACGCCTGCTTCATCGTAAAATGGCTTGCCAATAACTAGCTCACCATAAGATATAACCCGACCACTTTCCCCATTAACGCCGCCCCTCAGATTCAGTCCTGATGGGTTATCCCGGTGACTGATGCCATCGTGACAATCAACACATTGTTTAGCCGCACTCCCGGTCTCGAAAGTCAGCTTTCTCGCGTTCCATAAAGGCTGAATATGCTCCGAGTAATTGATGATCCCATTGTCCGGAATGGCATCCGTTCGAATTGAAGCATATTCAATTTTAAAAGACTCAACGGCTCGCACCAATGATTCATCATTCCAAACATCGTAAAATACCAAGTCTTGGCTAAGCTCCAAAGCACTTGCGTCAAGCCGGGTTCGGGTTTCTGCCATGGTCTCACCCGCTTGACCTGAAATATCAAATGCATTAGCGAGTTCGTTTTGAACCATCTTGACAACTCGTCCATCGATCACTTTTTTAAGTTGGGTATTCGGATGATAACCTGCAATAGGAGTCACATTCAGTGCTCTACCACGCGCAGACGAATGACACCCATTACAGACCCGCTCTTCACCTGGTCGCACTTGCAACCAACTAATATGGTTTTGATAGGCTCTGCCCGATTTATCTAATACAGTAATAGCTAACGCGACATCAGCTGGTACTTTAACTCGCACCGAACCATCAGGTTCGATCGGCGCATAGCCAATAATACGCTGCATCTCATATACCGTTTCACCAATCACCCGCCTGGATAAACCGGGCGGCGTAGGTACGGCAGCGCTGACCCGGATAAAACGCGCCGGACGCTGATTAGCCGAGGTTATCGTAGGATCTTTAATTTTGGCAATATCCGCCACTAAAGTTCGCGAATCAAACATCAGCTCGGCGGGTTCAATCATCGGAATCGCCATCGCTGCCTGCTCAACACGAGTTAACACGTTATTACTCATCCGACCATATTGATCCGTATCATAGACACTCTTGATATTGATAATCCCTTCTATTTTTGCCAAATTTACGATCAGAGAATCATCAATAATCTGTCGCCGAATGATCGGTGGCTTGACACGAGATTCTAGGGCAACGGGGTCGATATAGGCGATACCGTCCTCAGGTAACACAATAGGTTTTAAGCTTTTGGTATTGATATCCAATAAATAAATAGCATACACCGGCGCACCTTCTTGCCCAGGCACCATAATGGTTTCCTGAGTAATCGGATCTTGTCGAGTCACGGGTTTAAAAGGGCTAAAACTCGTCAGTACCTGCCCTGAACCACCGAGCAATGCATAAGGTGTAGAAAAACGACCTTCAGGGGATATCTCCCGATCTAATGGAATATTATTTGACGTAGCAGAAACTTGGCCAACCGCATCCGTCACGCGAAATCCAGGCACCGGGTCATTGTCATCCAAAAAATCTTTCACATTAATATCCATTAATGCCCCCCCCTCCCATGTGCCTTGCAAAGGAATTACCGTAGAAATAACTCGGCCTTCGGTTACTTCTCGCGCATGTAAAAAACTATCCCCCGGACTATGCCCTCCGTATAACATCGTCATATCCGTGCCATCAGGATTGATCGTATACAAGCTAAATTTATTTTGATGTCCCGCATGATCCCAACGGCTGTATAAAATTTTTCCGTCACGCATAATGCTGGGGTTACGATCATGACTTTGATTAAATGAGATTTGCTCAATGCCCGTGCCATCCCCATTCATCACATGCAGGGTCGTCACGACACTGCGCCCATCCTCATCCAAGTAGGCATAACCTAATTTTGATCGAGTTTTTTTCTGCCGAGTCGAGCTAAAAACAATGCGGCCATCCGGTAAAAAAGCCGGGTCCACATCATCGCCTAAATCCGCAATATCAGAATCACGTATCACCCGATAAATATCATTACGTGGGCGATCATATACCCAGAGATTCCAGGTTCTATCCTGATAACAAATGTCAGAGGATTCCGAAGTGCAGCGCATGGCAAATATAATTTTTTTGCCATCATAAGAAGGCTCTGGATCGGAAACATCACCTTTAGCCAAAGTAAGGTGCCCGGTCACATTGACCACCTTAGCACTGGGTGTGGAAAGGTAACGCCAATAGAGATCACCGCCCGGGTAAAAGGTAATACTGTCCACCGGATTGCCAATCGCTCCGATTTTGCGTTTAACATAAACAATGGGATCTCCTTCGCCAATAGATGGCACATTATTGTCTGAACAACCACCACTGGCCAAAAAAATAAAAATTAGAGATACCACAAAATATCGATCTTTGAAGGCAATCACGGCCCTCCCCCCCCCGCTATGCAGTCGATAGTACTCGCCTAAGTACCTCACATTGCGACCTCATATCCATATGGATATTGCTTGGTCTTTGTTTTCAAAACGATATTCCCTGCCGTTGAGCTAGCGGGATAAGACAATCGAGCCAATTATTCTTAGCGAAAGAAAAATCATCTTGAAATTAGATTCCTTTGCGGTATTCACATGAATCTGGCACGAAGTGCAAGGTGATAAGGACTAGAGCATCCAAAACCTATCTTGGTCATTTCCCCACTGCAACGTATTTATCGTTCTAGTTATAAAGCAGCTTACATTAATTGGTTGTTATGCGTGCGAAATCAAACTCGTTCCTAATCAGTCCTGCTGTTGAGATAACCCAATCACTCAGACGAACTAGTTGATCATTAAGTCGATCTTTTAGAAAAGTTTATTATTTGATGGTTAGATTATACCTCAATGGGTTAGTTTCGTGATAATCAATTACTTAACCGAATGCAATCATAGTTAAATAACAATCAATGACAGAGCGCTAAATATCAACCAGCCAGTTCGCTGATATGAGGCAAGCGGGTACGATAAAGCGACCGACCCGATTGCCTCATATTCTTTAAAATTAAAATGTTATATAAATACCGAGCCTCACACCCGCATCAATATCAACCGTATTTGCTTTTTCCAAATCCACCGTAAATTGCCGATATTCAATAAACCCCGCCGCCGTAGGCAATACTTCAAATTCGGCTCTCAATGCCAATTCCCAAAACCGTTCGGCGTCCAAAAATGTGACAATATTGGGTGCATAGGACACATCGACACGCAGCGCAAACCGCTCGTAACGAGGAATCGCAAAACGCAGCATCCCAGCAATGGCAAGCGCCATCACATCTTGATCGTCTTTTAAGTCGGTCAACGTCGCCCCATAGAATTTACCACCCAAACCGACAGTTAACCCCGGAACTTGACTGCCTGCCTCATCTTTGACTTGTAATCCCACTTCCATTAGGTAGCGCTTGTCCTTATTGAATAAAAACCCTACCCCAAATTCGCTCCGCCCAAAACTTTGTCCGCCAATCAAAAGGTTGTAATTAAATAATGCACTATCTTCACTTAGACTAATGGAGGCTGACTGTGCCCAAGCCGTCGCACAACCCAACATCAAAACAATGACAACAACAAATTTCTTAAACACTAAGTTTTTCTCCATGATGCGTTAACTCGTTCCCAAAAAAACCAATTTAATTAATAAATGTAGAAGACCCTCGCCACACCATTATCTCACAAACTTCCTATCGCAAAAAATGAGCCTGCCCGATCAAAAAACAAGCTAAATAAAAAAACAATATGAAAACTTGGGCTTTATCATGCCGATGAGTATAAAATAATTATATTGTTGCGGTGGCGTTGTTAACAAGAATGTCGATAAAATGCTAGCTTTTATGGCCAATGTCATGATTCATTTTTCAACATAGATTCAATAGTCAGCAACCGGTTGAAAGACCACACATCAAGTGCTTTGCCGCAGTTAAATATAACTAATGCAAAACAAAACATGAACATAACAATCGAGGTATACCTAGTAATGGTAGATGGCATTTTAAACTTAGAATTTTGGGGCTATGTGGCAATGGCTCTGTTATTAACCCATATCACCATTGTTTCGGTGACCGTTTTTTTGCACCGACACCAGGCACATCGAGCCATTGAGCTGCACCCGGTGATATCTCACTTCTTTCGCTTTTGGTTATGGCTAACCAGCGGAATGGGCACGAAAGCCTGGGTGGCGATCCATCGAAAACACCACGCCAAGTGCGAAACAGTTGACGACCCTCATAGCCCACAAATACTCGGCATCAAAAAAGTCTTGTGGCAAGGCGCAGAATTATACCGCCAGGAAGCGACCAACCCGGACACATTAAGGGATTATGGTCAAGGAACACCCGATGATTGGATAGAAAAAAACGTTTATACTAAGATGCATAATCTGGGTATTATTTTTATGTTCATCATTAACCTGATATTATTTGGCCTACCCGGTATCACTATTTGGGCGATTCAAATGTTGTGGATACCGCTCTGGGCGGCAGGCGTCATTAACGGCATCGGTCACTATTGGGGTTATCGCAACTACGAGTGCACGGATGCCGCCACCAACATCGTGCCATGGGGCATTCTTATCGGTGGCGAAGAATTACACAACAATCACCATACTTATGCCAGCTCGGCTAAGTTTTCATCCAAGCCTTGGGAATTTGATATTGGTTGGTTTTATATCCAAGTCTTAGCCAAACTCAAACTGGCGACGGTAAAAAGAGTGGCCCCCACCCCAGTCATTGACCGAGAAAACCCCAGCTTAGACACCGATACACTAAAAGCCATTGTCACTCATCGATTCCAAATTATGGCCTGTTATGCCAAACAGGTCATTGCTGAGGTCAATAAGCAAGAATTAACCAAAGCCAATACTTACCAGAAAGATTTGTTGCGACGTGCTAAAAAACTATTGATTCGCGAAGAAGCGCTCATGGACGCCGAGGCAAAACAACGGCTACATATCGTTTTGCAAGAAAACCATACCCTAAAAACCGTCTATGAATTCAAGCAAAGTTTACAAGAATTGTGGACACGCTCTGCAGTGAATTTAGAAGTCCCACTCGCGCAGCTACAAGACTGGTGTAAACAAGCCGAAGCCACGGGCATCAAAGCACTCGAAGAATTTGCGCAGCATTTGCGCACTTATTCACTCGATCCAGCTCAATCGCCTGCCTGATTATCAGCCATAAAAACCCGCCGTATTCGCGGGTTTTTATGGCGAAAATCTGTTCTATTTGATTTTCGCTTCTTTGTATTCAACGTGCTTACGTACGACCGGATCAAACTTCTTGATCAACATTTTTTCAGGCATAGTACGCTTGTTTTTCGTCGTTGTATAAAAGTGTCCTGTGCCAGCCGATGAGACTAAGCGTATTTTTTCACGCATCGAATAAACTCCTTAGTTATACTTTTTTTGCCCCTTGCGAGCGAATATCAGCCAATACCTGATCAATACCTAGTTTATCGATAATACGTATCCCTTTCGCACTCACACGCAACTTCACCCATCGTTTTTCCGCTTCTACCCAAAAACGCCGCGTATGTAAATTAGGCAAGAAACGGCGTTTCGTTTTATTATTGGCATGAGAAACATTATTCCCGGTAACAGGACGCTTCCCAGTCACTTGACATACTTTAGACATGTTTAATCTCCCGATGATCCTCTTGCCCGCTGAGATGACACTACTTGCGGGGGGCGGCTTTTATACCAAATAATCAGCAAAAAGTATAGCCTGACTTGATTGCTGTTTTTTTGTCCCACGCTCCACGAACACTCAAAAACGATCACGCGCTAACGGTTCAATCAGCTTGTTGGATTTGGCAAAAATCCAGCTGACGGCAAAACCAAAAATGTAATACGCCCTCGTCTCCACCAACGGGCTGTTACTAAACGTTGCTTCATGTAAAAAATCATACCGGGCAAACGCCAACAACCACACATCGCCCCAAGATCTTTCAATATAAGCATTCAAACGACTGCCACTATAACCACCGTCAGGAGTAAATCGTGAACGGAAAGGTGTCGCGTATTGTTTTGCAACACCATAGTAATAGTTGTGATATTGGCGATCAGCAAACTGGGGTCCAAAAGTCAACTGAAATACCCACCAAGGATGAGATTTTGGTCGCACATAATAATGCATATAGGGCGCAAAAATCCAGCCCTGATACGCTATCGATTGAATATCCACAGACACTGTCAGGCGCAACGGAAAATTCACAGAGAATGCCTGGGATACTGATTTCCAAAAATTAATCTCCAGACTGGGGCCAAATTCCAGTGTCGTATCCAAGCCTGGCATGCCTTCGCGTAAACCACTGTCCTCTTTCGTTACTGGTAACCCTCCGGCTAAACTGACATCGAGTTTCATGCGATCTGACGCATATAGCCAGCCATGTGCCCCTTTTTCATTAATGCTAAAACGTTCCCCTCGATAACGAATCAATGGCCAAGGTGCCAACAAATTTCTAATCGGTTTCGCACCACGATAAATCGGCAACGAAATCCCCCCCATGCCCACACCCAATTCCCATTTGGGTAATTTTTGAGCCCAAACACACGGAACAAACAAAGCGCCGCCCAGTACCCCTAGGATAATCCGGTGTCGTATGTTCATAGTGAATTAATCGCTAAAATGTCCGCAAGCATTATAATAAGAGTCCATGTTCAGCAAACGAAAATCCCTCCCCGTCACCAATGATAAAATGATCTAAGACACGAATGTCCACTAAGGATAGCGCCTCTTTTAAAAGGCAAGTCAACTGCTTATCCGCCTCACTTGGGGTGCATATTCCAGAGGGATGGTTATGTGCAAAAATCACCGCCGAAGCATTCACATCGAGCGCTTGTTTCAGCACTTCCCGAGGATACACGCTCGCCCCATCAATCGTACCGCGAAACAATTTCTCAAAACAAATCACCCGATGTTTACTATCTAAAAACAAACACGCAAATATTTCGTAAGCATAATCTCTTAGATGGGCCACCAAATAGTCTCGGGTTTGCTCGGGGCTGGTCAATGATTCTCCACGTATCAAATGTTCTTGTAAATAACGCCGGTTCATTTCTAAAATCGCTTGTAGCTGGGCAAACTTAGCCGTCCCCAATCCTTCTGCCCGGCAGAAATTATTTTCATTGGCGGTTAAAATGGCGCGCAATCCACCAAACTCAATTAACAAATCACGCGCTAAATCCACGGCTGTTTTACCCTTCACCCCGGTTCTCAGAAAAATTGCCAATAATTCAGCATCGGACAAAGCTGATGCGCCTTTGCTTAACAACTTTTCCCGTGGCCGCTCATTTTTCGGCCAATCCGTTATCGCCATAGACAACTTCCTCGTGCAAGCTCGCACAACAATAGGTAAAATCACTCTCTCATGCAAAAGCTCTCTGGAAAACACATTTTACTGGTCGTGACAGGTGGTATCGCCGCTTACAAAAGCGCCGAACTGGTACGCCGGCTTAAGCACCTTCGCGCTGACGTCCGAGTGGCGATGACTGACGCCGCCCGACAATTCATCATGCCGCTGACTTTTCAAGCACTCACCGGACATCCCGTCAGTGATCAGTTATTTAACAACCTGGATGATGGCATGGAACACATCCAGCTGGCTCGCTGGGCCGATGCCATTTTGATTGCCCCGTGTAGCGCCAACTTTATGGCCAAAATCGCCTTA
>VAPK010198636.1_pt1 | contig 31913 bp, 24 predicted proteins | sample 3395031 | NCBI WGS metagenome assembly VAPK01 (sample SAMN08290443, study PRJNA428436) | hydrothermal vent metagenome | isolation source: Deep-sea hydrothermal vent chimney 1 | place: Pacific Ocean: Juan De Fuca Ridge
CCATCAACCGAGCGATACACCCGATAATCCGACGCACCAACAACCGCATCCCACGTCACCGTCGCCGCCAAACCAGCAGCACTAGCCGAACAAACAGCAGGTGCCGGAGGAGGCTGTGGACCGGCGAGATTGATGGCCGGGTCACAGTTCACCGGCGCTGAGAACTGACCCACCGGGTATTTGGCCTTGACCCGATAGGTATTGAGCGATCCCTCAACTCCATCTTCTTGGAACGTCGTTGCCGGGCTCACAACCTTGCCGCGCCAGCTGAAGCTGCCACTGTTGTCGATCTCACGTTCGACGATGATGTCGGTCGCACCCTCGGGCTGATCGAAAGTCAGCACGATCTGATTGCCAGTTGGATTCGTTGCCGTGCAAGCGAGCGGAGCTGGACCAGTTGGTAGCGGGTCAGGGATGGTGCCTGCTCCTCCTTCGTCACAGAACCGAACCAGGTCACGGGCCGAGGATTGACTCCCCGGAGCCCCAAACGTGTTGATTCCACCGGTAAGCCAAATACAGCCATCGGGAGTACCGACGATTCCAAAGCCGCCAGATTCACCGGACATGAAGGGGTCAAAGCCTTGGATGCGCTCCAAGGTCACCACGTCATAGGCAGCAATAGCACTGATTTCTCCGGTCCACGTCCCGGTTGGAGTGGAGGAATGCATGATCAATTCGGTGTCAGACAGGTGTGATCCCCAGCAATGACAAGTGGCATAGATCCGATTGCCGACCTGCTCGATTTCTTGATATTCGCCGCCCCAACGACCAGGGGTCGGATGAGCAGTGTCGTAGTTGGTGTAGTGCATGTATTCCATGTCAAGGTTTGTCGCCTCATCCAGGATGAAGAGCGCATGCTGCTCTCCTCCGACCCAGACGTCGCCTTGGGCGGTGGCCACCACGTCATACAAGCGGTAGTACTGGGTGCAGTTGACACAGGTGTTGTAACCAATGGTCGAACGATCATGCAGGATGTCACCGGTCGGGCTAACGCCAGCAAAACCACGGGCACCCGCATCACCATTGAGCTCGGTGAACCAACCAGCAAGATAAACCTCGGAGCTGGTGTGGCTGGCCGATACTCCCCAAACACTTCCGTTTGGCGCCGGGTCCCAGGCCCAATCAATGGCACCAGTAACTGGATTCATCCGGATGGCATTGGTCACGGCTTGGGGACCATTTCCATCGGTTGCAGTGGTGAAGGTTCCGACCACGTAGAGCCAGCCGTCGTGTTCCAAACGAATGTCACGAACGACGCTGGTTCCGCCATACACCCGAGTATTCCAACCCGGCCAGACCTCACCGGTGGTGGGATCGATCTTTTGTAGGGCGCCAATAGTCTGGCCTTCCCAGTCGCCAAACTCACCGCCGACGAAGAGACCGCCGTCCGAACTCGCTTCCAAGGCAAGAACGGTTCCATCAAGAGTCGGGGTCCACCAAGACTGGAATTCTTGAGTTGAGGCATCAAAGGCAGCCAGCCAAGGCTGGGTAATGGTTGTGCTTCCGTTGGTTACATCACGGAACTTACCACCGGTAATTACCATGCCTGAGCTGTACTCAACCGCGAAACCGAGAGCATCCCAACTGCCCATTGTGGCCGAGCCATTGTCGACAACGAGCCCCCATTCAGAACTCGTTGGTTCGACCAGCTCCGCCTGGGCTGGGCCCGCCCCTACTATCGCCGTAGAGACCATTGCCATGGCCACCACCAAAACACGAAGAAACCGTCGTCCACTCATATTGCTCATTCCGCTCATTCTGCCAACGTAGGGCCTCGGCGTCCCGCCTGAATGGGCGAACAACCCCGAGAATGTGGGTCCCGCGACCCATCCCGCAGGACCACACTAGACATCGGTTGGCCCGAAGCGTCCAGAAGCTGGCAAACTATCTCCATGCCAAGTGAGACGAGTGACCCGAGCACGCCGTCAGCAGATCAGGGTCCGGCCCGAGGAGTGGCGTGCTGTGAGCCCATCCTGGGAAGCGTCCTAACGGCTGAGGAGGCGGTCGAGCTGGCTGTCTTGCTGAAAGCCCTTGCCGACCCGGTTCGGCTTCGCCTGGTCAGTATTGTCGCTGGCTCGGGTGAGGCTTGTGCCTGTGACTTCCCTGAAATTCTCGGCAAGTCACAGCCGACCGTCAGCCATCATCTCAGCTTGCTGGTTAATGCCGGAATTCTCGAGCGCGAGCAACGCGGCAAGTGGGCTTGGTTCAACGTGAGCTCACACCAGATGGAGCTGATTCAAACGGCCATTGGGCCCGGTCTGTCCTAGAACAACGAAACCCAAACCGGCTGGAATGCCAGCAGACCGTCTACGGCCTTCTGGCACTCCAGTTGCGGGGTTAGGCGACGGTGAGAGCCAGCTTGCGTCGGCGACCCAACAGCACGCCAGCAGTACCGAGCACCAGGAACAAGAGCCCGGTGTTGACGAGTCGGCCCGAGTTGGAGCCAGTAACCGCCAACTGTGGTGGAACGTAGCCGTAGTTGATGTCCAGCAGATTCTCGCCCGGAGCCAGGGTGACGGCGACCACCAGATCACCGTTCCCATCCTTGGTGAACACGTTCTTGTACTGAGACGGCACCGTGTTCGGCAACAACACCAGGGTGTAGTCACCGGGCACCACATCGGTGAAGAGGTACTTGCCCTTGGAATCGGTAGTGGTAGTTGCGACGAGGACTCCATCAGAATCACGCAGCTCAATCGTGACTCCCGCAATTCCAGCCTCACCAAGATCTACTTTGCCATCTCGATCGGTGTCGACCCAGACCGTTGATCCCACTGATGCACCTTGGACGAGGCCAATGTCGACATCTTTGTGTCCGCCATCGGGCAGGGTCACATTGACCGAATCTGGGGTGGACGCAACCAGCCCCTCAGCAACCGTATTCTTGTTCAAGCTGACGGTGTAGTCACCGGCAGGCAGGTTGTCCAGGGACCACTGACCACTGTCATCGGTGACAACGGTGTAGGTCACGTCGCCATCGGGGCCGTGCCACACAATAGTGACGGTTGCACCAGCGATACCAGCCTCGCCTGCATCTTGGATACCGTCACCATCAACGTCAGCCCACACACTGCGGCCAAGTGATGCCGTGCCAATGGGTCCAGTTGCCTGGTAGCCGAAGTCGGCAGTCTCGTGGAATGCTCCACCGGAAAGGCCGACCACTTCGGATGCGCTGTCAGCGGTACCGGTTTCGTCATAGCTGGCAACCACGACGCCGGGCAAGCCATCAGTTACGGCGACGGCGTAGTTGCCGTCGTGGAGATTGTCGAACAGGTAGGAACCATCGGCCGCGGTAGTAGTGGTTGTCACGACATCGTCGCCACCCCCAAGCACACCGTCGGGTCCATACCAGGTCAGGGTGACTTCAACGCCACCAAGTCCGGTCTCAACAGCATCTTGAATTCCGTCGCCGTTTGTGTCCAACCAGACATAGTTGCCGATACTGGAGGCAGCTACTTCGACCGAAACATTGTTTGACCGCAAGAACTGCTCGGCTGGCAAGGAGGTTGAATCCAAGGTGAAGCGGTTGGTGTACAGGTCACCGTCAGTGTTGTTGGAGGCGTCAATGGTGTAGCTGGCCTTCATTCCTTGACGAGGATTACCATCTTGGGCCAGGGGATAGTTGGAGATGAATTTGACCGCGGTGGCCCCGGCGAAAGAGGTCGGACACGAAGGCGTGCCAAAGGCTGCTTCCAGACACCAGTTGGAGGTGTTGTTATCTGGGTCATAGCCGACGGTCTCGGGAGCATCGGCGGTGTAGAACCAGGTTCCGATGGTGGCGTGGGGGTCGCCAGCTCCGGGTACGGAATCGTCCAGCCAGGTGATGCTTGGCTCACCTCGTAGTTCGAAGCTCCCGGTGAAGTTGGAGGCTGGAAGTCGGGGTGAGTTAGAGCCAACCCCGTCGCCGCTGCCTGACATGAAGGAGAACACGTCGATCACTACTGGTGGATCAATCTCAAAGGTGGCGGCAAAGTTGGCCCATGACAAGGAATAAACCTGATCCTGATCCAACCCATCGAAGGAAGCGTCCACTGCCTTAGACAGCTGCATGGAGCCCGTCTGTTGCAGGATCACGGTGTGCTCATCACTGCGCTCGCTCAGCGCATTGACCACATTGTCAGCATTGATTTCGCCGTAGTTGACCACCGACGTACCGTCGGGGGCAAGAGAATTGGAATCGGTACAGATCACAATCGGCGTGAAAGCAGCGTTGGCTACTCGGTCACCAAGATTCCAGGTGAGACGGGTGTAGCCCGGGGCAGCGTTGCCGTCTCGGTCAGTATTGGGCTCGATATTGTCGGGAGGGGTGCCGTCAGCACGAGCAGCAGTACAGGTTGGGTTGTAGGTGGAGTCTGGGGGCAGCACATCCACGATGGTGACGTTCAAGGCAGTCCCTGGTGGGGTGGCCGAGGACTGCAATGCAGGCAAGAGTTCCCACACGATCTCGTTGCCGGCAACTGTCGAGCCAGTATTGCCAATGTCGGCCGCTGGAGTGATACTGCGCTTCTCCAACCGAGCCCGCAGCCGCACCAGGGTGGCCCGGTCCCCATCAGCTGAAGCGTTCTCCGGAGACGGCTGATAGTTCCGACCGGTCCAGCCTTGGAAGTAGGTGTCGGAACGAACCATGGCGAAGTCGGCCATAACTGTTCCTTCGGGGATTACGGTTCCGGCATCGGGACCGCCATTGAAATTGTCCCGAGTCAACAACGGAACAACGAGCTGTAGCCGCTCACCCGGAAGCAGTTGGACTCCAGGAAGAGGACGAGCACGTACCGCGTTGACGGCGTCAACGCCGCCAGGGACGGTGGCCGGGTCGGTATGCCAGCTGGCAGGGCCGCCAGCGGAGCCAGCGTTTTCGCAGCGAACGGATCGTTGAGCATCCCACGAGCCAAGATAGCGAGTGGTTGTGTCATCGAAACCGCCAGAAATCGGACTGTCACCAGCGAAGTCGTAATGGGCGTACTCCACCACAAAGTCAACGGGATCTATCCCGTTGCCGTTGCCTACGTAGGCGAACTTGCCAGTGGTTGCCCCAGTGTTTCCAGCATCAGTGAGCTGCATGGTGGTGTTGTCAAAGACGTCACAGCTCTCGGGTTGATCATGGGCAAGGGTTCCATTGTTGGTGTAGTACACGATTGAGGCGTGGAACTGACCCGGCTCAAGCTCACCATCACCGGTTTGCCAGCCAGATTGTGATGGCATCCAACTGGTTCGGTGTCCGGCATTGTTCGCTGTTCCTACCGCGTACTTGGCGAAGGCGCCACGAATGGTCAGCTGGAAGGTGGTTGGCCCAATATCATTGTTGTCGATCGGCTCATTGGCGGGGCCAAAGTTCGATGTTCCGGACACACTGTCTGGGTCGAAGTTCTCGAACACGTTGTACAGATGGATGGCACCAACATCGTTAGTGGTGGTGTCTTCAATATCGATGGAGCGGAAAGGGAGGAAGACCTGGACCCGGTGGTTGATGACGTAGTAAGGGCCTGCGGAAAGATCAGTTCCGCCAATGGTGCGGGTCGGATACCGAGTGCCGGAAAGGTCTGCATTGTCGAGGGTGAAGGTGTAGCCGGCAGCGCTGCCGCCAGCATCACGGCTGTAACTACAGTCGCCAGAATCCTGTACATGTCCGGTTGGGGCATAGGCAACGCCCGTACTGATGGAGTCGCTTCCCCACACCTCATCGCCCCAGCCAGAAGGATTGGGAGTACAACCAAGGATGAAGAACTCAAATCCTTCGGCTTCGGTGTATGGCGTGACGCCATCAGCATGCATGGCGCTGACGGTGTCGTGGAAGCTGAAGGGCATAGCCAAGGCTTCGATGCCTGAGACCCGGGAGGCGGCAAGGCGGATATTGAAGTAGGTGACGTAGCCGGGCTCTGGACCGTTGCCGATGTCGTGGGTGGCAACATCCTGGTTGTGCCAGCCACCCTTAGAAAGGTCATAAGCCGGAGCAGCAGAGATGGTTTCGAGAATGGCGGCTTCGCTATCAGGAGTGGCCCGATCGCCGCCCTGGTCGTCGCGGGCGTAAACCTGTTGGGTTGAGGTGAAGGTCTGACCATTCAGCGAGGTGCCAGCAACCTTGACGACGGAAGAGAACGATTTCTGCTGGCCTTCGGTGAAGATGCCGAGGTTGCAGATCAGGGTGAAAGTGCCGTCACCGTTGTCGACGATTTCTGATGGCGGGGTTGTTCCGCCACCGCCGGGTGGGGTACAGATTGCGGGAACACCAACAAAAGCCACGTCAGCGTCTGCGCTGGGGGCGATGGTTTGCTCCATCACTACATCAACGAGTTCGGTATCACCAGGGGCAAAGTCATCAGCTGTCACTGACCAGACATAGCTCACGGTGTCCTGTGAGCGAACAATGTGGTTGGAAGGCCCGCAGTCGTCTCCGGGGGTCTCTCCACTTGAACCACAGTTGCCAGTGGTGTCAAATGGGGCAGAGCCATCGATCAGGCCAGGACCAAAGGGGCCAAGGTCAAGATCGGGTGAACCATCGCCAGGAGCAGCACCAGCATTACTGGTAAAGCTCAGCAGGGCAGCAACAAGCGCCACCACAAGAAGGGAACGAGACGTGGGATTCTTCATTTTGTCATCATCTTTCGTGCCACCCGTGACCCACCGGCCACACATATGATTTCATCGACCGCTACATCGACGGACTTGAGGACCAAACGGCCGATTCGAGACTGTCCCACACCATCTCGAATCCACTACGGGAGTGTAATTTCAACTGTGACATTCTTCCACAACGACGAGCACTTTGCACTATTGTTCAGGCTTTAACAACTCCTCGCGGCCGACCACAACAAAACTCCCCGTAGGTAAAGGGATTGATCGATCTACACCGACAAGGATGTAGTTGCAGGACTCATGCCCAGAATCTCTCCGACTAATCCAATGCTCCTTCATGAGGCCTTCAGCGCAGTCTCCGCAAGTCACTTCTGGTCGTCAGACTTGATCAACAAATCATCCTGGAATGATCACACTGGGCGATGACTCTCTGGTGCGGAGGCTGGATAGTGTCAGAAGATGCTCGCCTCGCTCATCACAGCGCTTGTTGCTACCGTCGTCCTTCTTGCGGCCCTCAATCGGACTCGCCAGCGCGCCGCGCAGCTACAACGAGAATCGGCGACAGTGATACAGGGACTCGAAGCTGACGCCACCCGAGGAACCCGAGAACGCGCCGAGATCGAAGCCCGCCACGATGCAGCCACAGCATCAGTGAAGAGGCTTGAAACCGAGAACGAGCAACAGGAAGGACGGGTCAAGACCCTGCAGGCAAGCGCTGTCGACCTCCGGGCCGCCAACAGGGAACTGAGCAGGCAGATCACCTTGCTTCGGACCGACAACGAACGACTAGGCCAGGGCTTCTCTGAGATCGAGCCTCAAACCTTGTGGGAGCTGGAACTGCAACGATCCGAGCGGACCTGGCGACATAGTGTCTCCGTTGCCCCGGAATCAACCGAAAGCCCGCTCGCCGACAGTGATGATCTCCTCCGGACAGCAGTCGAGATCGAAGCCGCAGCCTTGAAAGAAGAGGCCGGTGCGTTCATCTCGGTCGATTGGCAAGCCGCTCCGGTCCAAGATGCTGCTCGGGCACACCTGATCCTTCGGTTGGCGCAAGAGATGTTGGCCGAGGCGGCCAGAGAACCGATTCCCGTCTGCCTTGTCTCCAGTGGCACTGGCGCAGTCACCCTTTCCCTGGAGCCAGCCGAAGAAGGTGACAAGGGAATCGAGATTGACCTTCGGCCACCCGACATTGCTGGCCATCTCATCGAATTGACCGATGGTCATCAAGCTCAGGTCACCATCAACTACTCCTGAGCCGATGGCCCGCTGGTGCTGATTCAAGCCGGGCCAGAGTCGACACCACCATTGCGGCGAAGACTCCCGCCGCACACATGAGAACGAGGGCAGCATCAATGCCGACTTGGCTGGCTAACGCAGTGATTACAAGCGGGACCGCCATCCCGGGGTAGGCCAGCAGGTAGAACGTCGAGACACAAGCCCCACGAGTCTCGTCATCAGACATCTCCCCCAGGCGAGTGAGACAGCCTGCCGTGAGTGTCCCCGATGAGGTGCCAAGAATGACAGCCGCCGGGAGAAGGAGCAACCATGCGCCGAGGAAATAGGCGCCCGATCCGAGCAGGTAGCCAACAGCACCAAGGCCAACCCCGATAGGGAGCGCCCGTTTGGACCCAACACGGTTGACCAGCGGTCGAGCCAAGACCCCAGACAAGGCCGTGAGCGTCCCAGCCACGCCAGCGACAATCACCTTGGACGCAGACAGACCGGATTCACCAATGGTCTCGCCCAATAGAACCGGGAACAGGGCAAAGGAGGTGGAAGCGAACGCGAAGACCCAAAGAGCTGGCGGAACAATGGTCATCAGGAATGCTCTTCGCTGGGATGCTGGGACTCCAAAGGACAAACGAATGGGCGCCAGTGGCTCAACTCCTTTCACCGTCTCGCGGGCTCGAACGAGCCAGGGAAGCAGCACCAGGGTGAAGACAATATGAACAACAAAAGGAGTAACCAGAGGACTCGGCAGGGTTTCAGCCAATAGAGCCGAAGTGATCGGACCGAACCCGAACCCAACATAGGTCACCATGGTCAGGAGTACCGCTGCTCGCTGCTCGTTCCCTTTTCCGAGGAGTTCCTGGATCCAGGCAGCCCCAACCCCAAGCACACAGCCGCTGACCATGCCAAGCAGAGCCCGGCCTGAGAGCAAGAGCCAGAAGCGGTCTCGTCCCAGAATGAGGATGAGCGATGATAGGGCCGACAGAAGAACGAATGGGACCATGATTGCTCGTCGTCCATACCGATCCGAAAGCGGTCCAGCAATGAAGAGGGTCAGAAAGATGCCGGCGATATACACAACGAAAATCGCCATCGTCTGGCTGGGCGAGAGATCCATTCGTTGTTGGTAGATCACCAAGAACGGGGTGGAGACGTTGGTGCCATAGGCAACGGCGAAGAGACCAAGAACAACAGCACGAACATCCCGAGACCCCATTGCTTTTTCTGTTCCGGCCCGCCGTGTTCCGGCCCGCTGCGCCTCAGCCACTAGGGAACATCACCCGCGGATCGACGAACCTCAATCAAGACATCAGTGATTCTGGCAATTGGCTCGGGATCAACCTGGCCCAGACCGAAACGGATGGACTCCATCGCGTTCGTCGCCTTCTGCAAGCGACTCATACCCTCGCCGGTGATCTTGGCCAGGGTGGCTCGCCGGTCACTGGGGTGAGGAACACGCTCCACTAGGCCATCGGCTTCCAACCGGTCGATGGTGTTGGTGACACTCGTTGGATGAACCTGCAGCCGCTCGCCCATCTTGCCGAGCGGCAGCGCTCCCTCCCGGGAAAAGCTAATTAGAGCGAGCGCCTCGTATCGGGAGAAGGTGAGTTCAAAGGGCAGCAAAGCTTGGTTGATCCGACTAAGCACGATCTGGTGAGCCCGGGTAATGGACGTGGCCGCCGCCATGGCATCGGACTCAGCCCAACCCCGCTTGTTCCAGTTTCGCTTGGCCTCAGCGATCAGATCGACAGGTTGGGTCACGAGCGCTATCTTAGTTCTTACCATTAGTCGGATGTCCAACTATCTGACATCAAAGGTCTTTGGAGGAGCCCTCATGGCTGACGACACAGCACACTCGGAGGACACTGTTCACCCGGAGAGCAACCAAACTGCCAATCCTGACAGGGCTCGGTGGCAAAAAACCTACGACCAGGCCCGGTTGCGTGATGCTGATTGGGAAACCATGTCCGGCGTCCCTGTCGACCCCGTCTACGGCGATGCCCCCTACCCAGGGCAATACCCCTATACGCGTGGTGTCTACAACTCCATGTACCGGTCACGCCTCTGGACCATGCGAATGTTCGCCGGGTTTGGCACGGCCGAAGACACCAACATGCGGTTCAAGGACATCCTGAACAATGGTGGTGGTGGGCTTTCAACCGCCTTTGACATGCCAACCCTGATGGGACACGACTCCGACCACGAATGGTCCCTTGGTGAGGTCGGAAAGTGTGGAGTCGCCGTTGACACCCTGGCCGACATGCGAGATCTATTTGCCGACATTGACGTCAGTGGGGTCTCAACCTCAATGACCATCAACGGCCCAGCCAACATCATCATGGCCATGTACATCGCCAACGCGGAGGAAACCGGGACATCACGAGCAAATCTGGCCGGAACGATCCAGAACGATCTCCTCAAGGAGTATCAGGCCCAGAAGGAATACATCTTCCCTCCCCGCCCATCCATGCGCCTGGTCACCGATCTGATCCGCTTCACCTCGGCCGAGATGCCGAAGTGGCACCCTGTCTCGGTGTCTGGCTACCACATCCGCGAAGCAGGCAGCACCGCTGCCCAAGAGCTGGCCTACACCCTGGCCAATGGATTCGCCTATGTCGAGGCCGCCATCGCCGCCGGTATCGACGTCGATGACTTCGCCCCCCGACTGAGCTTCTTCTTCAACAGCCACAGCGACTTCTTCGAAGAGATCGGAAAGTTTCGGGCGGCTCGGCGGATCTGGGCCACCTGGATGAAGGAACGCTACGGCGCCAAGGACGAGCGCTCGATGTTGTGCCGATTCCACACCCAAACCGCTGGTGTCTCACTCACGGCACAACAACCCGAAATCAATATCGCTCGCGTCGCCATCCAGGCCATGGCTGGTGTGCTTGGCGGCACCCAAAGCCTGCACACTGACGCCTTCGATGAAGCGATGGCGCTGCCAACCGAGGACGCCGCTCGTATTGCTCTGCGAACCCAGCAGATCGTGGCCCATGAAACCGGAGTGACCTCGGTTTCGGATCCCCTCGGTGGTTCCCACTATGTGGAGTGGATGACCGATGAGATGGAACGCCAGGCCGAAGCCATCTTTGCCCATCTCGATCAGCTGGGGCAGGGCTCGATTCTCGAAGGGGTTTTCGCTGGAATCGACAACAGTTACTTCACCAGCGAGATCGCCAATGCTGCGTATCGGTTTGAGCAACAAATCAATGCCGGTCGCCGCATCGTGGTTGGCGTCAACCAGTTCACCGACGGTGACTCCGACGAGCAGAATCTGCTACGGATTGACTCCACCGTGGAGGACTACCAACTCAAGCGGCTGGCAAACGCCAAGCATGATCGAGACAGCGACAAGGTCCGAGCATCCTTAGCCGACCTGGTGGCAGCGGCCGAAGAACCAACAACCAACACCATGCCCGCCACCATCGCCGCGGTTCAGGCCATGGCAACCGAAGGCGAAATTGTGGAAGCCTTACGAGGTGTATTCGGCACCTACGTTGAGAAAGCGACCATGTAGTTGAGAAAGCGACCATGTAGATGAGCGAATCAACAAGTACAGGCGAGGCCGACCCTGCTATCGCAGCGGCAGCCGCCTATGGGCCGATGCGGGTCATCCTGGCCAAGGTTGGCTATGACGGACACGACCGCGGGGTGAAGATTGTGGCCAGAACCTTGCGCGATGCTGGCTTTGAGGTTATCTATCTTGGCCTCCGCCAAACCACCCAAGATATTGTCTCCGCTGCCCAGCAAGAAGACGCCGACGCCATCGGCCTGTCGCTTCACAATGCTGGCCACATGACGTTGGCTCCCCGCATGGTCCAAGCTCTGCGTGACGCTGACCTTGACATCCCCGTCGTTGTCGGTGGCATTGTTCCCGACGATGACATCCAGCCACTCCTCGACAAAGGGATCGCGGCAATACTCACTCCAGGGGCCTCCTCGCAAGAGGTCGTCAGTGCCGTACGAGATGCCATCCTGGCCGCTGACTCGTGAGTCTTCGCGGCCTCACCCCAGCAGAAGTTCTCGACAAGGCGCTTGCCGGAGACCGCCACGCCATTGGCCGGCTGCTCACCCTGGTCGAACGGGGAGGCGGTCCGGCAGATGAGGTCGCCTCGCTCACCCACGCCCGTGGCCAGGACGCCACCGTGATCGGCATTACCGGCCCACCCGGTGCTGGCAAGTCAACTCTGGTCGGCCAGCTCATCAAGGAAGCGACCAAGAACGGCGCTCGGCCAGCCATCCTGGCGGTTGACCCGTCGTCTCCCTTAAGTGGCGGAGCCATCCTCGGCGACCGGATCCGCATGGATGATCCAGACTGTGACTCCTTCATCCGTTCCATCGCCACGCGCGGCCATTCCGGCGGCCTCGCCCTGGCCGTCCCCGGCGCGGTTCGAGTCTTTGACGCCTGTGGCTTTGATCCAATCATCATCGAAACTGTTGGCGTTGGCCAGGTTGAGGTCGATGTGACCGCCACCGCCGACACCACCATTGTTGTCATGAACCCCGGGACGGGAGATGCGGTCCAGGCCAACAAGGCTGGCCTGCTCGAAGTCGCCGACATCTTTGTGGTCAACAAGGCCGACCGGCCGGGCGCAAACGAGGTTCGTGGTGATCTCCAGATCATGCTGGACCTCAGCCATATGACCGGTCGTGAAGAGGTGTGGGGGCGTCGCCCTCCAGTGATCATGCTCAAGAGTCTGGAAGGCGTCGGGTTTGATGAGCTTTGGCAAGAAATCCAAACCCATCGTGGATTCTTGGATGAAGGCGACAAACGCTCGAGCCGCCAACTGCTGCGACAAGAAGCTGAGGTCGAGGCCCGCTTGGAGCAGATCCTGCATCTCGCTGCCTGCGACATCATGAACTCAGCTGCAGGCGCCAAGATCATGACCGAGCTAAGCAGCTTCGACCTTGCTCCCGCAACTGCCGCTCAACGGCTTGCTGCCCTCCTGCTGGAAGCGGGCTGACAACAAGATCGGAACGAAACAACGACCTCATGCGTTAACAACCAGCGGCACCGAGTGAAAGCTGAAGGTTTGGACATTCGTCCAGAAGCTCAGTTTCACCCAACGCTTTGCCGATAGACAGCAGCAAGAAACTGGAGGGAACCAGAATGAACAAGTACCTAGCAATTGGCGTCGCCACACTTATCCCAGTCACGACCGGGTGCGGGGCAATTGTCGACAAGGTGGCCGAGAGGGCCACCGAAGAAGTACTCGAAGAGGTCATCGAAGGTGACAGCGGTGCCAGCGTCGAGATCAATGCCGATGATGGACAACTCATAATCACCGGCGAAGACGGAGAAGTCATCGAGTTCAATGCCGATGAGGACGAGGGAACCGTTGACATCACCGACGGGAACGGAGAAACCTTGTTCACCACCGGCGAAGACATTGTCGACGGCTGGCCCTCGGCCTTTCCGATCCCATCTGGCATCACGGTCGTCACCAGCACGAAGATTGCTGACCCCGACACCGGGACCACTGCCTATTCCATCTTCTTTGAAGGCAATGGCGACTTCGACCAGGTCTTGGCCGAGTTCGAGTCATCCATGGATGGGCGCGAGCCTTCAAGTGACATAACCCAAAGCTCAGACGGTGAGAAGTTCACCTCTCGAACCTATGAAATAGGGGATGAACTAATCGTCAACATCCTCTTGACCCAAGAAGATGATGGTGTTGCCGGCTCGTACTCCATTATTGGCTACAAGGAGTAGCTCAGCATCGTCTTTGTTACCGTCCGGACGCATCCACGCTTCCGTCACTCTGAACAACGACGCCATACTCATCCCGAGCTGACTCGGCCGAGATCAGGCCGTCGGCCAAGTCGGTTGCCACAGTTTGTGCCGGTCGTCGGTGAGGATCCCCAAGTCCAGCACCGCCGGGCATGGCCAACAGCAAGCGGTCATAGGCGGGAATCGACTGCTGCCCCTTTGATCGCAGCACTTCACCCGATGCCAACTCGACGCTGCCCTTGGAACCGTCAAGCCCACCGTGCCGGCCACGAGGGGCGTTGTGAACACGTTCGAACATGGCCAACACATCAAAGGGGGCTCCCCCGTCGCCAGCAAGTTCAATGACCTGGCCGAGGCCGCCCCGATATTGTCCTGCTCCGCCGGAGTCTTCTCGTAGCTCCTTACGCCAGAACACGATGGGCACAATCGACTCGGTTGCTTCAACGGGAACACCCCGCACCCCACTGGGGAAACCGGTGGCACTGAGTCCATCCTTGGTTGGCCTGGCCCCTGCTCCCCCACTATTGAAATGGGTCATTTCGAACTCGGGCACAACCCCGTCATAGTCGGTGTCGGTTGAGACCGAGGGACCACTGCGGAGCTGGATGTTCCAGAGCGAAGAGGAGCCCTCAGCCTGGACCCCACCCTCAACCACCTGGTCCAGGCACCCAAGAATGGTGTCGGGCAAGAGGTGTCCAATGATGTGTCTGGCGGCAACGGCATAAGGACGGGGCGCATTGAGAATGCAGCCAACCGGAGCGCTAAAGGTGAAGGGTTCAATCGAACCGTAGTTATTGGGAATCTCAGGAGCGACAACGGCCTTGATGCCGTAGGTTGTGTAGGCCTTGGTGTAGTTGAGAACCACATTGATGCCATAGCTGGAAGCCGGTGAGGTTCCCGCATAATCGATGTGAATATTGTCCTTGCTGATGGTCAGGGCAGCAGCCAGGGTGACTGGCTTGTCGTAGCCGTCCATGGTTAGCTCATTGTGAAAGGTTCCGTGGTCCAGCTCGTTGATCCGGTCCAGGGTTGCTTGTCGGGATCGATCGATGACGAAGTTGGCCAACTCGTCGAGGTCGCTGATGTCGAACTCTTCCATCATCGAGACCAGACGATTGGCCGCGATGTCATTGGCAGCGGCGAAGGAGTAGATGTCACCGATGACTTGGTCCGATTCTCGCACGTTCATCCGAACGATCTCCAACAAGGTCTCATTGGCAACACCTTCGGTGAACAAGTGAAGAATCGGGATGTTGATGCCCTCTTCATAGACCTGACGCCCGTCGGGGCTAAACCCTCGTCCGCCAATGTCAACCACATGGCAGGTGTTGGCCACGATGGCAACCGCGACACCATCGAAGAAGACGGGGGTAGCCACGGTGATGTCGTGTTGGTGGCCCGAGGCCAACCATGGGTCATTGGTGATGTAGACATCACCAGGGAGCATCTCCTCCATCGGGTACTTCTCAACGAAGTGCACCACGCAGGCAGCCAGGGCATTGATGTGGCCGGGGGTACCAGTGATTGCTTGGGCCAGCATGCGGCCTTCGCCGTCAAACACCGCAGCAGCAAGGTCACCGGCTTCTCGAACGCTGGTGGAGAAGGCCGTTCGGATCAGGGTCTGGGCTTGTTCTTCCACCACGGCAATAAGGCGGTTCCACATCACATGAAGGTGGATCTGGGCCAGAGCACTGCTGGAGCTTGTCGAAGTCATTGGGATGCTCTCTTGTCGAGATTGGCAGTTTCTAGGATGAGGTGACCGTCGTGGTGAACATACGCGACATAGCGAGAGGTGATGACCGTGGCAGTGTTGGTTTCAACGACGACGGCGGGACCAGGAATAATGGACCCCGGTTTGAGCGCAGTTCGTTCATAGACCGGGGCATCAACGGTTTCGCCGGTTGAAGACTCGACCAGTCGACGAGTCCCGGCCACCGTTGTTTTCGGTGGCTGCTGGCTTGCATCACGGGGAACGCCATCGGGTATCGCCTCGGGTTCGGTGCCAATGGTCAGAACCCAGCTCAGAATCTCGATTTCGAGATTGGGAATGGAGCGCTCGTACAACCGATGATAGGAAGCTAAGAACGCCTCGGTTAGTGCACCGGGGGTGTCGGCGTCGAAGCGGACGGCCTCGATCTTGATTGGCAGCTCAACTCCGACCTCATGACCCTGGCCAACATAGCGCATATAGGCCAGGCGAGTTTCCACCAGCGGGCGTCCGGCAGCACCGGGAATGACAACGGCATTGGCCTCGACGCGCATCCCGTCCAGAAGCTGGTTGCAAGCGTTGGCATCAAGTTCGCTCAGCCTCTGGTGGAAGCTTCGAGTGACTTCGTAGGCGACCGGCGCCCGCAGGAAACCGAGGGCAGAACCAACACCAGCTCCAGGCGGGATGATCACCTTGTCCATGTCAAGCTTCTCGCCGATGCGAGCGGCGTGCAACGGAGCAGCCCCACCAAAGGCAATCAGGGTCCGAGCCTCGACTACTTCACCTGACTCGATGGCATGCACTCGGGCCGCGTTTGCCATGTTCTCGTCAACCATTTCGGCAACACCAAGCGCCGATTCGATGGCATCCAACCCGAGCTTGGAACCTACAGTACTGACCATTGCTTCCTCCGCTGCGGGACGGTCCAGGGTCATGGTGCCGCCAGCGAAATTATCCGGGTCAATCCGGCCAAGCACGACATCGGCATCGGTGACAGTTGGCTCGGTTCCTCCCTGACCATAGGCCGCCGGGCCAGGCTCGGATCCGGCACTTTCGGGTCCAACAGCAATTCGCCCCAGGGCATCAACATGAGCGATTGAGCCGCCACCCGCACCGATCTCGACCATCTCGATGACCGGAATTCGTAGTGGGAGGCCGCTGCCCTTCATGAACCGGTAGATCCGAGCTACCTCGAAGTTCCGAGAGGTGTGAGGCATACCATCGTCTATCAAACACAGTTTGGCCGTCGTCCCTCCCATGTCATAGGAAACCACCTCATCGAGGCCGAGCTGTCTAGCGATGTGGCCGGCAAAGATTGCTCCTCCGGCTGGCCCAGATTCGACCAACCTCACTGGGAAACGGCGGGCGGTTTCCAGAGTTGTAATGCCACCACCGGACAACATCAAAAAGAGCGGGCAGTGGATCCCAACACGATGCAACTCTGATTCGAGTCGCGCAAGGTGACTACTGATGAGAGGTTGCACATAGGCATTGGCGCAGGTGGTGGAAATCCGCTCGTACTCCCGCATCTCTGGAGACACCTCACTAGAGATGGAAATCTCGACATTGGGAAGGAGCTTGGCCAAGATGTCCCGAGTCTGGATCTCGTGGCTGTCATTCACATAGCTATGGAGAAAGCCGATCGCCAGGCTCTGCACCTCAGCCTCTATCAGAATCGGGGCCGTGGCGGCAACCGCTTCCACATCCAGATCCAGGAGGACTTCTCCTCGGACATTCATTCGCTCCGGAATCGGCAGCCTGAGTCGTCGAGGGACCAGGGGTTCGGGAAGATCAATATTGAGGTCGTACTGCTCATAGCGACTCTCGTTACGAATGGCCAGGGTGTCTCGAAACCCCTCGGTGGTGATCAGAGCAATCGGAGCACCCTTGCGCTCAATCAACATATTGGTCGCCAGCGTCGTGCCGTACACCATGGTGTTGACCTGGTCGGCTGCAACTCCTGCACGATCCAAGACCTCGGCGATGCCGGTAATGACACCACGCTCGGGTGCATCATGGGTGGTAAGAGTCTTGACCACTGTCGAACGAGCTTGGGAACCGCGGCCTTGTTCCAACGCAATATCGGTGAAGGTTCCGCCAATGTCGACGGCGAGGCGGGTCTCGGAGGTGGCAGCTTGGTCTGAGTTTGGGGACATGGTTGCTCTCACACGTTGGGGATGGCTGTTGGGGACGACTCTTGAGCGGATAGCTGGAGCTGGTTGAGTACTTCTTGTTCGATCGGGCGGGCCGCAGAAGAGGTCCTGGTGATGGCGAGGACTTCACGATTGATTGGATCGCCAGCTACTGGCCGGATAGCAACACCCGGTGGTGGCAACGAGGAGGAGAATGGGGGATGCAAGGCGACTCCAAATCCATCGGCAACATAGTGCTGCATGAGGAAGATGTCATCCGTCTCCCACCGAATGTTGGGTTCAAAGCCTGCTTGGCGACAACAATTACGGACCGTATTGCTGTAGGAAACAAATGCGGGCGAACAGATCCATGATGCTTCGGAGAGTTCGGATAGTTCCAATGGCCCCTCTGGCAAGTTCATGGACTCAGGAACGAACAGTTGCATGGTCTCATGGCCCAATGATGTTGCTGTCAGCCCGTTGGGAACAAGCCATGGCTCATCGTCAAAGACATCGACAACAGCCAGATCGACTTGCCGACTCTGGAGTTGATGGATGCTCGTGTCTGGGTCCTGATCAATCACTGACATCTGCAGCATTGGGTGAGTGTCCTGCAACACACGGACGGCATGTCGCACCAGGGAAAGGGCGGCGGTGGGAATTGAGGAGACTCGGTAAGCCCCCGAGGTGACCGCAAGCTGTTCCTCGATCATCGCCCCGGCGCTCTCCAAGGACCCAACCATCTGACCTGCGCGATCGGCAAGGGACTGCCCGGTAGAAGTAAGAGCAACCCCTCGTCCTTGGGCTTGAAGCAGCTCAGTCCCTACCGTTTCTTCCAGGCTCGCTATCTGTTGTGACACCGCAGACGGGGTCACACCAAGATGACGGGCCGCCGCCGCCATGGATCCATGCTGGGAAACAAGCCAGAGGGAGCGCATTCGTTCGAAGTTGAGTTCCATGATGATTACTTGTCCGATCCCTGTCCCATCAGATGATGTTGACTTCCAGAACTGGTTCATTTCGGAGTACTCGCTCATAGCCAAGGGGCGAGAGATCAAGGGTCTGGTAAGAACCGTGCACGATCAGCTCGGCCAGTCCTCGGCCAACCGCGGCGGCCTGCTGGAGGCCATGGCCACTGAAGCCGCTACAGAGGTAGAACTCATCAACCGGGGTAGCGCCAACGACCATATTGTGATCCAGCGTGTTGTACGCGTAGTGGCCAGCCCACGATGACGTGAGGCTGATCTGATCAAATTGTGGAATCCGATTGGCCAACGATGGCCAAATGATCTCCTCAAATTCGCTGGCCCGAACTCGCAGGTCGTCGGGGTCAACGGCAACATCGGCAAGGGGAACCGTGCCCGCCAGGTACTGGGTACCTTCGCGTCGAACGTGAACGCCTGTGGTGTCGATGGTGAGTGGAAACACCTGATCAATCGGTGTATGGCAATCGAAGACGAAGGTGCTTCGAATTCGGGGTTCGACCGGCAGATCAAGACCAACCATGGCTGCCACTTCGTTGGCCCGTGGTCCGGCGCAGTTGATGACCCGTTGGCAACTGATGGTCTCTCCCGAGGCCAACTGGACTTCCTTCATGGGTCCAGCGCCTTGGCTAATTCCTGTTGCCTTGTCAACAATGTAGGTCGCACCATTGGCCCGTGCTCGCTGGCGGAAACCGATCATGAAGGCCCACGGGTCCAGGGTTCCTTCTCGGGCCCCGAGGCTGGCAGACACTAAGCCGTCGGCATTCAGATAAGGAAATGCTGCTTCAAGTTCTGTTGGGTCCAGTAGTCGAACGTCAGCGCCACAAGACTTTTGCACTTCATGGCTGGCTTGGTACCCCGCCAGTCGCTGTTGGTCGATGAGAAAGAGGTAGCCAGTGTCTCTGAATCCAAGGTTGGGAGCTTCCCCCTCAACCTGGACACGGTCAAACCAGTCGTCAACGAAATCCAGCCCGAATTGCGAGACCGACACGTTCAGAGGGGTCGAGAATTGCTGGCGAAAGCTTCCGCCAGAACGAGGTGTTGACGCCTTCTCATAGGTTGGGTCAGGCTCAATGACGCAGACGGTCTCGTCGTAGTCTGGGTGTTCGGTGAGGAAGTAGGCGGCGGCACTTCCCATGACAGCACCGCCGATGATGACGGTGTCAACGTGTTGCTGACTGTGTTGCTCACTCGTCATGGCAAGACGCTCAGGCGAGTCGACCGACCTTGGGGAAGTCTTTGGGTGGCATGATGTCAACGGTGGCCGAGCGCTGTTGGGCCAACATGCCACCATCCACTCGCAACACGTCGCCGGAGACATAACTGGCGTCGTCACTGGCAAGGAACACCGCTGGCCCCGCCATATCTGCTGGCTCACCAATGCGGCTCATGGGAACATTTTCGCCGCGAAGAACCCGATCTTCAAGGTCTAGCCCCATGGTGTCAATGGATCCCGGCATCAAGGCATTGACCCGGATGCCGTAGGGCCCAAGGTCAAGCGCTAGTGCCCGAGTGAAGGCTTCAATACCGCCCTTTGATGCGTCATAAGAAGTGAACGCTCGATGCGCCCTGGTTGCCCCACCGGAGGACATATTGATGATGACACCTTCACCCGCCTCGACCATGATCTTGGCCACCCGATGACAGGTCAGGAATGTTCCAGTGAGATTGACGTCGATGATGCGACGCCACCAGGCTTCGTCAGCCTCAAGGAAGTGCAGCATTGGCGACACCAAGCCAGCATTGTTCAACAAGATGTCGAGCTTGCCGTAGGTCTGCATGGTGAGATCGACCATGGCCCCGACCTGCTCAGCATCAGAAATATCGGCAGGAGCAGCGAGCGCTGTTTGACCGTTAGCCACAATGTCGGCGGCTACTGACTGGGCTGTCTCGGTGTCAACGTCATTGACAACAACGCTCGCTCCTTCAGCGGCGAAACGTCGGGCGATCGCTTCTCCTATACCTTTTCCGGCTCCGGTCACAATGGCGACCTTGCCTGCTAGACGGGGGGAAGGTGCTGTTTCCATCGGCTCATCCTCATTACTCGTACTAATGCTCATAGGTTGCATTCATTAGATCTGTTAATGAATGACTCTAGCAGGTGACTGAGCCGCGCTCACCTGGCTACTCTCTTGGCCATGCCGCCGACACCCTCCCGGATACCTGGTGTTTCGCCGCGCCTCGACTCGGAGGGCCTGGACGCACCATCCAAAGAAGCGCATTCCACCATCATGACCTGGGAAGCCGATGTCGCCCAGCAACGGTTTACCAAACTGATCGGGAAGCACTTCGATACTTGGGGATTCTCTAAGGAGGAATGGCTGTCTCCCGGTTTCTGGACCACCCGCATCCATCCGGAGGACTTCCCCACTGTTGCCGAAGCTTGCGGGACAGCGATTACCAAGCAGGTGGACGAGCACTTCGAATGCCGAATGACAACGGCCGAGGGAACGGTGATGCGGTTCGATGGACTCGTCGGGCCCATCATTGAACACGGAATCACCGTTGGGTTGCGAGGTTCCTTGGCCGACACCACCGATCGAACGCTTCGTGGCAACGGAGAGTCAAACATCCAACAGATGGATGCCGTCGGGCGACTGGCTGGCGGCGTAGCGCATGACTTTAACAACCTGCTGACCGTCATCAAGACCTACAGCGATCTCATCGCCTTTGGTGCTGATTCATCCGATCCGAATACTCGCTATGTCCACGCCATTCGAACAGCCGTTGACCGAGCGGTGGCACTAACCGATCAGCTCCTGCTATTCAGCACCCAATCGGTTGGATCAAAATCGACCGTTGACCTCAATTCGGTACTGCTTGGCATGGACTCAATTCTCAAGACACTGGTCGGCGATGTCACCAACCTGACCCTAGATCTTGATCCAAACCTGAGGATCCTTCGCGGTGATCAGGGAAGCCTCGAACAGGTCATCATGAACCTTGCTAGAAACTCATGTGATGCCATTCGCAGACTTGGCAGTGGCAATGGTGGCAGTGGCCGCAACAAGACGGTACTTGAGGGTTCCCAACCGGTTGGCCAAATCACCCTGCGAACCAGAAACACATTCTTGGTAGCCGGCGCAGCCGAGGTTCGGGTCGACGGCCTAGAACCCGGCGAACACGTTGAACTACTTTGCATCGATGATGGGGGTGGAATGAAACCCGATGTTCTGGTTCGAGCCTTTGAGCCCTTCTTCACCACCAACGACATAGGCCAGGGTCAAGGGATCGGTCTCACCGTAGTCTACGGCATTGTCCAGCAATTGAATGGCTCGGTCTCCGTACAAAGCGAGGAGGGCAAGGGAACAACCGTCCGAGTACTACTTCCGTTGGCCAGACTGGATCCAGACCAAGACCCCAGTCCTGTCCAAGGCCAGCCGGCACGAGGGACTGAGACTGTCCTCGTGGTCGAGGACGACAGCGACACTCGGCATGCGGAAGAGCTCATCCTCTCTCGACTCGGGTACCAAGTCTTGGTCGCAGGCGATCCTCTCGAAGCCCTTGCCATTGTTGATGGTCATGAGGACATCATCCACCTCCTCATCACCGACGTTGAAATGCCTGTCATGTTTGGTCAGGAGTTGGCGAGACAGGTCCGCCCCAAACTCCCGGGCCTTCGAGTGCTCTTCACCAGTGGCTATTCCGCTGAAGCGCTAGAAACTGAACTGCTGGGCGAGCACTTCCTGGCCAAGCCATTTGCCTTGTCGACTCTGGCCAGTTCCGTTCGAGCTGTATTGGATAGTCCGGCCAACGATGTGCCAGGCTGAAGACATGACATCTCCACCTGAACCCGAGTACGGAGAGTTTGCTCTCAAGAGCTTTCTCGATATGCGCATGGATGATGAAGCAGTCCTCGAGCCCGGTACCGGAGTGGCCAGAATCGATATTGGCCCCAATCACCTAAACCCGAACGGAGTTGTCCACGGCGGGGTCATGTTCACCATGGTCGACACTGCCATGGGCAAGGCAACAATGAGTGTGTTGGACGAGGGCCAGTTCTGTGCATCGGTTGAGGTACAGCTACGGTTCATTCGCCCAGCAGCTGAGGGTTCAATTGCAGCCACCGCAACCGTGCTCAAACGGGGCCGTTCCATCGTTCATCTGGAGGCGCGGGTCCTTGGGGCCGGTGATCGTTTGATCGCCACCGCCAACGGCACCTTCACCATCATCTCCTTCCAACCACCGAACTGACCTGACCTCCAATTACCGCTGCTTTGCGTAAGACTGGGCTCTATGTCATGGCGCGGCGGGCAGAACTCGAATCTTGTTCAATTCACGGCTGCCCTCGCTGTCGCGTCAATACTCGCAGCTGCCTGCACAAGACCGGCCGATCAGACAACAGCCAGCGATGAGGGCGCCGACAATGGGGCCACCTCTACCGAGTCGAGCCCTGCCGTTTCGAGCCTGCCGAGCACCACGATCCTTGAGAGGACATCGGGCCCCGCAGACCTCGAAGACGAAACTACGTTGACGCCCGATGCACCGGGACAGGCCCCTGACCTGGCTGTCTTCGCCGATGCCGTCGGAGCCAAAACCGTGGTCGCTCAGGTGGAGTCAACTCTGTATATCTACCAAGATGGCCATCAAGCCTCGCTACACCTTGGCCCTATGGTCTGGGCATGGTCCGATGGGGACTTCATTTATCAGACTTCCGCTGAGGGTGGCTACACCTTCTTCTCCAGCGCCTCTGACTTGAGTGGTGCCGTGGTCTGTGAGACCGATCTCCCAATGCATCACGCAACCAAACGCAGCGACGGAACCTATGTGATGGCCGTGACCGAGCAGGAAGCAGTCACCTTCGACAATCTAGAGGGTCAAGACACATACGCCGTGCCGGCATTCGCCGTTGACTGCCAGACCGGCGATAGCCAAGCAATCGACCCATTCATGACCTACGGCATTGGTGAGACGGGCTATGGTTTTGTCAAACGAGTAGCGGGCCGAGAGTTCACTGGACTGGGCGACGCTGAAGGCAATGCTGACATGGTGAACGAACAGGACATCTCGTTGAACGGGGACGACTACGCCGGCTATCACACCTTCAGTCCCGACGGCTCCATGGTGGCCTACGGCGACTTCACCAATAGCGGAAGCCCTCACTACACAACCACGGTCAGAACGCGAGATACCAACTCGGGTGTATTGCTCTGGGGGAAGAGCCTCGACATGGCCTTTTCTGGCCTCCATTTCTTCGGCGATCACCTCCTGGTTGAACTCATTGATCCCGCAGAAGCCGGACTGCTGCCCAGCGACTCGGTCCTTGTTCTTGACCGTTCGACCGGAGCCGAGGTCGTATCCGCCAGCCTCGACTTCGAGCTTCTCTATGTCGGCATCTAGCGTCATGGTCGACTCACGCTCAAATTGAGAACACTTATGCACCAGCATGAGTCGCCGACAAGAAACTCAACCAATTAGTGAGGGAACCGTGACAACAGAGACCGCGACAACAGAGACCCTGTCGATACATACCGCGTCGATACATACCAGGACAGATCAGCCCAAGCCGCGGCAAAAGCGACGACTTGCCTTGCTCTTGACCTTGTCAATGGCTGCGGCGGCGTGTGGGTCCTCAACCGCATCACCCGATGAGACACCAGCCTCCTCCGAATCCGATGTCGGTTCCGAACTTGAAACCTCGGGGACTACCGCGGGCGGGTCATCGTCGGGGCCATCGGCAAGCACAACCACATCAACAACTGCGGCGGATTCAACAACAACTACCGCCTCGACCGAACCAGAAGATCTCGGTGAAGCGTTGGATTTCTTCCCAGCCATCGGAACAGTGTTTTCTGTTGTTGGTGTTCGCTGGGATGACGACCTGAACTTCCGTTCAGCACCAGGCACCTCAAACCCCATCCTGGACACGGTCACATCCCTGGACATAGACCACACGATCACTGGCCTCGGTCAGGCATGGCAGTTCGATGACTCCATCTGGTGGAAGGTCAATGTTGATGGCACCGAAGCTTGGGCTAGTCAGCGATTCCTTGCCGCACCAGGCTTCAGCGATGACATCTTTGACGAAGTGGCCGCCGAGCTTGGCGTTCTGAAAGCAGCCGATATGGAGGATCTGGCCAACATGGTTGCCGAAACTCGCGATGCCGACGGCCCGGAGCCTCGGGTCGTCATCGTTGGCGAGCCACTGGCATTCGACGGGGTCGGTGCATTCATCACCATCGACGTGCTCGACTTCGGTGACGACGCGCTTAAGGGAGAGCGCCTCAAGATCACGGCCACACTTGTCTACGAGGATGAGGATGCCGAGGAGCGGATCGTGGACTTTGTTGTCCTCGAACGCGTCGAGCGAACGATCCTCTGCGGACGTGGTGTCACCGAGGGGCTCTGTCTCTAGGCGGACTGCACCCGACCCTCGATCCTTCTTAGCTCACAGCCAGCGGCGCGGATCCAACCAATTCAAGAACCGCATCCAGGTCATGGTCCTTGGTACGGGGACTGAGGAAGGCCAGTCGGAGCACGAACTTGCCATGGATCTCACTGCTGGACAAGAAGACACGGCCGCTGTCATTGATGTAGTCGAAGAGGACCTTGCTGTCGACATCACCATGGACTGATTGGAAGACAACCACACTCAGATCGGGTTGGCCGACCGTTCTGACTCGCTCCATCTGGTCCAGTTCACGCTGCGCGCGTTCGGCCAGATCAAGCATTCGGTCCAGCTCAGAGCGGAAGGCCCGGACCCCATGCAGATGTAAACCAAGCCAAACCGGCAAGCCGCGGAACGGGCGGGTCAGCTCGGGTCCCAAAGCAAAGAAATGGGGTAACCCTTCAACGTCAACAGCGTCTTGCATGTAGGACCCGACCCCGGAATTGGCCTCGACCAGCGTGTCACCGTCCTTCACTAGCAGGCCACCAATACCAAAGGGCATGAAGAGACTCTTGTGGGCGTCGACTGTGATCGAATCGAACTGCTCAATGCCGACGAGCCTGTCCTTGCCTCGTTCGGTGAGCTGGAAGAAGCCGCCATAGGCAGCATCAGCATGACTCCACGCTCCATGCGACGCGGCAATCTCGGCCACCCTGCTCAAAGGGTCGATGGTTCCTGAGTCGGTCGTTCCGGCCGAGGCAACGATAGCCAGTGGCCTCAGTCCAGCGGCGAGGTCGGTCTTGATCATCATCTCCAGCTGACCAATGTCCATGCGAAGTGACTCATCCGCTCCGACGATCCGGACCCGGTCATCCCCAATGCCGGCCAGGCGGGCCGCCTTGTTCACCGAATGATGGGCCTGGACCGAGACATAGACGACACCGTCTCGGAAGTCGTTCCCGAATTGGGTTCTGGCAGCGACGATGGCTGTCAGATTGGCTATTGAACCACCAGACAGGAGAACGCCTGCTGCCTTTGGACCCAGGCCAAAGAGCTTCAGAATCCAGTCAATAACACCCTGCTCGATAGCGACCGCTCCTGTGCTGGCATGGTTGCCACCGGTATAGCGGTTGAGCCCCGCAGCAATAAACTCGCCAACGGCGCCGCTATAGATTCCACCATTTGGGATATACCCGAGAAAGGACCCCGCCGCCGAATCAGCACCGACGTCGCTTGCCTCGGCAATCGTGGTCAAGAGACCATCGAGCGGGGATCCATGTTCGGGTGGCGCTTCCCGGAACCGGCTGAGAGTCGATGAATCCGCCATTGGGTAGGAGGCCGGAGCTTCGGGCCGAGACGAGAGAAACTCATCGAGAAAGCGGACAGCCTCTTGACCAAGATCAACACGCTGTTCACTGGTCATTTCCAAGAAAAAATCGGTCACTGGGCGACTGTACCGGTCAGTCGAATCGGTGGCAGGATCCGCTGCTGAAATGCGTCACCAATATTCACGACAGGATCCGGTACTTCGGTCAGCAATCTGAAACACTGGCAGCCTGGAACACAGCCAGTCTGAGTACCGGCAATCCGAAATCTGATTGCTCGGGCTGACCGCTGAACATCAATATGGCAAAAAGAGGAACGAATCATGACGACGACTGAGATACCCCGCTTCGTCCGAGCCGATGGCCCGGACAAGGTGACGGGGTCCGGCCGCTACACCGCCGACCTGACCCTCACTGGCATGTTGGCTGCCAAGTTCAAGTATTCGGGCATCTCCCACGGGCGAATCACCAAGCTGGATGTGACGGCGGCCAAGGAAATGGCTGGTGTTTTTGCCGTCCTGACCGACGCCGATGTGCCAGACGTTCACTATGACCCCCAGATCAAGGACCGGACCTTGTTCGCCCGCGACATCGTGCGCTTTGAGGGCGAGATCGTGGCCGCCGTTGCCGCTCTCACACCCGAGATTGCCGAAGCAGCTGTTGCCGCCATCATCGTGGAGTACGAAGAGCTCACACCCATTGTCGACCCAGAGGCCGCAATGGCCAAAAGCTCCCCTCTGGTGCATGAGGATTGGGAATCCTACGAAGCGGGAAGCTGGCTGGTCCGGTCGGGCAATACCGCCTCCTTCTCATCCTTGGAGCGTGGCGACGTTGATGCTGGCCTGGCCGAAGCCGATCAGATCATCTCCAGTCGCTATGTCGCCGATGCTTCTCACGCCGCCCCAATCGAGCCCCGGGCTGTTGTGGCCCAGTGGGAAGGCAACAAGGTCACCATCTGGACCTCGACCCAGGTTCCCTTCGACGCTCGGGCCGGAGTCTGCGAGACCCTGCAACTGCCAACAAATCGTGTCCGCGTCATCGTGCCCCACCTGGGTGGCGGTTTTGGTGGCAAGTGCGGCTTCCACTTCGAGGCCCATGTTGCTGCCCTTGCTCGGGCGGCCCGACGACCTGTTCGTTTGGTCTTCAGCCGCGAAGAAGAGTTCACCATCCCTGACCGTCGCCGAGAAGGCATCGTGGTCGAGCTCACCACCGGCGTCAGCAAGGACGGAAGCATCACCGCCCGCAAAGCCAATGTCGTGATCGACTGCGGGGCCTACATTGCCGACACCGCTTTCTTCCCTCAACTGGCTGCCATGCACGCCATTGGGCCGTATCTGGTCCCCAACCTGATGGTCGAATCCCAGATCGTCTACACCAATCACCAGCCATCCGGATCGGTTCGAGCCCCCACTGCACCTCAGGTTTGTTGGGCGTTAGAGTCACACATTGACGAGGTGGCCAAAGCAATTGGCATGGACCCCGTCAAGTTCCGACTCAAGAACGCCGTCGACACCGGCATGGTCGGACCCCTCGGTCAAACCTATGAAGAGATCGGCCTACGTCGCTGCATCCAGCAAGCGACCGAAGCCGCTGGTTATGGCCAAGAGCTGCCAGACAACGAGGCCATTGGTGTTGCCATTGGTTGGTGGCCAAGCTTCGCTTCGGCGTCTGGCTCCTACGTGAAGCTCGATGATGACGGCGCAGGCCAGATCATCACCGGCGCCCAAGAATGCGGAACCGGTGCGGTCATGACCCTGCGCCAGCTAGCCGCTGATGAACTTGGCATGAGCCCTGAAGACTTCGAGATCATCTACCAGGACACCGCAACTGGCCCTTACGACATGGGGGCCACCGGATCCCAAACCCTGCTCAACAATGGCCGGGCGGTAGTTGAAGCATCACAACAGATCGCCGAACAACTGCGAGAGCTGGCTGCTGACAGGTTGGAAGCGGCACCTGCCGACATCGTGCTGATTGATGGCAAGGCTCAGGTTGCGGGCTCGCCCGAGTCTGCAGTAGCTATCTCCAAACTGGCTGCCATTGCCGGAGGAGGCAAGCTCCTACTCGGGCACGGCTCAGGTTCACCCCCCGAAGCACCACCCATCGTTGGCGCAAATTGTGTTGGCGATCAGGGCATGGCGTCATGGGTCGGCCCACAGTTCTCCTGCCACGCCGTTCGTATTCGGCTGGACCGAGAAACCGGAGTCACCCGCGTTGTCAGTGTGCACGCCGCCCACGATTCGGGAACGATCATCAACCCGATGGGGGCGCATGGCCAGGTCGAAGGCGCCATCATCATGGGCATTGGTCAGGCTCTAACCGAAGGCACCCGCTATGACGAGACCGGCAAGCAGATGAACACATCCTTGCTGGAATACAAGCTGCAGACTGCAGCCGATTCCCCAACCATCCACACCCAGTTCGTCGAGGTCTATACCGAGAATGCTGGGCCTCACGGAGCAAAGGGTTTAGCTGAAGCCCCAAACATTGCCACCGCAGCCGCGGTGGCAAACGGTCTCTCCAAGCTGATCGGAACACCAATGACGCAGCTGCCAATGACGGCCGAGCGGGTATGGGAAGCAATCTCTGAAGGAGGGTCATGAAGATGACAACTCATCTGACAATCGCGACCACTCTTGACGAAGCCCTATCGGCCATGGCTGATGGCGCTCGACCTATTGCTGGAGGTACCGATCTGGTGGTTGGCGACCGAGTTGGCAAGGAGCCACTCCCCGACCATCTGGTTGCCATTAACCGGCTTGGTGAATTGAACATCGTCGGGCTGGTTCCTGGTGGATCGGACGACCCAACACCTCTCCTCTTTGTTGGATCCATGGTCAGCCACGCCACCATCATGGCTGACCCACTCATCACTGCTGGCTATAGCGGTCTGGCTGATGCCAGCGCGCTGGTTGGTTCCCCATCAACCCGAAACGTCGGAACCATTGGCGGCAACGTCATGAATGCCTCACCCGCCATGGATACCGGTGCTCCGTTGCTGGCCATGGGGGCAATAGCCGTGCTGCAATCATTGTCCGGTACTCGGAATGTGCCCCTGGCCGAACTATGGATTGGTCCGGGTAAGACCTCCGCCAAACCCGACGAACTCTGTGTAGCTATCTTGATTCCTCGGAGAATGGGGTCCGAAGGCAGCGCCTATGTCCGACTGGAATACCGTCGAGCCATGGAGATTGCTGTTGTGGGCGCTGGTGCCGCCGTCACCTTGAACGAGGACGGCTCGGTGGCAAAAGCTTCGGTTGCTTTGACCGCTGTTGGACCCACCATCCTGGAAGTCACCGGATTGGAAGAGCTTCTGGTTGGTACCCCGCTGGACGACTTGTCGCTGTCCGCAGTGGCGATGTTGGCCTCTGATCAAGCAACACCAATCTCTGACCTGCGGGCCAGCGACAAGTACCGGCGCCACACCGTTGGTGTCATGGCCAAGCGGGCACTGCAAGCAGCCGGAAAGCGGGCGGCCGGAGAAACCATTCCGATTCCCGTCAACCGGGCGCAAGGTATTGGGCCAGCACCTATTGGGGCAGCACGTAACGCGGCGGCACAAAACGCGGCGGCACAAAACGGGGCAGCGAAATGAGCAATCAAGAAACGAGCCAGAGCATGTTCCTGAACGTAAACGGGGTCAGCTATCCCCTCAGCATCGATGGCGGACGCAATCTGTTGAGTGTGTTGCGGGGTGAGATCGGACTCACCGGAACCAAGGAGGGCTGCGATGATTGTGAGTGCGGTGCCTGCATAGTCTTGCTCGATGGGCAACCGATCAACTCCTGCTCCTATCTCGCGGCCCAAACTCAGGGCCGAGAGATCACCACCATCGAAGGAGTTGCCCCAAGCCCCGAGGAAATGGATCCCCTGCAATCCAACATCTTGGAGGCTGGCGGGGTGCAATGTGGCTTCTGCACGCCGGGCATGATCTTGTCAGCTCGGGCCCTGTTGGAACGCAATGCCAGCCCTTCAGAAGAAGAAGTTCGGATCGGACTTTCTGGCAATCTCTGTCGCTGCACTGGTTACGCCAGAATTGTTGAAGCCGTACAACGCACCGCCGACTCAGCATCGAAGGAAAGCCCTACCCAGTGACCGACTTAGTGTTTCTCCGCGATGCTTACCAGACCGAATTTGAAGCAACGGTGGTAGAAATCAACGAGTCCGAAATCGCTCTTGACCAGACCTGTTTTTATCCGACCGGTGGGGGCCAACCCCATGACACTGGCACGCTCACGATCGATGGGACCAGCTATCAAGTTAGCAAGGTCCGCAAGGCTGGTGACCTGGTCTGGCACACCGTCAATTTGCCGGAAGGCGAGGCCGGTCAAACCGATGGCGAAGCGCCATTAGTCGGGGCCACAGTCACGGCCAAGGTTGACTGGGATCGCCGTCATCGGCTGATGAGAACCCACACCGCCATGCACATCTTGTGTGGGGTGATCTGGAATGAATACGGCAAGGCGGTCACCGGCGGAAACATGGAACCACTCACTGCCCGAATGGACTTCGAGTTTGATCCGCTGCCCGAAGGTTTTGGCCAGCGGGTTCAGGATCTGGTCAATGACGAGATCGCTAAGGATCTCCCGATTGTGGTTTCCTTCTTACCTCGCTCAACAGCCTTGGCCGATGAGGACTTGATCCGAACCAAGGTCAATCTGATTCCCGAGTTTGTGACCGAGATTCGTGTGGTCGACATTGTCGGCCTGGACAAGCAAGCTGATGGCGGAACCCATGTGCGAGCCACGGGTGAAGTCGGATCCTTTGAAGTAGTCAAAACCCAGTCAAAGGGCAAGGGCAACAAGCGTGTTCGCATCGCCCTGCACGACTAGGAGAAACATCAAATGACCCCACAGGCGGCAAGAGATCGTTCATCCCTTTTTCAGGTTCTACGCCAGGCAAGCACTGGCGCCTTCGTTGTTCTGGTGGCGACGGGAGTATTCCTTCTTTTCTTCTACCAGCCTTCTGCCGCTGCAGCCTGGGGCGATCTGTACGACATTTCCGACACTGGCTCGATCGGTCAGACCATGCAGATCGTTCACCGCTGGTCAGGCTATTTGCTGATCCCTCTTGGTCTGGCAATGGCCATCGTTGGTCTTGGCCAGAAGAGCATGACGGCCAGTCGTCGCCTGGGCCTTCTCACTTTCCCCCTCCTGACAGGAGCGGCTCTGTTGACGGGTTTCTTTCTTCCCTGGCAACAGCTGGCGCTAACCGAAGTGCGTGTCGTGACAGACGCACGGGGCTACTGGCTGATCCTCGATGATGGAGTGAAGTTCTTCCTCACCAATCAAGGGGTTGTGGGCCCGGGAACCATGACCTGGTATCTGGCAACTCATCTCACCGTCAGTCTGATCCTTGCCGCGGTGCTGGTACTTACCAGAGCCGTGACGCCGCGTACTTGATGGAGTTGACGGCCCAATAATGGGTCGTCAAGTCCATTATCTTTGGCTGATGAGCCCAGCGGCAGTCTGATAGACGCTTCGAACGGCGGAAGCATCCGTAACTGGGTCAACGATTGTGCCCGACCCGAGCTTCCACTCCTTGGCCACTTCTACCGCCGAGCCCTGGCCTAAGACCATTGCTGCCTGCACCGCAGCTCCAGCGGCGACGGTTTCATCAGTAGAAGGAACCATGACGGGTGAGCCCGACAGGTCAGCCAGGCGTTGCCGATAAGCGACCGAGCGGGAACCGCCGCCAATCAGGTTGACCCGTCCCGAGGCAGAGGCCCCGGCGGCGATCAAGGCATCAAGACCGCCAAGCAAGCCGCACAGCACCCCATCATGGGCGGCTAAAGCCAATTGCTCCCGAGTGGTCGAGGTGGTGAGCCCAAGAATTGTTCCGGTGGCATCAGGCAAGTTTGGTGTGCGTTCCCCATCAAAGTAGGGAATCAGCACAGTGCCTGA
>VAPK010740136.1_pt1 | contig 31896 bp, 26 predicted proteins | sample 3395031 | NCBI WGS metagenome assembly VAPK01 (sample SAMN08290443, study PRJNA428436) | hydrothermal vent metagenome | isolation source: Deep-sea hydrothermal vent chimney 1 | place: Pacific Ocean: Juan De Fuca Ridge
AGTTGAACGGCGAATTCCGGTCAGAAAATCCGTTTGCGACCGCCGCAGATGTTCCGGCACCAAGAACCACATCGGTTGCAGTCGCGTAACCCGGCGTGGGCAGTCGTTGTGCGTACACACGCTCGGTATCCGAATAGAAAACACCGACCAGCCACTGGAACGCGCCATCGCCGTTTGAGCTTAGGCGCGTCTCAAAGGTTGTCTGCAGCAGGTCGGTCGTATCCTGCAGGTTTGAAGGCAACAATACGTCGGCAGCCGCAAACCCAAGGTCCACTGAGACGCTCCCGGTCAACGCACTAGCGTCGCGACTCACCAATATCTCGCGATCCATCCTGCTACCCACGAATGTCAGATCAAAGTTCGAGTACTCCGCAACGACTGTCAAATCCGCCAGCAGTGTTTCATCGGTGAAGCGTTCGTCCAGCAGCAAATACTGCTGCCGCTCACCAAGTTGAATCGCCGGGCGCGTGGTGGTGTACGGGTTCGCGTACAGGTTAAACACTTCCTGCCGATTAAAACCGCCCGCATCGATTTTCTGAAACACGAAGCGTGGGGTGATCGTCAACATGTCGTTCGGCTTCATGGTCAGAGCTGCCCGGATACCGGTTCGGGTGCCGTCGTTGACGTCGTCTTTTACCGAACCGCCCTCACCCAGCGCGTCGATGAAACCACCGTATTCTGTGGTGTAAGCGGCCAGTCGAATGGCTGCTTTGCCGTCCGCCAGTGGTACGTTCAACATGCCTTTGAAGTGACCACCAATATCGCCATCGGTAACGGAGTTAACGTCGAGTTCGATGTTGGCTTCCAATGCATCGACGTTTGGCTGGTTGGTGATGTAGCGAATCGTGCCGCCTACGGAGCCAGACCCGAACAGCGTGCCCTGCGGACCGCGCAGTGTTTCCACACGATTCAGATCGTAAAGATCGAAGTCCGGAGTGAACAACGATAGCGAAATAACCGATTCGTCCAGATAAACGCCAACCTGCTCTTTGACGCCCGGTTGGTCGCGTACGATCTGGCCGGCGGATACACCACGAATTGCGATCTGGCTCTGGCCAGGCCCGAGATTCTGTACTGTCAGGCCGGCGACGTTGCGCGATAGCTCTTCCAGATTTGTTGCGCCGGAGCGTTGGATGTCCCGCATGCTCTGAGCGTTGATTGAGAACGGCACGTCCTGGATCGTTGATTCGCGTTTGGTCGCCGTAACGGTGATTTCTTCGATGATCGCTTGCGCGAACGCAGACCCCGCAATGCTGGTCGCCGCCAGTGCAACAATCGCCCGTGTTGTACTTCTGACACTACTCATTACATTTCCTCATTATCTTTGGTGTGTGCCCTGATTATAGAACGACTCCGAACCGAAATACCTAGTCCTTTTTTGTGGTTTTTTCGCAACTGTTGGCGCTGCGGCAAATTTTGCCAATGCTATGCTGCGCTTCGTTGGCTGCGCAAGACCACCTGTTCGAAATATTCGGTGGTCTGGCGCGGTCTTGTGAGCATCAGCTACCGTCGGAGACGCGAATGAATGCATCAGATCTGCTCGTGCAATGCCTGGAGGAAGAGGGCATCGAGTACATTTTCGGGGTCCCTGGCGAGGAAAATGCCGACTTCATGATGGCGCTCGAGAAATCGAGCAAAATTCGATTCATTCTCACCCGCCACGAGCAAGGCGCGGCGTTCATGGCCGAGATCTACGGTCGGCTGACCGGCAATCCGGCCGGCGCGCTCGGCACCCTCGGCCCGGGCGCCACCAACCTGATCACCGGTGTGGCCGACTCCAACATGGACCGCGCGCCAATGCTGGTACTGACAGGCCAGGGCTCGACGGATCGCCTGCACAAAGAGTCGCACCAGATCATGGACGTCGTCAGCATGTTCAAGCCGGTAACAAAGTGGGCAACGACCATTCTGAACCCGGAAACCATCCCGGAAATCGTCCGTAAAGCGGTACGGCTCGCGCGCTCCGAAAAACCCGGTGCGGTGCATCTCGAACTACCCGAAGACGTCGCGTCCATGCCAGCCAAGGGATCGCCGATGACGCCGAGGCGCTTCCGGCGCTCGGTGCCCGACGACAAGATTGTCGATCAGGCCTTCGAAATGCTGAAAAACGCGAAACGACCCGTGATCATCGCCGGCAACGGCTGCATACGCCGGCGTGCCAGCAAGCAACTGCGCATGTTCTGCGAAAAGACCGGCATCGGCGTCGTCAGTACGTTCATGGCGAAAGGTTCCGTCGATATGGACGCCGACTACTGCCTGTATACCGTGGGTCTGGGCAGCAAAGACTGGGTCTCGCAGGCTATCGATAATGCAGACCTCGTTATCACGCTGGGTTTTGACATGGTGGAATATCACCCGCAACTCTGGAACGAACACAAAGATAAACGAATACTGCACACCGACTTTTTGCCCGCTGAAATCGACGAGCACTACCACCCCGAAATCGAATTGATCGGCGACCTCGCGCACGCACTGTGGATGCTGAACGAACGCGTAGACACACACGGCTTGCCAGACTTCGATCTCGATCAGCAACAGAAAGTACGCACAGAGATGGCGGCAGATCTCGCGGAGTACAAGGACGATCAAACCCTCGGCACCATCCGGCCACAGAAGGCGCTGTGGGATGTGCGCGAAACAATGGGACCGCAGGACATACTGCTGTCCGACGTCGGCGCACATAAAATGTGGATTGCACGACACTATCAATGTCACGAGCCGAACACCTGCCTTATCCCCAACGGCTTTTGCTCAATGGGCTTCGCGCTGCCCGGCGCCATAGGCGCGAGCATCGTACATCCGGAGCGTCGTATTCTTGCCATCTGCGGGGACGCGGGCTTCCTGATGAATGTTCAGGAGATGGAAACCGCGACCCGACTGGACAGCAACATTGTGGTCATGGTCTGGGAGGATAACGAGTACGGTTTGATCGCCTGGAAACAGCAAACGCACTTCGGCCGGCACACCGACCTTTCCTTCGGCAACCCGGACTGGAACGGATTGGCCAAAGCATTCGGCTGGAACGGTCACTACGTTTCCAATGCCGCGGACCTTCTCGGTACACTGACCGCAGCGTTTGAGGAGAGCGGCCCAAGCCTGCTTGTTATTCCTATCGACTATCGCGAGAACGCGCTGTTGACACAAAAACTGGGTGAGATTAAATGCGTAATCTGATGATCGTCAGTAGCCGCCCTGCCGTCGGGCAAAAGACCGTAACGTCGCCGTACGACGGTCGGGAACTGGGCCGCGTTGCGACGTCGAACCGCGAGCATGCCGACGATGCATTGAGCATCGCCTACGCTTTGTTTCGTGACCGCAAATCCTGGCTATCCATTCCAGAGCGTATTCGGATTTTGTCGCGCACGGCAGAAATTATGCAGTCCCAGGTCGAAGACCTGACACTGCTCGCGGCTAGCGAAGGCGGCAAGCCCTACAACGACTCGAAGGTCGAAGTTATTCGCGCGATAGACGGCATCCACCTGTGTATCGAGGCAATCCGTTCCGATGCGGGATCTGTGATTCCTTTGGGCACCACCGCCGCCACGCTGGGTCGCACCGCGTTCACGCAGAAGGAGCCGATCGGCGTTGTGGTCGCCGTTAGCGCATTCAATCATCCGCTGAACCTTGTCGTGCATCAGGTCGGACCGGCGGTTGCCAGCGGCTGCCCGGTCATCGTCAAGCCAGCGGCAGACACGCCGCTGTCGTGCCTGCGCTTCCTGGAAATATTGCGAGAGGCCGGCCTGCCCGATGCGTGGGCACAGGGGCTGGTTGCCGACGACGTCGCTACCGCGGAGAAACTGGTTACCGATGAGCGCGTCGGGTTTTTCAGTTTTATTGGCAGCGCAAAAGTCGGCTGGATGCTGCGCTCGAAGCTGGCACCGGGCGCACGCTGTGCGCTGGAGCACGGCGGGGTCGCTCCGGTCATTCTCGCTGAGCCGTTTGATCAACAGGCGTCGTTAGCCGCGGTCGCAAAGGGTGGCTTCTATCACGCCGGACAGGTGTGTGTTTCGGTGCAGCGGGTGTTCGCACCAAAGGCGCTCGCGGTGAATTTCGCAGAGCAGCTTGCGAATATCGCGAGCGAACTGGTTGTCGGCGCACCGGAGAGTCCCGAAACTGAGGTTGGGCCGCTCATTCGACACGGCGAAGTTGATCGGGTTGCCGCGTGGGTCGATGAGGCCGTTGCCGCCGGTGCGACGTTGCTGTGCGGCGGAGAGAAAATCTCCGCATGCTGTTACCCGCCGACCGTACTGCTCGACCCGCCGGTCGCCGCGAAGGTGAGTTCGCTGGAAGTCTTTGGTCCGGTTGTTTGCGTCTACAGCTACGACGACATTGACGACGCGGTACGGCAGGCGAACGCGTTGCCGGTTGCGTTCCAGTCGGCGGTATTTTGCGACGACCTGAATACGGCGACCAGAATTTCCCGAAACCTCGACGCATCGGCCGTCATGATTAACGACCACTCGGCGTTTCGCGACGACGTCATGCCTTTTGCCGGGCTGCGACAGTCCGGGCTGGGCGTCGGCGGCATTCCGTACACGGTTGAAGATATGCAAATCGACAAGCTGCTGGTGATCAAAACCGCATAAAAAAGGCCGGGCAATTAAAAATCGCCCGGCCTCAAAATGCCTGACCCCCTCACGGGGGAATGAGCTTCGGGTCAGGCTGCTTTCAGGGCATCCGCGGCCGACAGATAATCGTAACCGAGGTCACGGGCAACCGCCTCGTGATTAACATGCCCTGAATGAACATTAAGACCGTTTGCCAGATGCGGGTCGCGCACCAGCGCTTCGATCCAACCCAGCGTGGCCAATGACCGGATGAACGGCAGCGTTGCGTTCGTTAAGGCGTAGGTGCTGGTCTGCGGCACGGCGCCGGGCATATTGGTCACACAATAGTGCACGACATCGTCAACAACGTAAGTCGGTTCCGCGTGCGATGTCGGTTTGCTGGTTTCGAAACAGCCGCCCTGGTCGATTGAAATATCCACCATTACAGAACCGGGCTGCATGTCTTTGACGTTTTGTGCGGACACCAGCTTCGGCGCAGCAGCACCGGCGATGAGTACCGCGCCGATGATCAGGTCTGCCTCCGGAGCCAGTTCGTCGATGGCGTGTTTGGTTGAATAAACCGTACTGACACGACCTCCCCAGATATCGTCCAGCTCACGAAGGCGGGGCAGTGAGCGATCAAGAATGGTCACGTCGGCACCCAGGCCGACGGCCATGTCGGCAGCGTTGGCACCGGACACACCGCCACCGATAACAAGAACCTTTGCCGGCTTCACACCCGGAACACCGCCAAGCAGCTTGCCACAACCGCCGTTCGCCTTTTGCAGCGCAAAAGCGCCCGCCTGAATCGACAGGCGACCGGCAACCTCGGACATCGGCGTCAACAACGGCAGCGAGCCGTCGCTCGATGTGACGGTTTCGTAGGCTATGGCGGTCGCGCTGGAATCGATCAGCGCTTTCGCCTGCGCCGGATCTGCGGCCAAATGCAAATAAGTGAACAACACCTGGCCCGGGCGCAGCATCGCGCACTCGTGCAGTTGCGGCTCTTTCACTTTTACGATCATGTCGGCAGCGATGAAAACCTCCTCCGCGGTGGCAACGACGGTCGCACCGGCGGCCTCATAGGCCGCATCGGTTTCACCAATACCGGCACCGGCGCCAGTTTCGACGATCACCTCATGGCCTTCGCCGATGATTTCATGAACGCCGGCGGGCGTCATGCCGACGCGAAATTCCAGTGTTTTGATTTCCTTTGGTACACCGATCTTCATCACTTCTCTCCGTACTCGATACTATTGGTTTCTATAGCAACAATACGGGTTGTACAACGGTGCTTGCTTGCAAAACAGGTGACAAAAAGCGACAAATGTGGCATTTTCTGCCGGTATTTTGATACTTAGTGGAGCTTTCCACCGTGACTCTCGATAAATACGACAAGTTAATCCTCGGCGCACTGCAAAAGGACGGTCGCATCAGTAACGTGCACCTTGCTGAAAAAGTAAGCCTTTCCGAATCCGCCTGCCTGAGGCGGGTCCGTGCTCTGGAGCAGTCCGGGTTCATCGATCGCTACGCGGCCCTGGTCAGCCAGCGGAAAGTCGGCTTGTCGGGCAACGTGTTCGTCCATATCGGGCTGCACCGCGAAGAACAACGCGAGCTGGCCGCTTTTGAAGAGGCGGTACAGAACATCCCGGAGGTCATGGAGTGTTATCTCATGACCGGCGAATTCGATTATCTGCTGCGCGTCGTAGTATCGGACATGGCGGATTTTGAGCGCCTGCACCGCGACTCACTAACCCGCCTGCCCGGCGTCGCCCGCGTTAATTCCAGCGTCACGATACGCACCGTACAGAAAAAGACGGAATTGCCACTGCACTAAAATACGGTGACCGTGTAATTGTTTGGGCACTGACCGGGTCTCTTTGTTCGGGGCACGGTAACTGCTACCGTGCCAGTACTTTCTGCGGAGTTCCCGATGGCTACACCGATGGCAGAGATGTCTGCCGCCAGTTTTTCACAACACTATCGCGAGATTCGCGAGCAAACGCTTGTCTTGATCCACGAACTGCAACCGGAAGACACGGTTGTCCAGACGATGCCGGACGTCAGTCCCACAAAATGGCACCTTGCGCACGTGACCTGGTTCTTCGAGCGATTTGTGCTGGAGGCGTACCTGAAAGACTACGAACGCTTCGACGATCGCTACCACTATTTATTCAACTCGTACTACTACACCGCCGGCGACATGCACGCTCGGCCGAAGCGCGGCTTGCTGTCGCGGCCGACCCTCACGCAGATCCTGGAATACCGCTCTTATGTCGATGCGGCCATGCGGCAACTTCTACGCACCGGCGCAACAGTTGCAGAGGTGGTGCAAGTCACAACGCTCGGTATGCAGCACGAACAGCAACATCAGGAATTGCTGCTGACTGACATCAAACATGTGTTTTCCTGCAATCCGTTGCGGCCGCCGGTATCACGCTCACTGAGCCCTCCGCCATCATCAGCCGACGTGGCGGCATATTCGTTTGACGAGGGTACGTACGGCATCCACACCGTCGGCGCGCTCGAGGACGGCTTCGCCTTTGACAATGAAACGCCGCGCCACGACACCTTGTTGCACAGACACACGATCGGCAATCGCCTGGTAACCAACGGCGAGTATCTTGACTTCATTCGTGACGGTGGCTATAAAAACAGCGTGCTGTGGCTTGCTGATGGCTGGACGACCGTGAATCAGCAAGGCTGGCAACGTCCGTTTTATTGGGATGCAGGTCTTGAGCAAGAATTCACCTTGGGCGGCGACCGCGAAATCGATAACAACGCCCCCGTCTGTCACGTCAGCTACTACGAAGCGGATGCCTTCGCGCGCTGGGCGGGCGCGAGACTGCCGACGGAATTTGAGTGGGAGGCGGCCGCGGCGCAACAGAAAGTCAGCGGTAATTTACTGGACTCGGGTCACTGGCATCCGGTCGCCGCAACCGGAGCACAATACTTCGGCGACGTGTGGGAATGGACATCGTCGCCTTACGCGCCGTATCCGGGCTTCAAGCCGTTGGGTGGATCCCTGGGCGAATACAATGGAAAATTCATGTGCAACCAAATGACCGTCCGAGGCGGTTCGTGTGTGACACCGAACGATCACGTGCGAGCCAGTTATCGCAGCTTCTTCTACCCGGACGCGCGATGGCAGTTCTTCGGGTTTCGGCTGGCAAAGGACAGTCATGACAACTGAAACCGCAGAACTTGATCAGATTGTGAGCGGATTATCGGCTCCGCAAAAGCGCATCTCATCAAAGTATTTCTACGACGAGCGCGGCTCGCAGTTATTCGACGATATCACTCAACTGCCCGAGTACTACCTGACAAATACGGAGCTCGGCATCATGCGAAACAACATCGCAGAAATCGCCGAACTGGTTGGAAAACAGGCGAGCCTGATCGAATTTGGCAGCGGCTCCAGCCTGAAGACCCGGATTTTGCTGGAGCACCTGTCCGAGCTCGCTGCCTACGTGCCGGTCGATATTTCCAAAGATCATTTGTACGCATCGGCGCAGAAAATCCGCAACAGCTTTCCGCACATCGATGTGCTACCGGTGGTCGCAGACTTCACGCAGGAGTTTGCCCTGCCAAAACCGATGGTGATGCCGGTCAGAAATATCGTTTACTTTCCCGGCTCAACCATCGGCAATTTTGAGCACGATACGGCAGTGAGCCTGTTGCGAGTGATGCACCACGAAGCAGGTAAAGGCGGCGCTCTGCTGATTGGTGTCGATCTGCAGAAAGACCCGGCGATCATCGAAAGCGCGTACAACGATTCAGCGGGCCTCACGGCAGAGTTTAACCTCAACATGTTGCGGCATTTGAATCGAAATTTTGGTGCAAGCTTCGATATCGAAAAGTTCGCTCACTACGCGAACTACGATCAGGATGAGGGCAGGGTGGTCATCAAGCTGGTCAGCCAGGCAGATCAGACGTTTTCGGTCGGCGATACGGAGTTTGACATCGCAGACGGCGAAACCATTCTCACCGAGTACTCTCACAAATACACCCTGGACGGATTCGCCGCTATGGCGCATGCCGCAGGCTTTAGCGTAGAAAAAGTCTGGACAGACGACGAGTCCCTGTTCAGCGTGCAGTTCTTAACGCGTCAGTAAACGACGCTGACCGACTCCGAATTTATTAGCTGGGCGGCACGAACTCTTTCGGTGCGGCGGAGCCTTCGCCGAAGAAGAACTTCTCCATCTCGGCTTCCAGAAATTTTCGGGCTTCCGGTTCTATCGGTGTCAGCCGGTACTCGTTGATGAGCATCGTTTGGTGGCCTACCCAGCGTTGCCAGGCCTGCTTGGAGACGTTGTCGTAGATGCGCTGCCCAAGTTCACCGGGATACGGCGCGTAGTCAAGGCCCTCGGCCTCTTCTTGCATCAGAATGCAGTTAACTGTGCGTGACATTTTCGCTCTTCTTTAATTGCTCAATGAGTCTTTTGACGGGTGCCGCCACACCACCGGGCGGCGCATCGCCCAGCCTGTGCCAGTTTTTTTCGCCAGCGTCCGCCACTGTACTCTCAGGCGACTCCGTTCGCACCACAATGGGTTGAATATCCAGATTGAAATGACTGAAGCTGTGGCGCAGGATATCCCAGCGCCGGACCTCGGTCGCGGAACTGCCGAGCACCTCGTCGCACCAATCGTTTACTGAACGCTCACCGAGTTCCGGAAGACTCCACAAGCCACCCCAGATTCCCGCCTCGGGCCGCCGCTCCAGATACACGCGGCCTTCAACGCTGGCCAGGATCATGGTCGTTGTGCGCAACGGTTTCGAAATTTTGGGCTTGCTACCCGGGTACTGTTCTATCGAATCTTGCCGATAGGCGCAGCAGTCCATGCTCACCGGACACGTCTCGCAAGACGGCTTGCTGCGCGTACACAGCGTCGCACCGAGGTCCATAATGGCCTGCGTGTAGTTCGCGAATCTGTGCGGCGGCGTGTTGCGTTCGGCCAACTGCCACAACTTGTTCGCAACCTTTGTTGTTCCCGGCCAACCCCCAACGGCATCATGCCTTGCCAGCACACGCTTTACATTGCCATCGAGAATCGCATGCCTGTGACCCATGGCGAGCGAAAGAATCGCGCCCGCAGTGGAGCGGCCGATACCCGGCAATGCCACGACCTCGTCAAACGATACGGGAAACCGGCCATCGTGATTCGTACAAATAAGCTGCGCCGCTTTGTGCAAATTTCGCGCTCTTGCGTAATAGCCCAAGCCGGACCAAAGAGACAGCACCTCGTCTTGTCGCGCGGCGGCCAGCGTCGAAATACTCGGGAACCGCTTTACGAACTCAATATAATAGGGAATGACCGTCTGCACCTGCGTTTGCTGCAACATGATTTCGGACACCCAGACGCGGTACGCGGTAGCATCCTGTTGCCACGGCAGATCCCTCCTGCCGTGTTCGTCAAACCAGGTCAGCAGTCGCGTGGCGAAATCATTCACTGTTAATGCCCTGCGCAATACGCTCGATCCGGTCAACCGCTTCGCTACCGTTATTCTTGAGCTTGCGCCTGATCAGGAACGGCCCGATGGCGGGCGGTATCCAGAATTTCGGTTTCATGGTCAGGTCGTAGATAACCACCGTACCGCCATCGCGAACCACGAACTGCCAACTTTCGTTACTGAGGTGGAAGTCGCTGGTTTCCGGGTTTGCGAAAGCACGCAGCTCTTTGTTGAGCTCAATTTCGAGGTAACCCTGACGCTCGAACGACTGACAGAAAAACAGCACACAACCTTTGTTGCGAACGTAAAACTGCGCGCGACCAAGCTCGTCCGGTTCCATGTCGCGGGCCGCGACAATTGCACTCGAAAATTTCGTCGAATAATCCCAATACCGATAGACCTCAAAAACCTGTTCGATGGGTGCGTCGAACCAGGCCGTCGAACGCATCGTATAGATGCCCGCATCGCTTTCGACCTTGATGCTGAGTATTTCGGCCGCGTGCGCGCTCGACGCCAACGCAGCGACGCCCAAAAGCACCCAGGTCGAGCGAATTGTCAATCGAACAAGCCCTTGAGCTTGTCTTTGAGCAGGTCTTCGATTTCGTCCTCAACCTTTTTGCGCAACAGTTTTTCCACGTCCGGCTTGACGCTGGGCGACGCAATCGGTCCCGTAACCTTCAACGGAATAACCGCCTCGGTAAATTCGTCGAGCTCCTCCGGGCTCGCATCGCGCAGGAACTCCGGTCGCTCAAGCACACGTGCGGTCAACCGGTAGTCCACAGTCGCGGCCACGAGATCGACCTTGCCACCACCGCTTATCTGCATGTACGGCAGCTCCGCAAAAAGATCGTCACTGTTCATAACACCGTCGGTCACAACGCCGCTGACGCTTACGGTACTAAACGCAGTCTTTGCCGGCAGCACCGGCTGCGGCGCTTGCTCGCCTTTTAGCAAAGCACGCGCCCGACGCAGTTCGTACCAGATGTCGGTGCCTTCGTAAGTGCCTTCGTTCAACTGCAACGACATGTCGCCGGATAAATCCCGCTGAATAGCCATTAAGTCGCGGCCCGTGCCGGCAAGCTTAAATGCACCGCCGATCGTCCCGGTGACGTTATCCTGATCGAACATCGCCTTCGCCAGCTGCGCCAGGTCCACTCCCTCGATCTTCTCGTTCATCGATAGCTGTGTGCTGTCACCGGATACGTCGATCCTCACGTCCCCCTTGTAGCTACCGCCGAACAGGTTTGACGAGATCGGAAAAATGCGCATTTTTCCTCCGCCGGAGTTTACTCCGACGCTCAGGTTTTCGAACACGATATTTCCGAGCGTCGCCGTGCCCAGCTCAAATTTTCCACGCGCATTCAGTGGCGCGATAAGATCCGTGGGAATCTCCACCGGAGGCGACTCGGTGCTCTCGCCACCGCCGCCCGCAGTCGCCGGCTCCATATACCGACTCAAATCAACCGCATCCCCGGTAAGGTCAAACTTATAAAATCCCGTTGCAGTTCTGGGAACTGACAGTGTTCCACCAAACGTGGTGTCGTCTAACTTGAGCCTGACCTTCGCCAACTCAATGACCGTCGGCGTGAACTCGACGGACGCATCCAGCGAAGCACGGCTCAGCACCGCCGGGTCTGCCGTTTCCGGCGACTCGATGTCGAACAGGTGCATCACACTTCTCGGAGAAAACTCGGCAACCGCCAGCTGCGCGCGTATCGTCAAATCGTCGGCATAGGAAAACGGTTGCACCGCTGCGGTAATGCGCATGTCGAGCAACGCCAGATCAACCGGTTCGACGGCAATTTCCGAGCGCTTCATCGACACCAGGACGCCGTCAGTCGTAAGCTTGATGCCGGTCGGTATCGAGGCAACACCTTCCACCGAACCATCGATGGAAACGTCCTCGAACTGCAGGCTATCGGCGCCAGCGTCGAACGCCAACGAGGTTTTCAGTCGCACCGTCCCGACCAGCCCCGCTGGCTGCACATCAAAATTCAATTCGGCATCGACCGGCACCGCAGAACCGTCGTCCCGTAGTCGTCCGATTTTAAGGTTCACCTCGTCAATTACCACGACATCGCCCGACCCGGCGTCCGAGTAACTGATCATGGCGTTAACGATCTCGATCGAATTGATGTCAATGCCACCGGTCGACCCTGATGCGCCGTCTGTCGCATCGCTGGATTCCTCGGGAACCAGATCCGACCAGTTGTCGTTGCCGCGCGCATCAACCTGCAGATTCAGGCGCAACGACTCAATGTCCGCGGCCCCGATAACGATCTCCCGTCGCAGTATGACGGGCATCAATCGGACGCTGAAACTGGCGCGCTCGAAACTTGCCATCGGTTCGTCCCCGTAGCCCGGCGCGTTGCCCAAACTGGTTTTGCCAACTTCGACAGCCAGCCACGGAAATACGTCCAGCGAAATCTCGCCGTCAATCGTTAGCTCCCGACCCGTCTGATTGCGTACCGACGTGGAGATGTCCTCTCGAAAATCGTTCGGATCGAAGAACAGATACAACGCGATCGCGGCAATCGCAAACAGCGCGACAAAAGCACCCGCCAACCAAACAACGTACTTGACAATTCGACTCATTCGAACACCTCTTTTCCGGGTGGCCAAGAGTAGCAAAAACGGACACAAAAAAGCCGAACTACAGTCGCAATCCGGCCATCGTTTGGGGCTTTTTGTTCGAGCTATCGCCTACGGGTATTCACTTACAGATGTTCACACCACCGCTTACGGTCGAAACTGCTACACGCCCTCGACCATCACCTTCGACAAACTCCAGTGCCCAGCCCGGCCCATACCGGCTCTTGCGTTGTGCTTTGGGCCCGAAGCAGTTTCGAATGCCGCCGTTGATTGTCTCAACATCGAATCGCGCGGAGACTTCTCCGTCGAACGTGATTTCAACCGTGCCACTTACCGTATCTACGACCAGACTGCCATCGTTGCCCAAGCCGCTTTGGAACAGAACGTTGCCACTCACACTTCCCAGCGCCGCGCGACTGAACGATCCTTCGCTGACGACAACGTCACCACTAACGGCTTCGGCGCTGATTTCACCGGACACCTGAAACACGGTGGCATCGCCCGAAACAGTGCTTACTTTTACCACGCCAACCGCACCATCTCCGGTCACTTCGACATCACCGCCTATTGATTCGGCCCAGGTTCTGGCTCCGCTGAACTCGGTTTCTACATCGCCGCTGACCGTGCGCAACTCTTGCTCGCCATCAACGCCAGTAACCTCGATATCAGCGCTCACCGTACCGATATCAAGTGAACTGTTTATCGGCACCTTGATGTGCAATTCGCTGGCGACTCCCCGACCACTGTTTCTCGGCACTTCGACTTTGATCAGAACATTGTCGCCGGTGCGCTCGACAATTAATTTCTCGACGTTCCGCCCCAACGTGCCGGTAACCTCTACGCGATCCTGGCTCCAGCCACTCACGGTTACCGAACCGGAAATATTGGAAATGTCCACACGACCGGCCGCAGTCGCCGCTACGGTCCTGTCGATTCCTTCTGCCTGAAGCGTTGTTGCAAGCAGGCAAGACAATACTATCGTTACTATATTCTTCATCGTCTTCTCTCAATCAAAAATCGTTTCTCACGCTTACGTTTCTACTCAGCGCACTCACCCGGCGCAGCAGTGCCAGCTCTTCACGATAGGATCGCAATAGCCGATCCTGTAACTGAGAGTTCTCAGGATATTCCTCCAGCGCCCTGTTCAAATCCAGGATAGCCCCTTCGACGAGCCTCAAATTTGCTTTGATGTTCTGCTGTGAGTCCAGCGGCAATCGCTGTAATTCGACATCGAGATCAGTCAGCAGCGCATCTCGCGCATCCTGAAACCCGGGACCCAGGCTATAGCGGCCGCCAAATGAGGCTTGCTCAAACACCATGTCCGTCGATGCAATTACCGCTACCGGAGCTCCGTCTTTGACACTCACGTAAGTCACAGCCGATGACGCCGCCATCAATAAAACCACTGCCGCAGCCTGCGCCGGTAACCATGTCCGGCGGCTTCGCGCAGGTTGAATCGCCTCGGCAATGCCGGCCCATAAGTCGCGCTGCGGCTGAGCCTCGGTGGGCAGCCGGCCTGCGGCCCGCATCAGTTCGTCGTCATTCATGCATCGAATCCCTGCTGTTTCAATTGCTGCACCAGCAATCGTTTTGCCCGGTGCAGTTGCGCCTTGCTTGTGCCGGTCGCAATACCCAGCATCTCACCGGTTTCGTCGTGACTGTAGCCGTACACTGCGTGCAGGATGAAAACGTTGCGTGCTCCTCTCGGCAGTCTGTCCACGGCGCCCGACAGATCCCGCAACTCGCCGTTTTCGCCGCTTGTGGCAGTCGGGCGTGCGTTTTCCGCCACCACCATGATGCGATCGCGCTCGCGCTTTGATTTACGCATTCGACCCAGTACGCAATTTACCGCAATGCGATGCAGCCAGGTCGAAAATGCACTGTCGCTGCGAAACTTGTCCAGCTTGTGCCAGGCCCGAATGAACGCGTCCTGAGCACAATCTTCCGCTTCGCTGACATTGCCTGTCATCCGCAGGCAAATACCGTAGACCTTGTCTATGTGCAGTCGGTACAAAGCCTCGAAAGCCCGCTGGTCAGACCGCTGCGCCTGCCGTATCAGCGTCGCTTCGTCTGCCGATGCATCCGTGTTCCCCGTCTCCATCGCCTCACTATAATCGCTGCACTGTGCTGTCAATAGAGCCGCCAAAAGCGTTTTCTCCATTTGTTAGGGTATTTGGACGCCCGACTACCCGGAATGGTTTGAATCTGGACCGTTTCAGACCGCAAAAGGTGGCGTAAGCGCCTGTCTTTACCTATGATTCCGTCTCATGATGCTCATTCAAGCTCACCCGGCCCCGAACCTCTGATGACGGGTTACTCCGTCCTCTATCTGGGCCGCGGCGAATTCGCAACCGAATACCTCGGCGAACTCGAAACGCTACCCTGTTGCACGTACCTGACTCGCTCCACGGCGTTCGAGCTTCCTGAGGACGCAGCCTCCATTGTCGACCTCATTCTGCTGCAGGTCGGGCCGACGATTTCGCAATCGGGTCAATCACTGGCAGAGTTGATTAGCCGCCTCACACCGTACCCGGTGATAGCACTGACTGAGAAAAAACACGAACACCGGGGCATCGCAGCCGTTCGTGCCGGCGCTCAGGGATACGTCTGCGTTGATGACGTTTCAGTAGAGAGTCAGGAAGTAATGTTCGAGCGTGCGGTAAGACGCGGCCGAATGCAGTCGCGACTATCGAACACCGACGTATCGGTGCTCTCGATACTGAATAACATTAACGACGGCGTCATCGTCGTGGACGACTCGGGTCACGTTCTCGACATTAACCCCACCGCTCGCACCTTGCTGGGCATCGGGCCGCGCCTGCATCCGGATTCCACCTGGGAACAAATCTTCTGCTGCATCGATGAGAACGGCGACAGCTACGCCAACTCGGCCGACCTGCCGCTGACGCGCGCCCGCGGCGGCGAAAAGTTTTCCAACCAGGTCGCAATCTACAGAACGCCCGAGCACCCTGATGTTGTGCTGAGTATCAATGGTCAGGGCTTGTTCAACGGCGAGCGAGAACTGATCGGCGGCGTAATTACCTTCCGCGATGTCACGGAAAGTCGGCGCCGAACGATTGAGCTGGAGAAGCGCGCCCAGTTCGACGAACTCACCGGACTGGCGAATCGAACGCTTTTCGCCGAGCAACTGACCCGGGCTATCGGACGCAGCCAGCGAAAATCGGCGCCGCTCGCCACACTGTTCATCGATCTCGACCGCTTCAAGTCTGTGAACGACACGCTGGGCCACGACACCGGCGACGCGTTACTGCGCAAGGTTGCACAACGACTGCAAAACAATCTTCGCGTCGGGGATTTTAGCGGTCGCTGGGGCGGCGACGAATTCGTTGTTTGCCTGGAAGACTTTGGCGAAGCCGGCAACGCCGCTGCCGCTGCCCAGAAACTGCTGCTCGTGCTTTCCGAAAAATACGAGCTCGGCAGAAGCGAAGTGTACGCAACGCCGAGTATTGGTATTGCCTTATACCCGGACTCCGGCGACACCGCCGAAACGCTGATCAAGGCTGCCGACATCGCGATGTTCGAAGCCAAAAAACGCGGAGGCGGTCGATTCCAGCACTACTCAAGCGCGTTGAACACCAAGCTTGAGCAGCGCGAAGAACTCGAAGCCGGTCTGCGTCATGCTTTGGTTCGCAACGAGTTCGCGCTGCACTATCAACCGCGCATCGATATCGCGACGAACCGGCTCATCGGGCTCGAAGCATTGCTGCGTTGGAAGCACCCGCGCTTCGGTCTTTTGCCACCCGCACGTTTTCTACCCATCCTGGAGAGCAGCGGACTCATCCATTCCGCCGGCGAATGGGTCATCGCGACGGCGTGTCGGCAACTCGCCGCATGGCAACGGCGCTTCGAACTGCCCGACTTATCGATCTCGATTAACCTGTCACCGCAACAACTGATGCACAAGCGCGTCGTCGAGGTCGTTGCAAAATCACTCGCGGACACGGCACTTGATCCAGGGTGCGTTGAACTCGAAATTTGCGACGGCGATGTCGCGCAGCAACGCAGCGTTGAACTCGATATTCTGCGGCAGCTTCGCAAGCTCGGCGTACGACTGTCACTCGATCATTTCGGCACGCGCGACGTCTCGTTTGAGTCGCTCGACAAAGGCTTCATCGACAGCTTCGTGCTCGATCAATCGCTAATCGCCGATGTTGAGGATAACAACAGTCATCAACGCATTGTGCGAGCGGCCATCGCCATGGCGCAGGGCATGGATATCGAGGTAGCGGCCGAAGGTGTCGAAACGGTATCGCAGCTTGAGTTTCTGAAAAGTTGCAACTGCGATCTCGCGCAGGGTTTTTTGATCAGCCGCCCGATGCAGGCGGAAAAGGTGGCCGCAGTTCTTCGTTCTGAAATTGCTGGAGCGTCGCTGCTCGCGCGCGGATTGCCGTAGGAGACGACTACGTGCATTGCCTTGCTTTTTTTAGTTTGATGACCTGAGAGACTTGCTCCATTGTTTTGGTGTAACGCCATAGGCTTTCTTGAAATGGCGAGTAAGGTGACTCTGGTCTGAAAACTTGCAGGCAAGTGCCGTTTCAACTAATGAATGACCCGCTGATATCATGTTACTCGCGTTATCCAACCGACGCATAGTGAGGTATCTATAGGGGCTGGTTCCGTACAACAAGCGGAAATCCCGTGAAAGTTGCCATCGGTCATGGCCACATATTTGCTCTAGCTTTTCCAACGATATTTCTTGATCCACCCGTTCGTCGATGTAGCAGCGGGCCATTTCGGCTGCTTTGTAGTTGATCGACTTGACAGCATTTCTGTTGTCGGCGATATCGTGCAACACACTCGCAAGGTCGTAAATGGCGTCCTGAAACTCAAGCGCCTCTAGAGGATGCTCAATGTCGCCAAGCAGTGCGATAGCGGCCCTAAGAATCCTCGGGTCGGAGGATATTCCACCCTGTATGAACGGCAGCGGTTTGCGCATCAAGGCAGTTTGTAAGAGAGCAGGCTCGATATAGATCGCCCTGTATCGAAATCCCGTGTCGGTCCCTGATCGTCCATCATGCTCTTCGTCCGGATGAAGAATCACGATATTGCCTGGCAGGGAATGCCGGGCAGTACCTCTGTAGTCGAAACTTTGGACGCCCTGAAGGGTGATGCCAATGGTGTAAGTATCATGTCTGTGGGGTGCATACGCTTTGCCCGAAAAACAGGCTTCTATGCGCTTAACTTCACCCGGAGCGTTAAACACCCAATTTGAGTTCGCCCTATTGTTCATTTTTCGCTCCGGCCTCTTTGTTACCAGATGCTTGTCAGGTAGCTTTGGATCATATCAACACTAGCCTTGCTGGGAGCAAATAGCTGCCGGCAATTCAGTCCGGAATAGGACGTAGCTGCTCGGTGATTGTTCGCGTGTGTTTCATTTCCGTTGAGCCACCATGCGGCGTGCTCCTGGGCTCGAATAACATTATGAGGCAATCCTCATCGGCCTTGGGATTATGCAATGTTCCCATAGGTACAATGAATAACTCACCAGCGAACAAGGCCACTTCACGATGCTCCAATTCAATGACAAGCGACCCCTTTAGGACCATGAAAAGCTCGTCTTCGACATCATGACGGTGCCATCCAAACCCGCCCTTGAGCTTTGCCACCTTTACGTAGTAATCGCCGACCTCCCCGATTACCCGTGGCGACCAGTACTCGGTCAGCAACTCCGCTAACTGAAGCGGTGAACAACTTTCTTTCACGTTATTTTCCCTGTCGTTACAGTTCTATTACGTTGTCGCCGCTGTCACGGTCGATCAGCCTGACGAAAGGATCGATACCCGCGAAACTGGGCAGTTGCGGTACGGATAATTCAATGACGTTTTGACCTGTACGGATGGTGTGCTTTTGCAAGTACAGTATGCTATCGGCCGAAGTCATGTGATCCGGGTCTTCTGAGAATAGGCCAATGTCGATAGGTTCCAGCAGCGCCACTTCCGTTTCCGTTCCCTCGCCGTCGGCTCTAACGCGATGCGCGTCGACGGTAAGCCTAAGCAAGAAACCGCCGCTGTCGAGGGGTTCTGAAGTGATATCTGTGGCCCTAAGGTCGTAAAGCGCTATTTCCTCAAACATGCTGGCGATAAACGTGCGCTCTTGCACACTGGTACCTTTCTCCAGATAACGTTTCAGATCCAGCGTCGTTGGGTAGGGCGCGCTACTATATTGGAAGGCGGCTAGAAACTCCCTTAACGCGCTATTCAGCCGCTCCTCTCCCAGGAGATCGCGCAACGACATCATGACAACCACGCCTTTGCGGTAATGAATATACGGTTCGTTTTCGGCTCTCATTAGCGGTAACTCTTCCACCAACTCCCGGGTGCGACCCCGCAAATAACGATCCAATTCGTATTTGAGGATATAACGTACCGGCCGCCACCCGTATTTCTTCTCGGTTACCATCAAAGCACTGTAGTGCGCTAACGTCTCGATGATAACGGCGCTGCCTTGAACGTCGGCACTACCCACCTGACCGCCCCACCATTGGTGGGCCATCTCATGGGCAGTCACAAAATAGACGGAGTCCGTTTCACTCGCATCCCGTATGTCATAGATGAAGCCAATCCGCTCCGAATAGGGAATCGTATTGGCGAAGCTCTGGGCAAACTCCTGATACCCCGGAAACTCGATAATGCGCGCCTGGCGATGCTGGTAGGGACCAAAATTCTTGCCAAAATAGTCAATTGAATCCTTAATTGACGTCGCCATGCGTTCGACATTCATACCGTGACTGGGGTGGTAATAGACCTCGACACTAACGCCGTTGTATTGCTCCTTAAACACGTTCAAACGGGCCGACAGAAACGCATAACGGTTTTCAATTGGCGCGTCCATTTTGTAGTGAAAATAGCGACGATTGCCTACTCGCCATTCTCGCTGCAAGTATCCCGGTGCAATGGCCACCTGATCAAGAGAGGTTGAAACTGTGGCCTCAAATTCGATGAAGTTACTGCTCGTTCCGTTGCTACTTCGATTGTAGTAACGAGAATCTTCGAGTTTGTTCGCCCGCATGGGTGGCGATAAATCGTATTTGCGGCGCTCATTCCCGTCAACCAACTCGTACTCTCTCACATATCCGAAGAGTGGAAATAGCTGAGAATTGTTGATGAAAGTGCCGTTCTTCACGACCTGTATATCTTCATCTCTATCCACGAATCCGAAGCTCTGACGGGTCACCTCAAATGTTCCGTGGCGTTGTTCACCAGGTTGCAGTGCGTGTTCGAACTCAAACCAATAGGTATTGAGTGCGCCGTCTCGCTCGCCGAGCCTGCCGCCAGCAATTTCGACAGAAAATCTATGTGGCGTGTATTCTGGAAAGGAAACCAGGAAACGTCTTATGGGTTGCGCGCCGGTGTTTTCAATCACTATTCCTGCAGTCGCAACAATCTTGCGCTGCTGTGGGAATATATCCACCTGCGCGTCGACTCTTGTGATCGCCGGAGTCGACGTATCAGCGTACCGCGCATACTTTTTTTCATACGCTGCACGCCTCTCTGCCCGGAGTTCTGGCGCCACGAATTCGTTGAGCACACGAGTGTTGTAATAGATTGTGCTGCCGCTGGCGGCGAATATCACTACCGCTGCTGCCAGGGCGACTTTGCCAGAGGTGCCGATCTGATAGGAGAGTTTTCGCAATCTCAATACGATTCGCTGTTGCGGCCCACGGTGCCATAGGCCGTATCCCACAACTCCCATAGCTAGCGACAATCCCCCCCAATACAGCATGTACCAGCTATGGCTGACCAGCGCTGGGCCATAGCCATTCAGGTCTGAGTAGGTCAAGCTCGGTGACTGACTAAAGCGAAACATATTGTGGCTCAGGCCAAGTGGCTCCATCACTAATCCAGAGAGGATATAGAGCACAAAAAGGCACATGCCGACATACTTGTTGGGGCTCACAATCTGCAGGAAGAATGCCAGTACCGCCACCATCGACCAGGGTAGAGCAGTGAAAAAGAACAGGCTGACAAAGTACTGCTGTAGCTCTATGCCGTGGTAACCCGATGCCAGCTGGTAGGTGATCGTGACGAGCGTTCCCAATAACAGCAGGAGAGCAACGACGCTCCACATGGCTACCAGCTTGGATAGCCAGAAGACAACGTTCGGCACGGGCATGCTGTCAATAACATCGCCGATACCGGAACTCCGTTCACGCCAAACGATCTCTGCGCTGTAATAGGCAATAACGATAAGGATCAAGCTGCCCATCGTCCTCTGGATCACTTCCACCATGATTTGCGTGAGAGGCCACAACGCGCCGCCGAACATTCCCTGCGGATACGCCAGCATGACGGCGAACACGACGAGGGATATCAAGCCAAGCACGTAGAATGCTGGACTGATAATTACCTGTCTTATCTCAAACACGGTGCGCGCCAGAAGTTGCTTCTTGCTCGCATCGACGTTACTGGTGTAGGTAATGCAGTTGGCAACAGGCGGGGGACTCTGGTCGCGAGAATCCAGGCCCTTACTTTTCTTTGACGAGAGATTGAGCGACAACGGGCGAAACAAACCGCCGAATACGCCCATTGCTGCAAGACCAACGCCGAGCCAAAGCAACCGATTCTGTAGCAGCACGCCATCCAGGGTGATCGCAAGACTATTTTTCTCTGCGATCGTCCAGTAGCGCGAGACTTCCGCAAACGCGTTGATCGCAAATGGGTCGATCAATGCATTGATCATTCGGTGCTGTGGTCCGTGAAAAACAGCGGCGCCGATCTCACTGGCCATGAAGACCGCAACCGCCGCCAGGTAAACCGGCATCATCGATTTGAAGCGAACCGCGAACGCATAAAAGATGCATGAAAGCACAAACAGTGTCGGGACTGACAAATACAGGAAAGCGCAGAAGTAATAACTCAGATCAGTCGGTCCGAAACGAGCGGCATCGACCCACGGCATAAAGGAGCCGATCAGAAGACCAAAAGGTACCGCCGAGGCAACAGCAACCACAACCGCGAACGCCCCAAGAAAGCGACCCAGCCGATAGTGGAGTGGGTTGATTGGTTTGCAATACAACAATTCCGCCATCTGCGTGCTGCGATTGCGCGTTGCCATACCGGCGACGAAATTTACCGCCACAAACATGGAGAAGAAGTTGAAAAAGGACATTATCTGGCCAATCAGGAACGGACCGTTTTTCAGCGCACTTCCACCACCCATCGAAATTTGATTTAGGGACGACGCCAGGAAAGCAAGCGTGAAAAAGCTCAAGGTAGTTACATAGAAGGAAGGTTGACGAACGAAGAAACGCCACTCGAACAGAAATATCTTTGCCAACATGCCGGCTGCCCCCTATGCGGCTGATCGCATTGCATGCAGCGAGGAAAAGTAGACGTCTTCCAAGTCGGCCGGTGCTCTCTCGAAACCCTCCGGCGCCGAATCTGCCAGCACGTGAATGATGGTTCGCCCGGCAAACAGACGCCTTGATATCACCGAGAGGCCATTTTCCAGTTCCCCCGGTTCGTCAGCCGCGATGGTTTTTCTCCAAACCCGGCCACTAATTTGTTCAACCAGGTCCACCGGACTACCCCGCAACAGTATTTTCCCGTCTGCCAGAACGGCCATGCTGGAGCAAAGTTCAGAGATATCGTCAACGATATGGGTCGAAAGAATAATCACCTTCTCTTTTCCCAAAGTGACGAGCAGATTATGAAAGCGATGACGTTCTTCCGGATCCAGACCAGCCGTTGGTTCGTCAACAACTAACAAATCGGGGTCACCGAGCAGGGCTTGTGCGATGCCGAAACGCTGCCGCATTCCGCCCGAAAACCCACTGACGGCTTGCTTGCGATACCGGTATAGGTTTGTTTGCGCAAGCAGCCCATCGACAGTTTCTTTTCGTTTGCCGTTGTGAACCAGACCTTTCAGGATCGCAAGATGGTCTAGTAGGCGAAAGGCGGACACTCGAGGATAGACACCGAAATCCTGCGGCAGATAACCCAGGCGCTTGCGCAATTCGTTCGGCTGGTTTAGGACGTCAATACCGTCGAATACGATGCTGCCACTGTCCGCACTTTGCAACGTCGAAACCGTCCGCATCAGCGATGACTTTCCCGCCCCGTTCGGTCCGAGCAAACCGAAAATGCCCGTCGGGATCGCGAGTGTGACGCCATCCAGGGCACGAACTCCATTGCCGTAGGTCTTTCTTAAGTTGTTAATTTGTAACATAGTTTCGCCGCATTCCTTGTCTGTACGCCAAGCCTCGCAGCTCGCCAAAAGCCCGCGTAAACCGCCTAGTCAGGTCGGCTAGCGTAACGATTGCAATAACTCGGATATAGAACGATTGTGCGAGCGGGGCGGACGTGTGAACAATCCGTTACGGGCTTATTGGCTCGAAATGCGAGCCACCGATCAGGAGTCTGCTATTTTCCGGCCAGCGACTCCAAAAAGGGAATCGGCGCTTCGCGCCGCTCCAAAACTTCAACCAGAGCGGAACCAACTATCGCACCCGCCGCATGTTCGCCGACAGCCGTGACGTCCGCAGCCGTGCGTATGCCGAACCCGGCGCAAACCGGAATCTCGGACAGTGCGGCAACTCTCGCGAGGTAGTCCGTCACATCTGTCGGTAGTCCCGACTCACCGCCCGTAATGCCGGTAATCGTCACTGCGTAGACGAATCCGCGCGAAGCTTTGCACAAGACTTTCATACGATCGTCAGGAGTGGCCGGGGTGACCAATTGAATGAGTCCAACTCCCTTCGCCGCCAGCGCCGCACGAAGTTCATCGCACTCTTCGAACGGCAGATCCGGCACAATGAAACCGCACACACCCGTGGCCAGGGCGCGTTCGGCCAAGGCCTCATAACCGAACGCCAATAACGGATTCAGGTAGGACATCATCACCAGCGGGGCATCAATCTCGCCGTTTGCAGAATCAAGCTGCTCGAAAATCCACCGCAGACTCACACCGTTTTGCAACGCAGCAAAGCTGGAGCGCTGAATTGTCATGCCGTCTGCCATCGGATCGGAGAACGGAATTCCCAGCTCGACAACATCACCGACCGTCGCTATCTCCTTCAGGGTCGTGATGAAGTCTTGCGTGTCCGGGTAACCGGCAGTAATAAACGGCACAAGCGCCGTTCGGCCCGATTGGTTGGCGGCCTTGATCGCCGCGCTCAATCGTTCATGCACCTGCATGCGTGCGAATCCTTGCCGGGTGCTGAGTGAGTGTCGGCATGTCTTTGTCGCCACGACCGGAGTTGCCGATGAGTATTCGCTTGCCCGGATTTCCCTGCGCGTATTTGCGCGCCGCGGCGTACGCGTGTGCTGTTTCCAGCGCCGTGAGTATTCCTTCGCTGGCACACAGCTCCTGCAGCGCTTCGAGCGCTTCGCTGTCCGTCACCGAAATGTATTGCACTCGACCGACGGCTTGCAGCAGCGCGTGTTCCGGGCCGACGCCCGAATAATCGAGACCGGCGGATATCGAATGTGTTTCCCGTACCTGGCCGTCGTCGTCCTGCAGAATAATTGTGTACGAACCGTGCAAGACACCCGGCGTTCCGGTCGCGAGCGTCGCTGCATTTTCGCCGAGGCCGTCTCCGCGGCCGCCCGCTTCAACACCGATCAGCTCGATGTCGTCACCCAGCAGCGGATAGAACAGACCGATGGCGTTCGAGCCACCGCCGACGCAGGCAAACGCCGCGTCCGGAAGTCCGCCCGCTCGATCCAGCATCTGCTGGCGAGCTTCCTTGCCGATAACCGTTTGCAGCTCGCGCACTAACCACGGATAGGGATGCGCCCCGACTGCCGATCCGAGCAAATAGTAGATGCCATTCGGGTCCGTTACCCAGGCGCGCATGGCTTCGTCGATCGCGGCGCGCAGGGTCTTGTCGCCGGACTCGACCGCGATGACTTCCGCGCCCAGCCGCCGAATACGATCTACGTTTGGCGCCTGACGCTGCATATCAACCGCGCCCATGTAGACAGTGCACGCAAGCCCCACGCGGGCACAGGCAGCGGCCGACGCTACACCATGTTGTCCAGCGCCCGTTTCAGCGATGACTCGCTTCGCGCCCAGTCGTTTTGCCAGCAGCGCCTGACCGATCGCGTTGTTTATCTTGTGCGCGCCGGTGTGTGCCAGGTCTTCGCGTTTGATCCAGACTTCCGCGCCCCACGCCTTGCTGAGCTGAGCTGCAAACGTCAGCGCCGTCGGGCGCCCGACCCAATCGCGCAGCTGTGCCTGAAACTCGCGCTGAAAAGCGTCGTCGTGTAAGTACTTTCGCACGCCTGCTTCCAGGCGCTCGAATGCCGGCACCAGCGTTTCCGGCACATAGCGGCCACCAAAAGGCCCAAAGCGGCCGCGATCATCCGGCATCTCACCCTTGATGGCCGCATCGAGAAGCCGTTCAGCTTCTTCGGCGGCGAACAACGTACTCATCGACCTTTCTCCACCGCTCGTACTGCGTCAACGAACTCTCTGATTAAATGGGTGTCCTTTTCTCCCGGCGCGCATTCGACCGCGCTCGACACATCGACGCCGAAGGGTCGGACAACCGAAATCGCCTCAGCAACGTTGTTCGCCGCGAGTCCGCCCGCAAGAATCATTTTTCCTCGTCGCGCGATCTTTGCGGCTTCGGACCAATCCACTGCCTGCCCCGTGCCGCTGCGCTGCCCTTCGTACACGTACGCACCGTCGCTCGACGGCGCTGAACCGCCTTCACGGTAGACCGGCCATTGCTCTATGAAGTCCGGCACCGCGAGCGTTGCGAAATCCGCAGCATCGCTCTGCAATACGTCCGGGCGGAAACCGAGCAGCACGTCTTGCCATTCTTTGTCGGACGGATGCAGCATCACCGCGACGCGCTTCACGGAAGCCGGCACGACTGCGCTGATAGCGCTCGCAACGGCCGGTGTCACCTGCCGCACGGACTCGGCAAACACAAACCCGAGCGCATCGGCGCCCGCATCAAGCGCGGCATTCACTTGCTCGACCGTACTCAAACCACAGATTTTTACGAGCGCGTTCAATTCCCGGCACCCGCCGCACGCATCGCCGCGACCAGCGCCGCCGGATCGTCGCTCTGCATCAATGCCGTACCCACCAGCGCCAGCTGATATCCCCAGGCCGCGACACGCGCCGCATCGTCGGCGAGCAACAATCCACTTTCGGCAACACATCGTGCGACTGGTAGTGCGGGCGCCAGATTCTGCAGCCGATCAGGATCGACCTTGAGCGTTCGCAAGTTGCGTGTGTTTACTCCAATCAGTAACTGCCCGCGTTCAGCGCGCTCGCTCTCCGTGGATCTTTGCAACAATTCTGACGAACGCCGCAGATCGTCCTCATCGAATGACTCCAGCAGTACGAACATGCCGTGCTCCCAGGCCCGGTCCAGCATGTCACGCAGTACCGCATCGTTGAGCATTGTGACAATCAACAACACACCACTCGCGCCCGCCTTCCGAGCTTCGAGAACCTGCGCCGGTTCGAGCAGAAAATCCTTACGCATAACGGGCGTGCCCGGCACCGCTGCGGCCACCGCCTCAAGATGTGCCAACTCGCCGGCAAACCGGCTGGGTTCTGTCAGGACAGAAATGGCCGCAGCCCCACCTTTTGCATACGCCCGTGCACGAATAATACGCTGGCTACCGCATGCCTGATCGATGCGATTGTCGTCCGAGGGGGAACGGTGTTTGATTTCTGCGATGACGTCGAACGTGCCAAACGTCAGCGGGATGACGGGTTTGTCGAAGTCCGACGACTGAAAGTCGGGTATAGCTGCCGCTCTTTCTTTACTGCCTGCTGCCATTGATTTTAGAAAATCGCTCATTGCTTTTCGAAATGTTGCTGCAGTCGGCTGAGAAACGCCTCCGCCCGGCCGTCGTCGATCACCGCAGCGGCCTGTGCAACGCCGTCTTTTGCACCGCTCACCTTGCCCTGTACTTCGAGAACCAACGACGCACCCATCAACAGTGCGTCGCGATGCGCGCCTTTGTCGTCACCGTTAAATACGCGCATCAACTCCTGCGCGTTGTGGTTTGCGTCGCCACCTTTCAGGGCCGCCGGATCGCAGCGCTGCAGGCCGTAGTCTTCCGGACGCCGCTTCTCCTGTGACACCGATCCCGGCCTTACGTCGAACAGCCAGAAGTCACCTGCAGGCGTAGCCTCGTCCCAACCCGGTTCTCCGTGCACGACGAATGCCCGCTCCATGGGCATACCCGAAAGCGTCTCAGCCATCAATCGGGCAGAGTCCAGGCTGTACGCACCGATCAACTGAAACGGTGGCGCAGCCGGATTCGTAAGCGGCCCGAGGACGTTGAACACGGTGCGCACCGATAACGCGCCGCGGATCGGCACTACGGCTTTCATCGCCGGATGATAGGCCGGCGCAAAAAGAAACGTAAAGCCGGTCGCCTGCAGGCAGTCAACCGCCTGCTGTTCGTGCAGCGGTAGCGGCACGCCGAGACTCTCCAGCATGTCCGCGCTTCCGGAGCGGCTCGATATCGAACGGTTGCCGTGTTTAACGACTCTTGATCCGCAAGCCGCTGCCAACAGACCGGTTCCGGTCGACAGATTCAGGCTCCCTGAACCGTCGCCGCCCGTGCCAACCGTATCGACTGTTGGTGCTCCGTCCGGAATTTCCGGATGCACCGCGAGCTCGCGCATCGCGGTCGCGAAACCGCGAATTTCGTCAGCCGTTTCACCTTTCGCTCGTAGGCCGGCCAGCAACGCCCCCGCGAGTGCGGCTTGCAACTCACCTTCCGCCAGCTTGTGCATCAGATCGTGGGCTTGCCGCTCGGTGAGCGACTCGCCGTTCAACAGTTTGTCCAGCAATGCGCTGTATTCGCCGCTCATGCTTTTTTCTCCGGCACATTCTCAAGGCGCATGAAGTTTGTCATCAGCGTATCGCCTTCGGGTGTCAGCACGCTCTCGGGATGAAACTGTACGCCCTCTATTGTCAGCAACTTATGACGCACACCCATGATTACACCACTGTCGGTTTCCGCGCTTACCTCCAGCGTTGCCGGAAGCGAATCGGCTGTTGCGCACAAGGAATGATAGCGGCCCACTTCGAACGGCTGCGATATTCCCTCGAACACGGTTTTACCGTCGTGCCTGATCGCCGAAGTCTTGCCGTGCATTAATCGCTCCGCGCGTACAATTGCACCGCCGTGCTGCTGCACGATGCATTGATGTCCAAGACACACGCCGAGAATCGGGGCCACGCCCGCAAACGCTGCAACCATCGCCAGCGAAACACCGGCATCTTCGGGTCTGCCGGGACCCGGGGAGATCACCAGATGCGTTGGCTTAAGCGCCAGACCGTCAGCGACACTGATCCTGTCGTTGCGATAAACCATGACCTCGGCCCCGTGTGCCGCGAACGCCTGCACCAGGTTGTAGGTAAAGGAATCGTAATTATCGACCAGCAACATGCGAACGTGATTGAACCTGGCAACAGTCATTACACACCCTCCGCGGCGATCTCGAGGGCACGCCTCAATATGGCACTCTTTGCCAACACCTCTTGATATTCCCTCGCCGCCATCGAGTCGGCGACGATACCGGCACCGGCCTGAAAACTGTACTGGTCACCGGAAAAAACGAGAGTACGAATGGTGATCGCCTGATCCATGTCGCCGCTGAGTCCGAAATAACCGGCAGTCCCCGCGTATAAACCGCGACCCACCGGTTCCATCTCCTCAATGATCTGCATCGCACGCACTTTCGGCGCACCGACCAGAGTGCCAGCGGGAAAGCTTGCCGCAAACAGGTCGAACTGATCGAATTGCGGTGCCAACTCGCCTTGCACGCCACTAACGATGTGCATCACGTGACTGTAACGCTCAATGGCACGATACGGATCAACGCGCACCGACCCGGGACTTGCCACACGGCCCAGATCGTTGCGCGCCAAATCGACCAGCATCACATGCTCCGCGGCCTCCTTCGGGTCGGCCAGCAGCGCCGCCTCGTTCGCTTCATCCTCGGACGCAGTCGCCCCGCGGGGCAGGGTGCCGGCAATCGGTCGCAACGACGCGCTGTCGCCCTGCAGCTTCACCAATGCCTCGGGTGACGACCCGACGACCTGTAAATCATCGAAATCAAAGAAGAACATGTACGGCGACGGGTTCAACAATCGCAATGCGCGATAGACCTCGAAAGGCGGCACGTTTGTCTTGCCTCTAAACAGCACAGACAAAACGATCTGATAGATGTCGCCTGCAGCGATGTATTCCTTGCACGCCTCGACGCGCTTTGAAAATTGCGCCTCGGTCATGCTTGCCTCGGCTGCACCGACCGAAACCTTATCCGGCGCTGGCGGAACGGCGCCTCTCAACAACTGAATAACCTCGGATCTAAGCTGCTGCCGCTGCGCTTCGGGACCGTCGTGCAACAGCGCAACGCGGCGCGTCAGATGATCGAAAACCAGCAGCGATGCCGGTGCGACGAACGCGGCATCGGGCATTCCGGCTTGTTTCCGTGTGTACTCTGGCGCTTGCTCGAACACTTGCTCGAATAATTGCACCACGTCGTAACCCGAGACGCCGACCAAACCACCGGCAAACGGCAGCCCGTCCTCGGGCTGCGGCCGCGGTGCTTTCTCAAGGGCTCGCCGCAACGCCGCCAGGTACTGTTCCTGGTTGGCCGGGCGCGGCCGTTTTTCCCCATCAATGCTGAAAGAGGTCGAGTCCATGCGAATCTCAACGGCGTCACCAAATCCGAGGAAGGAGTAGCGCGCCAGCCGTTCGCCACCCTCAACACTTTCCAACAGAAAGCGTGGCCTCAGTGACTTGAGTTTCAGATACGCGGATACCGGCGTATCGAGATCTGCTGCGATGTCGAACGGTGCTTGCATACGTTTTCCTGCGCATGAACCTGTGCATAAAAAAGGCCCATCCCAGATTTCTCCAGAGATGGGCCCTGATGTCTCGTAGCTTAGCTAACAGTCAGCCAGCAACCCCCTCTTTTGCGGGCTGCCACCACCAGTTCAAAATGATGTAAGCATTCATATGGCCGAGTATCACCGTCGCTTTCGCAGTCGTCAAGCGAATAGAAGTTACAACTGATACAACATCGGCAGGACCAGCGAGAATCCAAGCCACATTATGATCGTCAGCGGAATCCCGACACGCAGAAAGTCCGAAAACTTGTAGCCGCCGGCACTCATTACCAGCAAGTTCGTCTGATAACCGTAGGGCGTCGCAAAACTCATGTTGGCGCCAAACAGGACCGCGAGTATGAACGGTTCGGGACTGACGCCGAGTTGCTGCGCGATGCTGATGGCAATCGGCGTACCGATCACCGCCGCCGCATTGTTCGACACGATGTTTGTCATGATCGTCATCAACAGCATGAATGCACTCAGAATCACCGGCGTCGGCAAACCCGATGCAGCGTTCACGAAACTCACGGCGAGATAATCCGCCATACCCGTGTCCATGAGCGCCTTGCCCAACGCCAATGCAGCGACAATGATCATGATCACCGGAATGGACAAGGCGCCGGCAGCGTCGCGCCAGCCAAGGCAACCGGTCGCGATCATTAAGCCCAGTCCGACCAGCGCGCTTACCGAGATCGGCATCACACCAAAGGCGGCCAGCGTTACCACACCCCCCATGATGAACAGCGCGCGCTTGGCATGGTGCGTCTGCGGCAAACGGGTGGTGCCATCGAGCACCAGCATGGTGCCGCTGTCCTTGAGGTTGGCGATAGCCTCGCCAGAGCCCTGCACCAACAACACATCACCCGCGCGCAGACGAATGAGATTCAGGTCGCCGGTAACCTGCGAACTCGGCGCGCGCGCGCGATGCAGCGCCAAAGGCAGCAAGCCGTAGCTAACGCTGAATCGCGCGGCCGCGAGACTTCGTAAATGCAGTGGTGACCCTCGCGTTACGACAACTTCGGCGAGTTGCTGGCCCTCAGCCCGCAGTGGCGTATCGTCATTGATCGGGTTTTCGTTGTCGGAGACGTTGAACAGGGTTGCACCCAGCAACTGCTCGTAGTGTTTCAGGTTCTCCGGTGAATCTTTGACGAACAGGCGGTCACCCGACAGTATTGTCATCGACGGAAGTTTGGCGAGAAAAAGCGACTCCGAACGCTGAATCTTATCGACGCGCAGGTTGCCGTCGGCTTTGGCCAGCACCTCGGACAAGGTCTTGCCGTCGGCGAAACCGTCTTCCTTGATGTGCAGCTGCGCGCTGAAGATTCGCGGCGAGGTATCCGCCATCGGCGGTGTTCGGTCCGGTAACAAACGCGGCGCAACCAACCACAGAAACAGCAGACCAACACCACCGACCATAGCAACCGGAAGCACCCACTCGAACAGGCTGAACTCGTGCATGCCCATATCGCGCGAGATGCCGACCACCAGCAGATTGGTGGACGTGCCGATCGTCGTCGACATGCCCCCGACAATGGTCGCAAGACCCATTGGCAACATGACGCCCGATAACGGAAACTTCGCGCGCAAGGACGCACCGACCAGTATCGGCATCAGCAACACGACAATCGGCGTATTGTTCATGAACGCACTGAGAATCGCGCCGGCAACCAGCGTGGTCGCAAGCGCAAGAACGGGTCGAGTCGACCAGGCACTACTGACGATCGTCGCCAATGGCTGCAAGGCACCGGTTGTTTCGAGCGCCTTGCCAACCATCATCAATGCGCAAATGGCGATCAACGCCTCATTACCAAAACCAGCAAAGAAATCCGTCGGCCCGAGAATGACTTCGCCGGCTTTTTCGTACGGAAAGAGCTGGAATCCCGCAACCAGAAGAATCAGGATGGCGAGCGACGACGACTCGAGCGGAATGTTGTCGCGAGTGAACAGAAACAGCGCGACGGCTGTCAAAGCCAGTACGGCGATTCCGTGCGCGTCAGGGCTGATTGCTTGCAATACGTTTTCTCACTCAACCTCGCCTTGGCAGACGACGAGCGTAGACCGTATCCTAGTTCACACCTGTTTCGCAACGAGGCCCGCACCGCCATTGCAGCGCACAATAGCGAGCACGCGCTCTGAGAAGCCCTTGAAATCATTGACATTCCAGTGCGATATGCTGACATCGCACTGGAACGACAGCGAATCCGCGAATCGCGTCAGTGGCAGCAGGTTCGCATAGCACAAATTTGCCTGTTTTCCCCGGGGAAAGACGTCCCACGGCGATATTGTCGTGAGGTTCCGGTGCCGTACGGCGACGTCCTGAACGGCCTTTTTCCACCGCCGCCCCCAGGCCCTCGACTGCTTCTTTTGCATCACCAGCGCGCCCGCCTCATCGAGCGCGGGACACCAGTTACTCTGCGCGGCGAGATGGCGCGAGCGCTTGTGCAGCGTCTCGCAGACCCAAC
>VAPK010294586.1_pt1 | contig 31878 bp, 40 predicted proteins | sample 3395031 | NCBI WGS metagenome assembly VAPK01 (sample SAMN08290443, study PRJNA428436) | hydrothermal vent metagenome | isolation source: Deep-sea hydrothermal vent chimney 1 | place: Pacific Ocean: Juan De Fuca Ridge
AACTTATCTAAAATAAATCAACAAATAATCAACGAAGCACAAGATCTCAAAATAAAAAAAGGTATAGCAATATATCCTTCAACAAGACCACTACGCCGAGCATTAGAATGGTCAACCTCCCCATATATCCCAGGAGTTACAGGTTCCGGTCCAGGAGCAATGGAAATCCTAAGAGAAACCGGAATACCTTACGAAAAAACCCTAATGGAACTATCCGACGAAGAAATGTCAAAACTAATAACCGCAATAATGATAAGACGAGCCCAACATAACAAACCAGAAGACATCTTAGGAAATCTCTACATCCTAAAATTCTTCAACACAAAAGAAGACGTCCGAGAAATTTCAACCCTAATCAACGCATGCTCAAGACTAAAGAGATCAGACATTGCAATCTCATACTGCCTAGAAAGCGAATCCGCAAAAACACGGGCATTAGATATCTACACAAAATACAAACAAGAATTAGTCTCAGGATTAAAAGTTGCAGAAAAAATGGACAAAATTAAAGGAAAAGGATTCGTTATTCTAAACGCCAAGAACGAAATAAAAGATGCAATAGTCGGAACAATCTGCTCAATGCTTTCAAGTTCTCCCAAATACGAAGAAGGAACAATCCTTATCGGAATGGCATACAATAAAGACAAAATAAAAGTTTCAGCTAGAATAGTAGGGCACGAAGGAAGAAATCTAAAAGAAGTTTTGGAAAAAACTATAATAACATTCAGAGAGGCAAACCCAGAAACCTCAGCAGAAGTCGGAGGACATTGTTCTGCAGCAGGATGTTTAATAGAAAGAAATAAAGAATCCTCTTTTATTGACACTTTGAAAAAAGAATTAGAAGTTGAGATTGTTAAAGTATAATCTTAATACCTCAAATTGCCACTAAAATAGTTCTGAGCTTCAGAAAAATCATCCGGACAAATAATCCTATCTTCTGGAAACACCTTAACTATCTGCCCCTCCTCAACTTTTGCAACTTCTATCTCTTTCTGTTTACTGTAAAACTCCTCCACTGTCATCTTAGAATTAAATTTAATCCTCTCTCCAGAAGAAACCAAATATATAGAAATATCATTTTCCCCACGCATCAAATCAACCCTCAATACATCTTTTCTCAACTTCTCAATATGTTTTCTTTTGTCCTCCTCAACCAAACCCTCATGCACTATATAAAAATCGCCCCATTTCAGCCCAAGCACCTCACTCTCCGCCAACGACGCCCTCAGCCCATCATCATAATCAGAATTATTTAACCCATGATACATATCAGAAAAACTCTCCTTCATATTATCATAAAGTCTAATTAACACCTCTAAACTTTTAGCTTTCCCCATACAGTCAAAAGCAATCACATATATAAAAACATTTATACATTTAATTACAACAATTAAAACCATACCTACAAAATATTCCCACAAACAATTCTAATTCTTAACAGGTTTAGACAAAATATTCTTCCAACGAAATATAAACCACTAAGAATTATTAATACAAGCCGAAACAAATCCCTTGAATAATGGCGCCGGTTTTAATAAAGAACTCTTTAATTCAGGATGAGCCTGTGTAGCGACAAAATAAGGATGATTCTTTAACTCAATAAACTCAACTAAAGTCCCATCCGGAGAAATTCCACTCAAAATTAAACCTTTTCTTTCCAGCGTCTCATGATATTTAGGATTAACTTCAAATCGGTGTCGGTGTCTCTCACTAACTTCATCAGCCCCATATAAATTAAAAACCTTCGTTCCCTCCTTGATATATGCAGTATAAGCACCAAGTCTCATAGTTCCACCTTTATTCTCAATATTCTTTTGGCTTTCCATGATATCAACAACAGGGTGTTCGCAGCCCTTATCAACTTCAGTACTATTAGCATCCTTTAGCCCGCAAATATCTCGAGCAAATTCAATCACGGCCATCTGTAGCCCGTAACAAATTCCCAAAAAAGGGACTCCATTTTTTCGGCAATATCTCACAACATCAATTTTCCCCTCAGTTCCACGAGAACCAAATCCACCAGGCACAATAACCCCATGAACTTCATCTAAAACATCAAGATTTCCTTCATCTGTATCAATCCACTTCACCCTAATCTTAACTCCCAAATTTGCCTCACAGTGTTTTAGCGCTTCAACAATACTAGCATAAGAGTCCTCTAATGATGTATATTTTCCAGCAATACCAACGATAACCTCTTTTGTTGCAGCTTCTTTTTTATCAATTAAACTTTTCCATTTTTTCAAATCAACATTAATAGGCATATTCAATTGACGAGCAATCAATTGAGACAATCCCTGCTCCTCAAAACTAAGCGGAATTTTATATACATCATCAACATCAACTCCGGTAAGAACTTTATCAAAATCCAAATTCCCAAATTTAGCAATCTTACTTCGAGTCCCTTTAGTCAACATCTCACTACAACGAGCAATCACAATATCAGGATTAATCCCCTTTTGCCTAAGTAAATTCACACTTTGCTGTGTTGGTTTAGATTTTTGTTCATCAACCCCGTGTGGAATCGGTACATAAGTTAGATGTATAAATAAAATATTTTCTCTTCCAACCTTTCTAGCCAAACTCCTAATCGCGTCAAGGTATAACTCATTTTCCATGTCCCCAATAGTTCCACCAACTTCAATCAACAAAACATCCGCGCCTGATTCCTTTCCAACTTTCAAAAAATGATCTTTAATAAAATTGGAAACATGCGGAATCATTTGTACAGTTTTTCCCAAATAATCTCCCTTTCTTTCTTTCTTTCTAATCTCATCAAAAACTCTCCCCATCGTCAAATTCCAGTCACCATTACAAATCACATCCAAAAATCTTTCATAATGTCCAAAATCCATATCAACCTCTCCCCCATCATCTAAAACAAAAACTTCTCCATGTTCCAAGGGATTCATAGTACCAGGATCAACATTCAAATAGCCATCACATTTAACTGGAACAACTTTATAAGAAGACGATAAAATATTTCCTATACTAGCCATGGCAATTCCCTTCCCTAAACCAAAAAGAACGCCACCAGTCACTACGATATATTTTCTTTGCATACCCCCAAAAACTAGAACCTACTTTTAAATAATATTATGCTAAAGTATATATATATACCCATAGGCAACAAACCCTATTCTGGCACCATACCAAAGTTTAAAAACCAAACTCCTCATCAAATTAGATGGAACAAAAAGGAAAATTCATAAAAGTGAAATGCTCTAAATGCAAGGAATCACAGACAATTTTCGGGAAAGCCTCCACAAAAGTTAGATGTCTCGGATGCAACGCAGTCCTAGCTATACCTTCATCTGGAAAGGCCAAAATACGAGCGAAAGTAGAAGAAGTCTTATAAAAGATTTAAATAAACAACTATCTTAATAAAATAATGAAATTAAATCAATGCAAAGAATTGAAAAAGAAATTTTCTAATTCTAAGAAATTTCTTTTTCTAAAAAAAGGGGACCAATGAAAGAAGGTGATTTAATACTTTGTAAAGTAAAGAAAATAACAAACACAATCATATTCGTAGAAATGCCAAATAGCCAAGAAGGAACTATTATATCATCAGAAATTGCGGCAGGAAGAATAAAATTAATGCGTCAATATGTTGTGCCAAATAAGCAAATTGTATGTAAAATTCTAAAAATAGAAGGAGACAATGTGCATCTAAGTCTTCGAAGAGTAAACTCAAAAGAAAAGAAAGAGGTAATGCAAAAATTCAAACATGCCCAAGCAATAAATGTAGCATTTAAACAGATTCTAAAAGAAAAAGAACATAAAATCACAGAAGTAATATTAAAAGACTATGCAAATTTAAACGAATTTGTAATATCAGCAAGAACAAATCCAGAGTTAATACAAAAATATATTCCAAAAGAAAATCAAGAAACAATAGAAAAAATAATAAATAAAAAAAGGAAAAATGAGCAACTCAAGCAAAATATAAAAATAAAATGTCTAGAAAATGATGGGTTGACAAGAATAAAAAAAATTTTCGATTTAAAAAATGATAACATAAAAGTGACTTACATCTCTGCAGGAAAATTTTTCCTAAAACTAACAGTAGAAGATTTTAAGACAGGTAAAAAGGAAATGAATGATATATTAGAGGACTTAGAAAGAAAGGCAAAAGAAAATAATTGCGAATTCTTTGCGACCGAAGACAAATGAAATTAAATCAAAACAACTCATGGAATTAAAAAAATGCTCCCAATGCAATATTTATACACTCAAAGACACATGTATTAAGTGTTCTAAAAAAACCAAATCAGTAAGCTACATCTTCCAAAAAATCAAAAACGCTCCTCCAAGGTCTGCCCCATTTAAACGAAGATAATTAGATTATTGAAAATAGAACCGGGACACCTAATCTAACTTGTAATTTTTAAAAAATTAACCTCATTTTTAACCTTCTCCATATCTGCTTCCCATAAGGGTGTTAATTTAGTCCTATTATAGATAATTGCAGCTGGATGGAATAGAGGAATTAATTTTAAACTCACTCCATCAATCTCAATCTCTTTAACAGAGCCATGGACCTGCGTAATTCCAGGCTGTCCTTTCATCAAATCTACTTTCCCCGAAGATAAAAAAAACTTTGTTGCATAATTACCCAAGGAGCAAACAACCTTAGGTTTCATCTCTTTAATTTGCTTCAATAACCACGGAGTATGTATCTTAATTTCCTCAGGCAAAGGATCCCTATTCTCGGGAGGCCTACATTTCAATATGTTGGCGATATAAACATCATCCAAATTCAACCCAACTTTTTCAAGCAACTTATCCAAATTCTTTCCCGCCGCACCAACAAACGGGAACCCCTGTTCGTCCTCGTTTTTACCAGGAGCCTCTCCCACAAACAAAATATCCGCCCTAGGGTTGCCTTTCCCGACGACGAAATTCGTGCAATCTCTAAATAATTGCGTTCGCTTAACAAAAGCAGCCTCTAAAAAATTAAATTCATCGGAAGTTTTATTCGACCCCATAAAAAGTCCAACCATCAAACCTTAATAAAGCTACTCAAATAAAAACAACCCTAAAAACCTATACTCATAAAATTTTACAGAAAACAAATCACTATACAGCCCTATCCCTCAACTCTTCCTGACTAGGCCGAGGAAAAAGAGGACTCTCGAGAAAATATTCAAGCCAATTATTTTCATTCAAAGAAACATACATCCTGTTAGAAGAAAGCATAAGCCCCTTAGCAAAACCCTCTAATCCCGCACGAGCAACATCTATATTATCACTACCATTAACCACATTCAGAACAAACTCATCATCCCTATTTTTTCCATATTTAAAATTAACAGAAAATTCGGTATCACTATTGTTAGAGAATATTCCATTAATATAGCCAACGCCAACCTCTCCAAAGTTATATTTTTCTGTATATGTCGCTATCTCCATCTATACAAGAAATAAATCATCATTTATATTTTATGTATATAAATTAAAATATATATTATCATAAGATAATAATCTCCATTCATAACCCGCACCTCAATTCTAAAACAACTCCTCATAAAAATACCAACAAAAACCCCCAAAACCAAAAGTTGCACCACCCAACCAATCCACATTAAAGTTTATTGCATATAGGAACAGCGAAAACCAATATCTAAAGCCGAAAACGATGGAGGATGCCCCAAAAACAAAGCCAAGACACCAGCAATATCCCCATTAGCCCAAAAACCCCCGCGTAAAAAAGCATGATTTTTAACAAACCAAATAGCACTATCGTAAGTATAAACCTTACCAACACCTTGAGTGGAATTATACAACAAATTTGATAATTTGAAATAATTATAACCACTAATTGAAGTCCATTCATGAAAAACATTGGACTGACCACCCAAACTACCATCTGCACCCAATAATGTATTATTATCCCACTCTTCAACATTGCCGGAGAAATCCCATATAACTCCACCATTGGATAAAGTCAAAGTTCTTCTTTGATTACTTGATGCAGTATTACCAGTTCCATAATAGCCATCATTATCATTTATTGATGCGTTTAAAGCATTACTAGGAACACCATCATTATGACCCGAATAAATCCAATCACTTCCAACAACATTTGAATTCCAATTACTTGGGACTTGTTCAATTTCACGAGCAATAGTCATCCATTCAGGATCAGTTATTAAATGATATCCTGCACCTAACTTGGAACAAACAATTCTTGCATCAGTTTGATTAATACTAGCCCACGGACTTAATGTAGCTTGGGATGTGGCTACTCCACCAACATTTTTTGCCTCATATTTCATAACACAAAAATCCACGATACTTAAACTAGGATTTCCTGAAACAAATAAATAATTTGTCGGACAAACTATATTTTGAGCAGTTCTTTGAGTTGTGCCAGAATAAGAAGAAGAAATCCAAACACCAAAACCAATTATTATAAAAATTGCAGCTATGAATAATAAAGCAGTTGCTATAACAGCAGAAGCCACTCCCTTCTTATTAAATATATATTTTTTTAGATTAAACATTTTATATTATAATTAAAAATATTTAATAGAATTTATATTGTTTTCTATTATTAATCAATCATAAAGTTAGATTTAATAAAAAAAATTGCAGGGGAAAATTCATATTTAGCCAGAATCCTGAGACCCTAAAAATCTAACTACCCACCAAAAACCAAAAATTGCATCACTAACCAAACCCTACTAAAACCCAAAAGAGCATAACAGCACCCCCAGCCACAAAGCACCACCCAACCCCCACCACCAACAATTTTAATTCTTAGCAGGTTTAGACAAGGCGGAAAGTCACGCAAGTGTGCACCCGCACATAAGCGTTCTTCCAACGCCGCACAAACCGCTAAGAATTAAAATTAAAGATCTATATCACGCAATCCGCCCGTCTCAATCATAAACACCGTCTCATTATCGGGCAAATCAGGGCTATCAATTAACTTACAAACCCTGGAATCCTTTTTTCCTCTTCGCAAATACATACGATAAGTACAGGCATGTCCAACAATATTCCCACCAATTGCTTTTGTAGGATCTCCAAACAATTGCGCAGGATCTGACATAACCTGATTAGTAACATAAACTGCAATGTTGCTTTGTTCAGCAACCTTCATTAAATTATGTAAATAACGATTCAATCTCTGCTGTCTATCCGCCAATTGTCCCCTACCAGAAAACTCTGCCCTAAAATGCGCCGTTAAAGAATCAATAATCATCAAACGAATCGGCTCACCCTCATTAATTAAATCCACCACTCTATCTAACAATAACATTTGATGATCACTATTAAAGGCCCGAGCAACCAAAATATTCTTCAAAACCTTATCTGCGTTGGCATCAATGCCCTCAGCAAATTGTCTAACTCTCTCTGGCCTAAAAGTCCCCTCAGTATCGATATAAACACATTTCCCATTCGCACCACCCTGCTCAATAGGCAACTGAACACCAACAGCTAAAGACAAAGCCAATTGAGTCTTACCAGAGCCAAAAGCCCCAAAAGCCTCAGTTATTGACTTAGTCTGAATACCTTTTCCTCCCAGAAGATTATCTACATTTTTAGATCCAGTAGTAATATGAAACAATTCCTTCCTTTTTTCTTCATGAGCCAGCCCATCCATAAAACCCATATCCATCATTTTACGAGAAGCCTGAATAGCCTTACGAGCAACAGCCTCACTCATGCCAGCAGTCTCACTTAACTGAGCCGGAGTCAAAACAGCAAGTCCCATTAATTCATAAATTCCAGCAGCTTCTAATTTTGCTACAGCTCCAGGACCAACTCCAGGAAGATCAATTAACTTTGGGGAATCATCTTTTTTCTTAGAAACCTTCTTAACTTTTTTCTTATCCTCATCAACCATATATCAAAATGCTAGTCCTCCTTTATAAGAATTTATATCATCCAAAACCATTTTTCAAAAACAACTGCGATAATAAGAAACAACCCAATAACGAATAAAATGTCTTCAATCCAAGACCCACTTCTGACAAATCCCCTAATCTTCCAAGAAAACGGCCAAAACAAACGAACTCCACCCCTAGTTAAACAATCTAAAAATAAATGAGAAATACCTCCTAAAAAAAATCCGAAACCAGCCCACAAATTTAAAATACCAATAATTAAACTCAAAAATAAACAACCAACCAAACTATGCAAAAAACCCCGATGTCTAAAAAACCAAGATAGAAACCAAAACTTATTTCCTATTTTACTCTTGCTTGAATCAATATCTAAAAAAATACTCCCAATTAAAATAAATAGAAGAATAAAAAAAGGTGCCTTAACAAAAAATATTAAAATCAGCCATACCAAAAATCCAAACACAATGTGCGTCCTGAATAACATCAAAAATAAAATAAAACTCGAGTTATAAAGATAATTATAAAAAAATTATCGTCGGAAACACAAAAATCTTTGAAAACAGCCCATTCCTCAAATAACAAATGGGAAAAAGAATTAAGATAACCACCATAATAATTCTATTACTATTTACATTTTCTACAATGATATTTTTTAATCACTATTCTCAAAGAATTACAGAGTTAATCATATTTAGCTCACAAGCAAACCAATTATAGTATAAATATATCCCCTTACCACAAACTTCACAATACCACCTAGAATAAAGATTATATAAATATTTAGCTTTTCTTATCTAATTCTTCAATTAACTTATCCACGTCAATCTTTTCAATACTACTAACAATAATCTCCAAATTATTAAATAGTTTATTCCTATTCACTCGTCCACTTAAATAAATCTCCGTCCCTAAAAAATCATCCCTAAAAGCAGTAGCCTTTTCTTCATCTTTCAAATCTTCTTCTGGAATTAAGGTATTAATCTGATCACTAAACATAACAACCCTCATACTATCAGTACCATCATCTAAAACAAAATTCAAAATAGCACGATCCTTCTTCTCCACAATCCCATGTTCAGCACACTTAAAAATTCCATCATCTCCCAACACTCCCTTCTTATTACAAGTAGGACAAACAGAATAAAACCTAGGCTGAAAAACCTGCACAACAACACCCCTATTCTTCACACTCATTCCCTGTCGAACATCACTTAAACTAACTTCAACCCCACCAACTGGAGCATCCTTAACCTCATCCATAACAATCTCACTCTTTTTCAACTCACCAAAACTAGAAAGATGAACCTCATTATCCCGAGTAGACCCATTCTTAATTTCAACAACATCTCCAACTTTAATACTATCATTCTCAAACATTTCAATATGATTAACATCCCATAAAACCACACGAGTGCTTCCACTATCATCAGCCAAAATAAAATTCATAACCTTCCCTTTCCTATCATTCTTCTCAAATTCATGAATAGGAAAAAGATTCATAACCTTCCCAATAACATTAACCTTTCTTAATCCGCCCATCAGCTCAGAAATCTTCAAATCTTCATCTTCAAAACTAATTCCTAACTCCGCAGCAATAATCTGAGCAGCGCCCTCTTTAGAAATTAACCCAGACAATTTAGCTTTCTTGGACTCAACCTTACTTTCAACATCACCGCGATCGAGACCAGCAGACCTAGCAATACGATCAATTAATAACTCATAATTTTTCATACATCAAAAAAACCAACTCACTATTTAAGTATTATTGAGATTAAGTCTACATCAAAAAAACTAGAAAAACTTACACTCTACCCAAGAATACCTACTGATAAACCAATAAATATTAATTATAAAACTTGCAACGTAAGTTTTATAAACCATTTTCAAGACATCTAACTATGAAATGTACAAGCTGCGGAAAAGAAACAACAAAAATTGTAAAATTCCCATGTCCAAAATGTAATAACGAAATACTACGTTGCGACAAATGCAGAAGTCTCTCAAATGAATATAAATGCGTAAAATGCGAACATAAAGGTCCATAAAAATGAAATTAAATCAAAAAGAATTTTTGGAAGGTAATTTTTTCTACTTCCAGAGAATTTCTTTTTTCTAAAAAGAAAAAGCATATGGCAACAGCAGGAATGCAATTTAAGATAATGCCCGAAAGTTTAGAAACAGATTTGGAACAACTTAAATCAAATCTAAAAAAAGCAACAGAATCTTTCGAATCTGGAGTTTTTAATGAAGCAAAAGAAGAACCCATAGCATTCGGATTAAAAGCCCTAATTGTAACAATAGCACTTTCAGAAGATGAAGAATCCGACGAAGTAGAAAAAGCATTCAGTGAAATAGAGGGCGTATCCTCAGTAGAACTAATCGATTACCGAAGAGTGGTCGGATAAACCTTCAAAAAACTTTATAACTTCTCATAACCTAAAATAATCATGCCAATCACAGAAGAAGAAGCCTCCAAAATAAAAAAACAACTCCTAACTCAATTAGATAACTTCCCAGAAGAAAAAAGAGCTCAAATTTCAGAGCAAATCAACTCAATGACAACAGAGCAAATAGAATCATTCATTAAACAAAACAACCTAAAACATCTTGGAGGACAATGTATATTTTGTTCAATAACTTCCGAGCAAACCCCCTCTTACAAAATAGCCGAAGACTCCGACTACATAGCAATCCTAGAACTCAACCCCCTAAGCAAAGGACACTCTCTAATTATCCCAAAAGAACACCTAGATAAAGTCCCAGAATCAGCAGACAAAATCACACAAGAAGTTGCAAGAAAAATAAAAGATAAATTCTCACCTCAAGAAGTAAAAATCAATGAACTAAAAATCATGGACCACGCTCTATTAGAAATCGTCCCAATCTATGGGAATGAAACAGAAAAACACCAAGCTTCAGAAGAAGAATTAAAAACACTTCAGGAAGAAATACTAAAAGTTCAAAAAATAGAAACCCCAAAAGAAGAGGAAAAGCCAACACAAGAAGAAATCCCAATATTACCTCCAAGAATCCCTTAGCATTATCTAAAAAATAATCCCAAAAACCAACTTCTCAAAAATACATAACCCAAAAACGCAATCAAAAATGCTGGGACAAAAGGCAAGCCCTCTTTAATTAAAACCTTTTTTTTCCCTTTCAACAACTCCACATCTCTCAAACTCAAACCATCCCAATTGGCCTTAATAGTCTTCCCTTTAATTTTAATATCTTCAATCAACCAATCTCCCTCCCGAAGCTCCATCCCAGAAACTTCCCGAACCATAGAAACATTTTCTAAACTTTTAGCAAACACAAATAAAAAAGGAAAAATAAATATCAAAATACCCATCAAAAAAAACAAAAAATTAAGAAAACCAAACAACATTAAAATAATACCCACAACTCCCGCAGCAGCCAACATCCAATTACCCTTTGCCAATTTCTTTATTTCTTTATTGACATTATCCCTATTTTTCCACCATAAAACAAAAGAATAGAACCAGCCATAAATAGAACCAGCAACCATCAAAAAAAAGATAAACGTCCCAATATTAATCATAGACTCCCAAAACGTAACACCAACAAAAAAGGCCACCATGGCAAACAATAGTTTCGCATCACCCCCAGCAAAAATCCTACCATAATAAAATAAATTCATAATCCCAAACATAACAACCATCAAAAAACCAACATGAAATAACACATCAAAATCTCCAGCCGAAATAGCACCATAAAAAATATATGTCAAACCAGAAACCAATAAAAATAAATTCAACCAATTGTCAACTTCACGCCGCCTCAAATCCTGTAAGCCAGCAACAATAATTCCTCCCAAGAATAACCAAAACAAAAAAGGGTCTGCCCCAATCAATAATCTAAATGAATCTATGAGAGTTCCCAGCTCCATCTATTCATTCTCCCGATTAATTAAATTGACGATAAAAATAAAAATAGATGCTATAAGCCCCACCGCAGACAACGACATATCAAAAACACTAAAATAACCACCATTATAACTTCTTAAAAAAATCAGCAACAAAATAGAATAATTAATAATATTACCCAGCCAATCTAAAAAATATCTATCCATCAAACTATAAACAAAGCTCTAATAATGCCATAAATCAGAAGCCCTAAGGCAACTAGACCAATACTAACAGCAAGATAATTTAACCACTTCAAAACCTCTTTATTCATAAACTAAAAACTCAATCATTTTATTTAAAACTTCCTCTTTTTTCGCCCACCCATTCCAACCTTTTTCTCAACAATTAATTTACCCATTTTATCCCTCTTCCCTCCACTTTCTTCTTCAACATTAGCAGTCCGAAATTTTCCTCCACGCTTATATCCCCGAGCAAGTCGCTTCCTCTTCAAATCCCCCTTCGTCTTACGCTTATCAATTCCTCCAAAATCCATCAATCACTCTCCTCTATAATAAAATTACTTCCAACCTTGCTAATTAAATATTCCCTCTTAAACTCATAACCAAATTCTATAGGAAAATTAACACTACTCCAACTTCCAGAACTAAGAGACAAACTTTTATCAACCTTCCCTCTAGTAAACCGCAATTTACCTCCGCTCATTCTAATTTCACGATAAACAACATTTTTAAAAAAAGAATCCTTAAGAGCATCATCCCACAAATCCGAACTCTCTTTATTTACCACTACGTTCCGCAATAAAAAACTCTTCATATCACTCGTTAAACCAGAAAGAAAATTCTTCCTAAATTCAGAAGCAAACTCATCAGACCCAAATTCGGAAGAAGTTTTCTCTAGACTCTTCCTTATTAAACTTTTTTCTCTCATTTCAAAAATGGTCAAATTATCTCGAAGTTCCAAAACAGGCAAAGGTGAGACCAAAGAAACCGCAAGCTTATCCTGTTGAACATTATATAAAGAAATAGATACCCCACACAAAAACAAGGTCATAATTACCATCCATAATGAAAATAATCCGCTTCCACCTCTTTTTCGCATTCCTCCATGAAAACTAACTTTTAACATCTGACAACTACCCTCCATATCCATTCTCCCGTAAAGCGACATCTAAACTTTCTCTCCCTGCAACCAAAAACCTAACTCTAGTTAAATTAACATAACGATTAGTGTAATTGAAAACGTTTCCAATCTCAACCTGACTCTCATTATAAATAACCATTCCGCCCTTAAAATCCGAAACAGTCTTAGCTAATCCTATACCATAAAAAACATAAAAAAATAAAATAATGGCAATGGCAATGGCAGCAGCAAACATGGCTAAAAAGCCCCCTAACTGAGCACGCTTTCCAAAATTAATCTTCATTTTTGATTAAAACCTCCATCTTAACTTTTCCCTTAATCCTATTGCCATTATTTATAACAAACACAGGATATTCAAAAACAAAATAGCCAGGATTATAATTTATAATTTTATCAACCGTCGAAACGGCATCCCCAGCAATAACCGCCCCAGTTAATTCATGAGTTTTACCAAATAAATCCCTAACCCAAAGTGCTCCGCTATCTCCCTGCTTTAATTTTTCAATCTTTTCGCCCTTGTCATCCATTACATCAACACCAACATAAAATCTATCTGAGCTAGAAAACCCGCAATAAACCATAATCTCATCCCTATCAACCCTCCCAATTCCATCCAAATTCAAAACCCCATTTCCAGCCAAACATTCACTCATCTCTCTAGCCAAAATACGAGCCTCAGCATCCCTAACATCAATATGATACTCATAAAAAAGAGCCGAAAGCGAAAACACACCCAACGCAATAACTGAAAGCAAAAGCATCTTAATAATCATTTGAATTCCCTCTCCTACCCCTGTCTCTCCTCGTTTATTTCTCATTTAATATACACCACAAATTTATCACCCTCGTCACTAACACTAACACTATGCCTAGAAAAATAAGGATAACCCTTAAATGAGGGAAACCCATCAACCTTAGCAAAAACCCTGCCATCATGAACCTCAATATTATCAACTAATCCCTTCAAATTAACCTTAGTAACCCCAAAACTCATCCCCACATCAGCAGAATCAATCAACAAGGCCAACTGTTTTTCCAAAACCTGTTGATGAACGTCACGCGAATTTACTCTTCCACTAACAGCCAACAAAAAAACCGCAAAGATAATCGCAACTAAAATAATATTAATAACAGAATTATTCAAAATTGAACCCTTCTTTTTCATTATGCGGGGATTCCCTCCCAAGATTCACAAAAATTTGCATTAAAACCTAAAGGTCCATCAAAAAACCTGTTTTTTATCTCATCAAAAGGAGAATTCTTCAAACCCCCTTGCTGAAAATAAAACAGATACGGAATATAATCTCCAATATCCAATTTTATAGAAGTAGTCACAATTCCATAATTAATTAATAAATCCCCCCGAGATATATTAAAAATCTCAGGAAGAGAGACATCGCTTAATTCTAAAGGATTATAATGCCCCTTATCAAACCCGTGTGGTGAGAAACTCGTTAACCCATTCAATTTATTATGAAGAATGGCTGAAGCAGCAGCATCCTTATCAACCCTAAATCTATTTTTAGATAAATTGAATTCTCTAGCAGCAGCAAAATTAAATGCTGAAAACTTTTTACCAGAATCTCTCAAATAAGAATAATAACTAAATCCTTGACTCATCTTTAAATTTAAGGCATCTCGAATATTAATTTTTATTTTATTTTGCTTAATATAATTCTTTGCTTCATCCGTAAAATGAATTCTAGCACACGGGACACAAGTAGATCTTACAATAATACTCCCATCTGTATAAATGGACGAAGGAAAAGCACTAGCATCCCCTTTATCAAAAAGAGACCAACATTCAGCCATACTTTCAGCAATAATCTTCTCAGCATTATGATTATCAATATCTCCCTTGTCAATAGTCTTAACATTTGTTTTACATTTCAGAGGAAATTCATTCTTAAAAGATTTAAAATCATAACCACCAAGCCGAGACTCTGGCAACAAACTTCGCAACTGAATACTCTGCCGACAAATCTCCCTATCTGCAGCATTACTACTCCAAACCTCATTAAAAATAAAATACAAACTAAGACTTAAAACCATCAATCCCAATATCAACGAAAAAATAATAGTATATTTATAATCACCTTTTTTATTAATTTTATTCATCATGACCTCTCCAGCCAAATAAACTTAATAAACCTAACCAAAAACCTTCGAAGCAATATGCCAAACCCCAAAAATAGCCGCAGCCAAAACCGCAATATAAATAATCCATTTCAAATCCTCATCCGCTGCAAGAGCCTGCCCTCTTTTATTCACCTTGTTCACAAAATTAACAAATGAAATATTTTTAATATTACTTTTATCTAATAGAAAAAACATATTTTCCCCCACTTTTAATTATAACTATGTTATTACTTTCATTAATAATCCAAGAACCACCCAAACCCTTCATGCCCCTAATCACAGGTAAATCCAAATTAGCACAATACTTACATAAAGTTCTTTCATCCTGCCAATAACAAACACAAATGATATTATTCCCTGATTTTTTAGAACTAGAAAAATCTCTACTTCCAACACCAAGAGTCTTATATAAAACACCCTCACCATAAGAAAGCTGCAAAGCATTCCCAAAATAAACCAAATAAAAATCTAAGTCATCATCTCCATTGTCTAATATGTAAAAACTAGCTGACTTAGAATTATCAGCCAAAGCAATATTCTCTTTTAACTGCTCAAAATAAGACTCCGCAATCTTATCTGCCTCACTATAAACTGGAGCAAAAAGCTTCGTAACCAAAACAACAATTAAAATTACTACACTAACCCCAATAATCACCTCAAAAGAAGCATTAGTTAACAAATCCCCTTTTTTATTATTCATTTGCATTTTGATTTAAGAAACTGACCAACTAAATATCCTCTATATCCTTTTTTAAAATAATCTTCAGGCATCTTATAATTTAATTCATCACCTTCATCCACCCAACTAGTTACATAACTACCTTTCCTTAATCCAGAACCAACAAGAGAAGTGTGAGAAGAAACTAAAGACAGAGGATAATTTCTTAAATGAACAGCTTCATTAACTAATTTTTCATAAGCATTAAATCTCAATCCATACCTCTTCTCTTTAGACCCAGAACTAATACTAATAACATAACCGAGCTTAGACCATTCAATTCCCAAAATAAATTTGTCTTCATCAATATTAAAACTTTTACCATCAACAAAAGATTTAAGATTAGATACATCTTCATCACTCAAAACCGATTCTTTAATCATCTCTTTCTTAATATTAGAAAATTCCCTTTTAAGTCTATCAAGCTCACCAGAATCGTCAAGCTCTATATTAGTTCCTCCAACTAATTCATTAATTGGCCTCCATACTCCTTCCACTTTAAAACCACTTCTAGCCTTCTCAATATATTCTTTAGTAGGGACATTTTCCCCTATACTCTCAACGCCTCTAATTTCTGGCGCACTCTCCTTAAAAAAAACATGGTCATCATACATTGTATCTACCCTACTTTTAAATAAACTCAAAGCATAATCGTCACTAATTCCATTATATATCACCTTATTGCCTTCTCGAACAACCCATACTCCATTCCTCCAAATAGCAAAAACATCTTTTCCTATCCCAACCCCATCACCATATAAAACAAAACTCTTCGTAACCATTTTATTATAAATCTCTCTCACAGGACCCTCGTCCAAAATATTAGTAGCACCATTATATAATTCCCAACGAAACTTTACTTTAAACATCTCTTTAGGTGAAAGATCATACTCCACCCATTCCCCTTTTTCAAATCTTTCAAAAGCTCCCTCTTTAACTCTGTATTCTCCCAAATCAGCTCCACTAATATTACAAACATTATCACACCCATAATTTATAACCACATCAGAATTAGAATCCAATCCCAATTCTTTTAAAAATTTAGGCCCTCCATCTATCCCAGCAACACTCGCAACATAACAATTATTATAAGGACTATTTCCCAGCCCAAATCTAGACGAAACATCTTTCAACATAAAAACGGCATCATCAAACTTCTGCCCCAAATTCTTAATCAACGGATTCAATCCATGAGTAGTCACCCCATAAATAACCAATACCAACAGCAATACCAATAAAATAATATTTAACAACTTACCAATAGTCCAATTAACAGCCCCAACTTTACCTAAACCCCGTAGTCCATAATCTTTCATTTCGACAAAAAAGGGAAAACTTTTTTTCACCCCCCAAACCTCAAAATATTCTTAATCCCTTCAATCAGTCCTCCACCCTTAGTACTAAACATAATAAATACCCCAACCATAATAATCAATACAATAACAAAAATCAAAATCTTCACAATCTCCTCCATTTCCATATTATCTTATATCACCTATAAAAATAAACAAAAACTAAATTAATAAACATTCCTAAAATAATTTAACTAAGCTTTTGGAGTAGATTTAAGCGGATAATTTCCAGCTGGACAACCCATAGAACATACAGGAATCTTTACCGTCCCATTTTCAAGAGCCTTACAGGAACCCTTTTCCCAATAACTACTATTATAATTTACCGTCCTTTCTTGAACACAATAAGCATTAACTCCACCACTACAAGCTAAAGCACAAGCCTGAGTAATTGTGTCAACATTAGACCCCCCCCCACCATATGCAGTAACCTTACTCCATAAATTATTCCAACCACTAGCAAACCCAAAAATCAAAAAAACCAGAACAGCAATTCCCAAAACAATCGCAATAATAGTCCCAAGCGTCATCTGCTGTCCTTTTTTATTAACCATCTATGCCACCCCCGTCAATAATAACATAGAAAGCAAAACAGATATTGCCCCAGTTATAACCAACAATTTATACTTCTTAAACAAAATCGGCAATAAATTTATAACAACAATCATAATACCTATTACCAAATATGATTCTATCATCCTATAAACCCTTCTGAATAACTAATTTAACTAATTCAAGCATCAACCCCACGCTTGTAACCAAACTCCCCAAATTCACCATATCAAGAGAAATTATAACTCCGCCACAAATCACAATAAGCCCAAAAATAACATTCAGTAAATCCATCTGCCCAGATTTATTCATCCTCTTCATACAATATATAATAATCTTTTATTTATAAAACTTCCTCATATCTGAAATAACACATAGACACACAACTAATCCATTATCTATGTAAGCCCAGCGAGTGCAACGGCTCCAATAATAGTCAACCCAATAATAGCCCCTGCCGCGACAACTAAATACAAAACCATAGAAACCTTCAAGTTCTTTCCAGTCTCCGAGGTCACAGCAACAGGGTCACGTCCACTCTTAATAGTAACCAAAGTAGAAGTCAAAATAAAAACAACCTCAATCAAATAAACACCGACAATAATCTGTAACCAATAAGTCGGAATCATTTTCGAAACATCAAAAATAGATAAAATCCCTTCAATCCCTCCGGTCGCCCCAATAGCACCACCACTCAATGACCCAGAAGCAAACATTTCACTCAAAGCTCCAAGAATAGTAGTAATCATCCCAGACAAACCGACAATAATACCAGACAACAAAGGAGCCAAAAAAGTCATATTAGATTTCATATCTGAAATAATATCTGCCAACAAATCATTCAACCTATCATCAATTTTTTTAATATTTTTAATATAATCACTAATTGACATTAAACTTCGAGCCGCAACTTGTAAACCCTTCTTCACAGACTCAGTCAAAACCTTCATAGAAGTAGCAACCAATTGCGAAGGATAAAAAACAACAGCACCACGTTTAGGATCAAAAAGCGCCCTATCAAGACTCATTCCAAGAGAACCAATGTTTTCATTTACAATCCTAAAAAACCCCTCAGTAGCAGTACCCTTCACACTTTCAGCAACTTTAACAAAAGCAATTTCTGCTGGACTCCCATCTCCAATACGATTTCCCAATTGGAATAAAGAAGAAACAAACTCCTTCTCCACTTCTTTATATTTATTCCTAGTAATCAAAATTTCTTCCGTCCGAATTTTAGCTCCTACGACAAAAACAATAGCAATAGAAGCGGGAATAAACAAACTAAGCAACAATGCCCCCGAACCAAACGGGCCACTCAAACCACCAGCGCTATCAGTCAAAATACCAAACACGCCCCCCCCTCCCAAAAAACCCAATCCTAATTGAGACCAAGCATAATCCCGAGTTGTCCCAAGCCAAACAGGAATAGCGGTATAACGCCATAAAAACGGAATCAAGCCCAAAATAAAAAATGGGAATGCCAAAACCACTCCTTTCCAATACCCAGCATTACTCATATATTTACTATACAATGGATTTTTAGACAACAACCCACTCTCTCCATAACCACCAGGTCGTTTCATCATAACCTTCTCAGTTAAAATCAAAACCATGAACGGCACCAATACATTAAAAATTAACAGCACATGATACCACCGTATAGCACCTCCAAGCATAGTCGAAGCCAATGGTAAAATAGCCAAAGCCAGAGTCGGCAAAACGATTCCCAACATATAAACATTAGTTAAAGGGGCCTTAGCTTCATGGGTATATTTTAACATTTTGTCATAAACCCCATCCAGAATAACTTGCAAACTCTTCTCTAAAGTAGCAATTCTACGAGCAAAATCCGGTTCATACAAACTAGACTCAATCAAATGAAACGCCTCAACAAACTCCAAACTATAATCCTTCCACCTTAATAAATAATTATCCACAGACTCCTTAATAGTAGAAAACTTCCCAATCTCAACATCCCAAAAGATTTTTCGAAAATCCAAACTTAATGGTGCTCTCAAATGTTGACTTGCAAACTCAACAGCCTTTTCAAAATTACTTGTATGCTTCATATAAATCACAATATATAAAATAGCTGGCACCATCTCAGCAGAAGCATTCAGTCGCCAACGCATAGCCAATCGTTCTGGAGTTTTTGAGGAATAAAAAAATAAAAAAATCGCCGACAAAAAAACAAGAAATAAAAACATCATAGAAAAAACACCAGTCAACAGCCACAAGGCAACAAAAAAAGCAATCCCTCCAAATAACGTAGAAAATAACAACATAGTAGAAAAAACAACAACCTCACTGGCAGTTATATTTAAATGAGCAATATCAATCGCATTATCAATCCGCTTCTTATCCTTATCCCCAACTTTAATCTTAAATATATTGCCCACAGACTTACACCATCTTTCATATTGCGAAAACTCTGGCACCATTTCCGCTTTAAATTTTCCATAACTTTTACCAAACTTTTTATCAGACTGCTCATTAAACCCTTTCATCTGACGCTCAATTTTCGCGCCATATTTATCCAGAATATCCTCAGTATTTGCCATCCATCACCTCAATAAAACCAAAACAACAATACTCTTAAACTTTCTCCTAATAAAAATAAAACTCTCAAATCTTAACCATGCGTAATAAATTAGCATTAGTGACTACAGTTATTGAAGACAAAGCCATAGCAATCTCCGCAAAAACAGGATTCAACACCCCGCCAATCGCCAAGGGAATAGCAACAACATTATAAGCAAACGCCCAAAATAAATTTTGTTTAATCTTCTTAAAAGTTGCATTAGACAAATTAATCGCTTCAACAAACCCATCAAACTACCCTTCACTAAAACAATATCTCCAGCCTCAATAGCAATATCAGTTCCAGCCCCCATGGCTATTCCCACATTAGCCTCCTTCAAAGCAGGGCATCCTTAACACCATCCCCGACAAAAGCATTCATTCCCCTTCTCTGCAACTCACGAACCCTCCTCAATTTATCCTCTGGCATAACTCCACTCAAAACCTCTCCAATCCCAACCTGTCCAGCAATCGCCTTAGCCGTAACCTCATTATCCCCCGTAATCATAACCGTCTTAAAACCCATCTTATTCAAAATACGAACATATCTATCCAAATCAACTCCTTTCAAAATCAACGATATATTAATATTTTTCATAACTAAAATAGTAGCATCAGCCTTTTGTGAATTCGCAGCCGAAACATCATCATAAATCCCCAACTCACTTTCATAAATCGTAGAAATTTCAGTAGGTATTATATCACTAGCACCAACCAACGACATCATGTCGCCATCGACAGTAACACCAACAAGCTGAAAACCATTATACGTAAACAGAATCAACATAAAAAATCCAATCACAATCACAATTTTTCCTGCACTTCCTAGCCCGAATTCTTTTTACTCATAAACTCCTCCTTTCAAATTTTTTGAAACAATAAAATTTGATTAATGGTTTCCTGAACTTTCTTTCGAAAATTTCATATTTCATAATACTTTCAAAATATCTCCTTATTAAACAATTATTAAACGGAAATCAAGAACCCCTTTCATAACACTTAAAAAGCCAAAACACTTCCCCAAAATATCTACATCTAAAAATGGCAAACATATTAATAACCCCAGCCTGGTTTTTTGATTACGCAATGATTTTCGAGCTAATTTTTGCAATTATAACACTAGCAGTTGGACTCTTCGCATTCAAAATATATAAACTCTCTCAACAACAATCAGTAAAACTCTTCGGAATCTCATTCATATTTATATCCCTACACTATTTTCTTCAATCCTTCCTTAATTTCTCAATTCTATCAACCCTCAATAGAAACATCTGCAATATAATGAAACTTAACAGCATCGAATCATTAAATATAATCGGCGCATACTCCCATATGTTTTTCTTCCTAATAGGATTAATAACTTTAACATATATGACACTAAAAATAAAAAATAAAACAATATATGCCCTGCTCCTAATACTACCTCTCACATCAATCATCTTAGCAGAAAATAAACTCTACATATTCTATGCAATGGCATCAATCCTATTGATATTTATCGCAATCCACTATCTCAAAAACTATCTCAAAAACAAACAAACCAAAACCCTTCTCATCCTAATAGCATTTATATTCCTTCTATTCGGAAACATTCACTTCCTAGTTTCCGTCAATCATGGAACTTATTATGTTATTGGACACTTCCTAGAATTAATCGCATACCTTCTTATTTTATTAAATTTCATACTAGTCCTAAAAAAATGACAAAAAAGAGAGACCGACTCGAAATAATTAGAGACATCCTTTTCACAATAGACAAAAAAAAGGGGGAAATCAAACCAACACACATACTCTATAAATCAAACCTTTCACATCAAATGATGAACGAATATCTAAAAGAACTAATATCTAAAAAATTCATCAAGGAAAATAAAAAGAAAAAAGGTAAAACATATTCTATAATTCAAAAAGGAAAAGATTATCTTAATCAATATAACCTAATCATAGACTTCACAGAATCATTCGGACTAAACTAAACAAGCACTTCTTCAAAACCGATATTGCCCAGCTTCGAACTTAAAACAAAATCATTTTTAGATCTTTACAAAATCAAAACATCTATACCCCACAAGTCGAGCCCCACCACGTCCTACACTAAAGGAAAATATCCCACTAATAAAAATAAAACTCTCAAATCTTATTCTGCTTCAAAGAATCCTCAATATCAAAAGAATAATCCTTCAAATTAACTCTCAACTTACAAAAAGCATCCCCCTTCCTCCAAGATAATTTCAAAACACTATCTCTAGACATATGTAATCTAAACTTACCATTAAATGCCGGATGAGCATTTCTAAACTTCATCAATTCAAACAACCTTTTAACAACGGGTCTTTGCATATTCTTTTCTATCTCTTTTATATTATAATAATGCCTATTAACATCTCTCCCATTTCTAGTTTCATTCAAAAGCTTAACATCATTTTTTCCAACAAAAAGTCCAACATAATATACCTGAGGAATACCAGGTAAAAAGAACTGAATAACCCTAGCACACAAATAAGCCTTATCGTTTTTTCCCAAGGCCGAATAATAAGTAGTATTAACTTGATAAATATCTACATTCTCCGAATTTTTTCCAGAAGCCTTAGCGGTAGAATTCCCGCCGTGTTTGTATATCATAGAAAGCGTCATATTCAACTCCCTTTTAGTCAGCAAGCCCTCAACATCCACAACCCCAAGTCCATCATGAGTATCTAAGGTAGTAAAACAATTATTAGGCCTAATTTTAATCCATTTTTTTAAGCGTCTTGAACTAGAACCAAACAATGTATAAAGAACCATCAATGGCAAAGCAAAATCATATGTATAATCTTCTCTTTTCGCAATCTTTTTCTGAAAATTATAATGACTATGAACTTCTGGCAACATTTTTACATCGTATTTTTTTAAGCTATCTCTAATGTCTTCAATTATATCATAACTTTTTGGCAAAAGAAAACAACTTGTCCCCTCTTTTTTTGCAATATATCCGACAGCATCTAATCTTATAACCTTAGCGCCATATCTTGCAAGTTTCTCAGAAGATTGATACATAATCTTTTTTGTTATATCCGAATTCCAATTTACATCAATTTGCCTAGAACTAAATGTGGTCCACAACTTCTTAACCGAGCCATCATTAAATCTATATTCTGAAAAAGGAGCAGAGAGCCTACGTAGATAAATCTTTTTAGTCAATCTAGAATTAGTATCAAATTTTTTAAAAACATCATTAGCCGACAAAAACAAATCTTTATATTTTGACTTGTCACATTTTTTTAAATAATCTTTAAAATACTTAGATTCTGAAGAAAGATGATTCGCCATTAAATCTACCATTAAATCATATTTAGAAGAAATCTTCTTAATATCTTTCCAGTCTCCAAATTTAGAATCTACCTCTAGGTGCGTCAAAGGACAAAATCCTCTATCTGCCGAAGAAGGATAAAAAGGAAGAATATGAATACCACCAATAGCATCCTTAATATAATTATCCAAAACAAAATTTAAATCTTTAAGATTCGAACCTAAAGAATCTGGATAAGTAATCAGTCCAACCTTATTATTTAATTTCATAAAATTCAATTGAAATTGCCTTTTTAAACTATAACATAACCTTATTTAATAAAAACGAAACAAAAACATCGCAAAAATATAAGCTCTACTCCTTCTCATAAAAACCCCAATAACACCTCCTCTTTAAAATTACTCAAATCCCCAACTTCTTACTCTCTTTTTCTAACCATCTTTTCCATTTTGGAAAAACCTGATCCGAAACAGGCAACCCAACATCCGCAACTACCTCATCACTAATCTGATGAAATGCATTATTGGATTTCACACTAAATTCACTCTCTAAAATTTCAGGCATATTCATCCTCTCAGCAAAATCCACAATCTCTTGCTTAATATTCGATCTCAAAACAACATTATCCCAAACCGCATCCCAATCCCCCGCCCAGCCCTTAACGTTAGAAGCAATCTCCTTCATTATCTCACTATCCCCATTAATCAAATCATCAGTTGGCACAATTTTATCTAACTTTACATCATACCTCATCAAATCAACAAAACCACCTTCTTTCAAAGGATCCTTCTCCCAATGTTTCCGAACCTCCGTAATAGATAAAACTCTTCTCCAGGAATGCAATCCATCAGCACTCTTAATTGGATTAGCAACAATAATCAAATCAGTCGCCTTAAATGAAGTAGCAGGAACACCTAAATCATTAACAACCCTGTCAAAAACTCCATAAGGACTAGCACCATGAATCGTACCCGCAACAACATTAGCTAAGGCCCCAACTCTCATCGCCTCATATAAAGCCTTGGCTTCACCAGAACGAATTTCTCCAACAATCAGACTAGAGTCCCCCAAACGCAAAGAAGCCCGAATTCCCTCCTCAGCTGAAACCTCCACACTCTTCTCCTGACCCAAAGCACTTCGAACCTTCATAGACAAAATATCATAATCCAGCTTTCGCATACTAGACACAGGAAGCTCTAAAGTATCTTCCACCGTAATAATTCTCTTATTAGGCATAATCTCCAAAAGCAAACTGCCGAGTAAAGAAGTCTTCCCACTTGACCGAGTCCCAGCAACCAACATAGTACGAGCCCCATCAATCATAAAACTAAGAAGCCCCGCACCCAAAGAATCCAGCATCCCATTCTTAATAAACAACGGCAAGGTCCAAGGCTTACTCCTATGTCTCCTTAAAGTATAAGCAAGTCCTCCAGCAGAAAGTGGCTGCTGAATAATCGCAACCCTCGCACTCACATCATTCAACTCCAAATTTGTATCCAAAATAGGGTTTGCTTCATCGAGTGCCCTACCAGAAGTCATTCTAAATTTAGCAGCCCACGAATCAGCATCCTCAACTGAAGGTACTAAATTGGAAACACATTCCCCAAATTCATTATGCCTCACAAAAATATTAGATAAACCGACAGGAGCATTAACCATAATATCTTGTAAATCACTATCTTGCAATAAAACCTCCAAAACACCAAATCCAATAGTATACCTTACTAAAATACTCGCAAGACTTTTCATATCCCCATAACTCAAAACCACATTCTTACTACTAGCCAAATCACTAAGCAAATCCCGAGCAACATTAAAAAAAACCTGTCGTGTCCTCTCTGGATCTGAAAATTCTTCAGCAGTAGGCCTATGCTCAATCAAAACATTTCGTGCTAAATTCAATAACATATGATGGTCTTCAGGAAGTAAATATTCTGGGGGAGATAAATGATAAACCAATTTAGCTTTATTTGGTATCTTAAAAATACTCACCAAGCTTTTCATCTCACCCGAACCAATTCTATATTGTTTTATAATCTCAGCATCACTTGGAATCTTGGCAATCATCCGGGTAAATGTAAAATTAGGCATAATATCTGCACGAAAAACTTCACCATAAATTGCACGATCTCCCCTCACATAAGAATCGAAAAACCCCTTTAATTTCTTCACTAAATCCAAATCCTCAAACCAATCAACCAACTTCTCAAGCAATCTAATATACTCTTCCGACTTCCGACTTCCGACTTCCGACTTCCGACTTTGTGCCTTCAATCTAAATAATTTACTTCTTAATTCCCTATAAGCCAAAATAGGATCACTTACCAATAACTCATTAATAATCCTATTAAAAAAAACGTATGCCTCATTATAGTCATCCCCCAACCCGCCTAACCTTTCTGGACTAACAATTTTCTCCTGTTTTATTAAAAAATCTGACAACCCCGCAATCTCCTGTAACATCTTAACCTGGGAAAAATCATAAGAATAATTCCTCTGTTGAACAAAAACAATCCTTATAATACTAGATTCTTCCCTCAAAACACCAATAGTTCGTGCCATAACCTCAGCAGAATCACCAATTGAAGGAACAATACTCGCACCCAAATAATTAATATATAATACATTCTCCCCACTCTCACGAACTATCTCATAAGAATACAACGCCGATTCACTCTTAAACATCATCTTTATTCACCTCAATAAATTACAGCAAAAAGTATATTAAAATATATGTGTCCTAAACAATTATAAACTTCCCCGCTCTAACACAACCATGACACCACCACAAGACACCGACGCCCAAATAAAATTTCTTCTATCAGATTTTAACACAAGACTCAAAGACACAGATGAAAGAAATAAATTAATAAGAGAAAGAGTGCTTTTATTGGGAAAAAATTTAATTTCAATAAGAAAGGAATTAGGAGAAGAAATAAAAAATATTAAACAAGAAAATCTCCAAATACAACAAGATTTAGAAAAACTTAAAAAAACATCCAATGCACTTTTAACAGAATTCGACAAATTTGTAAAACGAGAAGAATTAACCCTAATAGAAAGAATGCTAAAAGATTTCCAACCCCTAGAATTCATGAGAAAAAAAGACATAGAAGAAATGATTAACAAAGAAATAAATACTATAAAATCTAAATAATATAATGGACACACTCGATAGAATAATTCAACTACAACAAAATGAAAAATCAGATGACGAAATTGTGACACAGTTACAAAACGAAGGAATATCTCCTTCAGAAATAAATGACGCCCTAAACCAGGCCAAAATAAAAAATGCAGTTTCACCTCCAGAACCAATTCCAGCTACCGAAACTAATACCCAACAACCAACAACTAATAATCAAACAATGCAACCTTCAATAATGTCAACCCCACAAAATCCCACCCCTCAAGTTCCAATTCAGTCTCCACCTCAACAAACCGAAGAACAGCCCCCACAAGAATATTATACTCCACAACCTCAAGCATATCAAGAACAAGACTACTATCCACAATCAGAAGGATACGGAACCGAAACAATATCCGAAATAGCAGAACAAGTCGTAATTGAAAAACTAGAAGATTATAAGGCAAAAACCGGAGACATTGTATCATTCAAAAACCAAATACAAAACCAAGTTAATAATATAGATGATAGACTCAAAAGAATAGAAAATTCGATAGCACAACTCCAGCAAGCAATTTTGGGGAAAATTGGGGAATATGGAGAAAACTATGCAATGGTACACAAAGACTTAGATAATCTCCACGGAACAGTTGCAAAATTAATGAATCCATTAATTGATAATGTTAACGAAATGAAAAAACTTTCTGAAAATAATTCCTCAAACCCGAGAAAGGCTTAATTCTTAACAACTAAATTTACAATATAAATTTTTTTATAGCGTACATAATAATTCTGCCAAAAAACTAAAGCTGAAAATCAGCCTTTAATCTTCCAAGAAACTACACCAGCTATAGCCAACAACAAAACCATTCCAAACCAATCCGTGTCAAACCAACTTCGAATTATACCCCAGTTTAAAACCCAATTAAAAATATAAGCAGAACTAATAACAAAAAATGCAACAAGTAAACCCAATAAAATCCATGCAAACCAATTATTCTTCCCAAAAAATTTAGCCAAATCAATACCTGGAATAAATGCTAATATCACAATTAAAAAAAACAACCCAATTACAACAACCCCAAACCATGCAGAACCAAATTGCACGAATTCGACCAAATTAGCCTCCACAATAAAGAAACTAGAAAGAATAAACGAAATAAACAACATCACCGCAGGACTATCTCCCAAAATCTTAGTCTTAACAAGAATAGCATGTATAACAATAAATACTAATAAAAAAGAAAAAATAGGCATAAAATATCCAATCGCAGAAGTTGATGCCTCAATCATTTAGTATTCACCCTTGGCAGCCTAGATTTACCACTTTTAATAACATAAGCAATGAGTCCAATCACAACCCCTAAAACCAGAACAGCCCAAAAATTATCACTAAACCATCCACCAAAACCACCATAATTATTCCACTGACCCCAAGACCCAAAAGACCAAATAACAGTTCCAAGAGCAACAATAAAGCCAAAAGGCACCAATATCCCTAAACTATCATCATCATCTGCTTTAGTAAAAAAACCGAGAAAAATCAATAAAACCAAAAAAACACTCAGCCCAACACCAAATCTAGGAAAAATAACGGCATAAAATTCACTAACAAAATCAAATTGCAACGACAATAAACCTAAAGCAACCGCTATAATAGCCAAAATTCCATCGTTGTCATCCCCCAAAATCTTAGTCTTCTTTAAAATGGCAAACACAACCGCAAAAATTAACAAAAACGGAATCACATAAGAAAACACACCCATCTGGTTCCATATATTCAAAACCTCAGTGATAGTCGTAACCATAATTTATACAAACAAATCTTATTTATATATCTTTCTTCCTACTCGGACTTCTTCTTCCCACTAAAAACGGCAACAGCCATGGCCCCTAAAACCAAAACGATCATAACAATATTCATCCAAATATCACTTTTACCCCCAAACGAATCCCAAATCTTAGAACCTAATCCACTCACAAATAAAACAACACCAATAGTAAAAACAGCAGCAATTCCCATAAAGATAAATTTCAGCCACTTAGGCATATTCTCTTCCTTAGACATATCTCCAGCAACAAAGCCATATAAAATTAAAAACACCAAAACAACAGCAACACCAACAGACATCCAAGGCATAAGACTAACAAGAATATCTCTAGGACCCGGGACACCAATTAAAATCAAACCAATAACCATACCAACAATAGCATCAATTTGCGTCTTCCCTTCTCCTAAAATTTTAGACTTCTGTAAAATAGCAAAAATTACCACAAATACAAGTAAAAACGGCAACAACATCTCCGTAAAGATTGGATTATCAAATATCATATTGACCTAAACAATCAAACTTATTTAAACATTACTGTAAATAAAAATTTAAAAATTGATTAAACTAAAAACATTAGAATAAATATATCTCAAAAAATATTAATTCTTTCTGCATAAATAAGCGTTTATGTTAGATATAATATCTCCAGAAACCTTAATTCCTGAACCCGCAATTGGAGCATTATCAGCACCACAACCATGAACACCTATGGCATGACATAAACTATCATCAACCCGAATCCCTCCTATATTATGCCACACAATAGAAAACTAACCCCACCAAAAGCATTAACAATGAATAATCCACCAAAATCTATCAATAACCCAGCAATCAAAAAACATACCTTCTCTCAACATCCGCCACAATCTTCATAATAATGACAATAATAAATACTATAAATGTATTCTCACATCAAAAATTACATCTCTAAATCTTCAGAATCATCAAGCTCACCAAAAGATTCCTCTTCCTGTCTAATCGGAACAGCATTCTTATTAATAATAATAACATCTCCAATCGCTTTAATAAACTGATGTGGAACAATAATACCTCTAGCTCCCCCTAAAACCTCAATCATCCCAGATTCCCTAGAAACAACAATTCTCCAACCATCAATTTTATTATCAATCAGGTTCATCTCCTCAACAACACCAAATAAATCCCCAGAATCAGTATAAACTCGTCGCCCAATTACATCGCTCATTCGTTTTATCCTTAACATAAAACACCAACTCCGATTCCATTTAAATACATTTCTATACTCTAAAATACAAAATAACAAACAAAAACAACGACAACTTTATAAAAATACCAAAACTAATCCCTCTATGGACAAAAAAGAAATAGCGACAATAATTTTAGCGACAATAATTTTAGCTCTAACTGTTTCATTCAAAGACACCACTATATTTTACACAAGCGCTCTATCTTTCCTAATAATAATCTCGATAAATATAATAACCAAAAAAATAGTTGGATACAATCTGGAAACCGATGTAAAAACAAAATTTTGGACATGGTATCAATTTGGATTTAGAAAAGATATGCATTTTAAAACTCCGATTCCAATGATATGGCTACCTCTCTTGTTGGCTTTATTTACAAAGGGTCAAATACTCTGGCTCGGAATTTTAGAATTTGATATCAAAGCAAAAGCAGAAAGAGTCGCAAAAAGACACGGATTATATAGATTCACTCAAGTAACAGAATGGCATATGGCATGGATTGCAGTTTGGGGATTAATTGCAAACCTATTATTTGCCATCGCAGGATATATCGCAGGATATGAACTATTTGCAAAACTTTCAATATACTTTATAGCATGGAATATAATCCCAATAGGTAGACTAGATGGATCGAAAATATTCTACGCAAGCCGGGCCCTCTGGATAACAATATTCACAATAACACTAATAGTTCTGGGCTGGGGCTTAATTATATAATGTCAAAACAAAAACTTTTTACGATAAGAAATCTTCAAAGAAACAACTTCTCACTAATTTTATCAGGAGGCTCCTCTCTGGGATTAGCACATATAGGAACAATAAAATTTCTAGAAGAAAACAAGCTCCACCCTTCAGAAATAATCGGAACCTCAATGGGAGGTATAATTGGTGCACTCTACTCAATCGGCAACACATCTGAAACAATACAACAAAAACTCAAAAACTTAAGAACCCATGATCTCTTCGAAATAAAATACCTTCAAGGAAGAGTTGATTATAAAAAAGCAAAAATATTACTAAAAAATTTATTCCAAAATAAAAAAATTCAAGACACAAAAATATCATTAAAAATAGTTGCAACAAAACTAAAAGACGGTGAAGAAAAAATATTCACAAAAAAAGACAACATAAAAATATACGATGCAATTCTCGCATCAATAGCTATACCAGGAGTCTTACACATAAAAAAAATAAAAGGAGAAGTATATATTGATGGAGGCGTCAGTTCAAATCTACCAATTGAAGCAGCAAAAAGGAAGAACATCAAACTAGCAATAAATGTTTTAAACAAAAAAAGAGGAAATTACTATTACAAAAACCCAAAAAACAACTTTATAAAAAACGTCAAAACAAAATTCGAAATAATAAGAAGATCTTTACGATACCATATACTAAACCAAACTAAAGTAAAAATTTCCCAAACTAAAAAATTAATTCTAATAGAACCAAATCTTAAGAAATTTAATCCATTCAAATTAATAAATCACAAAAAAATAATACGAACAGGATATCTTGAAACTAAAAAATATTTTGATAATGCAGAGAAAATAAAAAGAAAAGTAAAAAGGAAGAAAAGTAAAACTCCTATAGAAAAAATAATGGATTTCCCAATAAAAGAAACCAAAAAAATATTAAAGGATATTAAAAAACTTAAATAAAACAACAATTTTATAGTACTCAAAAAATCTTTCAAAATTTATAAACCTATTTTACCTCACCCAAAAATGAAAGAATTAAAACTAACTCCCAGAGAATACCAATCCACAATATTCCAAACCTGCAAAGAAAAAGACTGCCTCGTAATCCTCCCAACCGGAACAGGAAAAACCCTCATAGCACTAATGCTCACAATTCAACGATTCAAAGCCTACCCCCTCCAAAAAATCCTAATACTAGCCCCAACAAAACCATTAATAGAACAACACTTCGAATCTTTCAAAAAAAACCTCCCAGAAGATTGGGCAGATATGCAACTTTTCACAGGAAAAACTAACTCTAAAAAGAGAAAAGAAATCTGGGAAACTGCTGAATTCATATTCTCAACCCCGCAATGCATAGCAAACGACATCAGAAAAGAACTCTACTCCCTCAAGAAAGTCTCACTCTTAGTAGTAGACGAATGTCATCGTTGCCTCAAAAACTACGCTTATAATAAAATCACACAACGCTACAAAATA
>VAPK010652209.1_pt1 | contig 31832 bp, 27 predicted proteins | sample 3395031 | NCBI WGS metagenome assembly VAPK01 (sample SAMN08290443, study PRJNA428436) | hydrothermal vent metagenome | isolation source: Deep-sea hydrothermal vent chimney 1 | place: Pacific Ocean: Juan De Fuca Ridge
GAACCTGAGGATTCAGGTAAAGTGATGTGGTATCGCGAAGATACCAAAGGCCAGATCTTGCAAGAAGGGATCAATGAAGCGGGCGCGATGTCTGAATGGATATCCGCGGCAACCGCCTATTCAAACTATGACATCAATATGGTGCCATTTTATATCTACTATTCTATGTTTGGTTTCCAACGGATTGGTGATTTGGCATGGCTAGCGGGTGATATCCAGGCAAAAGGCTTCTTGATCGGCGCCACAGCAGGGCGTACCTCACTGAATGGGGAAGGCTTGCAACATCAAGATGGCCATAGCTTAATCCAAGCGAACACGATTCCAAACTGTATCAGCTACGATCCAACTTATGCCTATGAAATGGCGGTGATTGTGCATGATGGTTTCCGTCGCATGTATGAAGAGCAAGAAAGTGTGTTCTATTACATTACGGCGATGAATGAAAATTATACCCATCCTGCGATGCCAAAAGGCGCGGAAGCAGGTATCTTGAAAGGCTTGTATCAGCTTAAAACGGGTGGTAAGCATAAATTAAAAGCCCAGTTATTGGGTAGTGGTACGATTTTACGTGAAGTAGAAGCGGCGGCTGAGATGCTTGAGAAAGACTGGAAAGTATCTGCCGATGTGTGGAGCGCGACCAGCATCAATGAATTAACGCGTGAGGCGATGGATGTTGATAGATATAACCGTTTGCATCCCACCGCTGACAATAAACATAGCTATATTGAAGCATGTTTAGATAAGCAGCCAGGCGTGGTGGTGGCGGCAACAGACTATATGCGTTTATATGCGGAGCAACTTCGTCCTTGGATTAAAGCGCCTTATACCGTATTAGGTACAGATGGTTTTGGGCGCTCAGACACGCGTGAGAAATTGCGTAGCTTCTTCGAGGTTGATCGTTATCATGTTGTGGTGGCCACGCTGGATACCTTGGCAAATAATGGCGATATCAAAGCGGATGTCGTTGAAAAAGCGATTAAACAATACAAAATCAATGCAGATGCATTGAATCCGACTAAAAGATAAGGCATCGAAATGGCAGATTTAATTGATTTAGTGGTTCCCGATATCGGTGATTTTGATGAGGTCGAAATTATCGAGGTATTAGTGTCTGTTGGTGATACGGTTGAGGAAAACCAAGATCTCATCACTTTGGAATCCGATAAGGCGGCAATGGAAATTCCCGCTTCACATGCAGGTGTGATTAAAGAGTTCAAAGTGGCGATGGGTGATAAGGTCAAAGAAGGCTCTGTTATTGCCGTGATTGAAGCAAGTGCTGGGGCAGCAAGCACACCAGAAGCTGCTCCAAAAGTAGAAGAAAAAGCAGCCACTGCACCTAAAACAAAAACTGCACCGGTTGCAGCAGTCGAACCTGAATTAGTTGAAAGCATTCCCTTTGCACCGGATACAAAATCTGGTGCAAAACATGCGCATGCGTCGCCTTCGGTGCGTCAGTTTGCCCGTGAACTAGGTGTTGTGCTTAGTACGGTGAGTGGTTCTGGCGTAAAAGGTCGGATCACGAAGGCAGATGTACAAAATTTTGTGAAACAAAAAATCAATGCCCCTGTAGCTGCTGCCGGTGGCGCTGCAATTCCACCTGTGCCAGTAGGAAATTATGGAAAGTTTGGTGAAATTGAAAGCGTTGAACTCTCTCGTATTAAGAAAATTTCAGGCAAGCATTTACACGCCTGTTGGTTAAATATCCCCCATGTCACGCAATTTGATGAAGCTGATATAACCGAGCTAGAAGCATTCCGAAAAGGGCAGAAAGATTCTGCAGCGAAACAAGGTGTGAATTTAACGCCGTTGGTATTTATTATGAAGGCCGTTGTGGCGAGTTTGAAACGTTATCCTGAGTTGAATGCATCGCTGAGTGAAGATAAAGAAACGCTGATTGTGAAAAGTTATTACAACATTGGTGTCGCAGTCGATACGCCAAATGGTTTGATGGTGCCGGTGATTAAAGATGTGGATAAAAAAGGCTTTATAGAATTGGCGGGTGAATTAGGCGAAATCAGTGCGCGGGCACGTGATGGCGCATTAACGGCGAAAGACTTACAAGGCGGCACATTCTCAATTTCTAGCTTAGGCGGTATCGGTGGTAGCCACTTTACCCCCATTGTGAATGCGCCTGAAGTGGCGATCCTCGGCGTCGGTCGGCATAAAATGGCACCAGTGTGGGATGGTAAAGAATTTCAACCGCGTTTGATGTTACCGCTGTCGGTTTCTTATGATCACCGCGTGGTCGATGGTGCGATGGGTGCGCGGTTCACAACCTGCCTCAGCCAAACATTATCTGATATTAGAAAGGTGATGTTATGAGTACGATTGAAATAACCGTCCCCGATATTGGTGATTTTGATGCAGTAGAAATTATTGAAGTATTGGTCAGCGTTGGCGATGAGATCGAAGCGAATCAAGATTTGATTACGCTTGAATCAGATAAAGCTGCGATGGAAATTCCCAGCACAGAATCTGGCAAGATTATCAGTATGAATGTGGCAGTGGGTGACAAAGTGGCAGAAGGTGCCGTGATCTTAACGCTAGAAGTGGCAGCTAAGGCTGAAACAGTGCCTAAAGCTGCACCGGTAGCAGCGACAACACCTGAAAAAATAGCGCCCACACCCACTGCGGTTAGCAGTGCTGCTGGTGATGCAGATATCCAAGCCGAAGTATTAGTATTAGGCTCAGGCCCTGGCGGCTATACAGCAGCTTTCCGTGCGGCAGATTTAGGCAAGAAAGTGGTGATGATCGAGCGCCATGAGCGGATCGGTGGCGTGTGTTTGAATGTGGGCTGTATACCGTCAAAAGCGTTATTGCATACCGCTCAAATTATCAATGAAGCAGCCGATATGGCGCCGCATGGTGTGACCTTTGCAAAGCCCGATGTTGATATTCGTAAAATTGAATCATGGAAAAATAGCATTGTTGAAAACCTAACGGGCGGTTTAGTCGGTTTAGCAAAACGCCGTAAAGTCACGATTATTCAAGGCGAAGCACGTTTTTCTGGTTCACATACGATGAAAGTGACCACCAAAGACGGCGAGCAAACTATTGGTTTTGAAAAATGTATTATCGCAGCGGGTTCTCGGGTTAGTAAAGTGCCTGTATTCCCCAATGATGATCCTCGGATGATGGATTCTACGGATGCCTTAGATTTAGAAGAAGTGCCAAAAAGCTTATTAGTGATTGGTGGCGGTATTATCGGGCTAGAGATGGCAACGGTATATAACGCATTAGGCTCTAAAATCACGATTGTGGAAATGCAAGATGGCTTGATTCCCGGTGCAGATAAAGACATTGTGAAACCCTTATTGAAAAAGGTACAAGGCCAATACGAAGCAATTTACTTGAATACCAAAGTGGCGAGCATTGAGCCGCAGAAAAAAGGCTTAAAAGTTACGCTGGAAGGCAAAGATGCGCCTGATACCGTTACCTTCGATAAGATTTTAGTGGCCGTTGGCCGCTCGCCTAATGGCAAATTGATTGATGCCGATTTAGCGGGTGTTGCCGTTGATGACTATGGCTTTATCAATGTTGATGCCCAGATGACAACTAATGTGCCGCATATCTATGCCATTGGCGATATTGTTGGCCAACCTATGTTGGCGCATAAAGCAGTGCATGAAGCCAAAGTGGCTGCGGAAGTGATTGCCGGCCATAAATCAGCCTTTGATCCGATGACAATTCCATCAGTTGCCTACACGGATCCCGAAGTGGCTTGGATGGGCTTAACTGAAATTGAAGCGAAAGCGCAAGGCATTGACTATGTGAAAGGGGCCTTCCCTTGGGCGGCCAGTGGTCGTAGCTTGAGCTTAGGCCGCGATGAGGGCTTGACCAAAGCTTTATTTGAAAAAGAAACAGGTAAGATCATCGGTGCGGGAATTGTAGGGCCGAATGCAGGCGAACTCATTGCAGAGGCCGTATTAGCGTTAGAAATGGGCGCGGATGCAGAAGATATTGGCTTAACGATTCACCCGCATCCTACGCTGTCAGAAACATTGGCATTTGCTGCTGAAATGGCAGAAGGTACTATTACTGATTTGATGCCGCCTAGAAAAACGCTACACTCCAAATAAATAGATTTGTCATCTCAACAAGAAGGAGAGATCTTATTAAACCTAAAAGATTCCTCCCTACTGTCGGAATGACAGTGCCACGGATTAAGTATGCCTGAAAAAATATCACCTTTACGTCCGCCGCTTAAATGGGCGGGCGGTAAACGCTGGTTACTTCCAAAGCTTAGCAAAGTTTGGGAAAAACATATAAAGGCGCATCCGAATACCAGGCTAGTTGAGCCTTTTTGTGGCGGCTTATCGGTTGCGCTTGGGTTGCAGCCTAAAACCGCATTACTTAATGATGTGAATGCCTCCGTTATCAATTTCTATCAGCAAATTCAGCAGGGCCTAACCCTCAATATTGCCCTCGAAAATGATGAAGCAGCTTATTACGCACAGCGTAAGAAATTTAACGAACTCAATCAAGCGGGTGGCTCGGATAAGATAACCGCACAGCTATTCTATTATCTGAATAGAACAGGCTATAACGGTCTCTGTCGCTTTAACCAATCAGGTGGTTATAATGTGCCCTTTGGACGTTATAAAACCATCAATTATCAAGCTGACTTTTTGGCATATCAAGATCTCTTATCGCAATGGGAATTTGCCAATCAAGATTTTGAAGCCTTGGATTTAAAATCGGGAGATTTTGTGTATGCGGATCCGCCTTATGATGTGCCGTTCCGTCAATATTCGCAGCAAGGTTTTGCTTGGGGAGATCAAATTCGTTTGGCGGAATGGTTGGTGAAACATGACGGACCCGTTGTCTTATCTAATCAAGCAACACCACGAATTAAAGTCTTATACCGAGATTTGGGTTTTAAACTCAGCTATCTTGATGCGCCAAGGCGTATTAGTTGTAAAGCCAGCGGCCGACATGCTGTTAAAGAAGTGATAGCAACCCACAACCTTTGATATAATAACGCCTTCTCACGAGTCGTCTTTTCCGCCATTCCGGCGTTAAAAACAGTCTCAAAATGCTCACTTACCCATGTAAGCTGCGCTTTTTCGACTATTTTTGCCTTGGTATGACGAAAAATACTTATCGTGAAAAGGCATTATCGGTTGTAATTTAATTGAACGGGAACAAAGCTTCATGGCGAATAAAAAGAAAGTAGTGCTGGCATATTCTGGTGGTTTGGATACCTCTGTGATCCTGAAATGGTTAGAAGATGAATATGACTGCGAAGTGGTGACGTTTACTGCTGATTTAGGGCAGGGCGAAGAAGTTGAACCCGCGCGCGCTAAAGCAGAGGCCATGGGCATTAAAGAAATCTATATTGAAGATTTGCGCGAAGAATTTGCCCGCGATTATGTGTTCCCCATGTTTCGCGCCAATACGATTTATGAAGGTGAATATTTACTCGGCACCTCGATTGCGCGGCCATTGATTGCCAAGCGTTTGGTTGAAATTGCACAAGAAACCGGTGCGTTTGCTATTTCGCATGGCGCAACGGGCAAAGGCAATGACCAAGTGCGGTTTGAATTAGGGGCTTATGCCTTGATGCCTGATGTGCAAGTGATTGCGCCATGGCGTGAGTGGGATTTGAACTCTCGTCAGAAACTCCTTGATTATGCAGCAGAACATGGCATTGCAGTCGAGATGAAACGCGGCAAAAAATCACCTTATTCAATGGATGCCAACTTGCTGCATATTTCATATGAAGGCGATATCCTAGAAGATCCTTGGAATGAGCCAGAAGATGATATGTGGCGTTGGAGCGTGTCTCCTGAAAAAGCACCCGATGAAGCAACCTATCTCGAGTTTGACTATCTGAAGGGCGATATCGTCGCTATTAATGGCAAGGCGATGTCACCGGCCACGGTTATGGAATATCTGAATGAAGTGGGTGGCGCCAATGGCGTGGGTCGCTTAGATATGGTTGAAAATCGCTATGTGGGCATGAAAGCGCGCGGTTGTTATGAAACCCCAGCGGGCACGATTATGTTGCCAGCCCATCGCGCCATTGAATCGATTACGCTTGATCGCGAAGTCGCGCATCTAAAAGATGAGCTCATGCCGCGTTATGCCAATCTGATTTATAACGGTTATTGGTGGTCTCCAGAGCGTGAAATGCTGCAAGAGATGATTGATAAATCGCAAGAACATGTGAACGGCAAAGTGCGTTTGAAACTCTATAAAGGCAATGTGACCGTTGTGGGTCGTGCATCGGATACCGATAGCTTATTTGATGAATCGATTGCGACCTTTGAAGATGATGACGGTGCCTATAATCAGCAAGATGCAGAAGGGTTTATTAAGCTGAATGCATTGCGCTTGCGGACGTTGGCGAGAAAGCGCTAATTTATCGTGATATCCTACCCTAGGATTTCAAGAAGGATCTTGGCATCAGGGATCGATGGTCTTACTATGGCGATTTTAGCTCTCGTAATATTATCTTTTGGCTCAGGTTTTGGCTTACAAGGGGGGTACTCTGTCTTATTTGTGGGCCTCCTAGTTTTCTTACTCGAACCATTATTGGTATCGTTCACGGGGGGCTCTTTCGGCCACCATATTCTGGGAATAAAAGTAGTGGATAAGGCAAGCGGGAAGCCTATTAATATATTTCCTGCCATAATTAGATTCGTCATTAAAATACTTTTTGGAACGTTCGCTTTTTTGTCTATTAATACAACAAAACAGTATCAAGCTCTTCATGATCTGTCGGTTGGCTCTATCGTTGTGTTAAAAAATCCAAACAATCTGCGGGCTCATGAAATATTGGGCGAAAATATTATCGAAGAAGAAGGTTATATGTATCCGTCTAGCGTGCGTAGGATATCAATGATGCTTGCTTATAATTCTATGACTTTTGTTTTGTTAAGCATTTCTAACGTACTATTTCTGTCAGAGTCTTGCCTCTATGAAAATATGTGTTCTGAATTTGAGTATATTACTTCCCTGATTATGAGTATGTTGTGGATTATTTTGATTTTTGCAATTGTTATATTATGCTGGAAAGGGTTACTATTCGGCTGTAGGCGAATCAGTTCCGATCAGCCGTAACACGAGCGCTAAACTAATCCAACTTCTGCTCCCAACCCACAACAACATCATTATCCAGCGTAATCCGTAATTCATAGCGGTTGCCGCGTTGGTGATCGTATTTCCAGATTTCTTTTTTCTTAGTTTTGAGCACTTTGACATCAATATCTTCGGGTTCGCCGATGGCATCGATCAATTGTTCAGCGGTTTGGCCTTGCCAGAATTGGCGGCGCATGATGTTATCCACCACTTCTTTATCCTGATATTTCGCCATGAGATTTTTAGAGCGCACGTGTTTTAGGATTGCACGAATAATAAGCAAGAGGGTGATGATGCTGACCACACCCAATGCAAGTATGGGCCAGCCATAGCTATTTTGTAGGTGATAGATGCCGTAGGCAGGTAATCCCAGTAAGCCTAGCCATAGGATGGTTCTTAATAGTATTTTGATGGTGTATTCTCCGCAAATAAGAACTTGAGCATTTAAGTTTTTGCCTAATCAAGATGTATTAATCATCATTAAATCGGGCAACAGCATGGATTGCAAGCAAGTTTAATCTTTTTCTTATGAAATATTCACATTTTAATAAAGCTTACATATTGTTGGTAGGTTATAATTTGCATCTAAATTTAGATATAACTCTCTTTTAATAGAAATAAGGCGTCGATAATAAAATGAATAGAACTAAGAATAGTTTATTATGTGGTTTGATTTTCATCACCTCTTCAATATTTGGCATGCAAGCTAATGCGGCACCTTTTAGCACGACCTTTGATGCAAGCGCAGAAGGCTGGTTTCTAACGAACCAGAATACGGGTACACCGATAGTAGACCCTATGAGTTATTCAGGAGATGGGACAACTGCGAGCCTTGGATGTGCTATTACGACCACAGGACTTTCTAATATTAGTATTGCAGGGGCCAGCCCAACAGGGACGAATTATGCTGCTGATGTAGATTCCACCGGTGGCATTACATGGTTCCGCAGCCCTGATTTGGGTGGTTTGGATATGGCCAGTACATTAGGCGGCACGGTCTCTTTTTCCTCATATACTTATCAACTTGTCCCTACTCCAGGCGGCCCACCACCGGGTGGATGGACAGAAACAGCAGCACCGAATAACACAGATGGTCATATGAAAGTAGAGCTTGAAGGTACAAATGGTACCGTTGTTCAACTGATCACGGCTTCTTCTTTTGACAAAACGCCTTGGCAAGCTGGAAATTGGATCGATTTTTCTTTTCCTATTGATGATGCCAGTTGGACTGGGACACTAGCAGATTTAAATGGGGTGCTTGCTTCTGTCAGAAACATTAGAATTAGGGCGGAATTTATATTTGGTGGTAATTCTAATGTGTGTAGTACAACTGAATATTTTGCGCTTGATGAGTTTAGAATGAATGATCCTGCAGCCCCTAGCTTAATTGTTGACAAACCTGCGCCCACCAATGCCGATGAAGACGGCAGCGGCACGGTGACAGTGGGCGATACATTGACTTATACAATCACGGCAACAAACAATGGGAATGTGGATTTAAACAATGTGATTGTCAGCGATCCTTTAATTACCCCAACAGCAGGGACAACGCCTTGTGCAACCGTTGCGCCAGCAGGGATCTGTACTTTAATCGGCACATACCAAGTATTACCTGCTGATCTCACGATAGGCCAAATATTTAATACGGCTACAGCAGATAGTGATGAAACAGGCGCCGTAACCGAGACGGAAACAACAATAGTTGTGGCATCGCCAATAGGCCCAGCCCCAGCGATGATTCCTGTTTTAAACAAATGGGCATTGCTATTATTGACATTGCTATTAGCGCTTTCTGTTCGGCGATATCAGTTCAGATAAACGCCATATAAACCTTACTTTTTACCCTTAAGTTGGGCTAATTTAGCCGCACCGTAGGCGGCTTCGGTTTGCGTCGCTATTGCAACGGGAACGGCGTGGTGCTGCTGACGGATTGTTTGCCAGCTTGGATTATTAGCGCCACCACCGACGGTGTTAATCTGTTTTATGGGTGATGCACCTGCCTGGATGAGTGCTTGATAGCCTTCGGCTTCGATTCGGGCGATGCCTGATAACAACCCATGTAGAAACAGACTGTCGCTGCGCGGTCTGGGGGCAAGTTCTGGTGATTTGTTTGGCGCATAAACTGGGAAGCGTTCACCGGTTTTGAGCAGGGGGTAATAATACGGTGGCGTTTGATTCAGATTTATTTGTTTGCTCAACGTTTCTATTTCAGCCGTATTGAAATAATGGGCGATCACTGCGCCGCCCGTGTTCGAGGCGCCACCGACTAGCCAATGATTGCCGAGCCGATGACTGTATACACCTTGTTTAGGTAGGAAAATAGGCTTATCTGAAATAAGTTTGAGCACCAGCGTTGAGCCGAGCGAGGTGACGGCATCGCCAGGTTGATTTGCACCGGTGGCAATCAATGCGGCAATGCTATCTGTGGTGCCTGCGATTAGGGTGGGAGGGTGTGAGAGCTTAAATTCATGGGTGAGTGTATCAGAAAGGACACCAATGGCTGTGCCGGGCGGTACGACTTGCGGCAGAATATTCATATCTAATAAATTTTCCATCCAATCTGGCCATTGTTGTTCGATGGGATCATAACCTGATTTAAGGGCGTTATTTTCATCGCTAATACTGAGCGACGCACCGAGCTTAAAATTTATCCAGTCGGCTTGATGTAGGAGTTTTCGATTAGGCGTGTTATTGGTTTGTTGTAATAAATGCAATGTTTTGGCAAGACCACTTTGTGCACCGTGGGCACCACTTTCTTCGGGTGCATATTTTGCTATCTTGTCAGCTTGTTCGGCAACCGCATGGTGATACATGAGAATGGGTGTGCGTGGTTTGCCTGTGTCATCCGTCAGCATAACAGAGCCTGATGTGGCGGCGACTACGATAGATTCAATCGTCCAGCGAGTATTGCAATCAGATATTAACTGCTGTAGACAATGATAAACAGCTTGCCAATGCAAGATGGGATCTTGGCTTGTATCGGCACAATGAACGAGTGCAATACGGCTTGAGGCAATAATATCGCCGCTTTCATCAATCGCGATAGCCCGGCAACCTGAGGTGCCGAGGTCAATACCAATAAAAGCGGATGGTGTTGGCATGAAGAATATCGTCATTCCCGCGGAGACGGGAATATAGGACGGCTAAATCAAGGTAAAACCACTTGCTCAGGCGCGGCCCAGTCTACTTTCCGATGTTCAACAACAACCGAGGTATACACGCCACCACGGACATTAAACACGCCAGTGACACGCATAAAACGAGGATTGCATGCCGCCACTAAATCATCTAGGATTTGATTAGTGACCTTTTCATGGAAGGCACCTTCATCACGATAAGACCAGATATAGAGTTTATAGGATTTGAGTTCTACACAAAGTTGATCGGGCACATATTCAAGCTTGATTTCCGCAAAATCAGGCTGGCCTGTTTTGGGGCATAGGCAAGTAAATTCTGGGGTATCGATGCGAATCGTGTAGTCCCTTTCAGGGCGGGCATTTTCGAAGGTTTCAAGTTGTTTGCTAGGTAAGGTAGACATAAAGGTTCTCAATAAAGTGCTTTCGTATTATAGTAGTCGTTATATGTGACTATTATCCCTTAGTTAATGGATTATGACTATGCTTGAGTTTGTTGTTCTATGCGTTATTGCAGTGGCAGGCTGGCTTTTTTGGAAAAAAAAGGCAGATACGCGTGGCCGCATGCGTCAATCTGTGTCGCCCCGGCAAGAACCCACTATTACAACAATAGAAGGCCCCATCATTAAACGCACTGCGCCAGATCAAGTTGAGCTAAATCTAGACCCATTGAATATGCCCTTATGGGCTGATGCGCAAGGCGAAAAACCAAATGAAGAGGCGATAACTGAAGATCAGTATGGGGATGTAGATGTTGAAGCAGAATTAGATGCCGCATTGGATGAATTGCAGGCAGAAATAACACCTGCGGAAGAGGCGGGAACAGCTGCGCCAGCGCCTGAAAGTAAGATAATTGCATTTGCTGTTATGTCTTTAGTGGGTAAAACTTTTTCTGGTGAGGATGTATTGAGTTTGTTCTCAGATTTGGATTTAACCTTTGCAGAAGGTTCTGGGTTTTATGTTAAAGCAGAAGCAAATAATGTGAACAAGCCCTTGTTTACTATTGCGAATATGGTAACGCCAGGCACTTTTGATCCCACGATTTTCGTGAGCCAAACCACGCCAGGTTTATTACTTTTTACGCGTTTAGACACCCATGCACTTGCATGGAAGCAATTTGAGGCGATTGTTGAAACTGCAGAGACATTAACCGAACGATTAGATGGTGTGTTATGTGATGAGCAGCATAAAGCGATTAGTGCTGAACATATGGTTGAAATTCAAAATGATGTGGCTGCCGTCGTTGCCACTTATTCACGAGATAGCTAAAGCGTATGGCTGTTCCTGCTGATACCGCGGCACAGGTTGCGAGATTATCAAACTTAATAAATGAATATAACTATCAATACTATGTAATTGATAACCCTAGTGTTACTGATTCCGAATATGACCGATTAATGCGCGAATTACAAGCATTAGAAACCGCCCACCCCAGTCTATTAAATCCTACTTCCCCAAGCCAAAGAGTGGGCGGAATTGCAGCAAAACAGTTCGATCAAGTGCATCATGAAGTGCCTATGTTGTCTTTGGATAATGCCTTTGATGAAGTGGAAATTGCTGCTTTTGATCAACGTGTGCGTGAATGGCTAAACACATCTAAAAATATTGAATATATTGCAGAACCAAAATTGGATGGTTTGGCGATTAGTTTGCGATACGAACAGGGCGTGTTAGTGCAAGCCGCCACGCGAGGGGATGGGCGTATTGGAGAAGATGTGACGGCTAATGTCCGTACGATTGCCGCAATTCCTTTACAGTTACGTGGTGATGGTTGGCCGGCCACATTAGAAGTGCGTGGTGAAATTTACATGCCAAAAGCAGGTTTTGAAGCGCTAAACACCGCTCAATTAACTGACAATAAAAAACCTTTTATGAATCCACGAAATGCGGCAGCTGGGTCTTTGCGCCAATTAGATTCAACTATTACGGCAGCGAGACCGCTGACAATGTATTGCTATGGTTTCGGGGTATGGTCAGGCACGACACAACCAACCACACATTTGGCGATGATGAAACAATTAGCCGAGTGGGGTTTTCGGGTGTCTCCAGAAAGTCAGCCAGTATCCGGTTTGGCTGCTTGTGTTGCTTATTTCTCTGCCATGGGTAAACGACGTGATCAGCTGGGTTATGATATTGATGGCATCGTATTTAAGGTGAATGACTTTGCCTTGCAAGGGAGATTAGGATTTGTTTCTCGCGCACCGCGCTGGGCGATTGCATTTAAGTTTCCGGCGCAAGAAGAAATGACGGTTGTTGAAGATATTGAGATTCAAGTGGGGCGAACAGGCGCCTTAACCCCAGTTGCACGATTAACACCTGTATTTGTGGGTGGCGTGACCGTTAGCAATGCGACCTTACATAATGAAGATGAAATCGCTCGTAAAGATGTACGAGTAGGTGATACGGTGATTGTACGCCGTGCCGGCGATGTGATCCCTGAAGTCGTGAAAGTGGTGTTGGCGAAGCGTCTAGTGGAAAGTCAGGCGTTTATCATGCCAATACTCTGTCCTATTTGCAGTTCGCATGCAATACGTGAAGAAGGCGAAGCGAAACGGCGCTGCCAAGGCGGCTTATTTTGTGAGGCACAACGAAAAGAGGCGATTAAACACTTTGCCTCACGCAAAGCGTTAGATGTAGATGGCTTAGGCGATAAGCTCGTTGCGCAATTAGTAGATGCAGATTTAATTGCTGACCCAGCTGATTTATTTTCACTAACGGTAAACCAAGTTGCCAATTTGGACCGAATGGCAGAAAAATCGGCCCAAAACTTGGTGGCGGCGCTCGACAAGGCAAAACATACGCGTTTTGCGCGCTTTTTATTTGCGTTGGGGATTCGCGAAGTCGGCGAGACGACCGCGAGGTCGTTAGCACAGCATTTTTTAACCTTAGATGCTTTAATGTCCACAGATGAAGCGACACTGATTGAAATAGAAGATGTCGGGCCGATTGTTGCGAAGCGTATTGTGACTTTCTTCGCAGAAGACCATAACCGCACGGTCGTTGAACGGCTGTTGATAGCAGGTGTAGATTGGCCAGCAGAAGAACAGAAAACAAGCCACAGCCCATTAAATGGTAAAACGGTTGTATTGACCGGCACGTTGACGACCTTATCGCGCAGCGAGGCAAAAGAGAAATTATTGGCATTGGGGGCAAAGGTAGCCGGCAGTGTGTCTAAGAAGACAGATTTTGTGGTGGCAGGTGCAGAAGCCGGCTCAAAATTGACCAAAGCAGAAAGCTTAGGGATTAAGGTGTTAACAGAGTCAGAAATGCAGGAATGGTTTATATGAGTGCTTTAGCGGATGCGATCAAGAAGGTGGCCACTGGGCCGCATCTAAGCAAAGATTTAACCTTTGATGGAGCACACGATGCCATGGCTGAAATTTTAACAGGTAATGCTGATCCCGTACGCGCCGCTATTTTTTTGATAGCGCTACGGATGAAGCGAGAAACCGATATTGAAAATTGGGGCATGTTATCTGCGATACGTGCTGTGACCAACCATGCGATTGCAGACGTCGATACACTTCTAGACTTGGCCGATCCTTATAATGGCTATAATCGGCATTGTCCTATTGCGGCTTTCTTGCCTGCTGTATTGGCAGCTTGTGGCCTGCCAACTGTATCGCAAGGTGTGGTTGAAATGGGGCCCAAATTTGGGGTGACGCATGTGCAAGTATTAGCGGCAGCAGGGATTAAAGTAAATTTAACCGTTGAGCAAGCAGCGGAACAAATAAGTCAACCTACAATAGGCTGGGCTTATCTTGATCAAGCACAAGCAACACCAGCTTTATTTGCACTAAAAGACTTACGGACACAAATTATTAAACGCCCTAGTTTATCGTCTTTAGAAAAACTAGTGAAGCCACTATCTGCACGCGGAGATACCCATTTATTATTGGGGTTTGTACATAAGGCTTATCCACCGATGCTTGCTGATTTAGCCGCGCGAGCAGCCTATGCCTCCGCTTTTATGGCACGCGGATTGGAAGGCGGCATAATTCCGACGTTACGCGAGGCCTCACAATGCTATCAATGGTTTCACAAGGGAGATTTAGTGAAAATAAATTGTGATCCATTGGTCGCCAATATCAATCAAACAACACGCGGTTTAAAGCCTTCAACTGACGCAGTCACTGCAGCTGAAACTGCACGGCTAGGTTTGAGCGCCTTATCAGGGGAGCGCGGAGTGGCTTACGATAGTTTAGTATATGGTGCTGCATTGGCATTATCGCATTGTGAGATTGAATCGAGTTTAACGATTGCATCGGATAAGGTAAGAACCGCATTAGATAATGGTGCTGCATTGGCGCATTTCAACGCAGCAAAAGGATGAAAAATGATTAGCCAAAAAGAATTTGAAATTATAACGTCGGGGCGTGAGACCATTAATTTAACGACCGAAGTGCAGGCCGTGGTGGCAGCATCTGGAATTGAAATTGGCACCTGTAATGTCTTTGTGGCGCATACCAGTGCTTCTTTAATGTTATGTGAGAATGCTGATCCAGATGTGCGCTATGATCTAGAAACGTTTATGAAAGATTTAGTGCGCGATGGTGACCCTAAATTTCGCCACCATGATGAAGGACCTGATGATATGTCAGCACATATTCGCACTGTGTTAACCAATCCGGATGTGACGATGCCTGTTACACACGGTCGCTGTGCTTTAGGAGTTTGGCAGGGGCTTTATTTGTGGGAACATCGCACCCATAGACAATATCGAAAAATAATTGTAACTGTACAGGGGGAATAATATGGCTGAACGCTTAGATATCGATGAATTAGAAGATGAGAAAAGTAAAAGCCAGCTAAAGCGGGAAAAATTGGCCCTGCAGGCTTTAGGAAAAGAATTAGTTGAATTACCAGAAAGAGATTTGGTGCAGGTTCCCTTATCAGAGCGTTGCTTAGAGCAGGTGATGGATGCCAAAAAAATGTCTCGTGGAGCATTGAAACGACAATTAGGCTATATCGGTGGCATGTTAGTACATGAAGAGGTGGATCCAATTACGGATACACTGACCGCTTTAAAACAGCAACACCAAGGTAAAGCAAGAGAATTTCATCAACTAGAAACATGGCGTGATGCGCTGCTCGCAGATGATGAAAATGTGATGTCTGAATTAGCAGTGAAATTTTCAGGCTTAGATCGTCAACATGTACGCCAGTTAATTCGTAATGCAAGTAAAGAAGCGGCAGCTTCAAAGCCACCGAAATCTTCTCGGGCATTATTTCAGTATTTGAGCACGCTAGCTGAAGCTAATGACGCGGCAGGGTAACGATGAAACAAGCACCGCCTAAGGTGCTATCTTTGATTTCAATTTCGCCTTCATAGGCTGCAATAATATCACTGGCCACGGCTAATCCAATCCCTTGTCCCTCTACTTGGCTATCAATCCGTTTCCCTCGCTGCAGAATAGTATCGGCGGCATGGGGCGGGATACCATCACCATCGTCAGCAATTGCCAGCGTGATTTTTTCTGCTGTTAATTTTGTTGTAATATGCACTTTTTGCTTGCCATATTTATAAGCATTTTCTAATAAATTACCCAATAATTCATACATATCACTTTCATCTGCATGCAGCGAAAGGGGCACTGAATCAAAATGACACTGCATTCCTTTTTGCTGGTAAACCTTATCCAAAGAGCCGATTAATTTATTGATAATGATGGTTAGATCGATGTAGGTTAGCAAGCTCCCTTTCCCTGTGGTGGCAGCCCGCTGTAGCTGATGGTTAACCAATGACGTTACCCGATCTAATTGTTCTTGCGCTATTTTTTTAAATTCAGGGTTAATCTGTTTCTTTTCTAATTCGCCTTGCAATACGGCAATGGGGGTTTTTAAGCTATGTGCGAGATCAGCCAGTGAATTTTTATAGCGCTCTCGTCGTGATTGCTCATGATCAAGTAAGGTATTAATGTTAGTTGTGAGTTGATTTAGCTCACTGGGATAATTTTGTGCTAATCGTTGTTGCGTACCGCTTTCAATCGCTTGTAAGTCTTCGGACACAGTATGAAGTGGTTGCAGGCCCCATCGTAAAATAGCGGCTTGTACCAATAAGAGCAATAAGCCGGTTCCACCTAACCAATACCATAAAATCCGGCTAAATTCGGCGATTTGCTGGTTGAGTGATTCGGTATTTTCCGCAACATGCAAACGGTAAACAATCTCTTGTTCCTCCGTTTCCCATGTAATATCGGAGACGAAGTTCATGAGTTGTGTGCCATCGTCTAGCTCGCTGAGATAATAATTCTGATCTTTATCGCTATTAACTAAGTAATTATTTTGGGGTGGCAAGGCCAATATGAAGCCTAGGATAGAATTTGATTGCCAGATTTGTTTGCCATCTTGTGTAATTTGGGCATAGAGACCTGAATGGGGTTTTGAAAAGTCAGGTTCTGCTAATGTTTCTGACATAGTGAACCGATCATGTTCATAGAGATCGATGGCGGTAAGTAGGGTATAAATATGATTTTGTAAACGCTGTTGTTGTGCAGATTCTGCGCTGGCCTGAAAAGCATTATTTAGACTGATTGCAGAGAGCCCTAAAAAAGCAGCAAGAACAAGGCTTCCGGCGAGCAGTAGCCGATTGGTAATCGATAATTTTCCTAGGGTGTTAAGCATCACGGGTTAAATTGAAGCGATAACCCCGGCCGCGAAGTGTTTCGATAGGGTTTAAGGTTTTATCAGGATCCAGCTTGTTACGCAGACGCTTAATAAACACCTCAATCACATTACTATCTCGATCATGATCTTGCTCATAGATATGTTCGGTTAACGTCGTTTTAGATAACACTTCGCCCGTATGTAACATTAGATAATGTAATAATCGATATTCGTACGCCGTCAGTGTGATTTCTTGTTGCTGATGATGAACCGTTTGTTCCGTGGGGTTTAGGCAGAGCTCACCGCATTTTAGTATGTCCTGACTCCAGCCTGCAGAGCGGCGGATCAAGGCGTTTAAGCGCGCATGCAATTCCTCAAAATGGAAAGGTTTGGTCAGATAATCATCTGCACCCGCTTCTAAACCCTCTACTTTATCTTGCCAACCACCGCGTGCGGTTAAAATCAAAATAGGAAAATCATTGCCTGTTGCGCGTAATTGTTGGATCACATCCATACCGGATAAATTAGGCAGACCCAGATCGATAATGGCTGCATCATAAGGATATTCTTGGCCGAGATACAGGCCTTCCTTGCCTTCTGTAGCCGTATCTACGGTTAAGCCTTGCGCGGTAAGCTTATCGCTCAGTTGTTCGCGCAAATCATCAGAATCTTCAATTAGTAAAATACGCATCTTGAGATTATTTTAAAATTTGACCCGTAATGGAATCAACACGGTAGGTTTTAACATGGCCTTGATCAGACAATGTTTTGACGCGAAACAGGGTCGCATCCGCTTTATCGACACTGGTTGAAAGTACTTTATGACCCGATTGATCTGCAATTAATTGTGCGGCAGATTTTTCTGTCAGTGGTAGTACACCTTCAGCAGCCACGGCACTAATATGCAGCAGAATTGTAAGGGTAATAAAGCGAAGCATAGGCATTAAAAGTTTCATATTCTCCATTATACAAGTCCCGCCATACAATAAAATAATTATTTATATGACGGGACTGGATGATTTTAATTGATTACCAAGCATTATTGCGGTGATTATTATATCGACTATTGCTAGGGCGTATAGAGACTTCAACAGGGATACGACGACCTGGGTCATGATTCATGGTTGTTGTAAATAATTGACCATTATAACGATACGTTACACGGTAACTATCGATATTCCGCGTATTTCTATAACCATCATCACATTGGTCACGATAACGACGATCATCTCGTGAATGGCCTAAGGGACGGTTGCGATAACGATCCTTTGCGACAGACCCACCTAACACGGTACCTGCAATTGTCATCGCTGTTTTTCCATGGCCACCCCCAAATTGATTGCCAATGACGCCACCAATAATCGCGCCGGTAATCGTGGACGTTTGCTCACTAAAATGTCGGCGTGGATAATTATTGTGACGATCACTATAATAACTATTATCACAATCTCGCGGACGGTATTGTGTGTGTTTATAAATAGGTTCTACATTAACAACGCGTGCAGTATCTTGATAATAAGATTTATGCCGGTCACCCGCTAATGTGGGAAGAGATGTTATCAACAAAAAGCTGCTTAGGCTGATAATAGAGAATATGCGTTTCATGGTTTGCCTCCTCAGGGTTAATAATTAACGCTTGCACACAGTCTAGCAAGAGCAAACTGAACTGAAGATGAACATACACAGCACAATATTTTTTTGTATAATATTTCAAAACTTTCACTGCGGGCCCCTGATAAATAATGGATGAAGAAGCACTAAAAACGAATGACATAACGCCAGAAGGTGAAACACAACGAATCATGTCATTATTGCAACATGTTCGTAGGGCAATCATGGGAACCTTTATTGCGAGCCTCCTTGTTATATTTCTTTTGTGGCATGAAGTAGAGGGCAAACAAATATTAGGCTGGGCCGGGATTGTTTGGTTTATTTCAATATGTCGCCTTTATTTAGGAAGGCACTTTGTAAAAAAAATCGAATCAAACCCAAAAATTGATATTGCCACACTTAGGAAATACGAGAAAATTTACGCCGTTGGCAGCTTTCTTTCAGGCCTATCTTGGGCTTGGTTGGCCTGGTTAATACAAACTGGCTGGCCAACGGAAAGCTTATTTTTAATTGCATTTCTATTTGCTGCCATATCTCTCAGCGCCTTAGCAGGTGCAATAGGCAGCTTTTTAAATTATAGTGTTTTCCTCATCCCTATCTTCGCAACATTGATTTACAAGATGGCATTCTATGAGTTTCCTGTTGCAACATTTTTTCTATCTGCCTATTTAATCGCCGCCTTGTTGACCGCTTGGAAACTACATTTGGTATTTGTATCACGCTTTGGATACAAGGCTCGGAACGCCCAACTTATTGATAAATTAACGTTGCAAACAGAGCAACAACAAGAGTTGTTATTTAAATTAAAAACAATAGATGATTTTGCTAAAAATGCATTCGATAATGCAGGCGTTGCGATGGCTTTTATTAATGCAAATGATAAGTTTATTCACGTGAACCATGCCTTTTGCAACTTAACGGGCCGTATGGATAAAACATTAAAAGGAATGTCAGCATTTGAACTAACGCATATGGGCGCATTGGAATCAGATAAAAACCAGTTTCGACAATTATGTGATGGAAAAATACGCAGTTATGAATTAAGAAAACCTTATATTTGTTTAGACGATAATGTCATTTGGGTAAAACTATCGTTGTCAGCGACTCGGTTAAATAATGAGTTTAAATATGTCATTCTGCATATGGAAGATGTTAGCCAAGAACATAAATTGACGGAGCGGCTTACCTACCAAGCCCAGCATGATTTTTTGACAGGATTGCCTAATCGTTATGCCTTTGATAACAAATTGAATGAAATAGTGAAAGAAGGGGTGTTGAAACAAAGACGACATGCACTATGTTATATCGATCTCGATCAATTCAAAGTCATTAATGATAGCTGTGGACACTTGGCTGGAGATGAATTATTGCGTCAAGTTGTTTTTATTTTCCAAGAAAAGGTACGCCAATCAGACTTCTTGTCGCGTATCGGCGGGGATGAGTTTGCTATTCTACTGTTTGATTGTGATTTACAGCAAGCAGAAAATTTTTTATTAGAAATATTAATAGATATCCGAAAATTCCAATTTAACTGGGATAATCATAAATTCACAATTGGCATCAGTATTGGCACCACATTAATTGAAAATAACAACCGTACGCCCATTGAATTAATGAAACAAGCCGACAATGCATGCTATGCCGCAAAAGAAGCCGGGCGTAATCGCGTTCATGCCTTTAGAAAAGATGATGCTTTGGTCGCTCAATTAAGCACTGAAATGCGTTGGGTGCCTCGGTTAGAGAAAGCCTTGCGTAATAATGAATTTGTGATTTATAAACAAGATATTCTTGCGACAAATAATAAGACATCTCGACAACATTGCGAGCTACTCATACGCCTTCAAGAAGCAGATGGCACGATTATTCCACCAGGTGCTTTCCTGCCAGCAGCAGAACGATATAATCTTGCACCAAAAATCGATTTATGGATGGTGGAGAATGTGCTTAAAACACTAAATGGAGCAAGCGAAAGGGGCCGAGATATTGCAGGGATTTATGGAATAAATTTATCGGGTGCGTCATTAGGGGATATTTATTTTCAAGATAAAATATTAGCGCTCATTGAACAATATCAATGTACCGCAGCCAATGCCTTTATTTGTTTTGAAATTACAGAAACGGCTGCAATTACCAACTTAGCAGCGGCATTACGCTTTATTGAATCACTTCGGGAAGTGGGATGCCAATTTGCATTGGATGATTTTGGCAGTGGCTTGTCTTCATTTACCTATTTAAAACAAATGCCCGTTGATTATTTAAAAATAGATGGTGAATTTGTAAAAGATTGTATTAACGATAGAATTAATTTATCGATGATTAAGGCCATTAACGAAATAGGCCATGTAATGGGAATTTCCACAATTGCTGAATATGTAGAAAATGCAGAAATTCACCAAACGCTATCTAAAATAGGCGTCGACTATGTTCAAGGCTATTGGCAGGGTGCGCCAGAAGCGTGGTTGATTTAGCACTGTTTCCATTGCTGTTCTAAGCGTTTCTCGGAAATGGGATATGCCGTTTTAATCGTGCCTTGGGCAAAAACTGAAATCCGAAATTCTTCTATCATCCACCGATAGGTTTCTAAGGCAGGGGAAGGGTGGCTTGTTTGTTTCTTTAAATACCGTTGCCAATGTGACATAACGTCGGCCATTCGCCGTTTGTCTCTAATAGGATCATCCGCCAGTTTATCTAATCGCAAACCAATTGCTTGAAAATAGAAGGGGAGTCTACCTAAGATAGTGTCAGGCGTATGATGTGCAAAGCCCTGATATAGTAGATGATCTAGTTGTTCTCGAATGTCTTTTGCTGAATGTAATGCAGAGATTGGAATATCACTTCCCAAGCGCTTAGCAATCGCATGGTATTCTTTTAACGGTTTGGCAACCTGCTTGCTTAAGTCATTGGCAATTTGAATGAGTTTACTTCGGTTAGCCGCTAATTGTGATTCAAAATCTTGTTGTGTGCGAATGATGACATTCTCATTTAAAAAGCAGCGATCAAAGGTGAGTTTAATTAAGTCTGTTTTAAGTTGTTCGCAAGGAGAAAGCGTACTTTCGACTTCATCCGTGAATGGAGCGGCGGCCACATTACTGTAATGCAGGCACATTTGTGTGATATTCGGTAGGTTTTTATCTAAATATTTTATAACCTCCACTTCTGACAGCATAAACAGACGCCGCAGGCCTTGGTGGGTCTGACTATTTGCTTGTTCTTGTGTGTCGAGCAAGACTAAATCGATGTAATCTTGCTGATCAATGAGGGCGGGATAGGCTGTTATTTTCATGCCCGTTGGGTCAAGTTCCATTTGTTCAGGTAAATCACCGAATGTCCAGCTTGTTAATCCTGTTTGTTCAAAATCACTGCCGGGTATTTGGCTAAAGCTGTTTTTGGCTTCACTGGCCCAATTATCTTGAATTAAAGCAAGATCTCGGCTTTCTTCTAATAAATTCCCACCGTCATCCATCAACTTAAAATTCATCTTGAGATAAGATGGTAGGCCATTAATATCCCAATCAGAATCTGATATTTCAATGCGCGAAAGTTGATATATAACTTTGCTGAAGGTCGGTAGAAACGCCCCTGACTTATCAGATAATTGTTGCAAACATTTATCTGCAAATTGCGGAATAGGAATAAAGTGTTTACGCTGCGCCTTAGGCAAACTTTTTAGCAGAAAAATAATTTTATCTCGCAGCAAACCGGGCACTAACCATTCATATTGTTCAGGATGAACTTGGTTAAGTAAGGTGATGGGAATGGACTGCGTAATACCATCATGATCTTGCCCAGGCTCAAAATGATATTCCAAGGCAACCGGTACACGATTAACTAATACTTGATCAGGATAAAGGTCCACAGTCACCCCATCGGCCTGATGTGCCATCAGATCTTCACGATTTAAATTCAATAGGGCGGGCGAGGTTTTTTCTGTTTTTTTCCACCAGTTAATAAACCCAGGACCGTTTACAATATGAGAGGGTATGCGTTGCTGATAAAACTCAAACAAGACCTCATCATCAACCAATACATCCCGGCGACGAGACTTTTGTTCTAATGTTTCAATTTCTGCAATCAACGCTTGGTTCTGTTTGAAGAAAGCCGCCCGACAATCCCAATCTTGGTTAACTAAGGCCTCACGGATGAAAATAGTATGCGATTGTTCAGAATCAATTTGACCAAAATGGACGCGTCGCCGATTAACGATAGGTAAACCATATAACGTGATATTTTCTAACGCAATAACTTGAGCGGGTTTCTTTTCCCAGTGTGGTTCTAGGTATTGTTTTCGCACTAAATCACCTGCAGCAGGCGCTATCCATTCAGGCTCTATTTTAGCGACACAGCGTGCATAAAGCTTACCTGTTTCAACCAACTCGGCAGAGATAATCCATTTAGGCCCTTTTTTATGTAACGCAGATCCTGGGAAAATAGCGAGCTTGAGATTGCGCGCACCTGTGTATTCACGTTTATCTGTTTTAAGCGCTATATGGCTGAGTAGGCCTGTTAATAGAGCCGTATGTATTTCTTGGTATTGTGCCTCAATTTGATTGGGTTTAAAGCGCATTTGCGTCACTTGAACATGGAGCTGCTGGTGAATATCATGCCATTCTCGTAAACGTAAATACGACAAGAAATGCTCACGGCAATATTTTCGCAATTTATTCTGGCTAAGGTGTTTTTTCCGATCATGGAAATGTGCCCATAACTTGAGAAAGGCGAGGAAATCAGAGCGTTCATCTTTATACCGACTATGCGCTTCATCCGCTGCCTGTTGTTTATCCATCGGGCGTTCACGTGGGTCTTGAATACTGAGCGCACTGGCAATAATCAATATTTCAGTGAGGCAGTTATGCTGCTGTCCTGCAATAACCATTCGCGCAATGCGAGGTTCAATCGGCAGTTTGGCGAGTTGTCTCCCCATCTCACTCAAAGTACGTTTTTTAGTGATGGCACCAAGCTCTTCAAGCAAACGAAAACCATCATTAATCATTTTAGGTGGGGGTGGGTTGATAAAGGGGAATTTATCAGGCTCACCTAGCCGATAAGCAGCCATTTGCAAAATAACGGACGCTAAGTTGGTGCGTAAGACTTCCGGCTCGGTAAATTCAGGGCGATTATTAAAATCATCTTCATCATAGAGTCGAATACAAATACCCGCCGCAACCCGACCACAACGCCCCGCGCGTTGATTGGCACTAGATTGTGAAACCTTTTCAATGGGTAAGCGTTGCACTTTATTACGCACGCTGTATCGGCTTATCCGCGCTAACCCCGGATCGACGACATAGCGGATCCCAGGCACCGTCAGTGAGGTTTCAGCGACATTCGTGGCTAAGATAATACGGCGATATCCACCCGTTTGGAATACACGATTCTGTTCTGCAGCTGATTGTCTGGCGAGCAGAGGGAGTATTTGTGTTTGCGGCGGATGGTGTTTGCGTAATGCTTCGGATACATCACGAATATCACGTTCACCGGATAGAAACACCAACACATCCCCTTGGCCTTCATGACATAGTTCATCAATAGCCGCCACAATGCCCGGTATTAGTTCTAGGTCTAAGCTCTCGCTATCATCGCCTTGTAAAGGGTTATAACGCATTTCAACTGGGTAACTGCGTCCAGACACCTCAATCACGGGGGCATCATTAAAATGTTTGGAGAATCGATTTGTATCGATGGTGGCCGAGGTGATAATCACCTTTAAATCGGGGCGCTTTGGTAATAACTGCTTCAAATAACCCAGTAAAAAATCAATATTAAGACTGCGCTCATGCGCTTCATCAATAATAATTGTATCGTATTGATTCAGATAGCGGTCAGTTTGCGTTTCAGCAAGCAAGATACCATCGGTCATCAGTTTGATATAACTGCGGTCACGATCTACGGAATCATGAAAGCGTACTTTATAACCCACAACCTCGCCCAATTTGCTATCGAGCTCTTCGGCGATTCGGGTGGCCACGGTACGTGCGGCAATACGCCGTGGCTGTGTATGCCCAATCATGCCTGCTACGCCACGGCCTAATTCAAGGCAAATCTTTGGCAGTTGGGTGGTTTTTCCTGAACCTGTTTCACCCGATAGAATCACCACCTGATGCGCACGAATAGCGTCCGCGATAACGTCCCGCTTTTCAATAACGGGTAAATCGCCCTCAAACTTTGGTTTGGGTATGTTTTCTAAGCGTTTTTGATGGCGCACCACAGAAGTATTGATTTGATTAAGCAATGTTACCACTGCCTTATCACTCACTGCCTTGTCTTTATTAAGACGCTGCCATTGTTGGCGTAGTCTATGCCGATCAACAAGCATGGTGTTTTTTAGTTGTTTTTCAATGTCTTCTTTTAAGGGTGATTTCAATTTATTATTAGTATTGTTTTGGTATTAAAAATTTTATTCTTTAACAGTCACTGTTATTAATTTTGCCATCTGGCATAGTTGTATTGCAGAATAATACGCCACGTAATTGTGTGTTTTCTAATATTGCACCCGTTAAATTTGCATTCGTCAAATCACTAAAATTTAAAATAGCACCTGATAGATCAGCCTCTGATAAATTAGCGCTGTTTAGTAAAGTGTAATCCATCAATGTAAATGATAAATCCGCACCCGCTAAGTTCGCGTTTTGCATTTTAGAATGGGTAAACCAAACTCGCTGTAAATTGGCCTCCTTAAAGTTTGTTTTTTTAAGGTTCGCTTCACTAATATCGGCATCATTAAGCATTTTTTTGCTTAAATCCGCCTCACTTAAATTACAATAATGGCACACTCTCGTTTCTAATAAACGATCGACATAAATCTCCTCGAAAGCCATAGACAGCGTTGAAAACAAAGTGATTATCAATATGACGAATAATTTCATTGCACTTCCTTCATATGTTTTAAGCCTTCCAGCTATTGTAATAAAAATTGTTAATTAAAGGTTGGCGAGAACGTGCTTTTTGTTCTCTTTCTTTTAGTTCAGGAGACAAAGAATCAATATCGGCAGGCGCGCCAATGGCAATCATTGCCCAGCACTCAATTTCTTCAGGAATTTGAAACGCTTGTTTGAGCTTATCTGCATCAAACCCACCCATTTGATGACTCATTAGCCCAAGGTGAGTTGCTTGTAGGCATAAGTTGAGCGCGGCAGCACCTGTATCATAACCATCCCAGCGATTGGATTTGTTGTTATGATTAAAATTTGGATTAGATGCTGATAATATTAATACAGATGCATTTTTTGCCCATTCTTGATTACCTGGCGCTAAGCAATCAAGGGCGCGTTGCCAAGCAATTGCATCTTGGTGCTTATTCCATACGATAAATCGCCAAGGTTCCTCACCATAACAAGAAGGCGCCCAATGGGCTGCTTCACATAGCGTTCTAATTTGCGCAGCATCAATTTCGATATCGACATTATAAGCACGCCCACTGCGTCGCGCAGTAATCATTGAAGAAATCGACGGTGTTATTGTGGCCATGTTTGCTTACCTTAAGTTTAAGTCTATTTTTTAGGCAATTGAATTGTAGGTTCACGTGCGGGACGGTAAAATGCACCAATATGACCAATTGTATGAATCAAGTTGGCGCTAGTGCGCTGCGCAATATCTGCTAACATCGCTTGTCGTTCTGCTTTTTCTTGCCCACTTACTCTGACCTTAATAAGCTCATGATGTTCCAATGCACGATCTATTTCTGACACGACATTGTCTGTTAGCCCTGCATTGCCGATCATCACAACTGGCTTGAGTGGATGGGCAAGCCCACGTAAATATCGCTTTTGTTTATCATTAACTGCCATGAAGTTGGTACCGTATAGTAAAATAGCGTTCATTATATCAGGAACAATTCATGGAACAGCATAAGTTTACCGTTACCGCAGGCCGCGGCATTATCCCTTTATTGGCTAAAGAACTCAGTGGTATGGGTATTAAAAAGTTGCGCGAAAGCCCAGGTAGCGTGCAATTTACAGGTTCGTTACTGGATGCTTACCGTGTTTGCCTATGGTCTCGCTTGGCTAACCGTGTCTTAATGGCGATTGACCAATTTGATGCCTCCACCACAGATGCGCTTTACGAAGGCATCAAGGCCATACCGTGGGAAGCGCATATTAAAGACAATGAATCGACGCTTGCCGTTGAGTTCAATAGCTTTCGTTCTAAAATAAGCCATACACAATATGGCGCACAGCGCGTTAAAGATGGCATTGTTGACCGCTTTAGAGAGCAAACAGGCGATAGACCTTCTGTTGACTTATATCAGCCTGACTTACGGATTAATGTGTATGTGCGGCATAATCATGCGACGGTTAGCATCGATTTGTCGGGTGAAAGTTTACATAAACGCGGCTATAGGATTGATAACACAACCGCGCCTTTAAAAGAAAACCTTGCGGCCACCATTTTGGTTGCGGCTGATTGGGAAAATATCGCCCAATCTGGCGGTGGCTTACTCGACCCTATGTGTGGTTCAGGCACCTTTCTGATTGAAGCGGCATTAATCGCCGCCGATATTGCACCAGGGCTATCACGAGATTATTTTGGTTTCAGTTTCTGGAAACAACACGATAAGGAAGCGTGGCAACAACTTTTAGCGGAAGCGCAACGCAGACGCCATAGCGGATTATCCCGCCTGCCTAAAATCATGGGGGGGGATAGCAATCTTGTTGCGGTTGATGCTGCAAAAGCGAACATTGAAGAAGCCAGCTTAGCGGACTACATTACGGTGACCCACCAAGAAATGCAGGCATGGACGAATACTGAGTCATTAGCAGACCATGGCTTAGTCGTGAGTAATCCGCCTTATGGCGAGCGGATTGGCCGTGATGTGGATTTACCCGCGCTCTATACCAGCTTAGGCCGTTTAATCCGTGAACAGTTAACAGCATGGCGGATGACCCTGATAACAGATAACCCAGCGCTTGCAAAACATACTGATTGCCAACAAATATCAAATATGGCTATTGATAATGGCCCGATTGCGTGTCAAATCATTAACTATTATGCACCGCGCCGACATAAAGCAAGTCAAACGCCTGCCTCTCCTACTAAAATGGTTGAGATCGCCTCTCATGCTGAGATAACGCCTATTTCAGAGATGAGCGAAGGCGCAAAAATGTTTGCCAATCGCCTAACGAAGAACTTGAAGCATTTGGGTAAATGGGCGCGTAAAAATAAACTAGAATGCTATCGCGTATATGATGCTGATTTGCCGGAATATGCCGTAGCAGTTGATATCTATGGTGAACATATACATGTCCAAGAATATGCCCCCCCTAAATCCATTGATCCTGAAAAGGCGATTAAGCGGTTAGATGACGTCATTGCGGTCATTCCGCAAATATTAAATGTGCCAGCAGCAAATGTAGCGCTTAAATTACGCCAGCGGCAACGTGGCACACAGCAATATGAGGCGCATGCAAAGCAAAAGCAACGCATTAAGGTTGGCGAGCAAGGTCATGATTTCTGGATAAATTTAACAGACTATCTTGATACAGGGCTATTTCTCGATCACCGCATTACCCGCCAGAAGATGGCGGAGAAGGCCGCAGGGCAAGACTTCTTAAATCTCTTTGCCTATACCGGCACAGCAACCGTTTATGCGGCAGCAGCAGGCGCTAAATCAACGACAACGGTCGATATGTCTAATACCTATCTAGAATGGGCTCAGGATAATTTACAGCTCAATGGTTTAACCGGTGCTTCGCACAAAATGGTGCGCGCAAACTGCATTGAATGGCTCGATCTTGCTCAAAAAGAGAAACAGCGCTATGGACTTATTTTCCTAGATCCACCGACTTTTTCAAATTCAAGCAGGATGGAAGGGGTGTTTGATATTCAACGCGACCACGTTGCCTTGATTAAATCTGCCAGCCAATTGCTGACGAAAGACGGCACATTAATTTTTTCGACCAATCGACGTGACTTCAAGCTGGATAAAGAGGCTTTAACAAAGCTATCGATTAACGATATTAGCCATGCCACCTTACCCGAAGACTTTAAGCGGAATCCTAAGATCCATTATTGCTGGGAGATTAGGCGTCAATAGTGTAGTGCTAGCTGCTCGAGCAATGTATTTTGTGCAGAGATGATTTCTACGGAATCTTCGTGTGTTACACGATGATAACGGCCCTCAGCATTAAGCGCCCAAGCATTATTATTATCTGCTAGATAAAGCGCAAGATCGTCAATGATTCGTTGGCGTAGTTTGCTGGATTCAATTGGGAATACCGCCTCAACACGGCGGAGTAGGTTTCGCTTCATCAAATCAGCGCTGCCCGCCCATACTTCAGGCTCGCCTGTATTCTCAAAATAGAACACACGAGTATGCTCTAAGAATCGACCCACAATGCTGCGCACAGTAATATTCTCGGAAACACCATCAACACCGGGTTTAAGACAACAGACGCCACGGATGATTAAATCAATTTTTACGCCTGCAATAGATGCGTGATAAAGCGCCTGAATGATTTCAGGTTCAACCAAAGAGTTTACTTTGGCAATAATACGCGCTGGCTTGCCCGCCGCTGCATTCTCGGCTTCGCGGGTGATTTTATCCAGCAGCGCGGTATGAAGCGTGAAGGGCGCGTGTAATAATTTATTCATTTTTGTTGCCGTACCTAAACTGGTGAGCTGAACAAATAAATTACTAACGTCTTTGGCTATTTTCTTATTCGACGTGAGCAGGCCATAATCAGTATATAGCCGAGCAGTATTAGGATGATAATTACCGGTTCCTAAATGTACATATTGCCGTAGTTTTCCCTCTTCTCGGCGCAGAATAAGTAACATTTTGGCATGCGTTTTATATCCTACAATGCCATACACAACATGCACGCCTGCTTGTTGTAAACGCGCGGCTAGCGCGACATTGGCGGCTTCATCAAAACGCGCACGCAATTCGATAACGACGGTTACTTCTTTGCTCGCTTTGGCTGCTGAGACCAAGGCGTCCACAATGGGGGATTTTGAACCTGTACGGTATAAAGTTTGCTTAATGGTGAGCACTTTGGGGTCAACCGCGGATTGGCGCAGCAACTCCACAATGGGGCTAAAAGATTCATAAGGGTGATGTAACAATACATCACTTTTACGCAGCTTAGAAAATATCTCGCTGCTTTCTGCTAGTTTAGACGGGGTCCCAGGTGTAAAGCGTTTAAATTTTAATTCTGGACGGTCGATGAGCGAATATAAGGCTTGCAAACGACTTAAATTAACCGGCCCTTCCACTTGATACACGCTATCTTGCGACATGCCGCATTGCACACGTAAAAAATCCACCAGATCCTCAGGGCAATTATGCGCAATTTCAAGTCGTACTTCATCGCCATAATTGCGCTGCGATAATTCTTCTTTAATCGCATCAAGCAAATCGCTTGTTTCTTCGGTATCAATCGCTAGGTCACTATTTCGAGTAACACGGAATTGATAACAGCCTTTTACGGCCATCCCTGAAAACAATTTTTCTGCAAAGGCATGGATAATAGAAGATAGGAACACAAATTTATGTTCACCATCCTCGCAAAAATCATCAGGTAATTTTACGAGTCTCGGTAAAGCACGCGGTGCTTGCAAAATAGCCGAATCACGGTTGCGACCAAACGCATCTTTACCCACTAGAGACACAATAAAATTTAAACTTTTATTGAGTAAGCGGGGGAAAGGGTGCGCTGCATCTAATCCAATCGGGCTCAAAATCGGCGCGACTTCTTCCGCAAAATAAACCTTCAACCAGTCGCGTTGTTCATCAGTCCATCGAGCACGAGGTAACACATGAATCTCTTCTTGCGCTAAAGCAGGAAATAGCACTTTATTCAGGATCCGATATTGTTCTGCAACTAATTCATGTGCGCGAATAGCAATGCTTTTTAATACTTTATCAGCAGGCACTAAATCGGCTTCAAGATAGGGATCGCCAATTTCTAATTGTTGGATTAAGCCCGCAACGCGCACTTCAAAAAATTCATCCAAATTAGTAGAAGCAATACAGAGGTAGTTCAGCCGTTCTAATAAAGGTAGACTTTCATCCAATGCTTGCTGCAATACACGCGAGTTAAACTCCAATAAGCTTATTTCACGGTTTAAGTAATATTCTGGGGCATCCAGTTTCAATTTAGTCATTGCGAATATTATACCGTGGTTTTATGACACAATTATTACCATCGGTGTTTGCCAAACTGTTCTGGATTCGCCCAAAACCGGCTATTTAACCAATCATGCTTAGGTTGATACTGACTGATGTTATAACTGTATAGGGAATAACCCTCAATTTCTGTTCCAAGTTGTTTGAAGCCTAAACTGAGAAAACCTGTCAATTGCCACCCTTGTAATAATGCTTGATTGGAATTAACAATTAATACGATATGCCCAGCATAACAATGACGAATCAAACCTAAGAGTGAAGTGGCGGTTGGCTTGTCCATGCGCTCAATTAAATCACTGATAATGGCTAGTTTAACGGGTTTTATGTTCGCTAATTGCACGGTCGATGATAGCTGCTCTATATACTGTTTCGTAGTGCCTAATTTATCAGCGGGCACAGCAGAACCGATTAGGAGCAAATCATCATTGGCATAATCCTTTACAATAGTGTTGATATTGGCAATTAATAGTGGGGAAGCGGTCATAACTAAACAGGATAAAACATCACAACCATTCTGGGAACAGAAGTTGCTCACTGAAATGAGCACGACAGAGTGGGAAAGTCTTTGTGATGGCTGTGGGCGTTGTTGTTTACACAAGTTAGAAGATGCCGATGATGGTCAGGTCTATTACACCCGTGTTGCCTGTGAATTACTTGATATTGCGCAATGCCGCTGCCAAGATTATGCCAATCGTAGCCAACGCATACCGGATTGCGTTAAATTATCAGTCGACCAACAAGCTTATTTTAATTGGTTGCCTGAAAGCTGTGCTTATCGTTTACTAGCAGAAAACAAACCCTTACCAGACTGGCATCCACTTATTACTGGCGATGTAGAGAGCGTCATAAAAGCAGGCATGAGCGTATCTGATATTGCGATTAAAGAAACCGCACTCACGGATCTCACCGCCGAAGTTATTTCCTTGAAATTATCCAAATGATGCTACTGACATGAAAGCATCAGAAATAAAAGAATATACCGCAAGGCTAGAACGAGCAGCAATAACCTTGATGCGGATGTCTATTTTCCGAAAGCCAGATGATTTAGCGAGGCGTTATAGTTTACCGCTACCTGTTGTACGATACTGGTGGCGACATACAGATGAGAAACGTGAGAGTTGTGACCCAATAAAGCCAACGCCTGCAGAAGTAAAGCGGATTCGACGAGCAGGACAAGCATTAGAAAGTTGGGAAAAAACCAAACGCCATCGCCCTGTGTGTGGCGTATCTTTGCCTAATGGGAAAAGGTGCAAAACAGTGGTGGCAATCCGTCA
>VAPK010442197.1_pt1 | contig 31792 bp, 29 predicted proteins | sample 3395031 | NCBI WGS metagenome assembly VAPK01 (sample SAMN08290443, study PRJNA428436) | hydrothermal vent metagenome | isolation source: Deep-sea hydrothermal vent chimney 1 | place: Pacific Ocean: Juan De Fuca Ridge
AAACGCTTAAAATCAATATCTCTAGAATACGCAGAAGCTCCTGCAATAATTAATTTTGGCTGCTCCTTATTAGCAATCTCTTGAATTTTATCATAATTCAAGACACCTGTTTCTTTCTCTACTCCATAAAATGAAGTTTTATATAAAGTACCTGAAAAATTTACAGGAGAACCATGAGTCAAATGACCACCATGAGACAAATCGAAGCCTAAAATTTTATCGCCGGGATTAATCAATGCAAAGAGCACAGCAGAATTTGCTTGAGACCCTGAATGAGGCTGTACATTAACGTATTCTGCTCCAAATAAAGCTTTCGCTCTATCAATAGCCAATTGCTCCACAACATCAACTACCTCACAACCACCATAATAGCGTTTATTCGGATAGCCTTCAGCATATTTATTGGTCAATACTGACCCAGCTGCTTCCATAACTTGGTCACTTACAAAATTCTCTGAAGCGATAAGCTCTAATCCGTTAATTTGTCTTTGTTTTTCCTCTTCAATAAGGTCAAAAATTTGTTGATCTCTTTGCATTTTAATTTGTAGTTTGTGATTTACAATGTATAATTATTTATTTGCATTTTTTTAATTTTTATTTTATGCTCCAAATTGCTTTAGATGATGATCGAAATGTTTGAACATTAGAAGACCCCACTCCTTACCTGTCATTTTACCAAAAAACGGATGTACTTTATCATTAAAATCTTCAATTTTCATCATCCCAAGTGTAGATAAAACACGGATAAAATCATCTTTTTCTTTGCTAAAATTTTTTCGGCTTTTTACAATCAAACCTGGTACAGTTGGTGAATTCTTTTTTATAGGTGTATTGTCTTTTAAAGCTTTTTTTAACACCATTCTTCCAAAAATTCGTCCTAAAAACATACGTTTTAGCTTTTTTGTCCCGATTGCCATTTTTGAGGATTCATTACAATGCACTAACATTTGTACCACATCCATTTTTCCCCATCTTGCTTCTGAATATTCAGTTAAATTACGAACTCTTTGTATTATAATTTCAGAAGTACTTTTATCTAGAATGGTACTCATTATTAAATATGTTTTAAGAAATGTTAAATTGAAGTCAAAAATAGGATTTTCATTTTAGATATTCACAGAAACATCTATATTTGACAAATATAATTTTAATTTTATTCTTTTTCATGAAAATAACCGCTAACGATCTGAATAGAAAAACTTGGTTAAAAGTATCTGGCAATTCTGATTTCCCTATTCAAAACATTCCGTTTGGAGTCTTTTTAACTCGTGATGACATCATTACTATTGGTACAAGAATAGGTGATTTCGCCATTGATTTAGGTGCTCTACATCAATTAGGGTACTTTGATGAAATCCCATTAACTGACGACATTTTTTTACAAGACACCTTGAATGACTTTATTGCTGATGGAAGAAAAACTTGGAGATTGGTAAGAAATAGAATTGCAGATATTTTTGATGCTAATAATTCAACTTTAAGAGAAAACTCAGCACACAAAAATAAAATTATCTTTACATTAGATGAAGTGGAAATGCAATTACCTGTTGATATTGGTGATTATACCGATTTCTACGCCAGTAAAGAACATGCAACTAATGTAGGAAGTCTTTTTAGAGACCCTGAAAATGCATTGTTGCCAAACTGGTTACATATCCCGATTGGTTATCATGGCAGAAGCTCTTCCATTGTACCTTCAGGTACTCCTATCAGAAGACCTATCGGGCAATCAAGACCTCCTGAAGGTAGTAATACACCAAATTTTGGACCATCTAGATTGTTAGATTTTGAATTAGAAATGGCTTTTATTACTACAGACATTAATCAACTTGGTCAACACATTGATATTGATGATGCAAAAAATTATATTTTCGGATTGGTGCTTTTTAACGATTGGAGTGCTAGAGATATACAAGGATGGGAATATGCACCACTTGGTCCCTTTTTAGGGAAAAGCTTTGCTTCTACCATTTCTCCGTGGATAGTTACTTTAGATGCTTTAAAACCCTTTAAGGTTAAGAGTCCTGAACAAGATCCAAAACCTTTACCCTATATAAAGCAACATGGTAAGAATAGTTATGACATCCACTTACAAGCCTTTATTCAACCGGAAGGCAAGGAAGAAACATTGGTAAGTCATTCTAACTTTAAATATATGTATTGGACGATGATACAGCAACTCACACATCACACAAGTAATGGTTGTAATGTTAGAGCTGGAGATATGATGGGTTCTGGCACTATATCAGGCCCAACAAAAGATAGTTACGGTTCTATGCTAGAGCTGACTTGGAGAGGTCAAAACCCAATAAAACTCAATGATGGTTCTGAACGTAAGTTTATAAATGATGGAGATACAGTAATAATGAAAGGTTATTGTAAAAATAATGAAGTTCGTATTGGTTTTGGTGATTGTACTGGTAAAATTTTACCAGCTTTAAAATAAAGAAATTTCTTGAAAGAACTACCTCGAGGCAAGCCTTCGAGGTATTCGCTCTTTTCATTTTGTCTGAAAAGGCAAAAATCGAAATTTCTGTATTTTACCTCACCCAGAATTGCCTTCGTCAATTCAAACCTCTCCTTGAAATAAGGAGAGATATAGATAGGACTCCGAGGCAGAGCAATCGACTGGAATTCTTTTTGAGTAAAACATAAAAATCATCATGCCAATTTTGGTATGATGATTTTAAATTAAAATAGTAACTTTGTAATAACTAATAACCAAATCTTATTATGAAAAATACACTACTCCTACTTTTAGCTATCTCTATATTATCATGTGGAGGTACACAAAAAGCCACTAATTTAATTCAAACTGGTAATTACACTGAAGCTTTTAATACTTCAGTAGCACAATTAAGTAAAGACAAAACAAAAAAGTCAAAACAAAAGCATATTCCTATTTTAAAAGAAGCTTATACAAAAGCTGCCATTCAAGATTTAGAAGAAATAAAAAGATTAAAAAAACAAAGTTCACCTGCAAATCTTAAAAAGATTTATGGAAAATATTTAAATCTTGATATCAGACAAGATGAAATAAAAGCCTTACAACCATTATATTTTGAAGGTAATGAAGTGTCTTTTGATTTTGATGATTATACCAAGAAAGTTAAAACTTCAAAGAATAATTATTCAACGGCTTTATATAAAAATGCAATTGCTAAAATGAAAGGAAATCAGTTAGATGCTAGAACTGCCTATAAGCATTTAGAAGATTTAAACTATTTAGATCCTACCTATAGAAATGATTTAGACGCTTTACTTAAAAAAGCAAAAAATAAAGGCAGTAATTTTATTTATGTAACACTTAAAAATAATGTAAAAGCTATTTCTAACGATAGTATCAAAGAATTTTCTGCAATTAATTCCACAAACTTTAATAATCCGTGGGTATTATACCACAACAAGAAAGAAAAAGGAATTTATTATTCTTACCAAGTAGATATTCAGTTAAATAAATTAACTTTTGAACCTGAAAAGACTTCTCAACAAACGGTGCCGCAAGAGGCAAAAGTACAAGATGGATTTCAATATAAATTAGATGGTAATGGCAATGTAATGAAAGATGAAAAAGGAAATGATATTAAAACTGCTAAGTACAAAGTTGTGAAAGCAGAAGTTGCTTTATACCAACAGAATAAAGCTTCTAAACTAGACGGAATAGTGACAATTTCAGATTTAAATAAAAAGACTACTGTGGCTACAAACCCGTTGTTTGGAGAAGCAAAATTTCAAAATGTTTATGGTAAATATCGAGGTGATCAACGTGCGATAGAACAAAAATACCATAAAGCTTTACAGGCAAAAGAAGTTCCCTTTCCTAAAGATTATGAATTTGTGAAATATACAATAAGTAATTTCAAACAAAAAATTACGGCTTTATTGAGTCAGCAACAGTATAATTAATTATTTTCCTTTACTTTAGCGTTATATCTTTTAAGTAATAAATAACAATAAAAGAAAATAAACACGAAGAAAGTCGCTGCAATCATTATGTAAATATTCTGTGTGCTTTTATAATAAAAAGCAATTATTGCATAACTTAAACCTAATGCATAGATTGTAAAAGCAGCATGTTTTCTTTCTACTCTTGTAATTAAAACTCTATCATGAATATGCCAAGAGTCAGCTATTCCAGGATTCATTTTATGAAATATTCTTTCCATACATACTATAAATAAATCAATTAATGGAACTGATAAAATAATGGCAGCAAAAGGAAGTATTTTTATAGGAGCATTTTTTTCTGGTGTCCAAATCGCACTAGCACCTATAATAAAACCGAAAAGAAGTGTTCCACTACTACCTAAAAATATTTTTGCAGGAAAAGAGTTGTATTTTAAAAAAACAAGACTTGCTCCTATAATTGCAGAAAATAAATATAATAATATAGCATAAGATTCATAAAAAAGTATTGTTAGAGAAATTAAAGCTATTAACATAAGACCAGTTGCAAGCCCATCTAAACCATCAATAAAATTCACTGCATTCGTTATTATTATTAGCCAAATTGTCAATATAAAAAAACCAATAATATTAGAGTGAATAATTTTAAGCCCTGGTATTTCAAACAGTATGTTTTGAAAATTTAATAAAACAAATACTATAATAGTAATTACTTGAATTATAATTCTTATTTTATATGAGATATTAAAAGCATCATCAAGTAAACCTAAAAAAAAAATTATCGACCCTCCAAAAAGCAAAGAATAAAGCTGGATTTTTTCATGATTTGAGATAAATAAATCATTTCTAAAAATCAGCAAATATAGGGTTACTATTAAAAAAGGGAAATATATAGCTATTCCACCTATAACAGGTATTGAATAGTTATGTGATTTTTTTCGTGTTAGTTTTGGAACATCAACAAATTTATCTTTAGGTGTACATATCAAGTTGTAAATAAATGCAATTTTTATAATATTCGGAATTAACAGGAATGTTATTAATCCTGATATGCAAGCTATTATAAATAATTCAACCATATTTTAAAAATTTATTATCCTTTTTGACAACTTAATTTATAAATAGTCGAAGAAAAGTTAATTTATTGTATAGTGAATTTGGTAGAGAATTTTCTGTAATTATTCTATCACTAGAATATATATGTAGTTTTTTTGGTAGAATTATTAAATCAAATTTACTTTTTAAAATGAATGGAAATAAAAAAACATCAATTTATATTTAAAATTTTATATGAAAAAGATTGGGTTATTCCTAAGCTGTACGAATTAGAATAGCATTCAGTAAGTTTTAATCTCTTTAACTCTTGAATGTACAAACTTTTTTATTTGAATTATATTGAAAATATTTAAAAACAACAACAAATTAAAGACAGAAAAATTAAAAAGTTAGTTTATTCTTTATAACCGTAGATCATAATAAATAGAAATTGATTATATTATTTAAGCACTTCTTTTCTTTTTGAAAATGATGTTATACATCGCTTTAAAGAAAAACTTTGTGTCAGTTGTATAAGGATTCATGTTCTTTTCTTCAAGATATTCTCTTTCTGCTTGTAAAACACTACCTACAGAACCTTTTCTGTCTAATGCAACATAAGGAGGTACACAACCTGGCTTTTGAGTCAAACGTAATTCTTGAATATCTTTAGGGATATCTTGAAAATAACGTTCAGAAACAGGTCTAACACCAACTAATTTCAACTCTCCTTTTAATACATTAATTAATTGCGGCAATTCATCAAACCAATAACGACGCATAAATTTACCCCAAGGTACAATTCTAAAGTCATCAGCAGGTTTTCCTGACTCTGCATAACCATTTAATTTTAACACATAATCTTGTAAATATTCTGAATAAGGGTGCATAGTTCTTAACTTATAGACACCTATAATTTTACCATTTTTACCTACACGATTCATTTTAAATAATGGTCCGTAACTAGGGTTCATATTAAAAGCAGGCTCTTTAACCTTTTCGACTACAAAATAGTTTATACCTTCAATTTCTTTTACATCAATAATATCAAAGCCACAAGAAACTAATCTACCTAAAGATTCTGCTTTAGAAAGAAATCTATTTTTACCTTTAGTAGAGAAAAAATATAATTTCTTTAAAATTGGTAGCTTCGGAAATACTCTTTTGAATAAAAATTCAAAACCAAAGTATAAATGTCTTAAAAAAGGAATTTTATATATAGGATTCTTTTGAGCTATTGCAGTAAACGTTTCAAAACTACCTAACAGCAGACCTCCTATCGGTAACTTAGCATTAACCTCTTCAAATTGTTTATTAATTTGTCGAAAATTATTCATTTTATCAAGTAAAATAACATTTTCAACACCTTCTATATCATTATAAGTAGAAAGGTTTTTATTTTGTGGAATTACTAAATTCTTAATAGAAGAAATATCTATATGCTTCTTAAAAAAGTTATAGGCTTCTAAACCAACTTCATCAACAATTGTCCCTTTATTATTAGAGTTTAAAGCTCTTTGTAATATTTCAATTTCAGAATACTTATTAAATGCATTTAAAAATTCTTGTTTCCAATTAGAATACATTTTAATTGAAATTCCCCCATTTTTACAAATCTCTTTTTCACTATCTACACCTACCAGTCCATCAACTACTATTTTAATTCTTTCAAGTGAAGAAAAATCAGATGATTTTTTGAAATTTAGAATACGAGGTTTTAGTGAAGTAGTTTTTTGCTTCACTAAAGGTTCAGCTATAGCTACTGACTGCAAAAAAGCTTCAAGACTATCTTCATTTTTCAATGTAAAATAATCTTTAAATTCTTGTGTACTTGTTGGGGAGTTCTTAATCATAGCAATATTTTTAATTAAACTTTATCTTTTAAATAAAAATCAAAATCATATGGATGAATACCAATGACATTAATCCATTTAGGTTTAGTTAAAGATAAATAGTTGAAAGAAAAATAAATTATATCGAAAAGAATAAAAGATACACTATTCTCAAGTTTTTGAAATAAAACTGAAAAATTAGTATTCCATTTTTTAATATACTTATAAGTTGTAAGTATCATTTTTTCAGGGGTTTCTTTTTATTATAGCTTTGCAAATATAATATATTATTTACTATAACGCAAATTATCTGTAAAAATTATATTTAAAAGTAATCCTCTGATTTAAAGTGCTTTAATTTATTTATTGAACATTATTCTGATTTATGTAAAAAACAATGGTTGCTTAGGCTGCTATTTCTAATCAAGAAAACAAAGATTTTATCCGTTTCTTTCTATATTGAAATGCCTCATTTAGATTTGGAGTTGTATTATATGTTGCAAAATCATCATCATTAGGAATGTAATCAAACTCCTTTCTCTCTAAAACATCTAAAGCTTCAATCATTGCCTTTGCTGCAATCGTATAATTTTTCTTAACAATTGAATTGAAATTATCTCTTTTTTTAACTTCATACTTCTTTTGTACTACAATATCTCCAGAGTCAATACCTTCTTCAACAAAATGGATTGACACTCCAGTTTCTTTTTCACCATTCAAAGCCACCCAAAATGGTGTTAATCTACCTCTATTTTTTGGTAATAAAGCATTGTGCCTGTTCAATACACCTATTTTTGGAATACTTAACAGTTCCTTTTTTACTATATTTTGGCTTTGATTGATAATAACATCTATATCAAGAGTTTCTAAATGTGTTCTAAATTTTTTGCTATTCGGAGTAGTTATTGATAGTGTTGGAATACCTTTAGATGCTGCATAAGCTGCTATAGAAGGGTCTTTTAAAATTCCCAAAGCGAACATTTTCTTTTTTATTTTATGAAATACTGTTTTAACTGAAGTTTTAAAAAAATGCCATGGTCCCATAATTAATAATAACGAAAGAACATAAGTATATTTAGACTTTCCTTTAGAAAGCGTTAACCTATTCCCTTTAGGAATTGCTAATCCTATAATTTCATCTTCTTTTGCATCAATAATCTCTTTGATGAAATCATACGTCTGAATGGGGTCATCCATTGTAATTATATATATTCTCATTATAATAATCCTTTTTGTTTACAGAACTCTTTTATAGTACAAAATTCAAATTCATTTTTGTCAAAGTACTTAATTTCTCTTTCGTATATTTTAACACCTTTAATACCTAAATTCTTAACTTTAAGCTTTGACCTTAAAGTGTCTTGTAAAAATGCTGCAACAAAATTTTTGGATCTTTTATTAATCTGCCTAACTTCATCACTTTCATCAATAAACTCATTAGGGTGTGTATCAAACACTATGGGCTTACCAGTTATTGAGGATTCAAAAGCCATTACCCTACGCTGAATTGCTGTAAGGGTTGGAAATATTCGCATAGTAGTACTCAAATAAGGTAAAATTGAAGCCGTTAAGGGTACTTCAATAATTTGACCATCTCCTTTCTTAAAAAGAGAACCTTCACTTGTACGATAAGGTAATCTGGGAGCTGTTAACCAATTCAATTTTTTCAATCCACCAAATGACATGAACATATCGAATCGTTGAGAAGCAACTGAACTGTCAATTTTATAATTAGCTTCTGCTAGTGCTATTGCAGTATCGTTATTTACTCGAAGAGCTGGAGCTCTAAATGAAATGATTTCTTCTCCAATAATATTTTCAATAATATTTTTTGATTCTTTTAAATGATCAATTTGTCTTTGCAATGGCATTACATCGAATCCATCTTCTTTTGTATGAGACAAACCATGACTCCCTACTTCATGACCATAAGGAACAACCATTTTAACAATTTCAGGATATAATTTTGCGATATAACCTGTAAAATAAAAAGTTGATTTGATATTATACTTTTCGTACAAATCTAACAATAAAGGCATTCCTTCTTTAAAAACCTTATAACCAGTTTCATCTCTTAACGAATTATGCCAAATGGATGTAGTTTCAACATCATTTGACAATAAACAATATTTTTTCATCTTATTTTCTATATTTCACCAACATAGCCTTAACTACATTCTTAATGTTTTGCATAACCAATTCAACAAACCATAATCCGCCAACATCAAACCATCTATGAGGGTGCGTACTAATAATTAACTTGTTTGGTAATTTGCCTTCCTTAATCAACTCCATCATATGATCAATACTTTTAATCGGAATGTCAAATTTTGTTTTTACTTTATCTCTTAAAATGACACTTTTCTTATTCCATGCTCTACCTGTATCTGTAATATAAAAAACTTCATCATAATTGACATCAAAATAAGGTTCAGCGATGATTCCATCTTTTTTATAATCATATTTTTCCCATATTTCACGGTTATCAATTCTATTTTCAGGACTTCCATGCATGCATACTGTTGTAATTGGATAAAAGGTACGGAAATATTCTAAATTTTTTTGATACATTTCATAGGCTTTCTCAAAATCACCTTTAGTCATCCCTAAATCTTCATAATGATACCCTAACTCATGACCCAATGACACAACTTCTTTAATCACATTTTTATCATTACTTTCTGGTACAATCCTAAAGTAATAACTTCCTTTCACATTTAAAGAATGTTCAATTTTAGCTAGCCAAGTTGCATTTATTGATCTTCTATCAACATCATGTCTTAAAACAACGACCTTATCTTTAGGTTTCTGAATAAATTCTTCAAAAGTTTGGACATTGTATTTTTTTTCAATTAAAACTTCAAGTAACTGTTTATATTTTTTTAAAGTAAAATCCATTTATTATTTATTAATTTGTTTGTGAATTGATGAGAAAAATATGTCATTTAACTCGGACACCTTAGTCTTGTTTAAGTCTTTATTCAATTCATTTTTTATTATTTTGAATTCTTCTAAAAAAAATTCTGGATCAGAATAGAATATCCCTCCATAGTCAGTATCTAAATAATATTGAAGGCTTCCGTAATTTGAAGTTAATACAGGGATTCCACATGCTCTAGCTTCTAAAACAGACAAAGGCATGCCTATAGAGCTATTTTTCTTCACTACAGGGAATATATATAAATCACTTAATTGATAAACCTCTTCAATGTTTTCAATGTATCTATCTATAATTATAATACCTGAATTGAGTAATTCATCTTTTAAAGTCTCTTTCCCTTGAGCTTCAACTGGTGTAGAACTACTACCAACAACTACCACTTGCATACCCGCTTTTTGTAAAGGAATTAATGTTTTTAAATTCCTCCCTTCGTTCAAGTGTCCCATATGAGTAATAATGAAACTCTCTGGAGAAAGGTTATACTTTAACCGTAATGATTCCTTATTTTCTTGACTTGGTAAAGGCTTAAAGATTGATAAGTCTGTTAATAATGGGATCAACTCATTTTTGACATTTATACTATTCCAATAGGTATGAAGTGCAGGAGATGGAGTAAATGCAATTTTAGGCTTTATAATTTTTATAATAATTTTTTGCCATGCTTTTACTGGTTTAGGTTGTAATGCAATAAATATTACATTAGATTTTTTAGCCAAAAACGAAAATATTTTTAACCTCAAATAACTTGCAAAAGTACTTGATTGAAATGGCAAATATACTATTGATTCAGGGTTAAACCCTTTTATTATATTCTTAACCTCTTGAGAATAAAATAAGGGATTGGTATTGACAATGTGAATGTTGTCTTTTTTAAAACCATGACGACAAATAACTTGTAAATTAAAATTCTTATCTAAATCTAAAAATAGATTATAAACTGTTTTTTTAATTCCTTCATCATAAGGAGGGTTTAAAATCTCTGAAATAAATAAAACTCTTTTCAATTTAACTCGTTTTTTATTTTTCTCCATTCAAAATTTGAGCTTCTTTAATACTAAGACTTAATTTATCAGGATAATATGTGTCTATCACATTTTCATGATCAATCATTACAATAGGGTTTTTTTGTCCTTTTGATCTCTGAATACAATTCTCAGGCGTGTCACATATAAAAATATCTAAAGGTACACCCTTTAAATCAGCGTACATTTTTTCTTTAACATAAAAAATAATTGCAGACACTAAATTTTTAAATCCAGGTTTTCTAATTAATGACACATCAATATCAGAATGTTCGCTTAATGTGCCTTTACATATACCTCCAAGAGATACCGTAAACAGTATCCAATCTTTGTTTTGTTCTTTTTCAAGTCTATCTTGAATTTCATATAACTGATTAAAGAGTTCTGGTTTTGATGTTTTTAACCATTTCATTCTATGTACAAAAAGCACATGAAAATTACAGTTTACAAACCAGTTTAATGTGTGTGCCACTATAAAGCTTAAAAATAAACTTTTATAAAAAGGAATATTAAAACCAAAAAATGAGATACTAAAAAATAATATCCAAAATACAATTGTAAAAAAAATTTTATATAATTTCTCTGACTTATCAGCATGTGAAATTCCTTGCATGAACCAATTAGTAAAAATTTGTAACCAACTAAAATATTTGTTCTCTAAAATTGAATTTTTTAAATTACTCATTTAAATACTTATTTATATCATTTTTAACTATACTAAACTCTCTATTATTATCAATTAATTTCAAGCCTAAATCTTTGCTTAAAATTTTATAAACTTTTCCACGCATAGTCAGAGTTTTATCATGAACAGTATCTTTTTTTCTACTCCTTATAATATCTTCATCAACATGTAAAATTACAATCTTTATATTTTCTGGTAATAAATTTATAAATGCTTTACCTATACTAGTTTTATGCAAATCTAGTCTATGAGTATCAACCATTAAATCTGCCAATGTATCTAGACTAAACCGATCAAAAAATACAACTTCATTTTTATTTATTTTTTTTCTTTCTATATTCCATTTGATCTTAAAATCTAACAATTGTAGTTTAGGAAATAGCCATGAAACAAATGTAGATTTATAAAATTCATGTGTACTATAAGCAATCCCCTCAATTTTCTTCCTCTCGGTCAAACCAACTATGCGACAAAAAGCCATTAAAGGTTTTGAGACTATTTTAGGTGAACGTAGCCAGATGTGCCTTGTTTTATAACCTTTTTCAATAATTTCTTCTTCAATTTCTTTCAAGAAAGTAGTTTTACCACTCCCATCAGAGCCTGCAATGTAAATAACTCTATTTTTCATTTAGCAATTCTTTATATAAATCTATCACTTTTTGACTTACTTTTTCTGTAGTGTAATTTTGAATAGAGTCAATACAGTTTTGTTTGATAAAAGGGGCGTTTTTTACGGCCAACTCCATTTTTAAAGCCAATTGCTTAATACTCTCTTGTTCTACTAAGTAACCATTATAACCGTTTTTTATTACCAAAGAGATATCGCCAACACAATTTGCTACAACAGGTACACCACAAGCTAATGATTCTTTTATAGATAATGGACTCCCTTCATTATTTGAATATAATACAGATATGTCTGCCATATTAAATATTTCAGGCAATTCACTTCTTTTTCTTATTCCAAGAAAAGTTATGCCTTTATCCAACTTCAAACGGCTGGTTAATTCTTTTGTTTCATTCATTAAAACTCCATCACCAACTAATATCAATTTATATGTTTTATCATCATTAAATAAAATCTCAAAAGCTTTTACTATTTCTTTAATTTTTTTAGGAGGTTCTATTCTTCCAACGTATAAAATTATTTTATCATCTTTAGAAAAACCAAACTTATTTCTAGCTTTATACTTATCTAGAGATCTAAAGTCCTTAATATTAACACCTGTAGGAATAACATGAATTTTTTGCTTATACTGTGGGTATAATTTTAAATAATAGTCCTTAGTAATATCATCTACAGCAACAATTGCATTCGTTTTTTTTAATGCAATTTTTTCAAGTGAATTATAAATCACTCTAACAATTTTTCCTTTTCTATCATTAACAGTTTTAGCTTGTTGTCCATGCAAGCTTATAACTGAAGCTCTATTCTTCATGAATGCAAAAGCAGTGAAATGATCGGGTCTATGTGCGTGAATAACAGTATTTTTCGGTAATCTGATAAAAAATGATTTAAGAAAAAGAATTATTAAAAACTTATTTGTACTTGTTACTTCATTTTGAATTTGATGGTACTTAAAATTATTAATTTTGCTAAAATTATATATCTTACCAATAAAACCTACAGAAATATCTTTTGCTAATAAAAAATTAATTAATTCAATAATATATCCTTGTATACCTCCTATTGCTTTGAGCTCTCTTTCTGCATTTTTATTTTCAAAGGAAATCATCCCTATATGATAAACTTTCATAGTTATTTAAATTTGTTTTGAAAATTAGGGTTTTCTTTCATTATCTTATGACTTTCGGGGTATTCTTGTATAAACCAAGTGAAAAATGCTGATACATCAATCTTATCTCGGATAAGTTTTTTTCTTTTCAACTCCCAATCAGATTTAATATTGTCATTCTTTAATAGATCTTCTGCTTTTTGCATGGCAACATCAATATTTTCTATTCTAAAACCCAGTTCATAGTTGTCTTCTTGATCAATTAAATATCCTCTTTTAGTTTTTTGAATATTTATCCAAGGCACTCCTAAAACACCCGCTTCTGAAGCAGTAGTTGTTCCTTCTCCGATATATAACGTGCAAAAGGCTAAAAATTGCGTGTAATTTGTAGGTTTAATATCTAATTTATATTTATTAAATCTATCATCTAAGTCTCTTTCAGTAACTGAAATAAATACTTTTGCTCCATATTTATTCTCTAATTTTTCTATAAAATTTAAAATTTTATCATCATTTGTTAAAACCTCAGAGTTTAGTCCAATATCATGCATTGCTGTCAATGCAGAAAATCGCATTAAAACTATTTTATCAGACTCTTTCAATCCTAAATTTTCTATAATACTAACATCTGGCTTAAAAACATTTGGATGTAAATATGCTAATTCTTTATACCCATTAAACTTAATAATATTTTTAGATGGAAGCTCTATGTAGAATGAATCTACTAATAATAATGAATTGATTCTCTTTTGAGAATATTTGTAATTAAAAGTTGCCGTTTCTGTATCTTCCCAACAAACTAATGGAATTTTATTAAACTTACATGCCATACTAGAAAACGGAGCCGCAGTTGAAAAAATTAAATCTGGCTTAAACTTTTTTATTGTACGATTAATTCCTAGAACTATTTTAAATGTACTTAGAACTTTTCCTATAAATGATTCTTTACTTTTTCCAATGACAACATTCTCAAAATTATTGGCATCAACAATAGTTTTTATAATCCCCTCTTTTTCAACCACAAAGAAAAAGACTTTACCACCTTTTTTTTCTATTTGTTTTGCCGTTTCAAAAACAATGTATGGGTCTACTGGATGGTATACTATGAATAAAACTTTCATATATTATTGTGAAATTTATTTTTTAATTTTAGATAAGAGTTTCAACCCGAAAATTCCAAAATTATACATTAGAGGCTTAAAAATGATTGTATACCTTCCGTCTTCTACTAAAGTACCTCCAAATCTCATTTTATAATCTCTAACTCCATATTCAGTATTTGGTTTTCCTGCTCCCATGAAGTCTACCATTTTCAATTTATTCTTAATTCCGAAGTCAATAGCTTCTTTTAGAGCAATATGAGCTGGGTAAATTTTCTTATGATACCCTCGAATATCTGTATAATAAAATGTATTCATTGTTGTATTAGGATAGTATATACAAAACGCACCTCCAATAATTTTGTCATTATGTACTGCTACAAAAACTTTACCAATGGCACTTCTATAAAGGTTTAAAAAAAAATCATATGATAACAAAGGAAGCTTAACATGTTCTTCATACATTTTTTTTAAAATAGAAAATAATTCTTCCACTTCTTTTTCATCTTTTGCTTCTCTAGCAATGGCACCTTCTTTATATGAAAGTCGAATTTGTCTTCGCCTAGTTGAATTCATACCAGAAAAAACAGTCTCAACATCTAGGTTTTCTATAGGTAATTGCACATTTAAATGTTCTGTAAAAACATAATCGTTTTTTTTGAAAATCGAATCTAATTTTGTGTAATCAAAATGATTTCTGATTTCAAGAAAAATTAACTTTCTTTTATAATGATTTTTTACTTTTTTAAGTAAAAAAGCTAAACTTTTTTCTTTAGATTCAAGTAATAGAGGTCCCGCATATATTATTCCACGCTTAGAGAAAAAACCTTTAACACCTTTTTCTTTTTGTAAAGTTACAACCATTAAAGAAGTATAACCATCTTTCTCTTCAACTGCAAAAACATCTGATGCATATTCATTAACAGAATTAAATAACTTATAATAATCTAGTGTTTGAAACGGACTTGAAAACTCACTTTTATCAAGAAGTTTCTCCCATTTATTATTATCTAATTCTTTATTTTTAAGTAGTTTCATTATTATTTAAAAAATAATTTTATTCACTTAAATAGAAATACTATTAAGGATATCGTTAAAATAAAATTTATTGTATCTTCATGCAAAAACAAACCTGTTTTAAAATAGGTTTATTTTTTTATGAAAACAATGGTTAAAGAAAGGGATTATACTTGGTATTTGTACTTCTTTTTTCTAAGAAAATTTAGTTTTAGATTAAATAAATTTATGAAGTATGATGGGATTAATACCATCATTGCTATTATTTTACTTTTGGTTCTTTCTAATTTTTGAATAACTTGTAAAACAGGTACTTTTCCTTTAAATGCTGAAATCCAAAGAAAGACATACATTTCGTAGTATTCACCAGTTGAAAGGTATTTTGTCACTTTTGGAAAAACAAAATTTATTTTCCATAAAGTGTAAAAATTCTTCATTTTCATAAAATCTTCAGAGACATTCTTTTCTTTCATTATCTGATTACCCGCATCTTGAAAATAAGTTCTTAATGGTTCATTAAGAAATACAGTCTTGTAATTAAAGCCTATTTGGTCCCAAACATAAGCATCAGGAAAATATTTAACATTAAAATCGGTAGGAAAAGGATATTTTTTCAATACATCTACCCGAATACAACCCCATTTCTCACCGCCAACTTTATGTTTATATAAGATATCTTTATATGTAGAAACTCCTTCGTCAAAAGGAAACTTCTCACCAACAACCTCTCCTTCTTCATCTTTACATAACATCGTTATACCTGATACATCATCCGCTTTGTACTTTGCCCATATCTCATTCATTCTTTCTATGAGGTTAGGCTCAAATGTATCATCAGAATCTGCAGGAAATAACAGTTCACCTTCAGCTAAATCTAAAACTCTATTAAAAGCTATGTACTTTCCTTTATTTTCTTGTGTGTAAATTCTTACTGGAAAATCTGCTTTAGATTTATACTCTTCAAGCAATGGTAATACATCATCTTCAGAACCATTATCAATCAATATCCATTCAAAATTTTTATTTGTCTGATTGATTAAACTCTCCCAAACTCTGTGAATGGTGTGTTTTCTATTATAAACAGGTGTGAATACAGTAAAAAATGTTTGTGCCATATTATCAGAATTTTTAATTTCCAAATCAGATCTTGACATTCTTCTATGTTCAATTAATTCATTTCTTGATAAATTTTCATTATTCAATAAATTAGAAGTATTTAAATATGAATTATTCTTCATTTTAAAGCTATTTCGTGGGTTGTTATCTATTTTCTTTTTCTAAATTATTAACGCTAATTTTAATAACAAATTGTAAAAAAATACATAAAAAGTGGGTTGAGTACTTTTAATACTTCAATATTATTACTTTTTTTTAAAGTAACTTCCCTATTCAATTTAATTTTATTATCTAGTTATCAACAAACAAGGTGACAATATTGTATTTTTTCTTGCTTAAATTAAAACTGTTTTCTTTTTAAAGTTTCTTTATAGAGTTGGGAAAAATTTTCAATCATGACATCAATAGAAAAGTGATTTTCAATTCTTCTTTTACCTTTTTCTCCCATTTCAGAAGCTATTTTTTGGTTTTCTAATAAAAAATCAATTTTTTCTGCCATTTGATTGGCATTCTCTTGTTCAACTAAAAATCCTGTTTCATTGTTGACAACCAATTCACTTGTTCCACCGCCATCTGTTGCTATAACAGGTTTTTTAAATATCATATATTCCATAATAGAATTTGAAATACCTTCACCATGACATTTCATATTGCTTGACAATATTCCTATATCAAAAGTATTTACTATAGAATCAACATCTACTTGTTTACCTACAAATCTAAAATTAGACATATACTCTGCTTCTACGCTTTCTTTTATTGCTTTTAAATTTGGACCATCACCAATAGCAACAAAAGTAATGTCTTTTCTATTCTTCAAAACCATTTGACCTGCCTCTACAAAGGTTTTATAATCTTTTCTGTCATAAAAACCTCCTGACATTCCTGCAATATATTTTGTTGAAATCTGAAACTTATCTCTAATTGTATCTTCTGACTCTTTAATTTCTTTTCTATTAAAATCAAAACCATTATAAATACATTTTCCTTTCTTCTTAGGCACTCTGAAGGATTCTAACCCTGCATAACAATTAGCTAAAATAACATCGCTAAAAGGATAAGATAATGCTGTGGAGATATATCGTTTTGAAAAGGTCTTCACTAAATTTGCAGGTGGTGCTGTAGAAATCATAGAATTTAAAAATGGTATTCCTTTCAGCTTACATACAGGCCCAAAATGTATCGCGGCAATATTATCCCAACAATGTACAAGGTCTGGCTTAAAATCTTTTACAATTTTGTTGAATTTAGAAATAATTTTAATGTCTTTTTTTATATTTCTTTTTAATAAATGTACATTAATATTAAAATTATATATTTCTTTATAATGAATATCCTCAGACAAAATAATAATCTCAATTTTGACATTATTCTTTAATCTAAGCTCTTTTATTAATGAAATCAACCTTCTCTCTTTTCCTCCATGAGTCAGTGACTCAATTACATATAATATTTTCATAAACAACTTTTAATTTTGTTTTTTACCTGCCATAGATTTGAGAAAAAACCAAAGCCCACTTGACTTGACAATCAATTCATTTATATTATCAGTATCATTTGTACTAAACCTTTTCAATTTAAATAAATCAGACTTTAATGTATTATAACCTCCATCAACAGTAATAGCACACTCATAACCTGCTTCTTTTGTTAATTCTATGTCTCTATCAGAATAATCACCGTTTGGAAATGCAATTGTATTAATAGAAAATCCATATTCATCTTCTAGCTTTTGTTTTGATTCATGAATTTCTTCTTTTGCTACTTCAAATTCACATTCAGGTAAGCATGGGTGGAATTTAGTATGTGATTGCATATTTACATGTTTTGACATTTCAATGACTTGTGCTTTTGATAATGCTTGTGCTTCTTTATATTCTTTGTCTTGTATAAAACCATCTTTTGCTAAAGCTTTAAGTCTATCAATATTTGAAAGTATTTTATAGTATGACAAAGGTTTTGATAAACCTTTATGTTTGTACCAAAAATGCCTGTTTGTATTGATAATCTCAGAACATAAAAATAATGTGATTGGGGTGTTGTACTTTTTAATAAAGGGTAGCATTTCATAATTACTAACCAGTCCATCATCAAAAGTTATAATTAAAGCCTTTTTTGGAATTCTTGCTTTATTTTTTATTTTACAAGCATCTATATATTCATTTAAATCAATTACATTATACTTCTTATGTAAATATAAAAATGTTTGCTCTGCTGTTTCTCTACTAATTTCGTGAAACATTAGGATCGTTACTCTATTTTTTTGAAATAAATTTCGAAATAACCAAGGCAATCCTGAAAAACGCAATATTAAAAAGATAATTTTACTCATTTTTCTAATTTATTATTATAAATACCAGACTTACCACTAATTGTTTTGGTTTAGCCATTCATTTAAAAAGAGTAATGTCCATATTTTTTCACTATAATCTCTCATTCCTTTTTGATGATTGTCTAAAATCATTTCTACATGTTTTTTATCAAGATAATTATATAAATTTTTACTACTTCTTAATGAGTCATTTGCATAATCTTTTAAATTTCCTTTAAACCATATACTTAATGGCACTGCAAAACCTTGTTTCTTATGTGAGATAATTTCTGGAGGTAAAACTTTTGAAAAAGTTTCTTTTAAAATATATTTCTTAATATTTCCTTTCATTTTAAATTTGGAAGGAATAGTAAAGCTTAATTCTGCAAACTTATGGTCAAGTATAGGTACTCTTGCCTCTAAAGAAGTCATCATTGACGCTCTATCGACCTTAGTCAATATATCATCAACCATATAGGTTTTCATATCTAACTGCTGCATTCTTGTCAAAAAATCACCTGAAGCTCCGTTGATAATTCCAATTTTGATGTTTTCAGAATAATTATTTGCTAATTTTGATTTAATATCAGGTAAAAACACTTTTCGTCTTTCATAGTCTTTCCACAAGCAAAAATAGGCTCCAATTGTAGCTTTATCTTTAGAAAGATAATAACTCATCCCTTTGCCATACATATGATCTGGCAATATTTTATTTATGGCAGAAAACATTGATTTTGGGTACATTTTCTTTCTATTCAGCATCATCATTTTATCATAAGACTCATAACCAGCAAAAAGTTCATCACCACCATCTCCTGAAAGAGCTACAGTTACATGCTCTCTTGTGTATTTTGAAACATAATAAGTAGGTATTGCTGAACTATCAGCAAAAGGCTCGTCATAAGCTTTTACTAAATCTGGTAATAATTCAATAGATTGTGGTTCTACTATAAACTCATGATGTTCTGTTTTGTAGGTATCTGCAATTAAACGAGCGTATTTTAATTCATTGTATTTTTCCTCTTTAAAACCTATAGAAAATGTTTTTATAGGTTCTTTAGAATTCAATGCCATTAAAGCAACTACAGTACTTGAATCAACACCTCCACTTAAAAATGCACCTAGAGGCACATCACTTATCATTCTCATTTTCACTGACTCGTTCAATGATTCATACAGAGCTTCTTTCCAATACTCTTCAGATTTTGAATAATCAGGCGTATAATATACTTCCCAATACTTTTTAATAGTTAATTTATCTTTTTCAAAAGGTCTAAAAACAAATGAATGTCCTGGTTTTAATTTTTCAATTTGATTATAAATTGATTTATTCCTAGGTGTATGACCGTAAGCAAAATAGTAATCTAATGATTCTAAACTGATCTCTGTTTTTATATTATTAGAAACCTTTATTGATTTTATCTCAGACCCCCAAACAAATTTTTCATTATCAATATAGTAATGAAATGGTTTAATTCCAAATCTATCTCTAGCTCCAAAAAGTTGTTTTTTAGTATCGTCCCATATTACAAAGGCAAACATGCCTCTCAAATAATCAACGCAATTTTCACCATATTCTTGATATAAATTTACGATAACTTCAGTATCGGTACCCGTCTTGAATTGGTACCCTTTCTTTTGTAATGCTACACGTTGCTCTTTAAAATTATAAACCTCTCCATTAAAGGTTATCCATAGTGTGTCATTGTAGTTTGACAATGGTTGATGACCAGTATGTAAATCAATTATACTCAACCTTCTAAAGGCTAATCCAACATTATTATTAATATAATGTCCTTCATCATCTGGACCGCGATGTGTAATGATATCAGACATCCTCTTTAATTCACTTAAAGAAACTTTTCGGTCTTTGTCAAAAAATATTTTACCTGCTATTCCGCACATTAGTTAAAAAAATTTAAAATATTTTTAGTTTGATTTATATTGTTGAAATAAGTTTCTGCAGCTTTTCTTCCATTTATACCTACTTCTTTTGCTAGATCATAATTTTCAACAATTTCTAATAATTTTTTTTCTAGACTTTTTATATCTCCTGGTATTGCCATAAATGTATTTTCTCTATCGACTAAATAATCAGGTATTTCGCCTACACTTGTTACTAAAGTAGGATTTCCTGAAGCTAAATACTCTCCTAATTTGGTCGGAAATCCATTTTGAGCTTGCAAGCTATCAGGTCTTGGAAGCACTAATATATTTGCATTTAACACTTTTTTTGTAATAACCTCTCTAGAAACTAAACCTTCAAAATGAACATGAGAAGTAATTTCTAAATCACTAACCAAATCATGATACTTTTGTAAACTCTCTTCAGATTTAGCAGGTCCATATAAATATAAATGATATGAATTATGCTTTTCTACAATAGTAGCAAAAGCATTAAGTAAAATATCTACCCCATCTTTATTATCATCTAACTGTCCTGTATAGAGAATTTTATTTATTTTTGAATTATGCTTTCTTAAATTTGGGTCAAACCTCTTTAAATCAACAGTCATTGGGACATGCAATACTGGAATTTTTGAAATACTCCTAAAATAAGAAATTAAATTTTTTGTCATTAATAAATGAACATCAAATAACTGATATTGAATTTTTTTAAAAAGAATTTTTGAAATCAATCCTTTTCCTTTTACATATACTTCAGGGTGCTCACTTTCTTCTTTTAATAGCTTTCCTCCTTTAATTTTATTTGTCAGCCATAATATCATTGCTGGTATGGTATGACTTGAATAATAAATTGATATTGTCAAATTATCTATATTTCTTAAACTGTAAAAAAACAGAAGTAAATTTGAATAAGTATTTCTTACTCTCTTCTGTACGAATCCTTTAGGTTTTATTGTACTATTTGATAAGTATCTATAACACATATCATCATAAACACCATTAGTATCTCTATTTTTTATATCATTTTTAGATTCTGTACTTCTCAAACATACAACTTCAGTATATACCTCATGGTATAAAAACCCTTTAACATAAGAAATAATTCTATTGGTAGCTGCCATACCATTTGGAAATGATTCATCAGTAAATATGATAACCTTTTTCACTTTCATAAAATAATACTTTTTGCAATTCTATAATTTTATTTTCTTTATTAAATCTTTAGAAAAATTATCAGCACCTATACCATTTAGGTGTAATTGATCTTTGAAATAATATTTTTTTTGATAGAATTTAGAATGATTTGAATAATCATAAAACTCTAAATCATTATTTATAAATACTTTTTTTAGCTTATTTATTATTAGATTTCGTTTGTCAAATTTCAAATAAGTTGGAGAAACTACGCCAATCAGTTTTATATTATTTATCTTACATACATTTATTATTTTATTCAAATAAATAATTTTATTTGGATCTATCTCTTCATTCTCTAAAAAAAAAGGATTGAAATTACTGTCATTTATTTGTCCATTTAATGGTTTAAATCCTAAATTTGATTCATTTTCTTTCAATAACATACTTCTAGAGAAATCATATAAAGTAGAATTATATACATACAAACTTGACACTATTTCTAACTTAGAGAATTCAGGATTAAACTGAATAATTTCTTTAAATGCTTTGTGATTATTATAATATGGCAATAATAAATTCAGTTTAGTATAAGCCTTTTTATCATCAATAATGTTGGGTGCCAAATCAAGAATAACCGTTTTTGGTGGATGCTTTTTTATACTTTCTTTTAATAGAGCATAATTTAAAAAAAGCCCCTGCCCTCCAAATCCGGCATTATAGCATGATTTATTTAAAACCTCTGAAAATATACTTGGATTGTAATGGTGTACTGCTCTTGAACTTCCTAAAACAAGTATTTCAGCATCAGAATTCAAACTCTTATTGATAACTCCATAATCACCAAATTTAATTTGTTTAAATTGTTTTTTTAATATTACATCACTTATTAGATCAATGATTATTATCAATCCTAAAAATAGAATACTATATTTTATTGATGGCTTCATTAAAATTGAAAATAGATAAATTGCCCTCCATTAAACACTCCCGTAAATAGTATCAAACAGATTAAAAACACAAAATATAATACTGATTTATAATTGATTTTTGAATTCTCTAATATTGAATCTTTATAATTTTCAACTATGATATCATTGATAAATAACACAAATAATCCTATAATTCCATAGAAAAATATTTTATAATCATAAAATACTTCTCCAGTAAAGTTGAAAATATTTCTAATTATATAAAATGCTTCTGAAACATTATTAGCTCTAAAAAATATCCAAGCAAAATCAACCAATATAAAAACAAGTAGTGTTCTAATAACTCTATTATGAAAAGATATTTTTTGATTCTTTTTAACTTGAAGTTTAAATATGTTTTCTAACACAATATAAGCTCCATGTAATGCTCCCCAAATCACAAAAGTCCAATTTGCACCATGCCAAAGACCACTTACTAAAAATGTTAAAAATAAATTTAAATACCATCTTGACACTCCTACTCTACTTCCTCCCATGGGGATATAAAAGTAGTCTTTAAACCAAGTTGATAATGAAATATGCCAACGATGCCAAAAATCACTAATTGAAGTTGCAAAATAGGGTCTTTTAAAGTTTGTCATCAAGTCATAACCCATAATTCTAGCTACTCCAATTGCCATACTTGAATAACCTGCGAAATCTCCGAATATTTGAAAAGCAAAAAGGAATGTTGCTATAATGAACGATATTCCTGAATGTTGATACACATTGTTATATATCGAATCAACATATAGCGATAACCTATCGGCTATAACTAATTTCATAAAAAATCCGAAAATTATCCACTTTAAACCTTTTACTAAATTATCTAAAGTTAATTGATGTCTTTCTCTAAACTGCGGAAGTAATCTTGTACTCCTTTCTATGGGACCAGCAACTAGTTGAGGAAAAAAGGATACATATAATGCATAAATTCCGAAATGCTTTTCTGTTTTAATATCTCCTCTATACACATCTATAGTATAACTTAAGGTTTGAAAAGTATAAAAAGAAATTCCAACGGGTAATAATAATTTCAAATATGGAATTTCAATTTTACTGTTAAAAGAACCAAATATATCATTTAAAGAAGTGCCAATAAAGTTAAAGTATTTATAAAAAAAAAGTACTCCTAAACTTGCAGTTATAGAAAAAGCTAAATAAGTTTTCTTCTGAATTTGAGTATCAGATTGTTCTATTAGAATTGCCGACCCATAAGAAATAATGGTTGTAAATAGTATTAAAAAAACATAGTCAATATTCCAACTCATATAAAAATAATAGCTGGATATTAATAATATCAGCCATCTCCATTTATAAGGTGATAAAAAATATAGTAATAAAACTATAGGAAAAAAATAAAGAAACTGAATTGAGTTAAATAACATTTATAAAAGGTGAGTTTTCAAAACTTATTTATATTCCTTTATCTTTAGTTCAAAATGAATTTTGAAGTTTAAACTTGATTCTGAAATCTGATAGATATTTGTATCATTTAAAATATTAAGACAGTAATAAGTGTTTAATTTTGACTAAAAAGAATTCCCTATTGTAATCAACATTAAATACTTATTACTGTACTACTATAGACTAATTCGCTAAAAATTATAATCTATAATAATCTTTCATCCAATCAATCGTCTTTTTGACTCCTGCGTCTAAAGAAATTGATTCTTTATGATCTAATTCTTTTACAGATAAATCATTATTCAATTTTTTGATTTTGGTTGTCAACATTTCTGCTTCTTTATACTCTATTAAATCGGGATTAGCACCTGTATAGTCCCAAATAGTTTTTGCTAAAGTTTCAATATCATGAAATTGATTACTTCCAATATTATAAGCTCTACCTGGTATGAAATTTTCACTAATATTGGCTATTGTTCTCACACAATCATCAATATAAGTACTAGATCTAAAATAGCCTTTATATACTGTGATTGGTAAATTATGTAATGCATGGTAACAGAATTTACAATTTACAGATCTATACGGGTGGTAATATTCACCATCTCCATAGGTGTTAAAAAGGCGTACTACAACTGTCTCAGTTCCAAATACAGCTCTAGAATTAGCTATTTGCATTTCATTCGCCCATTTAGAAATTGCATAATCATTCATCTGCTTAATTTCAATATTATCCATTACTGTCTCTTTCATTTCCCCTTCATAATCTCCATATACCTCAGAACTTGAAAAGTGAACTAATTTGAATTTATGCTCTTCTTGTAACCTGATGATATTTTTTAAACCAATTAAATTTGATTTCCACATCTGTTCAAAATAATCTTCACCATTCCATCTTCCAAATTCAGCGGCACAGTTATAGATTAAATCAAAAGGGCCTGCTTTTTCAATTACTCTTTCAATTTGACGGAACTCTCCGATATCACATCTTGAATATGTCCATTCTTCATTACTCATATTTTGAATATATCCTACTTCACCTGGATGATGTTGAATATCAACTCCAAATACTGAATTACCTCTTGCTTTTAGGTCTTTTACTAATTTTTGACCTACTACACCTTTTGATCCTGTTACTAAAATTCTCATTTTTCTTTTTTTTTGGTTTTTATTTTGTGTTAATTTAATTTGCTAACCTACACTTTTAAAGTAGATTAAACGTAATAATATATTTTATAGTATTAATATTTATTTAATATTCTTACAACTTGTTCAATTTCTGCTATGGTATGACTAAATGAAATAGGAAGACTTAAAGTTGTATTATGTATTTCATCAGAAACTGGTAAATGTTCGTTAGAATAACTCAATAAAGCCTTTTGTTTATGAGGGGGTAATGGATAATGAATATCACTTTTAATATTGTTTTTTAATAGATAATCTCTTATTTCATTCCTTTCAATATGTCTAATGTTAAAAATATGAAATACATCATCATAGTCTTTATTCTTTTCTGGCAATATAAATTTATCACTTAATTCATTGTGATAAATTTTAGCTAATTCTTTCTTATGGTTATTCATATTTGTTAAATGTCTTAATTTAACTCTAAGAAATGCAGCTTGTATTTCATCTAGACGAGAATTATATCCTACTACTTCATTTACATAACGCTCAGAAGAACCATAATTTCTTAACCTACGTACTTTATCTTTTACCACTTCTATATTAGTTACTACAGCACCTGCATCACCAATTGCACCTAAATTTTTAGTCGGGTAAAAACTAAACGCGGCCGCTTCACCAAAAGTACCAGCTTGTTTACCTTTAAACATAGCACCATGTGCTTGTGCACAATCTTCCACTAATTTTAAATTATATTTTTCTTTTATAACTAAAATAGAATCCATATCACAAACTTTACCATACAAATGGACTACTAAAATTGCTGATGTGTTATTTGTGATTTTACTTTCAATCTTAGTTGGGTCTAAATTATATGTTTTAATATCTGGTTCTACCAATACAGGTTTTAATCCTGCGTGCAAAATTGAAAGAATTGAAGCAATATAGGTGTTTGCTGGCACAATTACTTCAGAATTTTTTGGCAAATCTAAAGCTAATAATGAAAGTGTAATTGCATCTAAACCATTTGCTACGCCTATACAATGTTTAGTACCAACAAATGTTGCAAATTCTTTTTCAAAATTATTAACTTCTTCTCCTAATACATACCATCCTTTATCAATGATGTCATTAGCTGTCATTTTTAACTCTTCCATGAAAGGAGCATTTACCTTTCTTAAATTTTCATATTGTATCATAAGGTTCATCTATATAATCTTGTTCAATAAATACTTCAGATGCCAATACTAATAAAATAGCATCTGGGGTAAAATCACTCATTGTGTGATAATCTTCTGGGTAGACAATCAAACTTTTGTTAGGATTGTCTAAAATATAATCTTCCTTTATAAAACTATTATCACAAGAGACTTTACAACTACCTTTTAAGCAAATTAAAGCTTGGGTTGTTATTTTATGACGATGACCACCTCTATCTTTATCATCGGTATCATAAATAAAATAAACTCTTTTAATATCAAAAGGTAAAATTCTTTCTATTACAGTTAGTTTACCTCTACTATCTGCAAATGTTGGTAATTCAATTAAGGCAGCCATTTATAATTTTTTAAATATTTATAATAATATATCATATCACTTTTCTTCTTTTTTGGCAATAAAATTCTTCTTATGCAACTTAATAAGAGTCTGAAATTAGAATAATCATAAGCTTGGTAATTAAATTGCTTACGAGAAATCCCTAGTCTTTCCATCAGCTCATTCTCTTTATTTGATAACTTATTTATATAATCATAATAGATTAATTTAAAAAGTACCTTTTCATTTTTTAGAAGACCAACAGTCATTACCTTGTTAGAATATAATTTCAAGCCTTCAAAGTGATAAAAAATTATATCTACCTCTTTATTTATTTCACTATTAAAAGCTTTTAAATTATCATCTTCTTTAACAAAATTATACGCATCTGAATTCCATCTTGCAACACCCCCTCCTCGATTTTCCATAACAACAATGTTATCAAATATTTCAGTCCAATGGTTTAAATAGCCTTGATCTGCCCATTTTCCATCTTCAGCTTTCAAATAACACCATTCTATACATTTTTCTTTGTACCAATCGATAACTTTATTTCCAGATTCATCATTCTTTACGGGTATAAATTGCACACAGTATTTTCCGCTCACACTATCTTTATTTTCAGGAAAATAACGATGTTCAGTAATCAATACTGAATCGTTCTTCACTTCTTTTAGAATCTCAATAGGGTCATTATAGAAAAATAAATCTGCATCTATATATGTAATATGATCAATATCATAATTTTTTAATGCATAATCCATAATATGTGGTGTACATGTAAAAAAATATTCTGCAGTTGATCTTGTTTTTTTTGTTTTTACTAGTTCTGGATAAAAATTCTCTAAGTCATATAAAGGAATTGGTATAATATTCTTATAATTTAATTTTATTAAATAATCATAGGTTAATTCATCAAAAGTATAATAGAAAAAATTAAAATCATTTTTACACACTTTCAATAAAGAGTCATACATTACCAATGCTTTGGTAATATAATTAGCTGTTGTCATTAGACAAAAATTCAACTTATCATTTGTTCCAAATGCCATGTGCTCTTTTATTTATTATTTTGTGATATTGAATAGGAGCTATTATAAACCCCTCTATATTTGCTATTATTGATGCTAATACTAAACTAACAATACCTAAGTGAAATACTTCTATTAATATGATGGCTACAATGATAAAAACGACAGCACTTATTCCCGATAAAATAAGCTGTAATTTAATTTTACCAACTCCATTAATAAACATGTTGAAAATTCCACCAAAAGTATAGGTTATAAAATAAATTAATAAAACCAAAGACAAATTGAATGGTATTATTACTTCATCATCATTAAGCCAAATGTCATAAAATTGTTCAGCAACTAAAAGCATAACTACCCCTCCAATACTTATAGCTCCCCATATCATTAATAATTTTTTAACTGTGTTTTTTATCCATTGTATATCATTCTTAATCCAAGCTTCTGTATAAGCAGACCAAAATGGAGACACTATTATTGTAAATGCCATCAGTAATATTGAGAAATATTTATAGGCGATATTATATGTAGTAACTTCTGCAGGTCCAAAATATTGTGCTATGATAATAGTACTTGATTGATATATAATTAAACCTGCTATCTGAATCGCAAAAAACTTAAGTCCTAGACTTAATAAATCTTTTGCATACTCCATCTTTACATACTTAATTGAAGGTGCTATTTTTTTATAATCATTATTGAAAAAATAAATTGTAGCGATAACAAGTACTAATACTGGCACTACACTTAATACCCAACCTATATAGATAAGAGAGCCTTCTGTTGTTTTTGTTAAAATAAATATAATAATTAATACTATTAAATTTCCAATAGGCCCAAAAACATTAGCAATTGCGGGACGTTGATCTGCAGTTAATACAATTGAAATTAATTGTATTATAAACCTTAAAAAGAAAAAACCAAAAACAATAAAAGACAAATAAGTTAATTCTCCTGCCAATTCTTTTTCAGTATTTATAATTGCAGACCAGTCCACAAAACTATTACCAATAAAGAATAATATTGCTACTGAACCTACAATAATAGTTAAAATAGCATAGGTAGTACTTACATATGCTTTACCAAGCTCATAATCTTTTACAGCTAAAGCCTCGGCTAACTTGTTTTTTAATCCATTCCCTAGACCTACTTCAAAAAATGTAAACCAAGTCAAAAATGAAGTTAAGGTTAACCATATACCGTAAGTAGTTTTATCTAAATAATCTAGAGTAATTCTAATTAGTAAAAAACCTACAATCATGCTCAGTCCTTTAATAAAAACTGAAAGAATAATATTCTTCTTAGCTTTTACCGTTCGCTCATGGCCTTTAAAAAATGATTCAAAAATATTTTTTAATTTATTTAACATTTTTATTGATTTGCTAACTTAAATTGATGTTGTTCTATATAATATTTATTAACTAATAAAGAAAAAACTAAGCCTATTTCTAACATAGAAAAATATACTAGAGTCAAATTTGCAAATACAAAGCCTAGCAGACCTAAAAACGGTCCCCATAAGGTTGTATCTTTAGCATCTTTATATAATTTTCTCATCATTAGGATTAAAAAACTCATAAATAAAACACCTCCTATAACTCCATAAGTATAAAATAAGGATAAATAACCTACATGAATTTGTGATGACCTACCTCCTAAAGCCTTAGATAGTTCATAATTATGATGTCCATCACTTCCCATTCCATATTTTTGATCTCCTACTCCAAAAACTGCATTCTTCCAATAAAATTTATTGAAAACGGTAATTGCTAATAATCTTGTTGAAGCAGAATTCTTATCCGACCCTTCGCCTTTTTCTAAAATTCTTTCTTCAACAATTGACTTTACATTTATACCAATTGCATTTAATGTAAAATATAAAGTAATAGAAATTAATGGTATTAAGAGAATGTACTTAAAAGAATGCTTGAGCTTGTCCTTTTTATTAACAATTAAAATAAAAAATATTAATAAGGCATTAATCATCATCCATCTCCCTTTGGTAAGTAATGCATATAAAAGCCCGAAAACCATCCAAACTATTATTTTCTTATTTGCTCGTTCCAAACGTTCAACTACTATTAACAAAACAGGAATAAAGCCCAAGCCTACACTTAAAATACCAACCCATGAATAAATAGATTGCAATCTATCTTCAGTTCCACTTATTGAGGATTTACTCAGCATATCTTGCCTTAAAAAAAAATTCTTATCATATAGTTGTTGAATGATAATTACACCAATGGCAATAACTAAAACTTTTTTACTTATTTTTAATAAAAAAGTGAAATATTTCTTTGATATAGAAGTATTCTCAATGATAAATAAAATATTAAATGCTCCTGCAATTTTATTAACCAAATATATCATTTTAAACTTCCCTTCTAATTGAAAAAACGCCGAATAATATACATATAAAACAAATAACAAATAAAACTTTAAATAGGTTGGAAAATTTATAGGGTTTTCTTTATTTGCAAAGAACAACACCAAAACAACTCCTATATATGTTAAAGCGGTAAAGAATTTAATAAAGTCTATATCTACACCTGTTAGCAATAAAAATGCTATAAATGGTGAGACCATCAGAATCAATAAAATGAAACGATTGTATTTATTTGGTATGGAATAATAGTAATTCAAATCTTTATAACAAAAATTAAAATGGACTTTTAAAACTATCTAATGTAATCATTTCTTTATCTTTTTCAGATAAAATAGGCTTATCATTTGGCCATTTTATCCCACAAGAATCCCATTTGATTCCTGTATCACAACTTGGCTCATAAACTGTTGTTGTTCTGTTTAAAAAAATAGCCTCTTCACTTATCACATAAAACCCATGAGCTAACCCTTTTGGGATATACAACATATTCCCTTTTTTAGCATCTAATTCTATACTGAAATTGTGTCCAAAAGTAGATGATTTCTTTCTTAAATCAACAACCACATCAAAAATTTTTCCTGAAATACAAGTAACACATTTGACATGGTCATGTGGTGGGTTTTGAAAATGCAAACCTCTCAGTACATTCTTCTTAGAAACTGAATAATACTCTTCTTTAAAATCAGTTTCCAGTCCATGAGAAGCAAACATTTCTTCATGAAATGTTTTTACAAGTCTCCCTCTATCATCTTTAAAAACTCTTGGTTGTAATTCAAAACAACCATCTATAGTAGATTTTATAACTTCCATAAACTAATATATATATCTAAAGTCGAAGACATTTTTCTTTGAAATAATGTCCTTATTGTTTTTAAATTCTTTCCAACCTGTTAATATCACTAAATTATCAGCCTTTTCAATAATTGATGATAATGAATCTACATATTCAATTTTCAATTCTGGATATGATCTTTTAAACTCTTCGTTTGCCAACGGATCATAAGCAATGATATTTTTATACCCTTTAGTAATTAAGTTTTCAATGATAAACTTACTAGGTGTCAATCTAACATCATCAGATTCTGGTTTAAAGGATAATCCTAAAATTCCTATACTATCACTTTTATTCACTTTAGAAGCTACATTGTCAGCAACAAAATTCATTACTTCTGTGTTAATTTTTAAATTTCCATTTAACACAAAAGGGTTAACTCCATGCTCTTCAGCAATACTTGCCAATGCGGATGTGTCTTTCGGTAAACAGTAACCTCCATAACCACAACCAGGATACACATAACTTGCCATCCCTGCAGGTTTACCACGCCACCGTTTATCTTCATGTAAAATTCTAAAAGCTTTTGGTATATCAATATCACCGATGCTATCAGCAATCATTGCCATTTCATTAGAATAACTAATCAAAGTTGATAACAGAGTGTTTGAAAGGTATTTTATAAACTCGGCTGAATTATAAGTTACATAATGGATTGGTGCATTGAAAGGCTTGTAAATTTCATCTAAAATAGCTTTAGACTTATCATCTTCAACACCTAGCACTACTCTATCTGGTTCAATAAAATCTTCCCAGCAATA
>VAPK010634255.1_pt1 | contig 31711 bp, 25 predicted proteins | sample 3395031 | NCBI WGS metagenome assembly VAPK01 (sample SAMN08290443, study PRJNA428436) | hydrothermal vent metagenome | isolation source: Deep-sea hydrothermal vent chimney 1 | place: Pacific Ocean: Juan De Fuca Ridge
CACTATCATCTTTGAAATTATACAAATCTAACGATGGAGGTAATAATTTTCTACAAATCATAAATAATTTACCCGATTCCATTTCCGGACTTATTGAAGTAACTCCTGCTGCTTCAAATAATGTATATCTTTTAAATCTAAAAGGTGGAGATTTTGATGGAATTTATAAATCTACAAATTCTGGTTCTTCATTTGTTAAAACTCTTGAAGTTGACGATATTTTTGAAAGCAAACAGGCTTGGTATGATTTGGCCTTTAGTGTCTCAGACATTGACCAAGATATCATGTTTGTTGGAGTAATAGGTATATGGAAGTCTATTGATGGTGGCAACGATTTTACAAACATTAAAAGCACTTCGTTTGGAGCAACTTATACCCATCCTGACATTCATTTTATGAGGTATTATAATGGTATTTTATATGCGGGAACAGATGGGGGCATATACAGATCAACAGACAATGGTAATAGTTTCTTAGATTTAACTGAGAATTTAAGTATTAGTCAGTTTTATTCTGTAAGTGTTTCAAATCTAAACTCGAATAGTATATCAGGGGGGTTACAAGATAATGGAGGATTCGCCATGCATGATAATATATGGAACAAGTACCACGGTGGTGATGGTACCGAATCAGCATCAGATCCAAATAACGAAAATACCTTTTATAGTTTTATTCAATTTGGTATAACTTTTCACACAACTACTGATGGAGGTTTAACTTATTCTCCATCAATTGCAATCGCTCCTTCCGAAGGAAATTGGGTTACGCCTTTAGCCATAAATAATAAAGGTGAAATATTTGCAGGTTTTGATCAGGTGTACAAGTTAGAAAACAATGTTTGGCAATTATTCTCAAGTCATAATTTTGGAGGTAAAAAAATTGAAGAAATCGAATTTGACCCAAATAATAATGATATTGTTTATATTTCAATTGGTCTAAATCTGTTTAAAAGTATTGATAGTGGAAAAACTTTTACCGCATTAACAAATGCAACTAAGAACTTATCCGGAATTAACATTAGTTCTATAGAAATTCATAGTAAAAATAGCAAAATTGTATGGTTGACCACTTCGGGAACAAAAAATAGTCAATTCCCAAGTAGTGGTTTAACTGGTGGAGGTGTATACAAGTCGGCTAATGGTGGCTTAACTTTTATCGATATAAGCGATGGATTGCCAAATGAATCTAAGTTTGTTGTACGTCATCAACCTTTTACAACAAACAATTCAATTTATGTAGGAACAGCTCTTGGGGTATATCATAGAAATGACGATTCTAATTTATGGGAAGTGTTTTCAAATAACTTACCAAATGTAGCTATTACTGATTTAGAATTTAGTGCTGAAGGAAATAATATTACAGCTGCTACTTATGGTAGAGGTCTATGGCGATCTTCCATTTCTTCAGTTTTGAGCGTTGATAACTTTGAAGATAATGAGTTTACAATTTACCCAAATCCTTCGTCTGAAACATTTAATATTAAAAGATCTTCAAACTTAGAAGAAAGTATGAGTATTGAAGTGTACGATATAATTGGAAAGTCAGTTCTTAAATATGAAGATGTAACGGATGTAAATTATACACTTGACATGAAAAACATCAATAAAGGTATTTACTTTTTGAGAATTAGTATTGGTAATAAAAGGTTAGTAAGAAAACTTATCTTGAATTAAGTGAAAAATAAAATTTCATATCCTACACCTTGTCTTGTTCTTTGATTAATTACAATTTTTACAAAATACCATTTTTAATTGATTATTAAGTTGTTCAACATAACGTGTTTTATTATTTTTGCACAAATTTAAATCAGCTAATGAGCACAGCAAAAAAAGTAAAATCGGCATTAATTTCTGTCTTTCACAAAGAAGGATTAGAACCCATTGTAAATAAGTTAAATGAACTAGGAATATCTATTTATTCAACCGGAGGTACAGAAAGCTTTATTAAAGATCTTGGTATAGAAGTGACACCTGTTGAAGATCTCACCTCCTACCCGTCTATATTAGGAGGCAGGGTTAAAACTTTGCATCCTAAAGTATTTGGTGGAATTTTAAGCAGGAGAGATAATGATGGTGATATTCTACAGTTGAAAGAATATGAAATTCCTGAAATTGATATTGTAATTGTTGATTTATACCCCTTTGAAAAAACAGTTGCAAGCGGTGCTGAAGAACAAGATATTATTGAGAAAATTGATATAGGTGGTATTTCTCTAATCCGCGCAGCAGCGAAAAATTTCAAAGATGTAATTTGCGTTTCAAGCAGAAAACAATATAACGAATTTTTAACTATTTTATCTAAGAATAAAGGAGAAATAACTCTTGAAAACAGAAAGAATTTTGCTGCTAAGGCATTTGCAATTTCAAGCCATTACGACACTGCTATTTTCAAATATCTAAATAAAGACAACAATAGTATAGAATTTCGAGAAAGTTTTGACCAGGTAAGCACCTTACGTTATGGTGAAAATCCACATCAGAAAGGATATTTCTTTGGGAATTTAAATAACTTATTCGACAAATTACACGGTAAAGAACTGTCGTATAACAATTTATTAGATGTAGATGCTGCTGTTAATTTGATGAGCGAATTCAATAGTGAGATCTCAGGTCCTACTTTTGCCATATTAAAGCACAACAATGCCTGCGGAATTGCACAGAGAAATTCTGTATTAGAAGCTTATCTAGATGCTTTAGCAGGTGATCCTCAATCTGCATTTGGTGGAATATTAATATCGAACACTAAAATCGACTCCGCTACAGCGGAAGAAATTCATAAATTATTTTGTGAAGTAGTGATTGCACCTGCTTTTGATGATGAAGCATTGGAAATAATAAAAGGTAAGAAAAACAGAATTATATTGATTCAAAAAGAAATCAGTCTTCCAAAATCAAATTTCAGAACGGCCTTAAACGGTGTTTTGTCTCAGGAAAAAGATTGTATTACAGATTCAAAATCAAAATTAACCCAAGCAACCTTGTTGCACCCTACAGATAAAGAAGTAGATGACCTTATCTTTGCCTCTAAAATTTGTAAACACACCAAATCAAATACTATTGTGCTGGTTAAAAACAAACAATTATGTGCAAGCGGAACCGGTCAAACATCAAGAGTAGATGCTCTGAATCAAGCAATTGTAAAAGCAAATCATTTCGATTTCGATTTAAATGGAGCCGTAATGGCAAGTGATGCTTTTTTTCCTTTTCCAGACTGTGTTGAAATTGCAGATAAAGCCGGAATAACAGCTGTAATCCAACCTGGAGGGTCGATTAAAGACCAACTTTCGATAGATTATTGTAATGAAAACAACCTATCAATGGTATTTACAGGAACCAGACACTTTAAACATTAATCAAATATTAATTGTAAAATAATCCTCTCCAATTAATTTTTAGAAAGAAAATCCAATTTGTAATAAAATTATTAAGACAATTTTAATTCAATAGCCTTTAGAATTAAGTAATTTTATTACATTTGTGACATTCACAATACAAACAGCTTAATTAGAGAATAATTTATGGGATTTTTTGATTTCATGACGGAAGATATTGCAATAGACTTGGGTACTGCAAATACTTTGATCATACACAAAGGAAAGGTTGTTGTTGATAGTCCTTCAATCGTTGCTATGGACAGATCGACAAATAAGATAATTGCCATTGGCAAAAAAGCCAGTTTGATGCAAGGCAAAACTCACGAAAACATCAAGACCATAAGGCCTTTAAAAGATGGCGTTATTGCTGATTTCGAGGCTTCTGAGCAAATGATAAGGGAGTTTATAAGAGATATCCCAACCATTAAAAAAAGATTTTTTCGCCCCTCTTTGAGAATGGTTATTTGTATTCCTTCAGGTATTACCGAAGTTGAAAAACGCGCAGTTCGGGATTCTGCCGAACAAATGAATGCCAAAGAAATATATTTAATTTATGAACCTATGGCTGCGGCAATTGGTATTGGTATAGATATTATGCAACCAAAGGGAAATATGATTATCGACATTGGCGGAGGTACAACAGAAATAGCGGTTATCGCTTTAAGCGGAATTGTTTGTGATAAATCGGTAAAAGTTGCGGGTGATGTATTTACTGCAGACATCTCTATGTACATGCGAACCCAACACAATTTGTATGTTGGTGAAGCAACTGCTGAAAAAATAAAAATCCAAATTGGTTCTGCCACAGAGGATCTGGATTCACCACCGGATGATCTATTGATTCAAGGGCGTGACCTTTTAAGTGGAAAACCTAAACAAATTAAAATTTCTTTTAGAGAAATAGCAAAAGCTTTGGAAAAATCTATAATGAGAATCGAAGATGCCGTTATGGAAACTTTATCTCAAACACCTCCTGAATTAGCTGCAGATATTTATAATACAGGTATTTACCTTGCCGGAGGCGGATCAATGTTAAGAGGTTTGGATAAGCGATTGTCACGAAAAACCGACTTACCTGTTTATGTAGCGGAAGATCCTTTAAGAGCAGTTGTACGAGGTACAGGCACAACTTTAAAAGATCTTGAAAAATACAAAAGTGTCTTGATGAAATAGATAATTAATAGTACAATATGCAACAAATTATTTCATTCCTTTACAAGAATAAATTTTTTATCTTGTTTTTGTTGCTAGAATTATCAGCCATCGTTTTTACTATTCAAACCCATTCATTTCATAAAAGCAAATTTATTAATTCTGCAAATTTTGTTTCCGGAGGGATCTACAATAAAATAAATAATTTTAAAGAGTTCTTGCTTTTGAAAAAAGAAAACAAGAGATTGTCTGAGGAAAATGCTTATTTAAGAAATATTCTGGGTATTCAAGAAATATCTGTGATGAAATTTGATTCGATCATTAACGATACTATTAATTACAATCAAAAATACAAGTACACCTCGGCAAAGGTAATCAACAATAATTACCGCAAGAACAACAATTACCTAACTATAAATAAAGGTTATAAAGATGGCATAATTTCAGATTTGGGTGTTATTAACAGTAAGGGTATTATAGGAATTACCAAAAGTGTATCAAAAAATTATGCAACAGTATTATCTATTCTCAATGTAAATTCAAGGGTCAATGTGAAATTATTAAATAGTGATCATTTTGGCAGCCTGAGCTGGAATAATGAAAATTACAATATTGTTCAGCTGTTAGATCTTCCTATACAAGCTTCTGTTTATGTGGGAGATACCATAATTACAGGAGGAAAATCTACTATTTTCCCTGAAGGAATACCCGTTGGTACTATTATAGATTTCAAGACGAAAAATAATACTTATGAAATTATCAATATTAAATTATTTAATGATATGAGCTCTATTGGATTTGTTCAAATAATAAATAATTTAGATAAACTAGAACTTAAAGATCTGGAAGAAAAAACTTCTAATGAATAGAGAAAATATAAATATTGCATTTTTACTCATAGGTTTAATTTTACTTCAAGTAGTTGTATTGAACAATATTAACTTTTTAGGTTATATCAATCCGTTTTTATATATCATATTTATTTTTTTATTCCCCATAAAAAAAATAGATAGCACCTTGATATTATTGAGTTTTTTCTTAGGCCTTACTATAGATATTTTTTCAGACACAGGAGGTATCAATGCTTTTGCTACTCTGTTTATTGCTTACATTAGAATACCTGTTTTAAAGAGTGTTTTGAGTAAACGAGAAATTGATTATAGTGCTAGTAGCCTTTTTAAATTACCCTTTTTTAGACTTTTTTTGTATGTTACCATATTAACATTTATTCATCATTTTATTATTTTTGGTTTAGAGTATTTTAAATGGAGTAATTTTGGCATTATTCTACTTAAGACTTTTTTAACAAGTATCTTTACAATAATATTAATTATGATTAGTTTTACTTTTATATCGCAAAAAAGATAAAAATGCCCAGAAGATCCTTGTTGTACTTTTTAATTATCATGGTAGGAGTTATTTATATAACCAGACTGTTCTTTTTGCAAATTGTAGATAATAAATACAAACAGAATCCTTTAAATAATTCAGCAGTTACTATAAAATTTGATTTCCCCGACAGGGGATTTATATATGATAGAAATGGCAAACTATTAGTTGCCAATCAAAGTTCATATGATGTAATGATAATTCCTAAGGATGTTGAACCTCTTGACACTATAGAATTTTGTAAATTATTAAATATTACTAAAGAAGATTTCACTAAGAAATACAAGCGAACAAATAACTATTCCCCAAGAATCCCATCCATTTTTTTAGGGCAACTGTCTAAGGAAGATTATGCCTTTCTTCAGGAAAAGATGTATAAATATAAAGGGTTTTTTATTCAGAAAAGATATATTCGACAATATCCTTTTAACACTTCTGCCAATGTATTGGGATATATTAGCGAAGTAAATGAAAGATTACTTAAAAAAGATAAATCTTATTTATTAGGAGAATTAATTGGTTATCAAGGGGTTGAAAAACAATATGAAAATGTACTTCGAGGTAAAAAAGGTGTAAAATATATTCAAAAAAACAGGTTTAACAAAGAAATAGGGTCCTATAAAAACGGGATTTACGATACCCTTCCTATACCCGGGAAAGATATTTATCTCACTTTAGATATAGATCTGCAAATGTATGCAGAAGCTATGATGTTTGAAAAAAGAGGAGGAATTGTTGCTATTGAACCTTCTACCGGTGAAATTCTCTCTTTGGTATCTACTCCTAGTTACAATCCGAATATGTTAGTTGGAAGAAAACGATCTAAAAATTCTTATTTATTATTTAATGATACAATTAAAAAACCTATGCTCGATCGGGGATTACAGGCTCAATACCCGCCGGGATCTCCTTTTAAATTGGTTAATGCACTAATCGGTCTTCAAGAAAATGTTATTACTACTGAAACTCCATTTTATTGCTATCATGGATACAGGTATGGTAGGGGCGGTTTCATGAAATGCCATTGTGGTATAGTTGGATCACCTATAAAATTGAATATGGGTATCTACCGATCCTGCAATTCTTATTTCTCTAATGTTTACCGAAGAATAATTGAAAAATATCCAACCCCACAGGAAGGAATGGATGTGTGGAGTAGTCATGTAAAAAGTTTTGGATTAGGAAATTATCTTGGATATGATATGCCCTCAGGTCAAAAAGGCTTAGTACCCGACTCTAAATTATACAATAAATTTTACCCAAATGGAAGATGGAAAGCAATAACAACCATTTCAAATGCTATTGGGCAGGGAGAAGTTTTAACCACTCCAATTCAATTGACCAATATGACTGCTGCCATTGCCAATAGAGGTTTTTATTATACACCACATATTCTCAAGAAAGTTGGTGATAGTTTGAATTATAATGAAAATTTTAAAAAACCGCATTTTACAACAATAGATACCGAATATTTCGAACCGGTTATTCAAGGCATGTTTGATGTTTTTAATATCGGAACAGCAAGATACTCTCAAGTTGAAGGAATTGAAATATGTGGTAAAACAGGAACAGCAGAGAATTTTAAAAATATAGATGGTGAAAAAGTTCCATTTACAGATCATTCTATCTTTATAGCATTTGCACCAAAAGATAATCCAAAAATAGCGATCGCCGTCTTTATTGAAAATGGTTACTGGGGTTCTCGATGGGCAGCACCCATTGCAAGTTTGATGATTGAAAAATATATTAATGGATCTGTAAAAAGAAAAAGGATTGAAAATAAAATGCTTACTCAGGGATTAGCAGAAGAATATAAAAATCAATTGGAAAAGGAAAACTACGTTGCGCAAAAGGAAAAATAACATATTCAAAGGTGTAGATTGGTTATTGATAATCATGTATTTAATTTTGATTGTTTTGGGTTGGTTGAGCATTTACGCAGCTACTTATTCTGATACAGAATATGAACTGTTTGATTTTACAACAAAATACGGAAAGCAATTTATATGGATCTCTCTGAGCTTTATTATAATTATAGTCATTCTGGCAATTGATAAAAAGTTCTACGAACAATTTTCGGGGATTATCTATCTTATTTCTATGATATCTTTAGTAGGTCTTTTTATTTTTGGCAATAATATAAATGGAGCTACCTCCTGGTACAGTTTCGGATCTTTTGGAATTCAGCCTTCCGAATTTGCCAAAACTGCAACAGCTCTTGCTATAGCTAACTACCTGAATGAACGAAATCAGGATTTAAAAAAATTAAATAATCAACTAAAAGCATTTGGTATTATTTTCTTACCTGCCTTGCTTATTACCCTTCAACCAGATCCGGGGTCAGCCTTGGTTTATGGTTCTTTGATCTTAGTATTATATCGTTTTGGATTACCACTTTATTACCTGGTTATTGGAACTCTGGCCTTGATATTTTTTATTGTTACCTTGTATTTTGGTTATTTTATTACCTTGATGCTGGCTTTCACTTTTATTACCTTGTTTTTTATATATCTTAAATACAAGAATAAAAAATTTATACGCCACAATTGGTTTAGATTTGTGCTTATTTATCTCTTTTCAGGTCTATTTATTTTTAGTGTAGATTACGTTTTTAATAATGTATTTGAACAAAGACACCGTGACAGATTCAATATACTATTAGGTAAAGATATTGATACACAAGGTATTGGTTACAATACGACACAATCAGTAATCACAATTGGATCAGGTGGATTTAATGGTAAAGGATTTTTACAAGGTGACAGAACACAGGGTAATTTTGTTCCCGAACAACAAACAGATTATATTTACAGTACTATCGGAGAAGAATGGGGATTTGTAGGTAGTAGTTTAATTATTATTTTATTTGCCGCCTTTTTAATTAGAATTCTTTTTATTGCCGATAGGCAAAAATCTATTTTTAGTAAAGTTTTTGGTTATGCTACGGTGGCGATTTTCTTTTTTCATTTTACAATTAATATTGGAATGGTAATTGGATTGTTACCAACTATAGGAATACCTCTGCCCTTTTTTAGCTATGGTGGCTCATCACTTTGGGGATTTACGGTATTGCTATTTATATTAATTAGATTGGATGCAGATAGAATTTACGAATGGTAGATATTAATCCGTTCTGGATCAATAATTCATAGATTATCAGACAGTTATAATTCATATTAATTAAATTATACACAAACATCAGACAAAAAAAAACAGCCCTAACCCGGGCTGCCTAAATTTTCAATAAAAATCTTAAATTAAGATAAAGCTGAAATATGCTTTGTTAATTTAGACTTTAAATTAGCTGCTTTATTATTGTGAATAATATTATTCTTAGCCAATTTATCTATCATGGAGATAATATTTGGCAAAAGAGCTTCTGCATCTTTTTTCACCTCAATTGTACGCAAATTTCTAATCGCATTACGAGTAGTTTTATGCTGGTATTTATTTCTTAAAGCCTTCGTTTCGTTACTTCTTATTCTCTTTAATGCCGACTTATGATTTGCCATAGTATAAAATTTAATTGTTTTTAAAACAAATTTGTAGCCCGTAGGGGAGTCGAACCCCTCTTACCAGGATGAAAACCTGGCGTCCTAGCCGATAGACGAACGGGCCATGATAAATTTCTTTATCAAGCGAGTGCAAAATTAATACAATATTTCAACTCTGCAAGTACTTTTTTATATTTTTTCATATTTTTCAATAAGCCTTGGCAAACAACACTCTAAAAGGTGATTTTTTACCACTAATTATACACTTTCCTTCTTCTTTTTTTACATTTAATGGAATGCATCTAATGGTAGTTTTTGTCTTATTTTTTATTTCTTCTTCTGTTTCACTGGTTCCATCCCAATGTGCAGAAATAAATCCACCTTTATTTTCTAAAACTTCCTTAAATTCTTCAAAACTATCTACTTCGGTGATCAATTCATCTCTAAAAGCAAGGGCTTTATTGAATAAATTGTCCTGAATCTCGACTAGTAAATTTGCAACTGTATCTATAAGTTCTTCCTGTTTAACAATTTGTTTGGTAAGTGTATCTCGTCTTACCAATTCAAATGTATTATTTTCAATATCTCTAGGTCCAATACCAATTCTTAAGGGTACTCCTTTTAACTCGTACTCTGCAAATTTCCAACCCGGCTTGTATGTAGTTCTATTATCATATTTTACCGAAATACCTTTAGCTTTTAATTCAAGTATCATTTTATCAACTTTTTCACTAATGGTATTCAATTGTTCTTCAGATTTATATATAGGAACAATAACAAGCTGAATAGGAGCTAATTTAGGTGGAATAACGAGACCTTTATCATCACTGTGCGTCATAACCAAAGCGCCCATCAATCTCGTAGATACACCCCATGAGGTAGCCCAAACATATTCTTGTTTTCCTTCTTTCGTTGTAAATTTAACATCAAAGGCCTTTGCAAAATTCTGACCCAAAAAATGGGAAGTCCCTGCTTGTAATGCCTTGCCATCTTGCATTAAAGCCTCAATAGCAAATGTTTCAATCGCCCCTGCAAATCGTTCACTTTCTGTTTTAATACCTTTAATTACAGGCATTGCCATAAAATTTTCAGCAAAATCTGCATAGACACCTTGCATTTTCTCCGCCTCTTCAATCGCTTCAATTTTTGTTGCATGTGCAGTATGACCTTCTTGCCATAGAAATTCAGAAGTTCTCAAAAATAATCTCGTTCTCATTTCCCAACGCAATACATTTGCCCATTGATTTATTAGGAGTGGTAAATCTCTATAAGACTGGATCCATTTTCTGTATGAATCCCAAATAATGGTTTCAGAAGTTGGCCGAATAATAAGTTCTTCTTCTAATTTTGCATTTTCATCAACTACGATTTCCTTTCCATCTTCACTGTTCTTTAATCTATAATGAGTGACAACAGCACATTCTTTAGCAAAACCATCAACATGACTTGCCTCTTTACTAAAATAAGACTTTGGAATTAATAATGGAAAATAAGCATTTTCATGACCTGTATCTTTAAACATTTTGTCAATTTCAGCTTGCATTTTTTCCCATATAGAATATCCATAAGGTTTTATAACCATCATTCCCCGAACACCAGAATTCTCAGCGAGATCAGCTTTTACCACTAATTCATTATACCATTTTGAATAGTCTTCACTTCTTTTTGTCAAATATTTACTCATAATTAATTATTTTTGGCATAAATATTGTATTATTAATTATCAAATAAAAAATAAGTTGCAAATCTAACTTTTTTTTATCTTACAACAATAAAATTAGTGCATTATGAAAAAAGCTAAATTAATAAGACCCTCCATGTTATCAATAGTTACCCTGAGTATTCTATTTTTAACCCTAGTTTCATGCGGTTCATCACAAAGTACGTACAATGAAGGTGATGGAATATATGGAACAAAAAATAAAAACCAAACGGAAGAAGTTGTTATGGTTAAAGATTCTAAATCTGATTATTACCAAACTTATTTTGCCGGAGAAAGTGATCAACAAGAAGAATATTTTACCGATATAGACGAGTATTATGGTTATGAAGATACGGATTCTCTTTATGTAGATAATGAATATAATGAAAGTAACCCACCTTGGGAGTATGCAACTGGAAGCCCAATTATAAATATATATTCAGGAATTGGCTTTGGAACTGGTTTTGGGTATGGATATGGTTATGGTTTAGGATATGGTTGGGGTTATCCATGGTACGGTTATGGTGGATATTATGGATATTATCCTTGGTATGGTTATCCTGGTTATGGTTATTACCCACCTTATTATCCCGGTTATCCCGGTTATTACCCTCCTTATTATGGTAATTCAACCTATGGTAAAAGGAGTTCCCATAACACCGGTAGATTAAGTACTAGAAACGTAAATAATAGCAGAAACAGCGTAGCTGTAAATAGCAGAAGGTCTTCTGCAACTCAAAGCAGATATAGCAGTAGAGGAAATTATTTTGACCGTACAAGTAAAAGTTATCAAAATCGCAGTAGTAGTTCGAGAAGTACTGGAACAAGAAATGCTAATGTAAAAAGATCTTCATATAGTAGAAGCAATAATAATGGTAGCACTAGGTCTTATAACAGAAGTAATTCTTCCATAAGACGATCATCACCTAGTAGTTCTAGAAGTGGAGCTTCCAGTGTTAGAAGAAGTAGTTCCGGAAGGCGCCATATTTCATACAATGATGTAAATCCAAGAGTTAATTATTCAATAATTAGTCAAAATAGTACAAACAAAAATAATTATCGCTCAACTGGAAGAAATGTAGTATCAAACAATTCAAATAGATACTCTAGAGAGGGCTATGCAAGAGTGAGTCGTTCAAATGCAACCAGAAAATCTTCTGGTAACCGAATTTCAAAATCTAGCAGTAATGTTTCAAGATCTTATAGTTCGGGTTCCAACTCAAGTAGTGTTATTAGGTCCTCTGGATCTAGTGGAAGAAGTAGTTCAAGCGGAAGAAGTAGTTCTGGTGGAGGCCGCAGTTCAGGTGGAGGAGGCCGCAGTTCATCGGGCGCAAGTTCTTCACGACACAGATAGATTTCAAAGTCTTTTAAAAATTCAAACAATAACAAATAAATTAGTCGAAAATTAGATTCTAATTATTTTTTAAAAATATTCGCATGAAAAAAATATTACTTTTCACTATTATTATAAGTAGCTCTATATCATATTCTCAAACACTTAGTTTTACAGATCAGACTGTTCTTTTTTCATCAGATGACAATTATGGAACAGCTAGATTCGTAGCTATGAGTGGTGCTTTTGGTGCCCTTGGAGGGGATATGACAGCGGTAGAAATTAATCCAGCAGGATTAGCTGTATTTACTACACCACAATTTTCAACATCCTTAAGTATCAGAAATACGAGTATCAATTCATCCTTTTATGGAAATTCAATTAGAAATAGTGACGATTATTTTAGATTCTCTCAAATTGGTGGCGTATTGACCATTTCAAATTACAGTAATTCTGATTGGAAAAAATTTACTTTAGGATTTAATTATAATTTGGTTAAAGATTATGATAATAATTTTATAGCCGAAGGAAATAGTGGAGTACCTTTCTTTGTAGAAGATCCTTTTTTAAATTATGATCGTGACCCAAACAATGATTTATTTTATAACAATGTCGACAATCAGTTTTTTGGTAGTTTTATTTCGGGAACAAATGATAAGTTCACTTTTAGCTTTGCAACAGAATACAAGGATTTATTAACTCTTGGTGCATCTCTATCTTTTCATAATATCAATTTTTTTCAAAGTACGACTTATGAAGAATTAAACAATGATGGTAATGGAAATTTATTAGATGCTTTTAATGACAGATCTTTATCCACTTATGGAAACGGATTTAATTTTGGAATTGGAGCAATTTTAAAACCCATTCAAAATTTACGTCTTGGTGCATCTTATCAATCTCCTATATGGTACAATTTATCGGAAAATTTTATTGTAAATTCCTTTCCAAATGATCCAAATGAACCTTATGCATGGGTAGACGGTTATTTGGATATTGTAGTTAGCAATAATACCGATACTTTTCAAAATATTACCAATCCAAATTTCTTTGATTACCAGTTAAAAACACCAAGTAAATTTACCGGAAGTTTAGCTTATGTATTTGGTAATATTGGTTTATTCAGTTTTGATTATATTTTTCAAAACTATACCAATACTAAACTACAACCATCTAGTGTTTTTATTGACGAAAATCAGGATCTTGCGATTGGCTTAAGAAACACATCTTCTTTTAAATTTGGCACAGAATGGCGATACAAATTATTGAGTTTCAGGGGTGGATACAGATTAATTCAAAATCCGTATAAAAATTCTGATTCATCTTTCGATGTAAAGGGTTACTCATTTGGTTTAGGTATAAAATTCACACCAAGTATAAAATTAGATCTGGCCTATGACAATTCAACTTATACAGATCAATATCAATTTTTAGATATTAACGGTGTTGAACCGGCTAATTTAGACTATAACAACGACCGGTTTACTTCTACATTCGTAATTAGTTTTTAATCTTTGTACACTTACAAATCTTAAAGGTAAGATGCCATATTGGCTTCCTGCCTTTTTTTTGTATATAATAACCTGAGCTGAATTAATAAGTTAAATGTTTTATTTGCGTTACTAATTTAAATAAGTATTTTTACCTTGATATTAAAAATATTTTATGAAAGACAACAAGCAGGGTGAAAATATTTCAAGTTCTCAAATCCAAGAAGAAGACGTCGATTTAGGTAATTTATTTAAAGTCATTGGTAAAGGAATTAAAAACTTTTTCAATTTTATTGGAGATTTTTTACAAAGTCTTTTTCACTATTTTATACTTCTATTACTATTTCTCAAAAACCACGCTTTAAAATTGGGCTTAGCACTACTAATTGGATTTATAATTGGATTTGTTTTTCACAAATTACAATCTAAATCATATGTTTCAAATATGATAATTGAAACCAATTATGGAAGTGGCATGCCATTATATAAGCAAATTGATTACCTAAATAATTTGGTTAAGAAAAAAGATTCTATATCTCTGTCCATATTATTAAATATAGATATAAAGGAAGTTGCTAACATCAGTAACATTAAAGTTTCTGCTTATCAACCACAAAAAAACCTTTACAAAGCCTATGATGAATATTTGCAAAAAACAGATACCATTTATACAAAAAACTTTGAATTTGAAGACTTTAAAAAAAGAATGGCTGAGTACGACCTCCGCTATCACAAAATTGAAGTAAATTCAAAATCTAAAATGGTGTTTGGCAAATTGACTGCTTCGATTATAAATCTTGTAGAAAATGACTATTTTAGGAAATTAAAAGAGTTAAAGTTAAATGAACTTCAACAAAAAAAATTAATTTTAAACAAAAACCTCCAACAGATTGACACTTTAAGAAATACTTACAAAGAAGTATCTTTAATAGAAGCCGAGAATCCTTCAAGTTCATCTACAATAAAAATTGCGAAAAGTGAAAATGAAAAAGATGAAAATGATATAGAACTTTTTAGAATCTCCAATGAATTATTAAACTCAATTTCATGGACCAACGACGATATGATTAGAAAAAATAATATTGTTAATATCATTTCAGATTTTGATAAAATTGGTATACCTGATAAAAATATTACCCATAAAAAATATTTTCAGTTTGCAGTTTTATTTTTTGGATTGATGCTGGGATGGATATTGTTGGGGCAGTTGAATGATTATTTAGAGAGATACAGAGGTTGAATATCTAAATAAAAACTCTCATTTTCGTGAATGATAAATCTCGCTCAAGCGATATGATAAAAACCAGTTACAAAAACATTTCTGGAAATCTGATTGTTTTTTCAGTACTTCTTCTTGTTTTCTTATATGACGCTTTCAATCCATTATTAGGTTTTTTTGATGAATTTATTGCTTTTATTGCATTTCTTATAATTTTAAAACACATCTTTTTAAAACCAAAAATCAAGTTATATAGAGAGGAAATCTATATTTCATTCTTTTTGATTGCTTTGCTTATATTAGGCTTAACGTCTAACTTTACCACTTCAATAAATGGATTCGTAACATCAAAGACAGCTATAATTGGAGATATGGTTAGTTTTTTTAAAGCATATCTGGTTTATTTTGGTATTCGATTATCCAACACAACGCTTGACTCTAAAAAAGTAGTCAATCAAATTACTTTTTATAGTGAATGGATCTTTTATATTTTATTGGTCTTTGTTTTTATCGATTTTATTTTTAATCTCTATCCTCAATATCCTCGATTTGGAATTCATTCTTTTCAGTTATTTTTTACTCATACATCAAGATACGGCTTTGCTTTTGTTTTTATTTTTCTTGTTCTTTTTCCAAAATTTTATAATAAAAGAAACCTTTTGCTCATATTTGTTTTACTGATAGGAGTACTTTCACTACGTGTGAAATATTTTGGTTTTTTTATCTTCTCAATAATATTTCTTTATAACACCCAGATTCTAAAAAGGGTTTCAAAAACATTGTTTATCGCTCTAGTTGTAATTTTTATCATTATTATTGGAGTTGTCTTTAAAGAGCAGATTTCAATGTACTTTAATCCTAATCAATTAAAAGACGGGTGGTCAAGAGCGGTTTTATTGTATAATAGTTTTAATATTGGAAATGATTTTTTTCCGCTTGGAACTGGTTTTGGAACCTATGCTTCGCATTTTTCAGGTAAATATTATTCATGGGTATATGAATTATATCACATTGATAATGTATTCGGAATTTCACGGCAATATTGGGAGTTTATTTCAGATCAGTTTTGGCCAATGGTTTTGGGTCAGTTTGGTTATTTAGGATTATTTTCTTATTTGGGAATTGTCTACTTTTTCTTTACCCTTTTCTTAAAACAGATTAAAAATAAATTCAATACCACAAATTTTAGGTATGTACCTCTTCTTGGCTTGATCCTCCTATTGATTGACAGCTCATCAGATTCAATTTTTACTCAAAGTCGAGCTGTTGCTATCTTTATGATTTTTGCATTATTTACCAACATTCAACGAAATATTACTCATCAGGATGAAAAGTATTAGATCAAACTCATTGATAATTCCGATAGCTGAAGTAATTGCAAAAGCAATCTCGTTTTTGAATATACTATTATTAATCAGAATTTTTTCGATTTATGAATATGCAGATTATTCTTACTTGATTTCAGTTATTTTATGGGCATCTGTGTTAATGGACAGTGGAATCAATGATCATATTTACAATAAGAGCCTAAAGAAAGATGCAAACGATCTTGACAGTCTTTTTACTGGAAAAATATTCCTATCTATTATTGTTGTCTTACTACTAGGAGTATTTTTTGCTATTACGAAGACAAACCTTCTATTACCTGGATTGATGCTATCTATGGTTATTTTATTTTCTTCACTCACAGCTTTTATAAAGATGTATGCACGTGGAAATAATTTTGTTGATAATGATCTTGTTACAATCTTGTCTGAACCAATAATCCGACTAATATTTCTAATTATTGTTATTTTAACAAATTCTGTTTTTTTATGGAGTTTTAATCAGGTGTTTTTATTTTATTTAATGGCAGGAATTTTTGCATTTACAATTAGTTACATACGAATCTCAGGCATTTATCGATTTCATTTACTTATAGATCATATTAAAGAGCCTCTAAATAAAATCAGAAATATTTTAAAAGACACTCGTTATTATTTACTTTATTATCTCATGCTTATAGGATTACAAAGGATTGATATTATTATGATAGAAAAATATGGTATCAAAGAAGATCTTTCTGTTTTTTCAACAGCAATAACTATTTATCAGGTAATTTACTTATTTTTTTATGCTTTGATCACAACTAAAATTATAATCCTTTTAAAAAATAAGAAATATTTATACAATTTCCTTTTACCCATACTTTTATTCATCGTTCTAATAACTTTTATCATATCACCTTTTATCTATACGATTCTATTTCCTGAAGCATATTATTCGGGATATAAAGTTTTAAACTATTTGATGCTCAGTATTATTCCTTCAGTTTTTAGTTTATATTTTATAATAAAGAACAATTATAAAGGTATGATGAAAAAAAACTTTTATATTCTTGCTTTTGTTCTTTTTCTTAAATTAAGTGCATATTTGATTTTGAAATCCAATCATTTACCTGTATATTATATTGTGTATGGGATTATGGAATTACTACTTGTGTTCCTTTTTATCTTTTACCCTAATAAGAATGAAAATATTACAAATCAATAAATACTTATATCCAAAGGGAGGGTCAGAAACTTACATGTTTCAGCTTTCAGATGCTTTAAATGAGAATGGAGTTGAAATTGCTTTTTGGGGAATGCAGGACGAATTGAACATTGTAAAAGATCAATATAACTCCTTTGCTAAAAATGTAAACTATAAAGAATCGGGATTCTCAAAAAAGATAGCAAATCCAGTAAGTACAATATATTCAGCTGAGAATAAAAAAAAAATTGCTAGAATTCTGGATCAGTTTAATCCAGATCTTGTTCATTTACATAATTATAACTTCCAATTGACTCCTTCAATTTTACCTGAGATCAAAAAACGAGGATTAAAGATCGTTCAAACTGTTCATGACAGCCAAATGATATGCCCTTATCACAGACTCTATAATTTTCAGCGAAATTCAACCTGTACCAAATGTGTAACTGGGAGTTTTATTAATTGTATTAAAGATAAGTGTTTTGATGGTTCTTTAATAAAAAGTTCACTAGGCGCATTGGAGAGTCTTTATTATCATAAAATGAATTTCTATGAAAAACATATTGATCATTTTATTTTTCCAAGTGAATTTTTGTCCAATATGGTTCAAAAAAAAATAAATCTAAGATCCTATGAAGTTCTTCCTAATTTTAGTAAAACTGTCTCAGGAATAAAAAAGAGTAGAAAAAATTATTATTTATACTACGGACGAATCTCAAAAGAAAAAGGTATCTTCGAATTAATCGATCTCTTTAAAGACCTAAAATTAAAACTTGTAATTATAGGTGAAGGTGATTTAAAAAAATATCTTTTAAAAAGTATAAACAAAATAGACACAATAAAATATCTTGGACATAAGACTGGTAAAGAACTTTTTACCTATGTATCCAATGCTAAATTTGTAGTTCAACCTGCCGTTGGATTTGAGAATTGCCCAATGACAGTTATTGAATCATTTGCATATAGCACTCCGGTAATTGCCGCCGATCACAGCGGATTTAAAGATCTAATAAAACATAAGCAAACTGGATATTTGCTCAACTTTTCTAATATTGATAGAGTCAAACAACAATTTATAGAAATTGACAAATTGAATCCTGCTCATTTTTCAGATAATATCAAGTCAGAATTTAAACTAAAGTTTAATAAAGAAGTTCATATTTCAAGAATACTTAATCTTTACAATTCCCTCTTAAATAAAAAATGAGATTTAAAAAAATATCATATGGCAATCTAAATTTTGAAACACTAATTATAGTTTTTCTTTTCTTGTATATGGGTTTCATATATTTTTCTATTGCCCTATCCAACATATTTTTAGGAATCGCTGTTTTTACCTTCCTTTTAGGATGGATACTCAAAAAAATAGATCTAAATTTTAACAAGAAGAATTTTTTAGTTTTTTTTTTATTGATTATTCCATTTTTATTGACATTGCTATCAGTTTTACATTCAGAAGAATATTTAAATGGATTTAGCTCTATACGACTTAGAATACCAATATTGGTCGTTTCATTTATTATTATCTTTCTAAAAATAAAAAACAATCAAATATTAAACGGTTTAGGACTTTTTTTTGTGCTTACTTTAATTTCAACTATTTTAACTCTTATTAAGGCTTCCTCTTTTATAGGCGAAGAAATAATTTTTCATCCAGAGTACACTTTTTTTATCACACCAATTCAGCATTCATATTTTGGAATTTACCTAATTATTGCTATCATTTCACTCTTTGAATACAATTTGATCACAAATAAATATTTAAAAATTGCTGCCATTTTAATACTTGTAATGGGAATTCTTACTTCAACTTCTCGAATTGCATATTTATTGCTTTTCTTTATGATTATATATTACAGTTTTCAAATAGTATCAAGTAAAAAAGTAATGCTAATTGGAGTTGTTTTTGCGGTATCATTGGTAGTTTTTGTAGTTTCCAATCAAAAAATACTTGTCAAGTTCCAAACGAGTTTTTCGTATCAGAATTCCCCCAGGTTAAAACTCTGGAACAATGCTATAAAAGTAATCCACCGGTCGGATAACAAAATTTTTGGTATAGGAGTAGGCGATTATTATTTGAACAAAAAAGATCCATATTTTTTTAGAGAAAGCTCCAACGGTTCCTATGGATACGATCCTCACAGTCAGCTCTTAGAATTTTTTATTTCAAATGGATATTTTGGATTATCACTTCTTATAGGTTACTTTTTAATTCAGGTCATTTGGATATCCAATAAAAACCGATTTGCAGTTTTTATTTTTATAACCATTTCACTTTTTGCATTGACTGAAAGTATTTTAAACCGACAATATGGAGTTCAGTTATACAGCATATTCTTACCTTTGATTTTTAAAGAGAATTTTAATAAATTAATATGAAATCCTTTTTTCGTTTTATTAACTTTTTAATCTTGTTAATCTCTTTTTCCTGTACGGAGAAAGTAGAAATGAAACCTATTGATTTTGATGAGTTCTGGCAAAAAACAGTTGATAAATTAAATAAAGTTCCGTTTGAATTTGAAAAACAAAAAGAAGATACTGTTATCGGAGGTAAAAAAATTAGTCTTTATAAGATAAGTTCTTTTGATGACATTTACTTCTATGCATGGGTTTCGAATCCAATTCAAGAAGGAAAATTTCCCGTTAAAATTCGGTTTTATGGTCTAGGTGAAAGTTCTTTAAAAAATAACTTACCAACTCATTTATGGTTTTTAAAACAAAATGGCTTTATCAATATGCTTGTGGATATACGTGGGCAGGGATTAAGTACCAACCAAATGAATCCAAAAGAGTACATTATAGAAGGTCTCAAAAACAAGGAAAATTATATTTATAGAGGTGCTTTTATGGATGCGGTGAGATCTGTTGACTTTATCTATAATAACAGCAATCATAACGGAAAGATAATTGTAACAGGTGGTAGTCAAGGAGGTGCTTTGTCCATTGTTGCTACAGCTTTGAATAAAAAGGTAAGTTTATGTATAGTAAGTTTTCCTTTTTTAACAGATATCCAAAGCTTTAATAAAAATGACTGGCCTATGAAAACATTTATCCATAAGGCTCAAACAGAACAAACTGACTTTTTTAAACTTAAGAAAACGCTATCTTATTTTGATATGTTAAATTTCACAGAAAATATTAATGTACCCATTTTTATAAGAACTGAAGAGTCTGACACAATAACCCCTCCTGATGGTGCTGTAAAGCTATTCAACGCAATCAAGAAACAGAAAAAAGTATTGTATATAGAACCTTGTAAAGGACACGGTTGCTCAACCAATTCAAAAGTTGCAAATGAAATGGAAAAAATATTTATTAGGGATTATCTTATTACAAAAAAAGAGTAATCTGATTATAAAATATTAGAAAATTTCTTTGCTATTTTATCCCAGTTATACTCTTCCTTTAAAATTGATGAAAAATTCCTTTTGTTTTTATAGGATAATTTTCTTTTTAAAGCTTTTGTTAAATCTTTGATATTCCCTACTTCAAAATAGTCAGATGAAAGTAATGTAACTTCTTTGTTAGCAGAAATATCACTTACTAAAATATCTAAATTATAACTCATTGCTTCCAATAATGAAATAGGCAATCCTTCGTGATATGAGGGTAAAACAAATAATTTGGCATGAGTAAATATTTGATTCAGTTTTTCACCTTTAATAAACCCTGTAAGGATTACACCATTATTTTTTGATTTTATTTTTAAAGCCTTACTGTAATCAGATTCATGATCTGCATCACCTACTAGCACCAATTTCAATTCTGTTTCTATATTTGAATAAGACTTAATAAGATCTGTAAAACCTTTTTCCTTAACAAATCGTCCAACAGCAATTATGTATTTATCTTTTTCTAACCCAAGTGAGTTAATATAATCTACTTTTTCTGTTTTCATGGGAAGAGAAACTCCATTATAAATTATTATTGAATCATCTCGATTATAATTTTCTTTTATGTTTTTTTTAATTTCAGTCGAAATTACAATAATTTTATTTGCATATTTACTCCCTAGTTTCTCACCAAACTTAATTATTTTTTTTGCCAATTTACCCCATTTTTGTCTGTTATAATCCGGACCGTGATTGGTAACAACAACCTTTAACCCTATTAATTTTGCAAAAGGAGTCAATAACATAGGTCCAACAGTATGTATATGCAAATAGTCAGGGCGTTTAAAGCCAGCATAAACTACTCCTAAAAAAGTATGAGTTATAGCTTCAAAAACTTTATTCTTTGGTGCATAAATATGTTTTAGTTTAACACCTTTAAATGTCTTAATATTTTTATTTTTTACATAAGGAGTTCTTGTGATAAGTGTAACATCATGCCCAAGATTTACGAGCCTAGGATACAATTTTTCACAGTGTGTTTCAACACCACCCTGTATATCTGGGATTCCTCTTGTACCCAAAACAACTATTTTCATTTATCTTCTGTTCTTAAATCCCCCTGCCTAGGATCCTGACCCACATCGAAATGTGGAAAGAAATCCTTTGAAACGGGTCTTCCCATCAAACTGCGAATCTTATTTTTTAAAACCCATTTTATTGGGTGCTGTATATATTTTTTCATCACAGGAGCTGCTGTTCCTACCATCCAGCAGTTTTTTGGGCAGGTTCTTACGAGACCTCTAACTTTCTGAGCCTGTTCACCAAACCACAACTCCTCAAAAGTATCAAAATCTCTTATATTTCCCATACTCTCTTTCCAGTACTTATCTTCAAGTCCGTTACATGGATAAACATCACCATAAGGTTCAATAAAAAAATTGACTGATCCTGCCTCACAAGGTAGCATTCGTTTTCCTTCATTGATATAATTGATCAGACCTAAATTAAAAAATGCTCTGAACCAACTTTTTGGGTTTTTTTCTTTCATAAGATTATCTATAAGTATTTCAAAGTCTTTGATAACAATATCCTTGTCAGTGACAAAATTATCATCTTTATGAAAATAGAAAGAATTATGAAAAGTAGCGGTTGCAAATTCCATATTCAGTTCTTTGCTTAATTCATATAATTTAAGCATATCATGAGAATTCTTATTGGAAACGGTAATGCCAAAACCAATATCTTTAATTCCCAATTTTTTAAGACCTTTTAAAGTTTTCAAACCTCTTTGAAAACCGGTTTCTTTACCCCTTAGCTCATCATTGATTTCTTCTAGTCCTTCCAGACTTACCCTAATCCCAATGTTAGGAAAACGTCTAGCAAGTTTTAAGATTTTTACTGTATGCCACCCAGCCGTTGAGATTACAATTCTATTACTTTTCTTAAACATTACCTCTACAATTTCCTCCAGATCGGATCTTGTAAAAGGTTCTCCTCCTGTAATATTTACAAATTTAAAATTGGGTAATTTTTCAAGTTCTTTTGGTGTAATTTCTTTTTTCCTATCGGTTGGATTTTTCCAGATATCACACATTTTACAGGCCATATTACACCTATATGTGGTAATAATAGAAATATCCGAAGGCATTTTAATTTTACTCAAAATTATTTTATCTTTTCTTAACAATTTTTGCAGGAACGCCTGCAATAACAGAAAAAGCAGGTGTATTTTTAGTCACAACTGATCCGGCAGCAATAACACAACCATCTCCTATTTTAACCCCAGACATAATTGAAACATTTGCACCAATCCATACATCATTGCCAATAACCGTATCATCTTTTGTTACTCCCTGATTCTTAATAGGAACATCTTTCCTGTCGAAGTTATGATTTTCGGAGAAAACATTGACTCTTGGCCCAAAGATAACATTATTTCCTATGGTAACATTACCCCTCACACCAATAAAACAATAGTGATTAACACCTACATTATTACCGATTTTTAATGAATTTCCAACATTTCTCAGAACACCTGTACATTCAATAATAGCATATTTTCCAAGAGTAAAGTTATCTCCAATTTCAACACCATCATAGCTAAGGGCATTTAAAGTTGCATACTCCAGCAAATTAAAACCACTTCCTACTTTTATTTTATGACCAAACTGAACCTTTGAACCTCTAGAAGCAAAAACAATTCCTTTACTTTTTTTTAAAAAGGGTTTTACAAGAATGAAACCTCTTAAAGCAGCAATTCCTCTTTCGAAAATGACCGTTAAAAACTCTTTAAAACTAAATGGGTAATTAATTTTAACATCTTCTTTTTTAACTTTAGAAATTAAATTCTCTATAACTTTATATGTCCTCATTGTTATTACTTAATAGCTAAAATAAAACAATTATTTATACTAAAAGATATTATATTTGACAAAACATTTTTTTGAACAAACGCTACTCTATATATATCAAACCTATTTCAATAATAGCAAATCTTGTTATTATTAATTTTTTTTTAAAATTTTTTTTAAAGGATGCTTATTTGGGTTTTTGGCATATTGCTTTTACAAATCTTAGCTGGCTGATTATTTCTTATCAACTTAATTTCTATAATTTTAGAAGATCTAATAAAAACATAGATATCCTTTCACTTTTATTTTTACAATTTCTCATTTTTACTTTTGTCTATTTTGCATATTATAGTTTAACCAACAAGGAAATAAATGCAATAGAGCATATTAAAATATTACTATCTATTTTCGTCTCTATTTCTTTGTTCAGACTGCTCTATTTATTTGCTTTAAAGAAATACAGGTTAGAAGGTAAAAATTTAAGAAATATTATTTTTATAGGATCACACAAAAGTGCTAGAAACCTTACAGAATTCTTCAAAAATCATTCTGAATTGGGTTATCAAATTCTTGGAAATTTCTACAATGATGATAATGAAAATTACCTAGGAAGTATCGATAGTGCTTTTGATTTCATCTCAAAAAATGATGTGGATGAAATATATTGCTCTATTTCTGACTTAACTAAATCACAAATAAAATCTTTTATCGATTATGCAGATAATAACCTAACTGTTGTCAAACTACTTCCAAATGCTAATGATGTTTTTACTACAAAAATGATAGTAGATTATTACGATTATATACCGGTTTTATCTCTCCGGTCAATTCCGTTCGACAAACCAATAAACCAATTCACAAAACGCCTGTTTGATCTAATCTTTTCTTTAATCATAATAGTTTTTGTTTTATCTTGGTTAACTCCTATTCTATTTGTACTAATTAAAATTGAATCGAAGGGACCACTATTCTTTAAACAAACTCGTGACGGCATAAATGGAAGTCAGTTTGTTTGTTATAAATACAGATCCATGTTTAACAATAAAATGGCCGATGATATGCAAGCCACCAAACACGATAAAAGAGTTACAAAAATTGGGTATATTATTCGTAAGATTAACATGGATGAATTACCACAGTTCTTTAATGTATTGACAGGGGATATGAGTGTAGTTGGACCAAGACCACATATGTTGAGTCAAACAAAAAAATATGCCAAAATAGTTGATAAATTTATGGTTCGCCATTTTATTAAACCTGGAATTACAGGTTTGGCTCAGGTAAGGGGGTACAGAGGCGAAATTGAAAAAAATAAAGATATGGGAAACCGAATTAAATTAGATATCTTTTATATAGAAAATTGGTCCTTTTTATTAGATTTAAAAATCATTGTTAAAACCATTACCAATACTTTAAAAGGTGAAGCAAAAGCATATTGACACTTTATGTTCCTCCACTTCCATCCATACCCGCCTTATATCCCAAAAAATACAACCAAACTTATTGTAGGAACTATTCCCCCTCCAAGATTTTCTACCAATGAACTGCTTCAAGAAGATGTTAATTTTTCCTATGGAAGTAAATTTGGTCTACTTTGGCCATTGATGGAAAAGATCTTTGATCTAAAACTAGATTACCAGAATACAAAAAAGGCCATTGATCAACGTAAATCTTTTTTAAAAAACAATAACATTGGAATTTGTGATATGATAAATTCTTGCGAGCGAAATAAAATAAATGCCTCTGATCTAGGTATGAATAATATAATTTTAAGAGATACAATGAGAACCATAAGTGAAAACCCTACGATAAAAACTATTTTGTTTATGGGTGGAAATAGTAAAAACGGACCAGAATATCTATTTAGAAAACAGCTACGATCACACCTAGTACCGTATAAATTAATAAACAATATTTCACCAAAAATCCATGAGATCGATATAAATGATCGTGTCATTCAAACAGTTTCATTGATATCACCATCTAACGCAGCCAATAGATCTATAGGAGCAAATCTATTCTACAAAAAACAAAAATTGAAGAATGAACTATTTTCTACATTTGATTTTCGTTTATTGCAATATCAAAAATATTTTTTGTAATTTAAATTTTATTTTTTGTAATTTCGATAAACGCAATTTTTCCTATTATGTCAATCCTTACCAGAATTCAAAAAATTACAATTTCACTTATCATTGCCTATGTATTTTGGGAAATTGCTATTTGGGTATGGGCCAAATCATTAACTGTAAGTGGTCCTGTAATTAGAGTTGATTTACTAATAATTTACCCGGTAATTCTAACTTTTATAATAATCTCATTATATCAATATTTTAAAAAATAAATTAATAGATCCCAATATGAAAAGCTTTAAATACCTTTTATTATTTCTATTGCTATTTTTGTATAAGTGTAATAGTTTGAATAAAGAAAAATCGATTCCTTTAAATGAATCAGGACAGAATCAAGATTCAATTTTTGAGGAAAAATCGATAGAAAAGGAAATTCCCTCTGAGACAAATACAAAACCCGGGCTCTTCTTCTTAACCGATCTAATAGGTAAATATCCTTCACGGGAAAGAGTATTTACTAATACCATTTTATCTGCAAGATTAAAAAATATAAAAGGCTTTAATTATGAAAATTTTATCCATTTTTGGAATGTTGAAACACCAATTTCCATGGTCGAAGAAATAATTCATTCCAGTGGTTGCAAAAAGAGCGATTGTCCTTCAAACGGATATGAATTGTTTATCGACTTAAAAAATGACAATATCAACATTTTTTATTTTCTAGAAAACACCTTAAAAGTATATACAGAAAAAGATTGGATCGATTTACCAAAGATTTTTGAAGATGAACTGGATATTAAAAAGGCAAATGCTAAAATTGGTGGGGTAGATGATAGTGAATCAACGTATGACATAAGTCCGTTAAGTTATTCACCACACAATTCTAATGAAGATACAGCTGCAAAAATTAGTTCCTATCTTAAAAATATTTTAAAAGACGATCTCAAATTAATGACCCCTGATCAAAGAGAATTTCAATATGAAGAAGTCGATCTAAACGGAGACAATAAAAAAGAATATTTAGTAGGCTTTAAGAACTCTTATTTTTGTGGAAGTGGTGGCTGTACTTTTTATCTGTTGCAAAACGACGGTTCTGTAGTTACAATTTTTACGGTTTCTGATGCTCCTTTTATTGCTTTATTCTCAACAACAAAAGGTTGGAAAGATCTCTTGGTGAAAAGCGATGGGTCATTACGCCTTTTACTATTTGATGGAAAAACTTACCCAAATAATCCCAGTGTTTCTCCAAAATTTACAGAAATACCAAGTGATGATGCATATCGATTATTATGGGATCAATTTCCTATACCAACATTTAATTTTTAACCTTACTAAACCGCTATTATGAAAAAAATAATTCTGACAATTACTGTCTTGTCTGTGTTAATTTCCTGTAATCCTAAAAAAGAAAGTCAGGATAAAGAAATAAAAGACCAAAAATCAGAATCAACTGAAATTAAAGAAGCAGCTAAAAATGTTTCTCAAGATAAGATTTACAAAACCAAAACAGGAATGCAGTTTGCAGTTGCAGAAGAAAAAACAAGTGCAAGTCTAAGTAAAATATCGGTTACACCTATTGGATTTACAGAAGTAAATGAAACAATCCAAATGGAAGAAAGTGATCCTTTTGATTACGCTCTAATTGCAGATGTAAACAATGATGGTTTTGATGAATTGTACATCATTACCAGAGGTGCAGGCTCAGGTTCATATGCCAATATTTATGGCTTTGCATCTAATACAGACAAAAGTGTGACGCCAATTTATAATCCCGAATTGTCTGATGATGATTTTGTAACCATATTTCAAGGATATATGGGGCATGATAAATTTTATGTACAAAATGATAAATTATTTAGGAAATACCCTGTATACAAAAAAGAAGATTCTAATGCTAATCCAACCGGTGGAGATAAAGTATTAGAATACGATTTAAAAATTGGTGAATCCGGTTGGATTTTGGAAATAAAAAAATAAATTTTTATTACCTTTGAATTTATATTCGAAACCCAAAATAATAATACTATGAAATATTTAAAACATTTAATCTTATTTGTATTTCTTCTTTTATCCATTACTACTTTTTCACAGGAAACTGTGGCCATTTTACCATTTACTTTTTCAGATGATGGTCATATATCCATTCAAAAAGGAAAAGAAGTGCAGCAATTTATAATCGATTATATACACAAAAAAGCCAAACATTTTAATGTAATTACTAAAAATGGTAGGGATGTTACTGTTGCTTTAAACAAGGCAGGAATTACTCCAGAGACGATTGATAACTTTACAACAAGTGAAATAGCAGAGGCAATTGGTGGTGCAGATTATATTTTAATGGGATCTGTTGACAGATCATTTGAGGGGACAACAAATTTAGAATCAGATTTTGGCAGCATTAATGAAAAAAATTGGAAAAAAACCAATGTTTATGGTAGCAATGTTAGTTCAACTACAAAAAAATACAATGCGAATATATCGATAAGTATATTTAAAGGAAATGGTCAAGTAATTTATGAAAAAAGTAAAGGAAATATTTTTATTGATACTACACCCGACAGTTGGAAAAATTCAGTAATTTGGCATATTAGGCATTTTCCTTTTTATAATTAATTTTCAAATCTTAATCGGTCGGCCATAATTTAATAATATATATTAAACTGTTAAAAATAGACTCACGGAAGCTATTGTGTAACCCTTAAGTGTTTTTTATTACTTAATTGTAATTTATGATGCAGTTTACCATTTTTATCTGCTTTAATTTCTAAGTATATTTTTTTATTGGCTTCATCAAAGGTTTTTTTGCTAGGTATTTTAGTTAGATCTCTCCTTTTTATATTAGATAAAGGAATAGATACCCACAGATTAGTGTATATCGAGTTTTCAATATCTCCCTCAATAAAAAAATCGAAAGCCGTAGACTGAACATTCGTCTGAGGCAAGCTTATAATATTATTTTTTACACTTAAGGCACCATTAATGTTGGCAAATTTGATATCTTCAAACCTCTCCTTTCTAAAAACTAAATTACCAGCATCTATAAGTGGTTTAAAATATTTAACCCTTAATTCCTTAATATTATAATCCAGATTTGCCTCTATAGTACTGTATTCTACACCATTAGTATCGTCTATATCTCCTTTAAAAGAAGCTGTTGCATCAAATATTCCGGTTAATTCTGTTGGTTGATCTAATTGAGCATAGCCAAAATTATTAAAGGTTTTTAAGATGTTTTCTATTGCAAGATCATCCAAAGTTACGTTAGTCTTAAAACTGGTTTGTGTTGCATGGCTTAAATTAAATTGAGCATCTAATGCCACTTTCTTGTTAAAGTATTCAAAATAAACATTGTTAAAATTTAATGTATTTAAGTCTTTAAAACTCATATTGGCATTTACTTTTTTCAAACTCACATTCTTATAGCTGAGATTATCAATTTGTAAGGAAACGCTAGGGTGAAATTTCGTATACAGATCTTTTAAAATAATTTTTACATTATTTTGTTCCGTAGGCTTTTTATTGTCGGAGTTAAACGCATCTATAAAATTGCTAAAATTTACATTCCCAGAAGAAATTAATATAGAAGATTTTACATTATTCATTGAATTGGTATTGCTAAATAAATCGATAAAATTATTTAGTTCTCCTTTTAAATGTACAGTTTGATTATTTGGTAATAGCAGCTCAAAATCTTGTAAATATGCATTTTTATTTTGCATACTTAAAGTTATGTTATTAAAAGGCAATGTCAAACCGCTTGGCTTATATACCATACTACCTTTTTGTACCTTAAATATAATTTTAGATTCTTCAACAAGATCTTTCAACTCGTTAACCTCATTAGACAAATTGACAATTAAGTTATAATCCGCATCCCTAAAAAAGAATTTCTCACTATGCAATATTTCTGCCCAATGTTCAATTTTTCCATTTACCTCCAAAAGTAAATCAAGAAATACAGTTTCTTCATTTGAAGTGTTTTTTCTCGGATTTAAGTCAATATTTAGTTTGGCTTTCGCTCTACCATCTTTATAATTCCCGCTTATTTCTAATATATTAAAGGTGCCTTTTTTATACCGGGCTTCAAGTTTTATATTTTTAAATTGGCTGCCTGAAAAATTCAGGTTCTGGACAGATAAATTAAGTTTCGGATTAAATCTTTTTGCTAAAGTGTTTAATGAATATTTAACATCAGCAAGATTTTTACTTTGAGTTTGATTTCTACGAGCACCAAACGACATAAGTAAAGAGCTATATTTAATGTAATCTGAAGAAATATTTAGCGTAGAAAATATTGGTTTACTATGATCATCTTCTACAAACATTGTACTGAAATTTTTTATGGTTCCATTTACTTGTGCACTTTCATTGGTGTTAATTTTAATAATTAAATCTTTTATTTCTGCATTATCCTTGTTAATTTCTAATGCCAAATGAGGAAGGCTAAATTGATTGGTATTGTGTTTGTTTTTTATAAGCAAATTAGAACTTTCTATGCTGGCCATAGAAAATTTAAAAGCATCAGACAAAGTACTGATATAATCGTTATAATTTCCCCTTGCAGAAAATTTCCCATTGGTGAATTTATAATTCTTACTATTAATTAAATCGTCAAGATCTTTCACTTCACCTTCTATTTTATAGTCAGTTTTTAGATGTATCGGTTTTGAAAATTCATTAATTAAGGTAAATTGAGATAGTTGAAACGGCATATTTTTATATAAACCGGTAAATTTTTCAAAATGATTGGTAAAATTCTTAGGGTTTTCTGTTTTTTGCCTGTCATCATCGTAAATTCTATTTTTAAAGGTTCCGCTAAAAGTTACATTTTTTAAACGAATACTATCTTTGTTAAAAATAATTTCATTGTTTTGTGTACTATATTCCAGTTCTACTACGGGCTTATTTCTATATTTAAAAATTCCTGAAATTTCGGCCTTTACTTTAATGGGTTTTAGAATATTTAATTGAGCCAGTTTACTTTTTATGTTAGCAGATAACAGAGCTAAGGTTTCCTTATAATTGGCTTTATCTAAAGACAGTAGGAAATTAAAATTTTTATCTTTAATGTTAAAAAAGGCTGAAACATCAAATTCTTGCTCACCGATATGAAATTGAAAATTTGGAACTTCTATGGTTTTTTTAATCCTATCTATTTTGGGATATAAAGTGCCAACACATTTTACCTTATTAAAAAAAGTTCCCTTGTCTAAATTAAAACCCATCTCTTTCATGAAAATGTCTAGGTTTAATTTTGGAATTACAAATTTTTCAAAATCTATATTAAAATCTATGCTGTTTACATGAGCAGCTATTCTTTTGTTTTTTATTTTTTCCGTTTGGATAAAATCAATGTTCTCTAAAGTTATATCTACGTCATTACCAATAATTCTAATATCCGATTCATTATTCTCATTTTTGTCATTAGAGCCAAAAACATAGGTATTTGTATAATGATCTTTATCTACAAAAATATTAATTTGACCATCTTTAACTAAAATAGATTTAATTATAAGTTCGTCCTTTAATAGATCAATTACAGATATAGCTGCATTAACTTCCTGAAAATAAACGGTTTTTCTTTTATGCTTAGAATATAATGAATCTACTAATGCAAAGTTAGAAATTTGTAATTCAATATTTGGAAGCTCTTTGTAAGAACTTATATTAATAGAATCAAAAATTATTTGCCCTTTTCTGTTTTCATTAATAACCCTTTCTACTATAGCAATTATTTCTTTTTTATTGTTATTGATATAATACCTTATTCCAATAAAAATAATTAGAATTAA